>Ga0194126_10004326_pt1 | contig 21791 bp, 12 predicted proteins | sample TA2KigC150mmetaG_FD_148641 | JGI IMG/M metagenome (GOLD analysis project Ga0194126, IMG submission 148641) | Freshwater microbial communities from Lake Tanganyika, Tanzania - TA2015035 Kigoma Deep Cast 150m | ecosystem: Environmental > Aquatic > Freshwater > Lake | place: Tanzania: Lake... | reverse complement strand
GGAAGGGCATCTCGTCGTCGCGACGACCCGCCCCGAGACGATGCTCGGGGATACCGCGGTCGCGATCCACCCGGAGAGCGAGCGAACGCGGCATCTTCGGGGGAAGAAGGCGGTCCTCCCGCTCGTCGGGCGCGTCCTTCCGATCGTTGAGGACCAAAGGGTCGATCCGGAGTTTGGCACCGGATGCGTCAAGGTGACCCCCGCGCACGATCCGGCCGATTTCGAGATCGGGAAGACGCACGGCCTCGAGGAGGTGCGGATCTTCGAGGAGGACGCGTCGATCCGAAGCGGCTTCGGGCGCTACGCGGGGATGAGCCGCGAGGCGGCCAGGAAGGCGGTTCTCGAAGATCTCGAGGCGGCGGGGCTTCTCGCAGGGATCGAAGAGCACCGGCACGCGGTCGGACGATGCTACCGATGCTCGACCGACATCGAGCCGTGGCTTTCCACGCAGTGGTTCGTGTCGATGAAGCCGCTCGCCGAGCCGGCGATCCGCGCGATGCGGGAGGGGCGCGTCCGCTTCTTCCCGGACCGATGGGAGAAGGTCTACTACCATTGGATGGAGAACATCCGCGATTGGTGCGTCTCGCGGCAGCTCTGGTGGGGGCACCGGATCCCCGCCTGGTACTGCGACGATTGCGGGGCGATGACCGTTGAGGTCGCCGCTCCCGCGCGCTGCCCGGGATGCGGATCCTCCGCGCTCCGCCAGGACGAGGACGTGCTCGATACCTGGTTCTCCTCGTGGCTCTGGCCGTTCGCGACCTTCGGCTGGCCGGAGAAGACGCCCGATCTTCAGCGCTTCTTCCCCTCGCACCTTCTCGTCACCGGCCCGGACATCATCTTCTTCTGGGTCGCGCGCATGATCATGTCCTCGCTCGAGTTCATGGGAGATGTGCCGTTCCGCGAGGTCTACTTCCACGGGATCGTCCGCGACGCGAAGGGGAGGAAGCTCTCGAAGACGCTCGGGAACTCTCCCGACCCGCTCGAGGTTCTCGACCGCTACGGCGCGGACGCGGTCCGCTTCGCCACGATCCTCACCACGCCGATCGGCCAAGACCAGATCTTCTCGGACGAGAAGATGGAGACGGGAAGACGTTTTGCGAATAAAGTATGGAACGCGACCCGCTTCGTGCTCCCGCACGTCGAGGGAGTGCGCGGTCTTTCGCGCGATCCGTCCGCGCTCCCGCTCCCCGAACGATGGATCCTGAGCCGTCTCACGGCGGTCCGCCGGGAAGCCACCGCGCATCTCGACGCGACCCGCCTGAACGAGGCTTCCTACGCGGTCTACGACTTCCTCTGGCACAGCTACTGCGATTGGTACGTCGAGATCGCGAAGCCGGCGCTCGCCGGCGAAGGAGACGCCGAGAAGGCGCGCGAGGTTCTCCTCCACGTGCTCCGCGAGGGGATCCGCCTTCTCTCGCCGTTCATGCCGCACCTCGCCGAGGAGATCGGGTCGTACGTTTCGATGGACGGCCCGTGTGTTTCGCGCGCGCGGTGGGAGGACGGCGCGGACGGTTTCCGCGACGAAGAGGCGGAGCGCGAGATGGAGGCGGTGCAGCAGGTCGTGACCGCGGTGCGCACGCTCCGCTCCGAGGTGAATGTCCCCCCGCGCGAGGAGGTCCGGGTTCTCGTCCGCTTCCTCGACGAGACAGCCAGGGGGCCGGTCGAGGCGAACCGCGAGATGATCCGCCGCCTGGCGAGGATTCGGGATCTCGACCTCGGAGGCGACGGGAGGCCTCGCGGGGCGCTCGCGGAGGTGACGCGCTCGGTCGAGGTCTTCCTTCCTCTCGAGGGGATCGCCGATCTGGAGAAGGAAAGGCAGCGTCTCGCGCGCGAGGCGGAGCGTCTCGTCCGCGAGCTCGATCGGACCGCGAGGAAGCTGATGAACCGGGAGTACGTGAGCAAGGCGCCCGCGGATGTGGTGGAGAAGGACCGGAGCCGCGAACGCCGGTTCTCCGAGATGCTCGAACGGGTGCGGGAGAACCTGCGGGCGATCTCGGACTGATCCGCCGTTTCCGCGAACCGGCGCCGGTTTCACCGGGAGGGGAAGAAAATGAACCGAATCCTTCGCACGTCAAGTCTCATCCTAATCGGGCTTTCGCTCCTCGCGGGTCCCCTCTTCGCCGAGAGCCCGAGGATCGCCGTCACCGTCTACAACAACGACCTCGGTCTCGTGCGGGAGCGGCGCGCGCTCGCGCTCGAGCGCGGGGAATCGGTCTACGAGTATCGGGACGTCGCCGAACGGATCGACCCGACGAGCGTCCACTTCCGGCCGGTCGACGGGAAGGGCGGCCTCGAGGTGCTCGAGCAGAACTACGAATACGATCTCGTCTCGAGCGACAAGGTCTTTCAGAAGTACCTCGAGCATCCGGTCCAGGTCTTCTTCGACAAGAGCGGGGACATGCTCTCCGGCGTTCTCCTCTCGCACGGGAGAGGCGGGATGGTGCTCCGCGACGCGGCCGGCGAGAGGCTCTTCGTTCTCCTCGGCGACGTGCGGAACGTCGAGCTTCTCGGCGAAGCGAAGGACTTCGTCACGCGCCCGACCCTCGTGTGGAAGCTCCGGAGCGAGCGCGCGGGGGAACGCGAGGTCGAGGTCGAGTACCTCACGCGAGGAATCTCCTGGCACGCCGAGTACGTCGCGCTCGCCGACGAGCCGAACCGCTTCGTCGACTTCGCCGGATGGGTTTCGGTCGAGAATAACTCGGGGGCCGAGTACCGCGACGCGAAGCTGAAGCTCGTCGCGGGGGACGTGGGACGAGCCGCTCCGGAGCCGAGATACGATTACGTGCTCACGGAGACGCGCGCCGCCAAGGGGGCCCCGATGGTCGAGGAGCGCGCGCTCTTCGAGTATCATCTGTACGACGTTCAACGGCCGACCACGATCCGGAAGAACGAGGTGAAGCAGATCTCGTTCGTTCCGAACACGAAGGTCGCGATCGCGAAGGAATACCTTTACGACACGAGGAAGAACCAAGAGAAGGTCGCGGTCCACTTCGAGTTCCTGAACGACGAGAAGAGCGGGCTCGGGATCCCGCTCCCCGCGGGGATCGTCCGCGTCTTCCAAGACGACGGGCGGGGCGGCTCGGAGTTCGTCGGCGAGGATCGGGTCGACCACACCCCGAAAGAGGAGAAGGTCCGGCTCCGCATCGGGTACGCCTTCGACATCGCGGCGGAGAAGAAGATCCTCTCCGAGGAGCGAAGGACCGAGCGCCTTCGCGTCCGCACCGTCGAGATCCGCCTTCGGAACCGGAAGGAAGAGGCGATCGAGGTGAAGGTGTGGGAGGGGATCGAGGGGGATTGGACGATCGAGCGGGAGACGCACCCTTCCCGCAGGGAGGACGCGCACACGGCGGAGTGGGTTCTTCCGGTCGGGAAGAACGAAGAAACGGTTCTCACCTATACGGTTCGCATCCAATATTAGGCGGTCATGGAATCGGCCGGCGAGTGGGTTCGCGAGGCGCGGAAGGCGAAGGGGATCTCGATCGAGCGTCTCTCTGCCGAAACCCGCGTCCATGTCGATGCCTTGCGCGCGATCGAGGAGGACCGCTACGAGATCTTCCCCGCCGCGGCGTACGCGGTCGGCCATCTCCGGTCGTGCGCGCGCGTTCTCGGCCTCGACGAAGAGGAGCTTCTCCGGCGCTATCGGGCCGAGGTCGGCGAGAAGGCGGAGGAGGAGGAACAACTGTGGGGGAACGACGTCGAAGAGCCGCGGGCGAAACGGAGAAGCCTCCTGCTCCCGATTCTCGGGATCCTCGCGATCGCCCTCGCGGCCGCCGCGTATCTCTACCTGAAGCGCTTCCGGGGGTAGAGGCGCGCTTCGCCCTTCGTTCCGATTTCGAGCCGACGGGGGACCAGCCGGAGGCGATCCGCGAGCTCGTCGAGGGGATCGAGCGCGGGGACCGCCACCAGGTCCTTCTCGGCGTCACCGGATCGGGGAAGACGTTCACGATCGCGAACGTAATCGCGCGCGTGCGGAAGCCGACGCTCGTCATCTCCCACAACAAGACGCTCGCCGCGCAGCTCTACGGCGAGTTCCGCTCGTTCTTTCCGGAGAACGCGGTCGAGTATTTCATCAGCTACTACGACTACTACCAGCCGGAGGCGTACATTCCGCAGACCGACACGTACATCGAGAAGGACGCGTCGATCAACGACGACATCGACCGGCTTCGGCTTCGCGCGACGGCGAGCCTTCTCGAGCGGCGCGACGTGATCATCGTGGCGTCCGTCTCGTGCATCTACGGTCTCGGCTCGCCCGAAGACTACCGCGGAATGCTCGTTTATCTCCGCGCGGGGGAGGAGATCGGGCGAGACTCGATGCTCCGGCGGCTCGTCGACATCCAGTACCGCCGGAATGACGCCGTGCTCGAGAGGGGAACGTTTCGCGCGCGCGGCGACACGGTCGAGATCTGGCCCGCCTACGAGGAGAGGGCGCTTCGCGTCTCGCTCTTCGGCGATTCGGTCGAACGAATCGCGGAGATCGATCCTCTCACCGGGAACGCGACCGCCGAGGTTTCCTACATCGGCGTTTACCCTGCGAAGCACTTCGTGACGACGCCGGTGAAGATCGAGCGCGCGATCGCCGAGATCGAGAGAGAACTCGAAGAGCGTCACGCGGAGCTTCTCGCCGCGGGGAAGCTTCTCGAGGCGCAGCGCCTTCAGATGCGCACGCGATTCGATATCGAGATGCTCCGCGAAACGGGGACGTGCGCGGGGATCGAGAACTACTCGCGTCCGCTTTCCGGCCGAAAGGCGGGGGAGAGGCCGCTCTGTCTTCTCGACTACTTTCCCGGCGATTGGCTCGTCGTGATCGACGAGTCCCACGTCACGCTCCCGCAGCTTCGCGCGATGTACAATGGGGACCGCTCGCGCAAGGAGCGGCTCGTCGAGTACGGGTTCCGTCTTCCGTCCGCGCTCGACAACCGGCCGCTCCGCTTCGAGGAGTTCGAGAGCATCGCTCCGCGGACGATCTACGTCTCCGCGACCCCTTCCGATCACGAGCTCGCCCGCACGGGAGGCGTTCTCGTCGAGCAGATCATCCGCCCGACCGGGCTCATCGATCCGGAGATCGAGGTGCGCCCCGTCGACGGGCAGGTGGACGATCTTCTGGAGGAGGCGAAGCGCTGCGTCGAGTCGGGGAACCGAATGCTCGTGACGACCCTCACGAAGCGGATGGCGGAGGACCTCACCGAGTACATGACGCGCGCGGGGATCCGCGTCCGATATCTTCATTCGGACATCGGCGCGCTCGAGAGGGTCGAGATCATCCGCGGGCTTCGGACCGGCGCGTTCGACGTTCTCGTCGGCGTGAACCTTCTTCGCGAGGGGCTCGACCTTCCCGAGGTCGCGCGGGTCGCGGTTCTCGACGCGGACCGCGAGGGATTCCTTCGGTCGGAGACGTCGCTCATTCAGACCGCGGGGCGCGCCGCGCGGAACATCGACGGCAAGGTGATCCTCTACGCGGAGACGCCGACTCGTTCGATCGAGGCGGCGGTGCGCGAGACCGCTCGCCGGCGCGAGGTGCAGCTCCGCTACAACGAAGAGCACGGCATCACCCCCCGTTCGATCCGGAAGTCGGTCGAGGAGGTGATGCTCGCGACCTCGGTGGCCGATTCGCGGCGCGTCGATGCGAAAGAGGAAGAAGAGGAGATCGTCGTCCGGCCCGACCTCACGCGCGAGGAGATCCTCGCGCTCTTGGAGAAAGAAATGCTCGCCGCGGCGCGCGCCCTCGAGTTCGAGAGAGCTGCCTCCCTCCGCGATCGGATCTTCGAGATGCGGGCGGTCGCGAGCCCGGGCGGCGTTGTGGGTCCCGAAAAAAGCCGGCGGAGGCGAAGATGATGCACGCGGACGATGCGCGATACCGGGAAGCGGCGCGCGAGGCGGTTCGCCGCGCGCTCGAGGAGGACCGGGCCGAGGAGGACGTCACGACCCGCGCGGTCGTTTCGTGGGAAGTGCGCGCGACGGGGCGTCTTCTCTTTCGCGATTCGGCCGTTCTCGCGGGGACCTTCCTCTTCGACGAGGCGTTCCGCGCGCTCGACCCCTCGGCCGCGATCGAGTGGTCGAAGCGCGAAGGAGAGAAGGTGCGCGCAGGTGAGTTCGTCTCTCGCGTCGAGGGGAGCGCCTCCGCGCTCCTAGGCGCGGAGAGGGTCGCGCTCAACTTCGTGATGCGCCTCTCCGGCGTCGCGACGCTCACCGCGCGCTTCGTGGAAGCGGTCGGGGGGCTGGTCGAAATCCTTGACACGAGAAAGACGACGCCCGGTCTTCGGGTTCTCGAAAAGGCGGCGGTCCGTATGGGCGGCGGAACGAACCATCGGATGAGCCTCGCGGATCTCGCGCTCATCAAGGAGAACCACATCGCCGCGGCAGGGGGGATTCGAGCAGCGGTCGATGCGGTGCGGAGGGAAAGCCAGGGGATCGCGATCGAGGTCGAGGTGAGGAACCTCGAGGAGATCGAGGAGGTCCTTCCGCTCCACGTCGAGCGCGTGATGCTCGACAACTTCGACGAGAAAGCGACGCGCGCGGCGGTCGCGAGGATTCGGCGGGAGACGCGCCCGCCCTACATCGAGATCTCGGGAGGGATCGACATCGAGAAGGCGCGCGCCGCGGCCGCGCTCGGCGTCGATGGGATCTCGATCGGGGCGCTCACCCACTCGGCTCCCGCGGCGAACGTGTCGTTCCTCATCGAGAGCGGATCGTGACCGGAACCCCGAAGCGCGAGGGCCGGGGCGCGCGCGATCGGCTCATCGATACGGAAGTCGCTCCTCATCTCGCGACGCGCGTTCTCGGGCGGAGTCTTCTCATCTTCCGGTCGGTCGACTCGACGAACGATCTACTTCGAAGCGACGCGTTTCGGAGCGCGCCGGCGGGGACGGTGATCGCTGCGGAGGAACAGCGAAAGGGGAGGGGGAGGCTCGATCGGGTGTGGGAGGCACCCCCCTTTCGTGCGCTCCTCTTTTCGGTTCTCGTCGAGGCGAGCGGCGGGGCGGAGGAAGCGGCGCGCGCGAACCTCGTCGCGGCGCTCGCGGTCGCGGACGCGGTCCAGGGCGCCGGAGGACCGGACCTCAACATTCGATGGCCAAACGATCTCGTCGTGGGCGACCGGAAGGTGTGCGGCATCCTCTCGGAGTTCCGGTCGGACCGAGGGGCGCTCATCGTGGGGATCGGCCTCAACGTGAACCAGACCGAGGAGGAGCTTCCGCCGAACGCGGCCTCGCTTCGCACGCTCGCGGGAAGAGCCTTCCCTCGCGGCCCGCTCCTCGCGGCGATCCTGAACCGCTTCGAGGAAGATCTCGACGCTCTCCGCGAGGGAGGCTTCGAGCCTCTCCGCGCGCGGATCGAGGAGCGCTCCTCTCTCATCGGCCGCACGGTGACGCTCGATCTCGGCGGCGGCCGCACGCTCACCGCCCCAGCCCTCGCCGTCGGCCCCTCCGGCGGCCTCATTCTCGCTCTCCCCGACGGGACGCGCGAGATCCTGGCGGGGGAGGTGGTGAGGGTTTTCGCATCGGAGCGGCCGCGATGACTGGAGCTCGAGGCTGCGAGACCGGGTGGGGAGTGCGGCCGAGGCGCCTCCGTAGACGGGGTAGAACGCTCTAGCAGGATGCTGAAAAACTCCTGTTTTCGCTTGCTCGAGAACGAGCGTTTTGTATTGTGCATCTCGGGCCCATCACGATGGAGGAAGCGAGATGCGTGGATCGGATCAGCGACCGGACGAGATGTGGAGCTACGTGTCGATGGAGGATCGGATTCCGGCGGAACATCCGTTGCGTCCCTTGCGCCGGATGGTGGACCGGGTGCTGAAGAGTCTCTCGCCTCGGTTCGCGACGCTCTACGCGGACACGGGTCGTCCGTCGATCCCTCCCGAGCGTCTTCTCCGGGCCTTGCTGATCCAGGTTCTCTATACGATTCGGAGCGAGCGGCTCCTCATGGAGCAGCTCGACTACAACCTCTTGTTCCGGTGGTTCGTGGGTCTTTCGATGGACGATACGGTGTGGGACGCGACGGTGTTTACGAAGAACCGCGACCGCCTCTTGCGGGGGGACATCGCCGAGGCGTTCTTCGCGCAAGTGGTGAAGGTGGCGCGCTCGGAGGGCCTTCTCTCGGACGAGCACTTCACGGTGGACGGGACGTTGATCGAAGCCTGGGCGGGGCAGAAGAGCTTTCGGAAGAGGAGCGGCGAACCGCATCGCTCCGACGACGATCCCGGGAATCCGACGGTCGACTTCCACGGGGAGAAGCGATCGAACGCGACGCATGCGTCCACGACCGATCCGGAGGCCCGTCTCTATAAGAAGACGAGGGGGAGCGAGGCGAAGCTGGCGTATCTCGGGCACCTGTTGATGGAGAACCGGAATGGGCTCGCAGTGAACGCGATGGTGACGGAGGCGAACGGGTCGATGGAGCGAGCCGCAGCGCTCGTGATGATCCAAGAGGTGAAGACACCGCGGCCGATCACGGTGGGAGCCGACAAGAACTTCGACACCGCCGGCTTCGTCGAGGACGCGCGGCGCTTGAACGCGGTTCCCCATGTGGCTCAGAACACAAGAAACCGCTCGAGCGCGATCGATGGACGGACCACGAGACATTCGGGATACGCGATCAGCCAGAGGCTTCGGAAGCGGATCGAGGAGATCTTCGGGTGGATGAAGACGGTCGGGCTCATCCGGAAGACCCGGCACCGAGGGAGGGATCGGGTCGGATGGATGTTCGTCTTCACCGTCGCTGTGTACGACCTGATCCGGATCCGGAACTTGACCGGCGCGGGAGGATGATGGGAACGGAGCGGAAACGAAGGTCACCCATGACCCGAGGCCCGAGAAAAAGGGCCCGGAAAGGAACTTGGGCACAGCAGCAGGCCTCCTCTCAGGACCGTTGGCTGGGCTCAGGAACACAAAACCCGTTCTCATAGGACATTTTTCCGCAGCCTGCTAGACGGAACGTGAGTCCCGGAGTGAAGAACGGGAAAAAGGCTGTGCTATCTTCCGGAGGCCGCTCGCATCGCCGGCATCTCGAAGGCGACCGCCTACAAGTGGAAGAAGCAGTTCGAGGAGAGCGTTCCGTGAGCACGCGCATCGCCATCGACATGGGGAACACGGAGACGGCGGTCGCGCTCTTCGACCGGGAGACGATCGTCGGGGTTCGGAACGTGCGGACCGAGCGGTTCGCGGGGAGCGGAGGCGCCCGTGGGCTTCTCGACGAAGCGCTCGCCGCACTCGGCGCCGCGGGAAAGCCGATCGAGGGATCGGTCGTGGCGACGGTCGTCCCGGCGCATCTCGCGGATCTTGTCGGCGCCCTTTCCCGCCTGCACGAGGGGGAACCGCTCGTCGTCGGCCCGTCGATCGATCTCGGGGTTCGCATCGGGTACGAACGGCCGGAGGAGCTCGGTCCCGACCGGATCGCGGACGCGGTCGCGGGCTTCGCCGAGGCCAAGGGGGCGGTGATCGTCGTCGATCTCGGGACGGCGACGACCTTCAACGCGGTGACCGAGGACGGGGTCTTCCTCGGCGGGGCGATCGCCCCGGGGATCCGAACGGGAGCCGACGCGCTCGCCCGCCGCACCGCCCGGATCGCCCGCGCGGAGCTTGTCTTCCCCGAGCGCGCGATCGGGACGAGCACGGACGAGGCGGTCCGTTCGGGTATTCTGTGGGGAGCGGTGGCGATGATCGACGGGATGGTCACCCGGATCCGGGACGAAATGGGGGGCGGTCTCGCGATCGCGACCGGAGGTCTCGCCGCGCTCGTCGCCCCGCGCTCACGCGCGATCGACCGCGCGGATCCTCTCCTTACTCTGAAGGGGCTGAAGCTTCTCTACGAACGGAACCGCTCGAGCCGCCCTCCGGCTCCACGAGCGTGATCGCGAGCCTTCTCTTCCCCCAGCGGATCGCGTCGTCCGTCGATTCGAAAAAGATGTCCGCCCGCCGGTTCCACCGCTCGTGCATCGTGTCCTCCACGATGAACTCGCCGATCCCAGCGAGGTGAACCCGGTCGCCGAAACGGAACGGAGCGGTTGGGTTGAAGGCGCGGATCAGGTCGCGCGAGAGAGCGATCACACCGGGGCGGGGATGGGTGTTCGTCGCGGTGACGAACGGCAGGCTGTCCGTCTGGCATTCGGTCGGGGAATAGGCGGTGACGACCACCTCGAGAGGGGGGAGAAGCGCTACCGCGCGTCTCTGATGCCGGTAGTCGCCCGTCTCCGGCCGGTCTCCCGTGGCGACCCTCGGTGGAACCCCCGGGTTCTCGGGATCGGGCACGTCCCCCCAGGCGATGATCCCGAGCGCGAGGATCGCCAGGAGGGCGCGGGCGGATCCAAACAACAGGCTTCGTTTTCGCTTTCTTCGTCCGTCCATGTCCACGAGATCCGAATGCCGCAAAACCAACCGGTCGGGTTGGTTTTCTCAAGGCGATGAGGGGTGACCGTCGATCTTGTTGATTTAGAGCGAGTTAGCTGTTTTGTCTCCTTGCCGGCCGACCGGCTTTCCGACTCAGGGGGAGAGTCTAGTCGCCGAGGCGGAGCCTGTCAAGCGAAATCGCAGTTCCGGCCAGGGGCGATCAGGGGGTGTTCTCCATCGAGAGACGCTCGATCTCGGCAAGAAGATCCTCGAGGAACGAGGGGGATTCGGGATTCGCGGGGGTTCCGCCGAGCGTGTCGACCTCGGCGTTCGCGTTCCCGTACTCGGCGCGCGCGAAGAAGCACTGGGCGAGGATCACGCGCAGGTCGTTCCAGTCGAACGAGGGGTCGTGCGCGAACCGGTACGCGCGATCGCGAGCGAGGGCCGCGCGGGCGGCCGTGATCGCTCCCGCGTAGTCCGGAGGCGTGCGGTCCCTGAGGACGACCGCGGTCCCGGCGTAGGGATCGGCCGAGGAGAACCCGACTCGGATCGAAGTCCCAAAGGCGTCGGCCGCGGCGTCCAACGAGTCCGCGCGCGCGTGCGTCCAACCGAGGCCGTTGTGCGCGTCTCCGAAGAGCGAGTCGGCCCCGATCGCCGCGCGGAAGAACGAGGCGGCCTCCGACCAAGCGCCCCTCGCGAAGGCTTCCCATCCGGAGCTCGTGAGGGCCGCCGGGTCTTCGGTCGCCGGTCCCGAGCCGTCACCCCCGCCGCACCCAACGAGAAGCGTTCCGAAGGAGAGGAGGAGAAGGGTGGTCGCCCCCGTCGAGGTCATCCGCGTGTTCATGTCGATGCTCTCCTCAGCGTCATCGAAGAAGGATCATGAGCCGCGCGTCGGAGGCGCGGTCGGTTTCGACTCGATAGAGATACGCGCCGCTCCCCGCGGGGAGCCCCGCGTCGTCCCGGCCATCCCAGAGGACCTCGCGCGCTCCGGGGAGCGCCTCGCCGTCGAAGAGGGTTCGGACGAGCCTTCCCGACACGGTGTGGATCGTGACGCGCGCGGGGCCCTTCGCGCCGACCGTGAAGCGGATCGTCGTCTCCGGGTTGAACGGGTTTGGCGCGTTCGGTTCGAGGATGAGGAGCGAGGGGGCCGGGGGACGGCTCGGCCCGCTCCGGTCCCGCGTGAGCCGAACGATGCCGGGACTCGCGAGGGGACCGCCGGCCGTGAAGCGCTCCTTGTCCACGACGAGGGGGATCGTCCCCAGGGTGGCGTGCTCGAGCGCGATCTCCTCCAAGGGAACGCCGGCCCACTCGCTCGGATCGAGAAGACACTCGAGGGACGCTCCGGCTCGGGGCCAGGCGCCGATCGATTGGATCGCGTAGGCGCCCTCATCAGCGAGGACGGCGGGACGGGCCGTCTTCGCCGGTCCGACTTCGGAGAGACCCGCGTTCCAGGCGGTCGGAACGATCGAGAAGGCGCGCGCCCCTCCGGCCGCCCCCGCATCGACGCGGAGCACGACCGCACCGTCCGGGCTCGCGAGGGCGAGCGGCCGGTCCGCCGGGGCGGGCGCGTACGAGACGCTCCCCGAAACCTCCGCCCGGTTCCCGGCGCGATCCGTCGCGGCGGCCAGAATCGACGCGCTCCCCGCGCCGGCGAGCCGCGCCTTTCCGAGCCAGACCTCCTCGATCGGATCGGTTCGCGTCATCGGGATCAGCGCTCCGTCCGCCTCGACGAAGACCGATTCCGGATCGAGCGGCTCCGAGGCGAGAAGATAGAGATCCAAATAATAGAGAAGATAAGGGTTCGGGAGGATCCCGAGGACGAGCTCGGGCGCGATCGTGTCCGCGGGCGTTGCCGCCGAATCGACCGCGGGCGTCGAGAAGTTCGGGACCGCGTCGTAGCTATACGCGGCGTAGTAATAGGCTGTCCCCTCGACAAGACCTTCGTGTGTGAAGGAATCGGCGGTCGCCTCCGCACCGGGGAAGTAGCCTCCGTGCGTCGAGGGGACCGGCGTTCCGTCCCTTCGGTCGAGCGGGACCTGGTCGGTCGAGAAGACGATGTACGTTCCGGCGAAGTCCGAGCCGCTCGCGTGCGTCCAACGGAGGACGATCGCGCCGTCCGCGTAGCCCGCGGCGAAGGTGGGCGGGGGAGGCGGCGCGATCGTGTCGACGAGCGTCGCCGCCGCCTGCGCGCGGGGCCCGAAGTTCCCCTTCCGGTCGGAGGGGAAGGCGGCGTAGCGGTAGGTGATCCCGTTCGCGAGCCCGATGTGGACGAACGAATCCTGCTCGCCCGGCCCGGCGGGGAAGAAGCCGTCCGCTCCGTTCGGGAGGGGAAAACCGGCGGACGGGCTGTTCGGAAACGCGATCGGCGAGAAGCGAATCGTCGTCCCGGCGAAGTCCGGATCGTTCGGGTTCGTCCATCGGACGAGGATGTTGTCGATCCCCGCGGTCGCGGAGAAGAGCGCGAGGGGTCCGGGCGGCGTCGTGTCGAGCGGCGAGGCGGACGCGGTCGCCGCGGCGGCGCGGTTCGAGTCGGCGTCGAAGGCGAACGCGGAGTAGTAGTAGGTCACCCCGCCGATCCGCTTGGCGTGCGTGAAGGACCGATGTGCGCCGGGAGCGCCCGGGAAAACGCCGGTCCCGATTTCGGGAACCGGAAGACCGGCCGCCGGCGTGGCGGGATACGCGGTCGTGTCGAAGCGGATCACCGCATGGGCGAAGTCGGCGTCCGAGGGGTTCGTCCACGCGAGAAGGATCGACCCTTCCCCCGGCGTGGCGCTGAACGCGAGGATCGGCCCCGGGGCGGTCGTGTCGGCCGGCGTCGCTTGGAGCACCGCCGCCGGCGAGTGGTTTCCCGAGTCGTCGAAGGCGAACGCCGAATAGAAGTACATCGTTCCGTTCGTCAACCCTTGATGGATGAAAAAACTATCCGAGGCGGGCTCTCCGGGGAAGACGCCTCCCGCGCCGTTCTCGATCGGGTTCCCTTCCGCCGGCGTCGCCGGATGCGCGCTCGTCGAGTAACGGATCCGGAGCGCGGCGAAGTCGGCCGCCACCGGGTTCGTCCACTCGAGCCGGATCTCTCGGTCTCCCGGATAGGCGGTGAACGCGATCGGCATCCCGGGCGGGATCGTATCGACCGCGCTCGCGGGGTTCGTCGTCGCGGAATCGACGAGGCGGCTTGAGTAGAGGAACGCGTCGTCGAACGCGAAGGCCGAGTAGTAATAGGTCAACCCCGAGAGAAGCCCGACATGCATGAAGCTATCCGGTTGGCTCGGGGCACCCGGGAGGCGGCCCGCCCATCCGGTCATCATCGTGTCGCCGTCCTGAGGGGTCGCGGGGGGAGAGAGGGTCGAGAAGCGGATCTCGATCCCCGCGACGTCCGGGGCGGGGGAGTTCGTCCAGCGAAGAAGGACGAGGTTGTCCCCTCCTTCCGCCGCGAACGCAAGGGGCGGGACCGGAGGAATCGTGTCGGCGGGGGTCGCGGACGCCTCTGCCGCAACCGAGTAGTGCCCGGTGGAGTCGTACGCGAACGCGTTGAAGTAGTAGGTCGTGCCGTTCGTCGCGCCGGAGAGGGTGTCCCTTCCGGTCGCCGAGGGGGCCGCGCTCCGAAAGAGCCCGCTCGGAAGCGGAAGACCGGCCCCGACGGTTCCGGAAAGGGGCGCGGTCCCGTACTCGATCCGAATCCCCTCGAGGTCTGGATCGGACGGGGCCGTCCACTCGAGAAGGACCTCTCCGTCCCCCTTGATCGCCGCGAGCGAGGGGGCGCCCGGGGCGTCCGGCCCGGAAGGCGTCGCGTGCGCCTCGGCGGCAATCGAGTAGGAGGAGCCGTCGTACGCGAACGCGCTGTACCAGTAGGTCGTGCCGTTCGCGAGCGGCGCGTGCGTGAAGGATGAATCGGACCCCGGTGGCCCGGCGAAGACGCCGAGGGGAGAACCCCCCGCCGGGGAGAGCGGATAGCCGGCCGTGGAGAAGCGGATCGTCGTCGACTGAAAGTTGACGTTCGAAGGGTTCGTCCAGGAGAGAACGACCTCGCCGTTCCAGGCGGTCGCCGTGAAGGGGGCGGGCGGGCTCGGCGGCGGTGGGGAGAGCGCGAGCTTCCCGTGCCCGTAGACCGAATCGGGGCCCGCGGGACCCAGATCGATCGCTCCCGCGAGGAGCTCCGCGCGCACGCTGTCGGCGTTCCACGTGGGATACGCGGAGAAGAGAAGCGCAGCCGCTCCCGCGACGTGCGGCGAGGCGAGCGAGGTGCCGTGCCAGGCGCCGTACGTGTAGCTGTTGCAGTTGTCCGGGCCGCAGAGATCCGGCTTCACGCGGCCGTCGTTCGTCGGTCCTTGCGAACTAAAATATTCCTGCGGGCCGGCCGCCCACGAGTTCCGGTTGATCGCGCCGACCGCGACGGCTCCCCGGGCGTCGGCTGGGGCGAGGAGGCTCCCCGCGGTCACGCGGTGCGTTTGGAGATCCTGATCCATCACGAAGAGATCGAACGAGTGTTGGGTCGTCGTCGAGACCTTCTTGATCTTGATCTTCAGCGTGCCGGAGGCGCCCGTGAAGCCGATGAACTCGCGCGGCTCCTGCGCGTGAAGCGCTTGGGAGTTCGTCGAGGAGGCGAGCGTCATCCCCATCTGGTTCGTGAGGTAGAGGTCGTAGTCCTCGTTCGTCGTCGGCCAGGCGTTCCATGTGAGGTGAATGCGGACCGTCTCGGCGGGGTTGGCGATGCTGATGAGGATCTCCTCGCTCCCCGGCGCGAACTCGTGCCAACCGTCGGCGTCCGTGTCGGTGAAGATCCCCTCGTTGTGCCCCCAGGCGTGGTTCCCGGCCGCGTTCACCCACAAGATGCCGCGGCTTGCCGCCGTGTCCGCCACCGCAGAGATCGCGCCGCTTCCGTCCCCCGGCTGCCCGAACCAGCCGACCGAGTGGTTGACGACGTCGATCCCCCGCGCGATGCACGTGTCGAGCGCGATCTCGAGGCTCGCCGCGTCCCCGATCTTCATGAGGGTGAGCTCGGCTCCCGGCGCCATGTCGTGGACCGCCTCGGCGACCGCGGTGCCGTGCTCGGTCTCGGTCGCGAAGCCGGTGCCGCTGAAGTCGAACGTGCGGGACGCGACCGATGCGGGAAGCTCGCCCTGGTTCACCGCGTTCATCCACCCGATGAAACCGTTGTCGAGCACCGCCACCCGCGTCCCGGAACCGTCGTACCCGAGCGACTGGAGGACATCCGCTCCGGTGAGGGAGACCCCCTGGCTCACGATGAGCGGATGCCCGGCGATCGGTCTCTCGATGAAGGCGACGCCGGGGCACTCCGCGGCGGCCCCGAGGGCGCCGATCGGGACGAGCGCGCGGATGAAGCTCCGCGAGCGGGCGAGGACGCGCGTCCCGGTCGCGGCGAGCGCGTGGAAGTCGATCGCATCCGTGCGCGCTCCCCAAGTCGGGCGGATCGTGACGAGCGCGGAGTCTCCTTCAAGCGGGAGGAGGCTCTCCTCGGCAAAGGCCCGCGCCTTCGCCGGGCCTTCCGTTCGGCTCACGGCGAGCCGCGCGAGCGCGCTTTCGAGTTTCGGGCTCGCGGCCTGCGAGGGAGAAGCCGCCGCGAGGGACGCGGCGGCGAGCGCGACAAGAAACCGTTTCATGAGATCGATCCTCCGGGCGGACGTCTTCCTTCCTATGAGAATCGGCAGGAGAGAGCTCCGGCTCCACCGAAGCGCGCCCCCCGCCGCCTTGAGAACGTACCCGACCTTCCTCTTTCCGCGCGAGCGGTTTTTCGCTAGACTGCGCGTCCGGAAGAGAAATCTTGGGGGAGATGCGCATGAGCCGAAAGGAATCGCCCCGCGACCCCGCGATCCGGATCACCCTTCTCCCGCGGGACACGAACCCGCACGGAACGATCTTCGGCGGGATCATCCTCTCGTACATCGACCAGGCGGGAGCGGTCGCCGCCAAGCGCGTGACGCGCCGGAAGGTGGTCACCGTCTCGATGCACGAGGTCGTCTTCAAGAAGCCGGTCTACGTCGGCGATCTCATCTCCTTCTACGCCGATGTGACGAAGGTGGGCCGCACGTCGATCGCGACGCGAGTCGTCGTCGAGGCGCAGCGCGAGGGAGATCCCGAGGAGATCGTCCGCGTGACCGAGGCGGATGTCGTCTTCGTCGCCGTCGACGACGCGGGGAACCCGGTCCCCGTTTGATCACTTGCCGTCTGCAGCTTTCGACTCCCCGATTTGGATTGCGCGCTCGTTTTCGTCGCGAGGCCGCGCTCCGCGTCCGCAGTAGAGGACGCCTGCATCATCCAGGTCAAAAATTCCAACCGATGAAGAAATCGGTTTCCCATCCTTCAAGGAAGCGGCGCCGCTCGAACTTCTTGGCGAGGTCCCACCGGAGAACGGCGCCGCCGATTCCGTTCCGAAGGCCGAAGCCGGTCGAGCCGCGGAAGACGGGGGAATGTCCCTCGAACCACGCGTCCCCCGCGTCGACGAAGAGCGCTCCCTGGAGGCGCGAGACGACCGCGAGATCGCCGACGAGAAGACGCACGGGAAGGGGGAAACGCACCTCTTCGTTCGCGAGCAAGTAGCGCTCCCCGCGGAGGGAAAGGAAGTCGTAGCCCCGGAGCGTGAGCGATCCCCCGATCAGGATCTGCTGCGGGAACTCGCCCGACGAGAACCCGCCGGAGAGGCGGTTCGCCCACACGACATCCCAGCCGAACGGAACGTACACGCGGAGATCGCCGAGAACCGTGTTGCTCCCGATGCTCGACTCGGGGCTCAAACGGAAATCCGTCGAGAAGAGGAGGCTCGAGAGAACGCCGCTCCCGAACCCGTAGCCGAACCGGTCGGGGACCGCGGTGTCGTACCCGAGAATCCCCTGCACCGTCACCTCGCCGAAGTCGTTCTTCGCGTCGGAGCCGAGCGTTTCCTCGCGGACGTTCTTGATGAGAACGTTGAGGCCGATCGATCGAAAGCGGTCGAAGGGGACCGTGATCCCGCCGAGCACACCGGTCTCGCGCCGGAAAAAGAACCCGCGCTGGTCGGTCAGGTACTCGTCCGCGAAGTGGAACGCGCCGAGCCGGTAGTCGACGCGTCCTTCGAGGAAGTGGACCGTCGCGCCGCCGGAGAGGTACTTGAGGAGATCGTCCGACCGGTCCGCGTTCGAACCGAGGTAGAGCGCGATCTTCCGGTCCCCGAGGATGTCGGAGAGGCCGAGGAGGGTCTGGGAGTAGAAAGCGTTCCCCGTGAGAAAGAAGAGGTCCGGTCCGTACTTCCTCTTGTAGGGCCCCTTCTCGTGCGGCGCCGGCTCGGGAGGCGTCCACGGGACCGGCGCCGCCGCCCCCGCGACCGCCACCGGCGCGCCGGCGGAGTCGAGAAGCGGGGAGAGGGGCGTCTTCCAGATCTGGAAGCGGAGCCTCCGGTTGGTTCGCAGGTAAAGCGTATCGCCGTCGTGATCGAAGGCGGAGATGCCGACCGCATCCCGCGTCACGAGCGCCGTCGTTCCGTCTCGGCGATGGAAGAGAAAGACGTTCCTCGGGCGATTTCCCTCGCGCGCAAGATAGAGGATCCGATCCTTGTCCAGCCAACGCGGGTTCCCGATCGACGTCGGGAGACGAAGAATTCGGCGTTCGTTTCCTTCGGGGTCGATCCAATGAAGGTCGTAGCGCCCGGGCGTCTCGCGATCCGCGGCGAAGAGGATCCCCTCCTCGCCCCATTCGAGATCGGTCTCGTGGGCGAGATCGTCCGTGAGCCGTTCGAGCGGACCTCCTTCGAGAGCGAAGCGAAAGAGATCCCCGCGCCCGCTTTCGTGAAGCGCGGCGACCACGACTTCCTTTCCGTCGGGCGAGAGCGTGAGCGACTCGATCGTGAGGAGCGGATCGAATCGTCTTCTTGCGACGACCTCGTTCCCCGGGAGCCGGACCGCGACCACCTCGTCCCTCCCCTTCGAGAGGGCGACGAAGACGGCCCGGTCCCCGCGGATGTCGAGGTTCGGGTCGCCGAGATGGAGCGACTCGAATCCGGGGAGGCGGTCCTTTGCGATCCCGGAGTACTTCCCGTTCTCCCACGCGCGGATCTCGGCCCGCCCTCGCCGGAACGAGGCGAAGAGGACGCGCCCGCCGTCGGCGCGCGGCGGGCCCGCGAAGCTTCCGCTCTCGAGGGGCGCTGCGTGCTCGCGGATGTCCGTCTGGTCCGTGAACTGCGAGAGGATGCTCCGGCGAAGCGAGATCTCCCATTTCATGCTTAATGTGTCAAGCGCTTCTCCGTACACCGCCTCGAACACGTCGGTCTCGCGGCGTCCGCGGTAGAGGCTTTCCAGGAGAAGACCGATCGTCTCCTCGCCGAACCTCTCGGAAAGATAGCGGAAGAAGGAGAGCCCCTCCACGTAGACGAGATACCCGTGCTGCGGCCCGAGATGCTGGAACGGAACGAGCCTCCCCTCGTGGACGAGATCGCGAAGCACGAGATCGTTGAGGTCGCTCCACTCCGCCGCGTAGTACTCGGCGACCCCTTCGAGGATGCCGAGGGAGAAGAGCCGGGGGCGGAGATCGGGGGGGACGTAGCGGAAGAGCGCGCGCTCCGCTTCGTCGAATCGCGCGGACGAGGGGCTTCGGTGCTCGGGGAGGACCGGCCCGTCGTAGCGGGTGCGCGCGAGGGCGCGATAGAGGGGAGCGATCGCCTCCCACGCCTCTCGGAACGCGGCCGGATCGACCGAGTCGAGAACCAGAAGGTCCGCCTGGAGCATGCGAAGCGGAGGGCTCTCCGCGCGATCCGTCGTCTCCCGGGGAACGGCGCCGAGAAACCGCTCGAGGTGCCGGCGCGCGCCGGCGGAGGGGACCGGTTCGTCGAAAAGGATCTCTTCCTCCGCCTCGACCGTCCAGGGGTAGGGGCGGGAGAGGACTCGGAGGACCGAGCGCGCGCCCGGGCCGAGCGTCGCCGCGAGCGAGTCGATCTCCGCGCCGCGGAGAGAGGCGAGAAACGCCGCCTCCGCCGGATTCGCGAGGCGAAGCGAGACGCGGATCCTCGGGTCGCGCGAGGAGCCCTCGGCGTATCCGAAAACGATTTGCGGGTGAAGCGTTCCGGATCCGAAGACCGGAGGCGGAAGGGCGACCTCGTCCTCGACCGGCGCGAGCCGCCCCCGGACGAAGCGCGGGAATGCTTCCCGCGGCGCTTGATGCGTGAAGCGCCGCGCGACATACACGAGCTCTCCCCATTTCACTTGCCGCTCGCGCACGCGGTCGCGGTCCTTCTGGTAGCGCTTCCAGGAGGCTTCGAGGAGGGGGAGCGTGAAGGAGTGGACCATCTCGTGCCGGATCACGTGCTCGAGCCGTTCGTTCGAACCGGTGAAGGGGAGAACGATCCGCCCGCGGACGAGATCGAAGAAGCCCTGCACCCCCTCTCCGACGAAGCCGGGAGCCGTGTTCGTCGCGAGAAAGCGCGTCTCCGACGTGTAGCCGATGAGCGGGATCCGCTCCCCCTTCTCGACGAGCGAATCGAAGCGAACCCCCATCCGCTCCTCGAGCCGCGGAACCCACTCCTCGGCGATGCTCGCGATGCGGGAGGCGATCGCCTCTTCCTCCTTTCCCATGTAGATGTCGAAGTGTTCGGTCCGAAGGGCTTGGATCTCGCGCGGGCCGTCCCATTGGATCTTTTGCTGGAGCGTGTAGAGGTTCGCGGGGGTGATTCGGTTCGTCCCGTAGGGAAGAGATCCCTCGGCGGCCGCGGCGGCGAGGAGGCACGCGAGGAACATCCTTGGGCGCACGAAGTGTCTCAAGTCGATCGCTCCTCCGAGGCGGATTATACACACGGTTCCGAATCGTCGCGCGGGGCGTCCTTCCGGGCGGCGCGCGGGTGTGGTAGCGTGAGGGGCGCGAGCGCCGGCCGCGCGGCGGAACGCCGGCGCCGCGAGAGGTGACGATGAGCGTTCTCCGGCCGCTTTCCGCGGCGCTTCTTCTCCGGCGCGCGCTCCTCCAGAAGGAGCGCGAAGGGGCGATCTTCGATCTCCCGGAGGAGAAGTTCTACCGCGGGATGCCCGGGTTCGATGGTTCGGTCCGTTCGCACGGAGAGAGGGCCTCGACCCCGCTCGGACCGGCCGCCGGGCCGCACACACAGCTCGCGGAGAACATCGTTCTCTCGTATCTCGCCGGGGGGCGCATTCTCGAGCTGAAGACCGTGCAGGTTCTCGACCGTCTCGCGATCCCGCGGCCGTGCATCGACATGGAGACGGTCGGCTTCAACGTCGAGTGGTCGCAGGAGCTTTCGCTTCAAGAATCGGCGCGCGAGTACGTCAAGGCGCGCCTCCTTCTCGCCGCGCTCGGCGAGGCGGGGATTCCCGAGGGGTGCGGCGAGGCCGAGCGCGACGTGCTCTTCGACATCAGCGTCGGATACGATCTCGCGGGGGTGCGCTCGGCCAAGATGAGCCGCTTCCTCGAGACGATGCGGGATGCCTCGCGCGCGATCGATGCGGAGCGGCGGGAGCTTCGCGCGGGGCTCCCGGACCGATGGCGTCGCCTCGCGGAGGCTCCGGTCCCGGCGCGCATCGGAGAGTGCGTCACGATCTCCACGTTTCACGGCTGTCCGCCGTGCGAGATCGAGTCGATCGCTTGCCACCTCATGGATGCGCACGACTTTCACGTGGTGGTGAAGATGAACCCGACCCTTCTCGGATACGAGGAGGTCGAGGCGATCCTCCGCGGTGAGCTCGGATACGACGAGCTTCGCCCGCCGCGCGACGCGTTCACGAGCGATCCATCCTTCGCCGAGGGGGTCGATCTTCTCCGCTCCCTCCGCGCGGCGGGGGAGAAGCTCGGGAAGAGCGTCGGCGCGAAGTTCACGAACACGCTCGTCGTCGAGAATCACAAGTCGTTCTTTCGGGACGAGCGGATGTACCTCTCCGGCCCTCCGCTCCACGTGCTCGCGATGGAGCTCTCGGCGCGCGTCCGCGAGGAGGTCGGGGCGGATCTTCCGATCTCTTTCTCCGCGGGCGTCGACGCGAGGAACTATCCGGACGCGGTCGCGTCCGGGTTCGTTCCGGTGACGGTTTGCACGGATCTTCTTCAGCCGGGCGGGTACGGGCGTTTCCGCGCGTATCACCGGGCGCTCGCGCGAAGAATGGAAGAGACGAGCGCGCGGACGATCGACGAGCTCATCCTCCGAACGGATGCCCCCTCCGCCTCCGCGGAGAAGGCGGATGCGCACGCGGTCCGCGAGGCTTCCCTACGGAACCACCGAAAGGCGGCGGATCGGGCGAGACGGGATGCGCGGTATGCCGCCGCCGCGAACCGCACCCCTCCGCGGAAGATCGCCTCGCGCCTATCCCTCTTCGACTGCGTGAACTGCGACAAATGCGTGCCGGTCTGCCCGAACGACGCGAACTTCACCTATGAAGTAAAGCCGCGCGTCGTCCGCTATCGAGATCTCGTCGTCCGGGGCGGATGTCTCGCGCTCGCTCGGGAAGAGAAGGAGTTCGTCCTCGGAGGGGGGAAGCGCCCCTCGCACCAGAT
>Ga0194126_10004320_pt1 | contig 21801 bp, 16 predicted proteins | sample TA2KigC150mmetaG_FD_148641 | JGI IMG/M metagenome (GOLD analysis project Ga0194126, IMG submission 148641) | Freshwater microbial communities from Lake Tanganyika, Tanzania - TA2015035 Kigoma Deep Cast 150m | ecosystem: Environmental > Aquatic > Freshwater > Lake | place: Tanzania: Lake... | reverse complement strand
CCCCCCCCCCAAAAAAAAACAAATCCGGCAGATTAAATTGCTTCCAGCCCCAAATCGGACAGCATGCGTATATCATCCTCGACGGCTCGGCCGGCGGTGGTGAGGTAATCGCCGGTGATGATGCTGGTGCAGCCGGCATAAAAACAGGTCTGCGTATCCTTTAACGAGTGAATTAAATCGCGCTCCACGGCAGAGCGGTCATCCCCTTAAAACATGTCGCGATGTCGCCGCCATAGATTAAAATAGCTTGTGAATCGGGATCGGCTGCCAGCGTCCGCCAATATTCGAGTCCCTTGAAGAATTCGCTGTGAATGGTCTGGCCGCTCTTGATTTCAATCGGCAGAACATCCGAACCATAATCGAGCAATAAGTCAATCTCATTATCGTTAGAGTCTCTGAAATAATACATTTGGGGCTGTTTTCCGGTGTGGTAATAATTTTTATATATTTCAGCGATAACCCAGGACTCAAATATGGCTCCCCGCGAAGAATGAATCAGTATGTCGTCGGACTTCTGTATGCCCAGGAAGTAACAAAGCAGTCCGCTGTCGAAAAAATATAATTTAGGAGACTTGATGAGCCGTTTATTAAAATTCTTATGATAAGGTCTCAGTAATTTTACGATGAAGCTTGTTTCAAGAATGGATAGCCACCGCCTGGCGGTTTTGCTGTCGATGCCGCAATCATTGGCAAGCCCGGCCAGATTCAATATCTGGCCGGTTCGGCCCGCACAAAACCGCACAAAACGGCCAAAAGCCTCCAGGTCTCCGACATTTACAATACTGCGAACATCCCTTTCTATATAGGTCTGAACATAGCCTGCCAGCCATTGCTGCGGGGGAATATGTTTATCGTGTATCCGCGGATAGCCGCCGGTCCAGAGAGTTGTGAATAAATCATGGCCGCTGTGATCCGTTTGATTGGAATACTGTTTTGCCTTCTCGGCAAGCGTATCCGGATCCACTGCATCAACACCCAGCAGCTCCGAATGAGAAAACGGCAAAAGATGATGAATGGCACATCGCCCCGCCAGCGACTGAGTAATCTTTTCCAGCAGCAGAAAATTTTGAGAGCCTGTCAGGATATATTGTCCCGTGCGGTCGTTTTGATCCACAATGCCTTGTATATAAGAAAACAATTCCGGCGCCCGCTGTGCCTCATCCAGAATGACCTGATCCTTACCAAACTGATTTAAAAAACCGCGAGCATCTTCCAAAGCCAGATTATGCATCGCCGGATCTTCCAATGAGACATAACGAGCATTTGGAAAGGCGACCTTAGCCAGCGTCGTTTTCCCTGATTGCCTCGGCCCGGTCAGAGTAATAACCGGAAACCATCCCGCAGACTTCTCAAGAACAGATTGTAGATGTCTTTTTATCATTATGTAGCTCAGGCATTCAATTCCATAATTGCATAATATATACATTAAATGGAACTGTTTGTCAATATATTATCATATATTAATTACAATAACTACTTTATGAGACTTTATTAATCAAAATAGTATGTAAGAAATTATAAAAAGCTTATAGATGGTCTTCATACCAATACCTGACGGTATCCAAAAAACACCGAAAGTCCAAATTAAATCATTCATATTAAAAAATATATGAAAATTTATTTTGACAACCGAACTATACATAGATATTCTATGTATAGATGTTATAGGTATTATAAAGGAAAACGAATATGGATATAACAAAAGACCTGGTTGCGGCATCGGCGACACCTTTGATTCTTTCGATTCTTTCGGAAGGCGAAAGTTACGGCTATGCCATCATTAAGCGTGTTGCCGAGCTTTCCGGCGGGAAAATGAAATGGACCGACGGTATGCTCTATCCCATTTTACATCGTCTCGAAAAACAGGGATTGATTCAATCCCAGACCCGTACATCCGAGACCAGCCGGAAACGAAAGTATTATTATCTCAAACAAGATGGCGCCAAGGCCGTAAAGAATTATCAAAACCAGTGGCAAGACACTTACGCGACTTTACTGAAAGTCTGGGAGGACAAACCATGTTTACAGTAGAACAAGCCGTAGAGAATTGGAAAAATGATTTGCGACAGAAACAGACCCTCATGGAAAGCGACATTGAGGAACTGGAGTCTCACCTGCAGGAAGAAATGGAGCGATTGACAACGCTGGGATTAAGCGAAGAAGAATCGTTTCTAATTGGCGTGCGGCGTATTGGCGACACGACGCAAATGGCCTCGGAATTTGCCAAGGTCAACACCGCCGCCATCTGGAAGAATCGTTTCTTTTGGATGATTGCAGGCCTGTTTGTATCTAAAATCATTTTCAGCCTGTCTTCTTTTGTCGGCAAATTATCTTTCCTGATAGAGCATTATTTTCACTGGTTTGGCTGGTATGGCGCTGGTATATTTAATTCTGTTCTTTATGGACTAAGCCTGATTCTGTTGGCGGCAGTTTTCTATTTTTATGTAACACGATCTTCATTCAGCCAAAAGATGTCGAAATTCAATACCCTGACAACAATTATAAGCACCTGGTTATTATTTGAAATCGGCGGATTGGTGTTACAAATGTTCCCCATGGTAATCATGACCAAACTGTATTCACCTGGGCAAATCGGACAGTTTCTTTGGGGATCGCAATCTTCCATGTTTGCAGTTCATACCGTATGGGCTGTACTTTTAATCAGTTTGTTTATCCTGCTGCGTCCCAAAAAGATGCAAAACATCTAAGACAGCTTATACTGCTTCAAGACCTAAATCCGCCAGCATACACAGATCGTCTTCGACGGCTCGGCCGGCGGTGGTGAGGTAATCGCCGGTGATGATGCTGGTGCAGCCGGCATAAAAAATCCAGCTTTGCATATCGCGCAGATTGAGCACCCGTCCGCCGGCGACTTTTAAGTTTGTGCGCGGCAAGATGAAGCGATAGAGAGCGATGATACGCAGGATTTCGCTCGGTGTCAGAGGCTTCTGGTCGCCCATAGGTGTCCCCGGTATGGGATGCAGAAAATTCAAGGGGGCCATATCGACGTTGAGTTCGCGGATTTGCAGGGCCATATCGATGCGGTCTGATTCGGTCTCGCCGATACCAAATAACCCTCCCGCACAAACTCCAACTCCGGCATCCAGCGACGCCTTAATCGTATCAATGCGGTCATTATAGGTGTGTGTACTAACGATTTTGCCGAAGTGATTGCGAGAGGTTTCAAGATTGTGGTTGTATCGTCGCATTCCCGCTTTGGTTAAGCGTTTGAGCTGTGATTTATTCAATATGCCAAAACCGCCGCAGATGGCGATACCGATTTCGTTTGTGATTTGCTCAATTAATTGTTCGAGGCGGGCAAGTTCTTTTTCGCTGACGGTCTTGCCGCTATAGACAATGCCGAAATGGCCGACGCCTTTTTCTTTAGCCCTGCGGGCGGCGGCGAGGATTTCTTTGTCGCTTAACACCTTCGGTTTTTTGTCGAGATGAGTGTTGTAGCGGGCGGACTGGGCGCAGAAGGCACAGTCCTGATCGCAGCCGCCGAGCCGGCCGGGAACGATGGAGCAGACCTGAATTTTATTGCCGAAACTTTGTTTGCGGATTTCATTGGCCCAGTAGAGCAAATCATCCATCTTTATGTAGCTTTGTTGAGCCAAAGTGTCAATATCTGGTCGCGACAAAAGCTCACCCGACAGAACTTTTTGTGCCAGGTTTGCAATTACTTTATCCATTTACAACCTCAAGGTTGAGTTTCTCAATCCATTCTTCGAGAGGACAGGCCAGCCGGCGGAAATCCTTCGCAGTCAGATAAACCGTCCGCCAGCGCGGGCTTCGCTGTTTCATCGCCCTTCGATAATCATCCAGCCGGATAATGAAAAACACATACGCGGCGCCTTCGAATCCAAAGACCGACAGACCGTCAGTTTCTACATCCACCTGCGCCAGTCGATAGGCAAAAACAAAAGCCGCATCAGCAGGCTGTTTGACGGCGACAATATCACGCCATTCTTCCATGCCGTGAATGTCTTCGCGGGTCACCCAGCATTGCAGACCTTTGAGGCCGACAAGACTCTGCCCGCGAAAAAGCCGCCCCTTTACGTCGATGAGCGTCAGTTTTCCCCCGGCCGGACAAATCGCAAAATCAAAGCTTTTGATTTTGTCATAGTAAAATTCCCGTCGGCAAGACTGATCCATGATATGGCAGGGGATATGCATTTCCCGCAACCATGCGTCAAAGGCCCGCTCGTAATCGTTATTCTTTATCTTAACCATTGTTTTTGTCTTATATCCGAACTCTCGGTACCGTACCACTTTTTTTTGGGCGGTGGGTAATCCGGTGGATCACAAAAAACTGTCCGGAGGTAAAAATTATGTCCGGTAATGTGTTGCAGGAAACACATCTTAATTTGTCTGTCTTTTTTTCATTATACAGAACATGCTGAAATATATAGAGTTACAGGCTCTTTTTAAAATAGGTGATATCGGGCAGAGGGATTTTCTTAAGGCCGCATATACACAGGTCGAAATATCAGCACGAGACAGAATATGGCTGTCTGAAAGGAGACCTCAGATATGAATAAAGACTTTTGCAACAGGACCGTTATAATTTTCGGCTGGCTGTTAATGTCAGTCGTTTCGTCTGCTTCAGTACAGCAAACCAATGATTATCTTGAGATGTCCCTGGAAGAATTGTCCAATGTGGAAGTCAACCTGGCAACCAAAAAAGAAGAAAGCATATTTACAGTACCTTCCGCGGCTTATGTATTGACCTCGGAAGATATCCGCAGGTCAGGCGCGACGACCGTCATGGAAGCAATGAGGCTGGTTCCCGGCTTGAATGTGGCTCAGCTTAACGCTCACACTTGGGCCATTTCCAGTCGCGGATTTAATCAACAATATGCCAACAAATTGCAAGTGATGATTGACAATCGGTCCGTTTATACCCCCTTGTTTGGCGGCGTGTATTGGGATATGCAGTCCCTGATGATTGAGGACGTTGAACGTATCGAGGTCATTCGCGGTCCCGGCGGAGCGCTCTGGGGCGCCAATGCCGTCAACGGCATCATCAATATCGTCACCAAAAAAGCGTCCGATACGCAAAACGGCCTGATGTCGGTAACAGCCGGTTCTAACAGAGGCATAGGGTCGCTGCGATACGGCGGCAAATTAGGACCGCAAACTTTTTATCGCGCATGGAGCCAGTACCACATGATGGACGACTCTTATCAACGAGCCAATGTACATAAAAGCATAGACGGCTGGAATGCCACCAGTGGTGGATTTCGCATTGATTCCATGCTGTCCAAGGCCGACACGTTGATGCTGCAGGGCTCGGCATTCGATAATCATGTGGGCGATCAGGAAACCATTCAATTGCCGACGTTCCCTTTTTATACCACCACGACAGTGAGTAGTAAATATCTTCTGCAAGGATTTAATTTCCTGTCTCGATGGACTCGCCAGATTGACACTGATTCTGACATGGCGTTACAGGCCTATTTTGATCATAATGAAAGGCATACACGCTCTTATGATTATGTTGCATCGACTCTTGATTTCGATTTTCAGCATCATCTTGTGATAAATGATTATCATGAATTGACATGGGGCGCCGGTTTTCGATCCATCTGGGACGACATCCACAATACACTGGTTTTTGAGTTGAATCCTGACAAAGAAACGATGAATTTATACAATGTTTTTGTCCAGGATAAAATTACGCTGAAGCCGGAGCAATTATACCTGACCCTCGGCACCAAACTTGAATATAATTCTTTTACTCACTTCGAATATCAGCCAGACGCAAAACTGTTGTGGACGCCTGATTCCAGACAAACGGTCTGGGCGGGTGTCAGCCGGGCTGTCCATCTGCCCACACGGCATTCACATGATAACACAACACTGGCCGTAGTCATGGGACCGAGCCAAATGAAGTTTTTTGGTTCAGATGATGTAAAATCTGAGCAACTGCTGGCATACGAAATCGGTTATCGTTCCCGCCCGAGCGAAACTCTGTTTTGGGATGCAAGTCTGTTTCTGAATGATTATGATAAATTAACGACATATGAGAAAAGAACAGCTCCCTTCTTGACTGCTTATGATATAGATAATAAAATGCGGGGGCAGACCTATGGCGGCGAACTGGCAGCGACATGGCAGGCAAGAAAAGACTGGACTATCAAATTGGGATACTCTCTGCTTTTCCTGGACCTGGCGACCTGTGACAACGGTAATTACAGCAGCGTTTCCAGAATTGAAAAGGAAAGCCCTCAAAACCAGTTTTTCATTCATTCCATGATGAATCTGGACAAGAATCTGGAATTGGACCTGATGCCTCGATACACCGACAGCCTCCTTGGGTGCGGGATCAGCAGCATATTCGAACTGGACGCCCGGTTGAGCTGGCACATCAATCCGAATGCTGAACTCAGTGTCGTCGGGCAAAACCTGCTGGATAACCATCAAGCGGAATTTACCTCAAGTTCAGGGGGTGCCGTAAACACCGAAACACAAAGGGCATACTGGCTGAAATTCGTTTATCGCTTCTAAACGAATCAGGGCCGCTGATAACAGGTCACAGCGACAGGGATTGTTCCGCAATGACTTGCTGCTGTCCGGTCGTCATGTCTTTTATAATAATCTGCCTGTCCTGAATATATTCCTGCCCCAGAATGATTGTCTTGCGGGCGTTATAGCCGGAGGCCTGTTTGAGCTGCTTGCCCAGTGCGCCGGTTTTATACGGGAACTCGCATGAAAAACCCGCCTGGCGGATTTTGGCGGCCAGTTCCACGGCCTTGTCGGCAAGAGTAGGGTCTGCCACGGCAATAAAGTAATCGAGAGTCTTGGTCGCCAGGGTATCATTCTTTAAAATCCCGCGTTCACGCAGGAGAATTTCCAATACGCAATCACCCATCCCCATCCCAACCGCCGTCATCGCCGGGCCGCCGAAGTCCTTGAGCAGATTGTCATAGCGTCCGCCGCCGCAGACGGCCCGCAAATCCCCAACCGCATCATGAACCTCAAAGACCATTCCCGTATAATATGCCAGGCCGCGGACAATGCTCATATCGAACCGACAATATTCGCCGATGCCCATGGCGTTGAGCGTCTTAAACAAATCCTGCAATTGGGCAAGGGCGGTTTTTGCATCCTCATTCAAATTCACTAAACCGGCAATATCGTCGGCGTTATGTAAATCCATCAATTTCATAATCGTATGGATAACATTCGAATCCGATATTTCTTTGCCAAGCATCTCCGTGAACGCTTCGGCGGGAATCTTGGCTTTTTTATCGAGAATGGGATACAGGACGGACAGCTTGTCTTCGGCAAGGCCGAGATTTTTCAACAGCGCCGCCAGTAATTTCCGGCTGGAGATTTTGGCGACGACGTCTTTGGGCGTTAACCCCGTCGAACGCAGATAATCAATCGAACAGAAAATCACTTCGGCATCCGCGAGGGTGGATTCTTCGCCAATGATGTCGATATTCCATTGAAAAAATTCCCGCAGGCGTCCTTTTTGTGGACGTTCGGCCCGGCACAGCCGCGGGATGGAAAACCACTTGATGGGCCGCGGCAGGGCGTTGATTTGCTCGTTGACCATTCGTGCCAGCGTCGGCGTAATTTCGGGGCGAATGGCCAGGTCGCGTCCGCCGCGGTCGGTCAGGTGAAATAATTGCTCGACGATTTCGTCGCCGCTTTTGATTTGATACATCTGGAGGTATTCGAAAATAGGGCCGTCAAATTCCTCGAAGCCGCAGCGGCGCGAGGCCGCCTTCCATCCATCGGCGATAAAATTACGCACCGCCATTTGCGGCGGATAAAAATCACGTGTGCCTTTAACGGACGATATTTTCATCTGTTTTTGCCTGTCTATATCGGAAAATTTTAAGCTATTATCTGATGAAAAGCGGCAATGTCAAGTCCGGAATTAAAACAGAGCCAGACGCATTGGCGGAAGTAATAACTCCAATGTTTCTGAATAATCGCCGTAAGCTATTAAAATAGAATAACTTACATAAGAAACATAACAGGAGAAGTCGTATTAGTTAGTCTTGTCGTCCACATCTTGTTTTTTGCAGTTAAGAAGTCGATTGACGCCCTCTCTTATTGCTGAGGCATCGGGGCGGCTGTAAAAAAAATTTGCAAAGGATTTTTCTGTTCGTATAATGTGCCGCTTGCCTGATTTTCCTAAAGCAGAGCGGGAAATACCGAAAACGACCAAAACCGATGTCGGACAAGAGGTTTAACGGTGTAAACACCCGCCGGATGAAGACGTAAATAACCTGAAACAGGAGCATAAACGATATGGTATCAGCAGCGGAACTTCATAAAGAACTGTTTACTCAGCCTCTCCCATCGTTTGAGCAGATTAAGAAAAATGCCGCGGTCGCCAACTCGAGCGAGCGAGTCCGTCAGGCTCTGTGCCAGAAAGCCCAGGAGGGGAGCGATGCCTTATCCTGCGGTGTCATATTATGGCTTTGCGGCAAACCGAATGAGGCGGAAGCCTGCTTGAAAAAGGCCAAAGAGTGTGCCGTGAAATTTCTGATTTTGGGCAGCATTCTTCGCGACAAGGGCGACTACGATAAAGCCTTGTCGCAATTCGACCAGGCCGGCAAGTATCAGGCCGAAGCGATGACGGCATCGCTGGAAAAAGCGGAAACCTGCCGCCGGGCAGGCCGGCTGGAGCAGGCGAAAAAGGAACTCAAGGCCTGCGCCAATTTTGAAAATGTCAGCGCTGAATATCATTATCAGCTCGGGCGTATTTTTGAGGGCGAAGGACAGTATGAGCAGGCGGCGGCACAGTATGAGACGGCGGTGAATCTTGACCCCAATCACGTTGCGGCACTGTTCCAACTGGCTTATACCGACGACCTGCGCGGCGACGAAAACCTGGCCGTGGAGTATTACAGGCAGGTGATAAAAATCGCTCCGCCCCACGTCAACGCGCTGCTGAACCTGGCGGTGCTTTACGAAGACTGCGGCAAATATGATAAGGCGATACAGTATATCAACGCGGTGCTGCGGGCGCATCCGAACCATGCCAAGGCGGCCCTGTTCAAAAAAGATATTGAAAGCTCCCGTGTGATGATTTACGACGAGGAGCGGGAGAAGCGCAAAGACCGCCAGAACAAGATTCTGGAAATTCCCATTTCGGATTTCGAGCTTTCCGTGCGCAGCCGCAATTGTCTCAAGAAGATGAATATCACGACGATTGGCGATCTGCTGAAGATTACGGAAGCCGAACTGCTGTCCTACAAAAACTTCGGCGAAACATCGCTGATGGAGGTTAAGAAAATTCTCGAATCCAAGGGACTGCATCTGGGCATGTCGCTGGAAAGCAAACTTGCCGCGGCGGCGGCCGGCTCCAGTGGACCCGGCCAGGAAGACAGCCCGGAGATGCTGAGTAAATCGGTGGACGATTTGGAATTGTCGGTTCGCGCCCGCCGAGCCGTAGCGAAACTGGGTCTTAAAACACTCTTTGATCTGGTCGGAAAAACGGAGGCGGAGCTTCTGGGCTGTAAAAATTTCGGTGTCACCAGCCTCAACGAAATCAAGGAAAAACTGACCGGCTTTGGACTGAGCCTTCGGAAACTGGATTAATGGTCCAAACCCGACAGTCGCGGCGAAATCATAAGGATCGGTACGTTGGCATTGACCTTACACAGGCCCGCAGCATTCGCTAAGACGGCACTGGGGGCCTGTATCGTTTATGCTGTATTGACAGCAGGCGGCTGTGCCAGACGGGAACCGATTCAGCCCACATTCGGAATGTCCGAACCCTCGGATTCATGGATGCGGGTATTGCTCTTTCACAATAGAACAGAGTGCGCTGTCAGCGCCCCCGGCGGCTTCGGGGTCCGCGATGAAAACGATACGGTGCAGGTCCGATTTCCGGATACCTCCGAGCCGATACGGATTTGTGCTGAGGGAGACCGGATTTCCGTCGCCGGGCTTTTTCTGGACGGGGCGGTGATACTGGAAACTGCGGAGCCTTTCGTGTTTTTTATCGACGGGCAGGGGTATCGCGGTAATCTGAGTTTGCGTGTCTGTGAGCCGAACAGTCTGCAGGCGGTGAATGTCGTACCCATCGAAGCGTATTTGGCCGGTGTTGTCGGAGCCGAGATGCACAGTTATTGGGAGCCGCAGGCGCTGCAGGCTCAGTCTGTCGCGGCAAGAACGTATGCCCTGTACATGAAAAACCGCTTCGGCAAAGAGCGGGACTGGGACGTGACCACCACACAGGCCAATCAGGTCTATCGGGGTCTGGCGGCGGAAACCGCAACCGTGCGAAGCGCGGTGGAACAGACACGAGGAATGATTCTGGTTTGTCCCGCCGTCGGCGGCGAAAGGGAAATCTTTCCGGCTTATTACAGCTCGACGTGCGGCGGTCACACGGAAGACAGTCAGGCTGTGTTTGGTGAATCATTTGCGGCGCTGCGTGCGGTCGAATGTCCATGGTGCCGGGCAATTGCCAAAAGCAGTTTCTGGAACTGGGGACCGGTGGAGTATTCCATTGAGGAAATCCATCGCAAGCTGACAGGGCGGTATCCATCCCTGGCGGAAAAGCTGGGCAAAGTCACGGCGGTGGAAATCGTTCGTACCGGCAGCCTTAATCGCGTCACGGGAGTCAGTATTCTCGGCGGCAATGGGAAGAAAGATTTTTTGCGCGGCGAGGATTTTCGTCTGGCGCTGGATCCGAGCGGAATGAAACTTAAAAGTACGATTTTCTCGCTGCGGCGGGAAGGGATTGTATATGTTTTCTTGGACGGACATGGATTCGGGCACGGCGTCGGGCTGTGTCAGACCGGCGCGGAATATCTGGCGCGCGAAGGCCGGACGTATCGTGAGATTCTGTCCTGGTATTATCCCGGCTCCGAGATCGTGCGGCTTGCGGAATCCAAATGAATTCGTTTGACCTGCTCAAAACCGACAGTCGAACGGCGGCTCGATTGGGCCTGTTAAAGACCGTTCACGGGCTGGTTTCAACGCCGGTTTTTATGCCGGTGGGAACCCGCGGCACGGTCAAAGGTATTACGCCCGAACATCTGGCTAAAACGGGAACTTCGATTGTTTTAGCCAATACGTATCATCTGATGATTCGGCCGGGCGTGGAGGTAGTGGAATCGCTGGGCGGTCTGCATTCACTGATGGGCTGGCCGGGGCCGATTCTGACAGACAGCGGCGGTTTTCAGGTTTTTTCGCTGGCGACGCTGAATCGCATTGGTGATGATGGTGTGGAATTCGCCAGTCATATTGACGGCGCGAAACTGTATCTTGACGCCAAAACCGCCACGGCGGCGCAGAATAAACTTGGTGCCGACATGATCATGTGTTTTGACGAGTGTACGCCGTATCCGTGCCAACCGCAGCGGCTCCAAAAAGCGGTAGAGCGAACGATTCGCTGGGCCGGGCAATGTAAAGAAGCCCACGGAAATCGCGAACAATTGCTTTTTGGGATTGTTCAGGGCGGGCTGGATAAGCAATTGCGGCAGGTTTGTGCGGACGCACTGGCGGCGATGGATTTTGCCGGCTATGCGATGGGCGGCCTCAGTGTCGGCGAAACGCATGAGCAGATGATTGAGACGGTGAACTTTACCGCGCCGCTGTTGCCGGCGGATAAGCCGCGGTATCTGATGGGCGTCGGTACGCCCGCCGATATCGTCGCGGCGGTCCGAGCGGGAATGGATATGTTTGACTGTGTTCTGCCGACGCGAAACGGCAGGAACGCCTTCGCGTTTACGGCGACGGGGCCGATTCGGCTGCGGAACAATATGTATCTGAAAGATACGTCGCCGGTGGAGCCGGGATGTTCGTGTTATTGCTGTCGGCATTTCAGCAAAGGCGCGATCCGGCATTTTTTCAACGTCGGCGAGATGATGGGACCGATTTTAGTGTCGCTGCATAATATCGCGTATTATCAGCGGTTAATGAATGAAATTCGACAACGGATTACAGACGGCACGTTTGCCGAATGGTCCGCGAAGTTTATTACAGGCTATAATGAAAAAACAAACGCCTTACCAGAGGAAGGAACAGAATTATGAATAACTATTGGCTTATTGCCCAGGCACAGGCCCCGGCCGGCGACGAAGGAACGATTGTCAAAAGCGAACCGGTCGCCCCGGCGGCGGATACGATAACCACCAGCACACAGGCTCCTGGCACCCCGACGGGAACGGACAAACCGCTCCCTACCGGCAAAAATCCAAAAGAAGCAATGTGGTCGCAGATGCTGCTGCTGGGACTATTGTTTGTGCTGATGTATTTTATGCTGTTCCGCGCCCCGCGCAAACGGCAGCAGGAGCAGCAGAAAATGGTGTCGTCTCTGAAGAAAAACGACCGGGTCATCACCACCGGCGGCATTCTCGGCACCATCCTCGATGTGCGCGATGACGAAATCGTGCTCAAAATCGATGAAGCGACGAACACAAAAATGCGGGTTGTTCCTTCAGCGATTCTAAAAGTGCTCGGCGACGACAAGAAAAACCAATAGCGTAAATGATACCAGACATTCAACGGTTTTTTCAGGAAATGAACTATGTATAAAGACTTATCGTGGAAGGCGTTACTGATAGCGTTTCTAATCGTCGTTGCGGTGGTATATGTCTATCCGCCGGCGGAAAAACTCAAGCAGGGTATCGACCTGGCGGGCGGTACAAGCTTAGTTTATGAAATTGATTCGAGCGACCTGGCGCCGGCCGAACGCCGCGGCCTGGCGGGACGGATGATTCCGATTCTGCTCAAACGTATCGACCCGACGCACGTGGCCAATATCATAATGCGGCCGCAGGGCGATACGCGGATTGAAATCCAGCTTCCAGTCGCCAGTCTTGACACACGCAACAAACGCGAGGCGTATGAGAAGGCGCTGCTGAAGCTTGAGGCGGAAAATATCAATCTGCTGCAGGTGAAACGGGCCTTGTCTCTGGACGCGGCGCAGCGACAGACAATTTTGTCGGATTTCTGCAAAGACTCACCTGAGCGCAAGGCGATTATTGACAGTCTGACTGAAGCATACGACCTGCGTGCCGCAAAGCAGAAAATGCGCGATGAATTGTCCGCGACGATGGATAAATTCAAACAGCAGCTTTCAGACCTGGGACTTAAGACGGAGGGATTAACTTCCGCCGCCGCCTGGAGCAAGCTGGCCGGGGAACAGCAGAAGAAGGCGATTGAAGATTTTGTTAAGGCTAATCTTTCCGACAAGGCCAAAGGGAAAGCCGAAACGATGGTTCCTGTCATACAGGAATACGTGCAGGCATTCAGCCAGTGGTCGGCGGTGACGAGTGAATTGACCGACCCGGAAAAAGGTCTCAATCTTCGCTGGAACAAGGCGATAGCCGAATTAGCCAATATCAATCTGAACGTTGACACGCTGCGGCAGGTTCTGGATATGTCGCAAAAATCGCCACAGCGGGCCAAAATGCTCAAGATGATGAAGGATAAATTTCCGTCCTGTGCCGCTCAAATTGAAACGGTGGTTTCGTCTTACGATGCCTACGCCAAAGTCGGCGGCAGACTCGACGACCCGGAAGACCTCAAGCGAATGCTCAAAGGTTCCGGCGTACTGGAGTTCCGCATTCTGCCCGCGGCCGGGAATGTCGATGCCGCAGCGTATGTCGAAGCGCTGGCTGCCAAAGGTCCCAAAGGCGCTTCAGACAGCCGATATATCTGGTGTGAAATCGAAACTCCCGACGCCGCCGGGTGGCAGGGGCGAATTATAGGACGGTTCGGTGATAAGCTTTATGTCCTGGCCAGTGATCAGGAAAATGAAAAAATGGTCCGCGGCGCCAAGGCGTGGAAACTCAAACGCGCCTATCCGACGCAGGACCGTGAAGGGCGTCGCGCCATCGGATTTACGTTTGATGATGTCGCCGCCAATCTGTTTTTCAAACTGACCAGCGCCAGCATTGGAAAACCGCTGTGTATTATGCTGGACAATATCGCCATTTCGGCGCCCAACATTGAAAGCGCCATTAGTTCTTCGGGCGTGATTACCAGCCCTAAAGGATTTCCGCAGACGGAAGTCGAGGATATGGTCAATAAGCTCAACGCCGGGTCATTCCCGGCGAGGTTGTCGGAAGTGCCCATCTCCGAAAAAACAATTGGTCCGGCCATCGGCGCCGATAACCGGTCGCAGGGTATTCTGTCCGGCGAGGCCGCGTTGATTGCCGTGTCGGTGTTTATGATTGCCTATTATCTTTTCGGCGGATTTATCGCGGATATCGCGCTGGTGCTCAACATTCTGTTCCTGCTGGCGACGATGTCGGTTCTGCGGGGTACGTTCACGATGGGCGGCATTGCCGGTATGGTGCTGACGATAGGTATGAGCGTGGACGCCAACGTGCTGATTTTCGAGCGTATCCGCGAAGAACAGAAACGCGGCTCTTCGCTGCGGTCGGCTATTGCTAACGGCTACGCGAGAGCATTTCGCACCATTTTCGACTCCAACGTCACCACCTTCTTCACCGCGGCGATTTTGTATCTGGTCGCGTCCGAGGAAATCAAGGGATTCGCCCTCGTGCTGATGATTGGTATCGCGTGGAGTATGTTCACGGCGCTGTTCGTCACGCGGCTGATTTTTGATTTCCTGACGCGAAAGAATCTGATTACCGGCCAGTTAAAGATGCTGGGTCTGTTTGGCGGCATTAACATCAACTGGATGAAACTGCGGCCGGTGTTTCTGACGTTCTCCGGGGTGCTGATTATCGGCGGAATGATAGTGTTCTTCACCCGCGACGAAAAAGTCAACAGTAAGTATGATATCGAATTCACCGGCGGCACCAGCGTTCAGATTGATTTAAAAGAGGGGACGGGTTTTGACCGCGGCGTTGTGGAAAAGAAGTTTCAGGATTACGCCAGATCCATCAACAATACCGCCATGGCCGCGGCAAAGGTTTACAGTATCGGCCAGTCCGGCCTGCAATACGAGATCACAACAACCGAGACCAACAGCACCACCGCGACCGTCACATTCAGCAAGCCGGGACAGACCGTCGAGGCCCTGACACAGCGAATTCATCAGGCGGAAGACGCAAATGACTTTATTTTGTCTAAATTAGTCGTCACCGCCAAAGACGCACAGACATTTAATGTTTCCACATCCCGTGTGAACGCCGCGATGGTCAAACAGATACTTTCGACCGCCGTCGGGCAGGATGGAACAGCCTCGGAGCCGCAGGTCAATGAAGTGGTTGCCGATGCGGTTCGCAATACCTTCGGCGATTACCTGGTGGTGCAGAAAAATCTTCGGCCGCAGGTCGTTTCCGTCGAAAAAATAAACGATACGACCGGCGAACTGGCGGAATTTCTGGGCGGCATCAAAATCGTTTGTAAGCTTGACCAGGAAATCCTCGCCGGCGAACTGCTGGACCGCATCCGCGGCATTCGCTTCAAGCCGGATATGCAGGATATCAAGTGGTATCATTATGAACTGCTCAGCGATAATCTGGCGGCGCTGAATCCGGAAGACAAAATCAATCAGTTTGTCTATGTCAGCTCGCATCCGGAAGCTGGCTATCGTGAACTGAGCGAAACCGAATGGAACAATTATATCGAGAATGAAAAGAGCAAACTGCTGGCCGCCGGCTCTATGGAAAGCACGCTGTCCCGCGTGACGCAGATCGACCCGTCAGTCGGCGACGAGGCCAAGACGCGGGCGATTATCGCGGTTGTGCTGTCGCTGCTGGGTATTGTGGGCTATATCTGGTTCCGATTCGGTACGGCCCGCTACGGTGTGGCGGCGATTGCGTCGTTGATTCACGACGTGCTGATTACGCTGGGAGTCGTCACCGGCTGTACTTATATCGCCAACACCGTTTTTGGAAAGACACTCCTGATTGAAGACTTCAAAATCAATCTTGATATGATCGCGGCGATTCTGACATTGATTGGTTATTCGCTCAACGACACCATCGTGGTCTTTGACCGCATTCGTGAAAACCGCGGCAAAGACGCGCTGCCCACGGCCAAAATCATCAACGACAGTATCAATCAGACCCTGTCGCGTACGATTCTGACGTCCTTCACGACATTTCTGGCGGTTTTTGTGATGTACACCTGGGGCGGGTCCGGGTTCCGCGGCTTTAACTTTGCGATGCTGTTTGGTATCCTTATCGGTACCTATTCATCCATCGCCATCGCGGCTCCCATTCTGCTTCTGGGCGGAGGCAAAAAGAAAGAAACCGCGTAAGCGGTCTTTCGTGAATTTCTCAGCCGGTACGCCCCAAAAGGCATACCGGCTTTTTTTGTGCACTGCGATTTTCAGCCATCCGGTTTTGATTGCAATCGGCGGCAAAAGCCTTAAAATGATTCGTATCAAGGGAAAGGAAAATACTTATGCTGGGAATTATTTTGCTGGTCGTGGGCTTGTGTCTGGTTGTCAAAGGAGCCGATTGGCTGGTCGATGGTGCATCCAGTTTGGCGCGTCGGCTGGGCGTGTCGGATTTGGCGATTGGCCTGACGGTGGTGGCGTTCGGAACGAGCCTGCCGGAACTGACGGTCAATATATTCGCCGTGGTTCAAAATCAGCCGTCGGTGGCTGTCGGCAACATCACCGGTAGCAATATTTGCAATATTCTGCTGATTCTCGGCATTTCATCGCTGCTGTGTCCGCTGCGGGTGCAGCGCAGCACAACGTGGAAAGAAATCCCTTTCAGTCTTCTGGCACAGGTACTGTTGTGGATTATGCTGCTGGATAAATTTCTCGATGGGGCGGCCGGCGATACGCTGTCACGAACCGACGGGCTGAGTCTGCTGGCGATGTTTATTATTTTTATGGCGTATATTGTCGGAATGGCTAAAAATCTCCATCAATCCGATGAGCAGGACAAAGCGAAGATTCTTACGCTCGGCAAATCGCTGTTTTTGGTTTTGCTGGGACTTGGGTTTTTGATTGCCGGCGGAAAATTAGTCGTGGATGGCGCGCTTCGGCTGGCCGACTGGCTGGGGCTGAGTAAAAGTTTTATCGCTGTCACGGTCGTGGCGGTGGGGACGAGTATCCCGGAACTGGCAACGTCCGCGGTCGCGGCATACAAGAAAAAAGCCGACATCGCCGTCGGAAATGTCGTCGGCTCGAACATCTTCAATATCCTTTTAATTCTCGGCATCAGCTCCACACTTCGGCCTATTCCCATGCCGGCTGATTTGTACCTGAGTGTCTATGCGGGCATCTTTGCCACAATCGTTTTGTTTACTACGCTCTTCGTCGGCAAACGCCACACCATCGGCCGATGGGAAGGGATGGGAATGCTCGGATTGTATATTCTGTATCTGATTTTACAGCCGAAATAACCCGGCCGGCTCAATAAAATAAGAGCGTGATCGCGCAAGCGTCCTCTGGAGCCCTGGCGAAGGAGGAAGCCGCCCGAATAATTTTGGAGTTTCTAATGCTCTATTGAAAACACGTTTTTTTCCCGGACCCCGAAGGGGTCAAAATATAATAGCCGGGGGCGTAAGCCCCCGGAAAGAATGGCTTCTCGTTTTTTCAAGCCCCGAAGGGGCGGCAGAATGTAAGCGGTATTGTAATGCGAAACGACCTCAGAACAGGAATGTTTATCGGCATCGCGCTGGTCTTTGTCGGCTGGGTGCTGTTCGCCCTGTATTCCGAAACGCCTCAGCAGCGCCGGCAAAAACAGCTTGCCGGTGAACCGGCCGTGCCTAAATCCGCGCCAAAACCTTCCGCGTCTGTGCCGGTAACGCAGCCGGAGCCAAAACCGTCCGAACCCGTCCAGACACCGCCTGCCGAACAGCCGAAACCGGCCGAATCAAAACCGGCCCGGCAGAAACCGGCTGCACAAATTCACGTCGTCCAGACCGGCGAAACGCTCAGTTCCATCGCCGGCCTCTACTACGGCAGCCCCGCCGACTGGCAGAAAATCCTCGACGCCAATTCCGATATACTGCAAAACCCCTCGCAAATCCGTCCCGGCATGCGCCTCAAAATCCCGCCCAAATAGTCCGGCGTACAGCACAGCCGCCCCCGGCTGTGAACCCGCCGCGTGTGGCACAGCCGCCCTCGGCTGTGAACCCGCCGACCATCCGCCTTTGTCCTTCTCAACTCCGCACAAATAAACTTCCAAATTCCCTCCCCACGTGACTTATAGTCCGTTGACTCATTTTTTGATTCTGGCATCCTGAACAAAAACAGAAAGGACTGACTATGGAAGAATTTGTAAAACTGACCTTATCTCGTATGGATATCGGGCAGATTCTTGACGGCCTTCACGAAAGAATGTTGGTCTGGCGGGCCACGGAAGAATATATGGAAACCGGCTATCCACAATCATCGGATTGTGTCGAAGAATGTTCCGATGAATCCGAAGCCTGTGCTATCGCCGATTATTACCAATACATCATCGATACAATAAAAAAACAACTCTCAAATCAGAATGAAGAGATTAGGTAAGTTTTACTGAGATTAATCATCAATACAAGGAATGCCACTTTCAATCAAATAGTCGGCAGTTTGATCATAGAATTCCGGTTTCCTTGTAACGTCCTCTACGCTACCTTTGGGTATCCAAATGATCATTCCTTCTCTAGCTCTGGTTAATAGCACCCGATATTTGTTTAAAATAAATTGTTGCGTTTCGCGCTTATTGACAGCTTGCCAATTAGTTCCCGCAAATCGACAATATTTCCAATGATTATTTTCTATCCTAAAATCAGCTTCCCAACATATGCATGTCCAATCCAACTCAAGTCCCTGTACAGCAAATTCTGTGGCTACATCTTCCAGAGCATTTGATGCCCGAACGTCATCGATTGGATTAAGAAACCAGTTTGGAACATCTTCGCTATCCTGAAGAGAATTTTTAACATCGAGACCAAATGCCTTTAGTCTCCTCGCTCCTGAGCTTGCTATTAATCCAATTCTTCTAGTTCCTCGTTGTTTTGAATGCAACCAAAGCCTTGCTTTATCTAAAGATCGTGTCAAATAGACTGGGTACCCATTAAGGTGTTTTTGAATTATTTCTCTTGCTTGAGGAGTTTTTAATTCAAGCAATTGATGTACAAAACTTGATACTTGTTCTGCTCGATAAGACCGTATTGAAACATTGAGATGTAAAGATTCATTTTCTTCAATATAAAGATTTTGTGGTACGGTTTTGAACAGTGTTTGTCCACCTGTGCTGTGATTGCCAGTCTTTAAAAAAGGAGAAACCATTACTCTCCAGTGAAGATATTTTTCAGCAATTGCCCGCCCCCATTCAGACAATCCAGCCTCACCTCGGTTAATTTCTTGGCCTCCACCAATTAGCGCAATAATAACGGCCCAATCTTGGTGTCTATCCATGATATTCAAGATAATTTCTGGTTCTGAATAGGCGACCCCTTCATCTCGAAGTCCGTTATTACGACGACTTCGCCATGAACTTAAATAATCAGCATTCCATGCTCTCTGGGCCTCATCAAAAACAATAATTTTATCAGGAGGTATTTGACTGTCGAAGATATATTTATCACGAAATATATGGACCCCCTGTACAAAAGTGAGAATGTCACGGCGAGCTTCGAGTTTGGTACCTTGCTCACTACGACAGGTATGATCTCTTGCCAATGCCTCCGTTAATACTTTTACCAAAGGACCATTACCTGATAAAAATATCCCTAATTCTCCATCGTGAAGTTTTTGATTGTGTACAATATTCAGGCCCGCCAGCGTTTTACCTGACCCCGGCACACCTGTAATAAAGCATATCAATTTCTGATGGTTTTCCTGTGCCTTTTTTATAGCATCGAGAACTGCAAGTGTTGTTTTGGTTAGATTTTCCGCTCCTGCATGACAACGGCATATTTCTTTGACATTTTGACCTGCATAAAGAGTTTTTGCTGCTTCTATTATAGTCGGTGTTGGTCTATAGTCACTTTGGTCCCACTTTTCTGCATCAATGAAACCAATTGCATATTGAGAAAAGTGCCTAATAGCCCTAATTAAATAAGTAGAAAAATCTTCTCGTCTTGTTTGTAATACTGTTTGAACGTTATCTTCTCGTAGTTGATTGGGTAATTCAGCAGGTTTTACATTCTTAGCAACCAAGACAGGCACTATGATTTTCCCTTCGCTTTTTGCATGAAAATCTCGCAGATCTAAACAGTAATCTTCTAATTGAAGCCGAGCAGCCCTGGTTCCTTCTCCGCTTTTAAATTCCAATGCAAGGATAATATCTTTTGCTAAAATGACAGCGTCCAGCCGTTTCCCTCGTCGTGGAATCGGGTATTCCAAAAGAATATGCCAATTCGCAGCGGTTGCTTCTTTCAGGAGGATTTCTTCAAAACTTTTTTTCAAAAAAGAAATGTCATTTTCCCATACGTGTACAATTTCACTGAAAGGTGACGTGTAATTGGTTAGCCCATGACTTAACGCTCCCAATAATGCCTCTTTGGAGCAGGCAAGAAATTCTTGAAAAGTAGCCCTGTAATAGGCTGACATGGGTCAGTTTTCCTTCAAAAAGAAGGTGAGTTTTTTATTGTATAACCTCGCAAATTGTTTCAATTGAATAATATCCAGTCGGTATTGACCAGCTTCAACTTTGGAGATAAAGGATTGAGTTACACCAAGCTTCTGCGAAACTTCTGTTTGAGAGAGATTGGACTGTTGTCGTGCCTTTTTAAGCTGTACGATAAGAGATTTATATTCCGCAGTATAGATTGTCTTTGAATAATTCATGTATATTAAGATATATCTTGGAATAGAATATTCCAAATTAGAATATATGTAAAACCCGCGACAAAAAAAACATCGCCCAACTCAAAACCCTCGGCTGGCAGGTCTTAATTATCTGGGAGTGCCAACTAAAAACCCCGGCCAAGGTTCAAAAACACCTTCTGTCCTTTCTTTCATTATAATCCGTGAAAATCTGCGTTAATCTGTGGTTTCAAGATTCTGGTCATCTGGGAATGTCAGCTTCGCAACCCCGCCCAAATCTCACACAAACTCCAATCCTTCTTAAACCCTTGATTCCTCCTTTTAATTAGTCCAGCCCTCCCGGTTGCTTGCCCCGCCGTCTCGTCCTGTCGGCTTGTCTCGCCGTAGCCTTGTGCGAAGGCAGAAGTTTTGACGAAGACGGAAGTTTTAACGAAGGCGGGTCCTCAATTTTGCCTTTCTTGTCCGTCATAGCTTTAGCGACGACGGATGATTTTTAACTTTTGCCTTTTGTCTTTGTTCCATCCCTGCATACCTTTTGTCTCTTGCCTTCTCCCTTTTTTCTCTCTGTGACAATCTGTGTTAATCCATGGTTTATACTGCTAATTTCTCAATTCTAAATTCTGCATTCTCAATTCGCAATACGTTTTATCCTCTTGAGTTAAGTTCTTGCACCTCCTCATCCCTGCATACCTGTATATCTACATACCTTTTGTCTCTTGCCTTCTCCCTTTTTTCTCTCTGTGACAATCTGCGTCAATCTGTGGTTTATATTGCTTCGACACAATACCGATTGCACTATCTTGCTTATCTTAAAAATTCCATAAATTTCTAACTTCATTCTCCATGATGACTTACATCTTTTTTGCCCTCGAAAAATCACGAATTTTCGACACCGCCACGCAAGTCCAGCCCATATAGGAGACGCTTATTTTGCGCCTCGTGGTTCTGTCATTCCGGCGAAGGCCGGAATCCAGATTTTCTACGAACTACGAACTAAGAACTATGAACTTTGAAAAAAAGGAGTATGTGTATCATGTTGTCGAAGAACTTGACAGAACAAGAGCCCCGTCATTCCGAACCCCTTGCGGGTGAGGAATCCGCTTATTTCAGCCGTCGGCCCTGCCGACTCCTTAATTTTGATTTTTGCACGTTGATTTTTGATTTCGAAAATGTCTTTCAGACATTTT
>Ga0194126_10004317_pt1 | contig 21806 bp, 25 predicted proteins | sample TA2KigC150mmetaG_FD_148641 | JGI IMG/M metagenome (GOLD analysis project Ga0194126, IMG submission 148641) | Freshwater microbial communities from Lake Tanganyika, Tanzania - TA2015035 Kigoma Deep Cast 150m | ecosystem: Environmental > Aquatic > Freshwater > Lake | place: Tanzania: Lake... | reverse complement strand
GGCCCCGAAGAGTCGCGCGGCGAGCGCGGTCGCCCAGGAGCGGGCGGCCGGCGGTTCGAGCCGCGCCGCGACCGCGACGAATCGCGGGAGGCGCCGACGCCTCTGCCGGACATTGACGTCAACCTCACCCCGGAGGAGAAGGGCGTGGAATCGTTGGCGCGCCAAATCAAGCTGACCGGACGCGCTTATCCGCTCTTCGACATTGCGGCGTTGATTCTCAAGCGGCCGGAGCGGTTCCACGTCGAGTTCACCGTGCCCAAGAAACCGGAGGGGCAAACCGCCCCGACCCTGGTGGTCTGTTCGCTGGATGAATCCCTCTGGCTGAGCGAAGACGAGGTGGTCGCCCATGCGCTGCGCAAGCATTTCGATACCTTCTACCAGACCGAAAAAGTGGCCACAGACCCGCCCAAAGGCACTTACACCTTTGTGGCACAGTGCGGCCTCAGCGGCACGATTCTCGGGCCGCCGAATTACCACGACTACCAGAACAAACTCCACAAGCTCCACACTGAACGGTTCAACCGCATGCCGTTCGACTCCTTCAAGGCGCGCGTCAAAATCGTGCGCGACGAAGCCGTGGTCAAACAGTGGGTCGACGACCAAAGCTGGAAGACCGAGTTCATCGGCCTCAACCTGCCCGAACCGGTCAAACTGGCCAACCGCGACGAAGTTGAACGCCACTTCCGGGAAACTCACCTCCCCAACCTGGTGCGCACCGTCGAGCGCCTGACCCTCCGCGCGGGCGACCCTCGCCCGCCGATGTCCGCGACCCTCCTCGCCCTGCAGCGCCGGGCCGTCGAAGATCAGCGCCGCTTCCCGCTGCGCCTGGCCACGGTGCTCAGCCAACAGTTCGCCAGCCACGGCCTTCAGTTCTTCAAGGTCAACCGAACCGTCACCCACGTCTGCGTCGCCCGGCCTCATTACCTGGACCTCGAAACCACCGTCGTCTCCGAAACCGTCCGCCGCATCGTCGAGTACATCAATGCGCATTCGGGTTGTACCCGGCGGCAGATGATCGAGGCCCTGGCGCCGACGCCGCCCCAACCCCAAGCCCCGCCTGCACCAACCGCTCCCGCGCCCGTTCCGCCTCCCACCGCCGATGCGCCCACCGCCCCCGGAGCTGCGGAGCCCTCTCCCTCTCCGACGACGTCGCCGGCCGAACCTGTGCCAGCAGCCGCAGCGCCAGCGGCTCCGGCGGCCGAGTCCGGCCCACAGCCCACGCCCGAGCAGACGGCGATCATTGCGGACCTACACTGGCTCATTCACCAGGGCCATGTCATCGAGTTCACCAACGGTCGCATGGAAACGGCCAAGGCCCCCAAGCCGAAGCCGCCCACGCCGCCTCCCGCGCCTAAGACCGTTCCTCCCGTCAGTCCCGCCCCCGCAGACCCGACACCCGCCGACACCCCTGTGGAGATGAGCCCTGAACCGGCCGCCGAGGCCAGTTCCGCCGGTCCTGCTGGCTCAGAGGCGACGCCCGACCTCGCCCCGGCGCCGGTGCCGGAACACCCTACGCCCGAAACCCCAGCAGCGGCGCTGGAACGACCCATGGCCGAGGTCCCAGCCCCAGTGCCCCCACCGCCTTCCCCCTCGGCACCCCCGTCGGACGAGGGCAAGCCCGTGGCGGCCGACCAGGCGGAAGACCCCGCAGCCGCGACGCCCGCAACCGACCGCCCTGAACCTCCGCCGAACCCGGTTCTGTAGGCCGTTCATGAAGACGCCCGACTTGACCCAGGGACCGCCAAGAAGCCCGCGCGTGCGGTTGGGAGGTTATGTGATCTTGCCGCGGTTGCTGGACAAGTGCCGTGCCACCTTGGGCGGCAAGCATGGCGAGTACAACTTCAACTGCCCGATGGACCAACGCTTCTTCGAGTTCGTCGGCATCGGCGCCAACGCGCTCAAGGCGCAAGTGGCGCGGGGCTTGGGCGACGGTGAGATCCTCGAGTGGATCAAGGCTCAGGCCGCGCCCAGGCGGTCGGACGCGGAGATCGCGGCCTGGTCGGCCAACCAATGCGAGCGCGTCCCGGGCGGCATCAAGAACCGGGCCTTCTTCCACGATCTGCACGCCCGGATCGCGCCCAAACGGGAGGACATTCTCACCTGGTTCGACCTGCTCGATCTCGACGATTACGTGAGTTTCGGCGGGCAGGCTTGAGCCTGCTTGCCGCGCCGCCGGGCTCCGCGGCTCCTCTCAGGCGGCCGGACTTTCGGGCGGCCCGGCCGCGAGGCGTTGGAGGTAATCGAACGTGAACAGGCCTGTGTTGTGGCCGTCGGCCCAAATCGGTTGTACGGCGTACCCCCCGACGAACCGCAGTTCGCGCAACTGGAAAGCCGCGGGTGTCAGGGGACGTTTGGGGCCCTTGTAGAGATTCCCCAGCACGTCCCGTTCCCCCTGGCACCCCGCGCATGGACAAGCTCGGCGCAGCGCCTCGAGCCGAATATACGACTCGCTGTCGTCCTGCCACTTGACGGCCAGTTCCTCGCCAATCTGTTGGATGTCCGCCGGTCGCATGCCCGCACTTTACTCTTGAGCCCTCGGAATGGTCGACCCTTTGCCGGTCGCGCAACCACTCCGCTGCGCGCCGCGGCCTCCTCGGTCCGCCGCCGCATTTTGCATTTGGGCTTCGGCACCCGAAACCTGTCGCCAACAGGTCCAAGGTCCAACAATGGAGCGCGGGCATCGTGCCCGCGTAGCCATCCATCGCGTCAACCATATCAACCCTGTCTTAATGCTATCGCGCACTTGGCGGCCAGTTCCTCGCCAATCTGTTGGATGTCCGCCGGTCGCATGCCCGCACTTTACTACTGAGCCCTCGGAATAGTCGACCCTTTGCCGGTCGCGCAACCACTCCGCTGCGCGCCGCGGCCTCGTCGTCCCACCGCCGCGTTTCGCATTTGGGCTTCGGCACCCGAAACCTGTCGCCAACAGGTCCAAGGTCCAACAATGGAGCGCGGGCATCTTGCCCGCGTGGCCCTCCATCGTGTCAACTATATTAACACTGTCTTAATGTTATCGCGCAGGGCATCAATCAGTTGCCGGGCTGGATCACTCAGGGGCGGCAGGGCGCGCACTCCCTCCGCTGCCCGCCGCGGCCTCCTATGCCCACTATGCCCATGCCCGCCGCCGTGACCCATAAGTCTGCGCTCGGCACACTCGGGGCGGAGAGGGCGATGGTGGGCATGTTGCAGGCCAGATTGGTCTGGCATCTGCGGCCGCCCTCGCCCAACATCCCGGCCCGGCGACTGATCGGTCGGTTGCCCCTCTTGCGAGATGAAAGCGAAGATCATCATCACTCCGAAGAAGGCCGTGCTCGATCCCCAGGGCAAGACGGTCAAGAACGCCCTCGCCCACCTGGGGTACACCGGCGTGAGCGACGTGCACGTGGGCAAGTACATCGAGATCGACCTGGACCCCGCCGCCGACCGAGAGACGGCGCGCCAGACTCTGGCCGACGCCTGCCACAAGTTCCTCAGCAACCCGATCATCGAAGACTACCGGCTGGAACTCGAGTAAGCCGCCCATGCACTTCGCCGTCCTTCAGTTCCCCGCCTCGAATTGCGACCAGGATGCGGTTTATGCGCTGCGCCGACTCGGGCACACCGCCGAGTTGGTGTGGCACAAGGTGGCCACGCTAGAGCAAGCGGCGGCGGTCATTGTGCCGGGCGGCTTCAGCTATGGGGATTACCTTCGGACCGGTGCGATCGCCCGGTTCAGCCCGGTCATGCAGGCCCTCCAAACCTTCGCCGCCAACGGCGGCCTGGTCCTGGGGATCTGCAACGGCTTCCAAATCCTCTGCGAGGCCCACCTGCTACCCGGGGCCTTGGTCCGGAACCGTTCGCTGCAGTTCCGCTGCGAGCAGATCTTCCTGCGGACCGCCACGGGCGACTCGCCGTTCACGTGCCGGATTCCCGCAGACCGACCGTTGCGTCTCCCGGTGGCGCACGGAGAGGGGTGCTACTATGCCGACGACGCCACCCTGACCGAGCTTGCAGCCAACCACCAGATCCTCTGGCAGTACTGCGATGCCCGCGGCGAACTAACCGACGACGCCAGCCCTAACGGCTCGCTGCGCAACATCGCCGGCATCTGCAACGCCCAACGCAATGTCGCCGGCCTCATGCCCCACCCCGAGCGCGCCTGCGAACCACTGCTCGGCAGCGAGGATGGTTGTCTCATCTTTGCGAGTATGATCCACACCCTCGAGCGCCGGGCCGCGGGCCTCGGCTCCCCGTCCCGTTGAAGCGCGCGTTATGACCTCGACGGAAATCCGCCAATCGTTTCTCGATTTCTTCAAGTCGAAACAGCACACCATTGTGCCCTCGTCGAGTCTGCTGCCGGACGCGCCGAACCTCTTGTTTACGAATGCCGGCATGAACCAGTTCGTGCCGATCTTTCTCGGCCAGGCGCCCTGCCCCTACTCGCCCGGTCGGGCTGCCGACACGCAGAAATGCATTCGCGCCGGCGGCAAACACAACGACCTCGAAGACGTGGGACTGGACACCTACCATCACACCTTCTTCGAGATGCTCGGCAACTGGAGCTTCGGCGACTACTTCAAGGCCGAGGCGATCGCGTGGGCGTGGGAGCTCGTCGCCGGCGTGTGGGGTTTCCCCAAGCAGCGCCTCTACGCCACCGTCTATCAGCCCGGCCCGGGCGAACCCAGCCGCTTCGACCAGGAAGCCTACGACCACTGGGCCGTCCTCTTCGCCCGGGCGGGCCTGGACCCGCAGGTGCACATTCGCTCGGGAGGCAAGAAAGACAATTTCTGGATGATGGGCGACACCGGGCCGTGCGGGCCGTGTTCCGAGCTGCACGTGGACCTTACGCCGGACGGCCGGACCGGCGGGGCCTTGGTGAACGCGGGCAGCGCGCAGTGCATCGAGATTTGGAACCTGGTGTTCATGCAATTCAATGCGAACGCCGACGGGAGCTTCTCGCCCCTCCCAGCCAAGAGCGTGGACACCGGCATGGGCTTCGAGCGTGTCACGGGCATCTTGCAGAACACGGCAAACTTCACCGACTTCAGCCACACGATCTCGAATTACGAAACCGACATCTTCCAGCCGCTGTTCGCCGCGCTCGAGCGGTTGTCCGGGCGCCGCTACGGCTCGACCCTGCCGCGCGCCGGCTCGACCGGCGCCACCGAGCAGGAACGCATCGACGTAGCCTTTCGCGTCATCGCCGACCACATCCGCACGCTGGGCTTTGCCATCGCGGATGGCATCGCCCCGGGCAATACGGATCGCCACTACGTGCTGCGCCGCATTTTGCGTCGAGCGGTGCGGTACGGGCGCACCCTCGGCTTCCACGAACCGTTCTTCTTCAAGCTCGTGGGGGTGTTGGCGGACACGATGGGGGGGGTGTTTCCCGAGATCCGCTCGCACCGCCGCCACGTCGAGGAAGTCATCCGCGCCGAGGAAGAGGCCTTTAACAAGACCCTCGACCGCGGCCTCGAGATCTTCCAGGAAGGGTTGGCCGAGAGTGAACGGGAATTGGTGCGCACCTTTCACGGCTCGGCTGTGGGCATGCCCTCGGACGTGGCGCAGAGCGAACTCCAACAGGCCCGGGTCATCCGCAGCGAACTGGCCTTCAAACTGTACGATACCTACGGCTTCCCGCTGGACCTGACCGAACTGATGGCGCGAGAGGCTAACTCGACCGTGGACGTGGAAGGATTCAACCGGCTCATGGACGAGCAGCGCGCCAAGGCGCGGGCGGCGCAGAAGAAGCAAGCGATCGAACTCTCGCGGCTCGAGACCAGTTCCCCGACGCGGTTCGTCGGCTACGAAACCCTCTCCGCGTTGGCGCGCGTGCTCGAGGTGGCCCGGCTTAAGGACCGCACGGCGGTGGTGTTGGACGCCAGCGCCTGCTACGCCGAGATGGGCGGGCAGGTGGGGGACACGGGCGAGCTGCGCTTAGGCGACCAACGCTGGCGCATTGTCCAGACCCAGAAGAGCGGCCCGACTTGGTTGCACCTGCTCGAGCGCGGGAGCGGCGAACCCGATCGCAGCTCGCCGGAAGCGCCCACGCCGGCCACTGAGGCAGGCGCCCCGCCGGTGGGGTGTGAGGTTACGGTGACTGTGGATCGGCCCCGGCGCGAGGCGATCCAGCGGCATCATACGGCCACGCACCTCCTGCATTGGGCCCTGCATGAAGTCGTCAGCCGCGAGGCCACGCAGAAGGGCTCGTTTGTCGGCCCCGACAAGTTCACCTTCGATTTCAACAGCGCGCCGCTGACCCCATGTCAACTCGCCGATGTCGAGCGGTTGGTCAACGAGCGCATCCTCGAGAACGCCCCTGTCACCTGGCTCGACGTCAAGTACCAGCACGTGAAGGAGCGCAAGGACGTCATGCAGTTCTTCGGCGAGAAGTACGGCGAGTGGGTCCGCCTGGTCCAAATCGGCGGTCGCCCCACCGCGCTCGACGGTTATTCGCTCGAGTTGTGTGGCGGCACCCACACGCATGCGACGGGCGAGATTGGCCTGTTCCGGCTGGTCTCGGAAGGCACGATTGCGGCCGGCACACGGCGCATCGAGGCGGTAGCCGGTCTCGAGGCCTACCGGCAGGCCAGCGACGATCTCCAGCTCATCAAGACCCTTGCCGGCAAGGTCAACTCTCCCCTCGGCGAACTCGAACGCAAGATCGAGGCGCTGCTGGAACACCAACGCGCACTCGAGAAACAGCTCAAGGCCCAGGCCCAGCAAGGCGCCGCCGCCCAGGCGAAGGCCCTGCTCGCCAAAGTCGCCTCGCGCAACGGCATCCCCACCCTCATCGAGCGCATCGACGCCGACGCCGACACACTCCAGACGATGGTCAACGAACTCAAAGGCCAGGTCCAGGGAGTCTTGCTCCTGGGCGGAGTGGCCAACGAGGCGGTAACGCTCATCGCGACCGTTGCACCGGAATTCAATGCCAAAGTCCACGCGGGGAAGCTCATCCAGCAGATTGCCCCGATCGTCGGCGGCAAAGGCGGCGGCCGACCCGACCACGCCCGGGGCGGCGGCAAGGCGGTGGCGCAGTTGGACGCCGCTCTCGCCAAGGCCAAAGCCCTCCTCGAATAGCCAGCCACCCTCCGCTTCGCTCGGTGGTGGCGGGCTCCATGTGCAGCCAGACGCACACTTCCTGCGCGCCGGTTTTCTGTTACACTGCGCCGTGTTTTGGCTTCGGTCATCGCATATGGTTTTGGAGGAGAACCCCGCCAAGCTCCGGGTCGTCCGCACGGTCCTGAACTGGGCCTCGGTTGCTCCTCTTCGCTAGGTTCGGCTCAAATAGGGTTACGCAAACCGGCTCGCCTGTGAAGGCGGGCCGGTCTTGTTACTGGTGAGCCCCAGGGATTGACTACAGCTCGTTGGCAGGGCGCGCAGTCCTCTGCGCGCTGCAATCCGTGGCGGGCACAGGAAGCCGCGGCGCGCAGAGGACTGCGCGCCCTACCGCCGACATGTAGTCCCTCTCGGTGACTCATGAGGAGGGGGTCTCCGCCAGCGGCCCAACGCCCGAATGAGATTGCCCCACACCGCCCAACGGTGCTACAGCCTAAGCCCGACAAAGCCATGAAATCCTTTCCCTCCTGGCTCGCCTTGGCCACGATAACCCTCTCAGCCACGGTGGCCGCGCCCGCCTCGGTCCATGGGTTCGCTGCCGACGCGCTTCTCCCAGCGTCGCGAACGCCTTCAGCAATCCCCACGCTCGAGCATCCCTTGCTGGCTTGGTGGCCTTTCGATGAACCCGCCGGCGGCGTGTGCGCCGACGCCAGCGGCCACGGCCATGACGCGACGCCCGAGCCCGGCCGCGGCCAGGGCCTCAGCCGCGTGGAAGGCGTGTTGGGCCGGGCGCTCAACTTCGCGGGTTCTCATCTGCTGCGCATGCCCGGCCGGCCCGACTTGGACGGGCGCCAGGCGCTCTCGCTCACCGTATGGGTGCGCCCCGTGGCCTTCGAGCGTTACAACGAACTCTTCCGCAAAGAAGACGGCGAGCGGCGGGTGCTCTTCTCCTTCCAAGAACACGGCACGATCTTGTCGCTCGGCCTCAACGTCGGCGGGTACTTCGAGTGCGATGCCAAGCTGGACCCGGCGGAGGCGCTCGACGGGCAGTGGCATCTCTGCGCCGCCACCTTCGACGGCGAGTGGATGCGTGTGTACCTGGACGGCCGCGAGATCGGCGCCCAGCGGCGCCCAGGCACCGTCGCAGCCGGTGGCCCCGCCCCGGGATGCATCGGCTCCGCCCACGGCGGCGAGTGTTTTCAAGGCGCACTGGACGACCTGCGGATCTACGGCGGCGCGTTGCCGGCAGCCGAGGTCGCCGCCCTCTACCAAAGCGCGCGTCCTGCCCTCGACCGATTCGCGCGCGAACTCGAACAACGCCTAGCCGAGTGCTTCGTTCCCCGCGCCACCTACGCCGAGACCCTCGCAGAGACCCGCCGCAGGCTCCAGCAACGCGACGCGACGCTCCCGCCCGACTTGGCCGGGGCGTTGACGCGGCGATTGCGGCAGCGCCACCCGCAGGAATACGCCGAGTTCGCGCGTTGGACCGGCGTGCAGCCGCTTGCGTACCTCGAGTCGGCTGACGCGGCCTTCCCGCTCCGCGAGGCGAGGCGGTTGCTCGAGTTGTTGCTCGAATACAAACCCCTCACCGAAACGCAGTGGCGCAATCAAACGCCGGCGGAGCTGGCGCAGTGGCAGCAAGCCGACGCGTTGGCCGCTCAGGTCGACGCCCTCGAGGCGCGTGGTGCGGAAGCCCAGTTCTCTCCGGCCTGGATCGAGCTGTTGCTCGACATCGGGCGTCGTGTCCAACTCCGGCCGTACCTCCAAGAGGCCGTGGCGCCGTACGTCCGTCCCCAGACACCCCCCACCCGCAATCTCACCGCCGCCGAGGCCCAAGCCGCGCTCGAACGGGATTGGCTCCATCAGGCCGACCAGCGGCCCAGTCCGGAGCGCATTCGCCAGGAGATCACCTGGGCGCGCGAGTTGGCAGCGCGGTTGCAGGAGCTCTTTCCCAGTCCAACCGACGCCGCGTTGGCCACGGCCCTCGAGGCCCTGGACCAACTCGAGCCGCGCGCGGCATCCCTCACTGCGCCCGACCCGGCGCTCTACTTCGAGGTGCGCGCGCTCAAGCGCCAAATCGCCTTCCGCAACCCGCGCCTGGACTTTGACCGGGTCTTGTTCGTGGACATGCCCTTTCCCCAAGGATCCGAGTGGCAACACGAAACGCGGCATCGGCTGGGCTACATGGCTGTCCCGGGCGGACGGCTGACGATCCTCGAGGGGCTCTCGCCGGCGGGCAAGCTGCGCCAACTCATGCCCCAACCGCCGCTGCACGGGTCGTTCTGGCGGCCGGACCTTTCCTACGACGCGCGCCAGGTCCTCTTCTGTTTCAAGCCCCATAACGAGAAGTCCTTTCACCTCTACGAAATCGGCGTGGACGGCACGGGGCTGCGCCAACTCACCGAGGGACCCTACGACGATTTGGACCCCGTCTATCTGCCGGACGAGCGCCACGTCATCTTCTCGACCACGCGCGGCCACACCTACGTGCGGTGCATGCCGCCCACCAGCGCGTTCGTGCTCGCCCGCTGCGACCGGGACGGGCAGGGCTTGGCTCTGATCTCGGCCAATAACGAGCCGGATTACTTGCCCTCGGTCCTCAACGACGGGCGCGTCGTCTACACCCGCTGGGAGTACACTGACAAACCCCTCTGGCGCGCCCAGAAACTGTGGACCGTCTACCCGGATGGCACCCGCGTCAACACGCTCTGGGGCAACCAAAGCGTCTGGCCAGACCTGGTCAAAGACGCCCGCAGCATCCCCGGCAGCCGGCGCATCATGTTCACCGGCAGCGCCCACCACGACTGGTTCGCCGGCTCCCTCGGTTTCATCACGCCCGACGCCGGGTTCAACTTCCCCCACGGCCTCACCAAGATCACCGCCGATCTCGCCTGGCCCGAGTGCGGTAACGGGCCCGTGGACCCGATCGAATCGCCGCGCTACCACTCGAGCGGCCGCTATGCCGCTTACTACTCTCCCTATCCCCTCAGCGAGGAGGACTTCCTCGTCTCCGCCAATCGCGCCGGAAAGTTCGTTCTCTACCTCATGGACGTCCACGGGAATCGCGAGCTCATCTACGAAGGCGCCAACCACATCTTCCATGCCCTCCCACTCAAGCCGCGGCCGCGACCGCCGGTCCTGCCCGACAGCACCGACCTGCATCTGGCCCAAGACGGCGAGACCGCCCCTGCGGGTGTGTTCTACAGTGCCGATGTCTACCAAGGCGCGCCCGAGGAACTGCGTGGCCGGGCCAAGTTCCTGCGGGTATTGACCATCGATCACAAGACCTACACTTACTGGCACAAACGCCCCTACATCTCGACTGGCCCGGTCGTGTCCGGTGTCCAGTCCGACGGCGTCAAACGCGTCTTGGGTACTGTGCCCATCGAGCCGGACGGCTCGGTCAACTTCCGCGCCCCGGCGGGGCTCCCGCTTCATTTCCAGTTGCTCGATGCAGACCAACGTGCCCTGCAGACGATGCGCAGTTTTGCCAATCTGATGCCGGGCGAATCCCGCGGCTGCCTTGGCTGTCACGAGCTTCACAGCACGGCGCCCCCAACCGTCACAAGCGCCTTGGCGCTGGCCCAACCGCCGCGCGCCATCGCCCCGCCGCCCTGGCCCGATACCTCCGTCAGCTATACTCGCTACGTCCGGCCGGTGCTCGATCGGTACTGTGCCGATTGCCACACCGGCGACGGGGAAGGCCGCGCGACGCTGGACCTGACGGCGCGGCCTGGGTTCTTGGGTTTCGACGAGGTCTATTGGCTGTTCACGGGCCATCCTTCTTGGGGCCAACCCTATCAGCCGCCCCCCGACCCGCCTCCAGGCTGGGGCATCGCGGACACCCTGATGGTCGAGGCGTACGGCACGACGGACCCGGCCGGCTACCGGACGCCGCCTCCCATGACGGTTTTATCGTTCAAGAGCCGGCTGATCGAGCTAGCCGCCGGCGGCGATCACCACGAGGTCCGGGTGGATCCGGTGAACTTGTTGCGTCTGCAGCTTTGGGTGGACACCATGTGTCCGTACCGTGGCGACGAGGAAATCCGCGAGATACCGGATCCGGACTTCCAAGGTGTCGAGTGGTTGGCCGTTCGACCCCGCATCCAGACCGCGCCGCGCATCCCGCGGCCTGGGCCGCCCTGAGCTGCCTCCAGCGGTTTCTCTTGGCAAGAGGCGGAACTTGAGCCCGGCGGCTGCAGTATCTCGGAAATCGAAATCTGGCGGTTGCGTGAGTGGGGCATCGCCGTGCGGCAGGTAGGGGCTGAGGTCGCCAGCCTCAGCGTCACCGACGAGAACATCCTGCCGGCACTGCACCGCCTGAAACATCCAACTTTCTTCACGCGCGAGTCCTATGACAAGGTCCTGCGAGCCGCCGTTGACTCCTGGACGGTTCACGGCGACTAAGGAATCCTTAAATCCATGAAAGACTTTGACGTGATGACGATCTCGAAAGTGGGGCAATCCACCTTTCCGAAGGCCTGGCTGCTGGCGGCCGGTCTGGAGCGCGGCGGCGTGGTCGAAGTGCGCTTCTTGAGAGACGGCAGGCAAAGCCTGCTGCTAACTCCCAAACCTCGGAAACGGACCGGCGCCGTGGGCCTGCTTCAGGCGCTGCGCTCTTGTCCGGTCGCACTCCCTGAAGTCGTGCGGCACTCTCTGCCCTTCAAATGAGCTACTTGATCGACACCGACCGCTTGCCCATGACCTGCGAAGACTCACTGATCGCAGCCACCGCGCTGCACCATGCGCACACGATTGTCACGAGGGACCTATCCCACTTCAAACATGCCGATGTGCCCGCACTCGACCCGACGGCTTTGTGAAGGTTTGGGGGCGCTCCCCAACCTCAGGGACCCCGCAATCTTAGGCGTTGAGGTCTTGGTGTCGCTTGCCGAGTTCGACGGTTAGGCCCCATCCGGTCGCTTCCCTCGCCTGGATTTCCACGGAATGTGACTGACCCAAAGCGGGGCGGGAGATGCAGGATTCGAAGACGCCCTCGCGGGCGGCGTCGGTGAGACCGAGCCAGAGCTGAAAGGCGTTGGGGGCAGCGAAGGTCTGGTAGACCCAGGCGTTCTCGGCCGCATGATCGATGGTAGCCAGGTGGCCGCCCAACGAAACCGCTTCGGCTTCGGCCGCGTGCCAATTGGTCCGGGACAACAAGAAGTAGACGTGGCCATTGGCGGCGTTGGTGATGGGGCCGTACAAGACCTCGGACCGCATCGGCAGGGCGAGCGGCAAGGCGAGGGCCAGGCACAGTCGCGTCAGTCTTGGTCGGAAGAGTCTGAGGCAATGTGGCGTGGAACATCCTGTGGGCACGAGGGCGACTTTGTCGATTGGGCCGAGGCGTGTAAATCGGTCAGATTACTCAGATCTGCGTGGCGATTGCGGCGGCGAGGAGCTTTTCTACGTCATTTGACGCAGGATTGCTCTTCTGCCGGGGAGCGGTGGGGAGACCGGTGGCCGGATTCGCGAAGCGTTTGGAGTGCGACCGATTCATCGGCGCTTTGCTGAGCGAGGGAGATGGGGCCGGGGACAGCCTCGGCGCAGCCAAAACGGCGCTGAGGCGCGCGCAGTCCAGATGTTGCGGGGTGGACGATGCCCTCAGAGCCGGGCGGCAGTAACGGTTGGACAAGCGGGGAGGAGTGAATACAAATTGTCTCAGTGCGCATCGTTAACGAGGCCTTTCTGGTGGCGGCGGGCCAGATCCTCTGCACCTTGCCCTTTCTGACGCACGCGGAATACAGCAAGGACCGGGTGGCGGCACCTCAAGTCTCCACCCTCGAGGCGTTACAGCACCTTCTGGACGCCCAGGGGCTGAACGCGGCCGACCTGGCGCGGTTGCTGGGCGTTCATCGGACGCTGGGGTCGATAATCCTGCGCGGCGAACGCAAGCTGACGCTCAATCACGTCCGGACACTGACCCGCCACTTCGGCGTGGCTGCCGAGGTGTTCCTGGCATGAAGCCGCGGCAGTTCTTGGCTCGGCTGGAAGGGGAGTGAAGTCCCGCAGTCGCGCGTCGCGCCGGCCAGAGCCACCAACGGTTGGGCCCTCCTGGCGGTGGCCTGGGATGCTGGCAGGATGCAGGCGGCGCGAGACCCCAGCGGCGCCGAGGACTGGCCTGGGACCAAAGTTCAAGGTTTGCAGTTCAAAGTTCGTTCAAGGTGTACTCAGGAAAACCCCGAAAACGGTTGCCGGAAATCTCTGCGGGCGGAGAGCGGAGGACGGATTGCTGAATGAAGTGGCCGCAAAGGAACGCATAGAACACAGAGGGAGGCAGGCCGAGCCGTTGAAGCGTTGGAGCGGCAAAACGCCAGAACGACACCTCACCATGGGCCTGCCTCTTAGTCCTACTCGTAATCTTACTCTTACTCTTCTGGTGGATGGAGGATTACGATTAAGAGTAAGACCCTCGACGGGGGGCACTGGCTGGTTCAGGGGATCAAAGCGCGGAGCTCTATTTCGGCGAATTCTCACCCCGGCCCGCTCCCCGGACGAGGCGGAGATGGAGGAGCGGGGAGGCGCTCGCGCGGGTGGAACGCCGTAATTTCTGTCGGCGAGTTTTCCTTGGGCCCTTTCGCGCCGACAGAAGTTCCGACGCGCCGCTGCGGTGGCGGCCCCAACGCCTTGTGATCCTTGTGTTCTTTTGCGGCCATTCCCTCGGCGGTCTCCAGGCTTGAAGGGGGCGCGGCGTTCTGGCATACAAACGCCATGACAGGTGACGAACTGAGACAGATGCTGCGCGGGGCGGCTTTCCGGCCTTTCACGGTCTATGCCGAGGGAAAGGGCTTTCACGTGCCCCACCCAGAATCCGCCGCGCTGACGCCCAATGGCCGCACTTTGATCGTGATGCACAAGGAAGACGCCGCGCTCGATTTGCTGGACGTGGCGCTGATCGCCCGCGCTGAAATCCAAGAGTCGGCCAAAGCGTCTTCGTGATCGCTGGCGCGCGGGGCAATGCGCATCGCCTCCAAAGCCAGCGGTGTGCAGGTTTGGTGTCAGCCGTATGGAATCGATATCCTAACTCTGAGTAGGAGTTGAAGCCGGTGATGACCGCCGCCGGGACGTTGTGGCGCCCGCAAACCGCCGCCGAAGAGGACATGGTGGCGCGCGCGGAGATGACCATTTCAGTGCCTGTTCAACCGCGAGTGGACGCGAATAGACGCGAATCCGGCGGCCCGGCGCCGAGCCGCCTTTGCCCCGGGTCTGCCCCGTTCGCGTTCCTTAGCGTTCATTCCCGGTTCCAAACCTTCCAAGTAACAGGGTCGTTGTCTCCAAGGCCAGCGACTTGCTGGTGTTGGGAAAGCCGTTTGGGATCGAGATCCTGACGCCACGGCTCTTCCTTCTTCTGGTAGGTTTCAGACCAAAGGTTGATGGCCTGGCCGCCGACGATGACGGCGTCGCTGCGGCTCAAGGCTTCGAGGAGGGGGCGGATTTGTTGGGGCGCGAACAGGGTGTAGTCGGCGAGGCCGCTCGGGTTCACGTTCACATCGGTGGAGTTTGTAATCGGCATCGAAACCCCACCGCAGCGTGCCCCGGCGCGCGAACTCGAGCCCGGCACCCCCGGCGAAACCAACCTCACCACTCTCGATGAAGTCGCCGGCGGCGATGCCAGTCCCAAGAGCGCCAGAAACTCGCACTCGGATCTATTTGTACACAATGCCGATGGCGGTCACGTGGTTGACCCCGTTTTCAGAAGGAAGACTTCGACCGTTTCGCCCCCGCTGCCCACCAACAGGCCGACCTTGTTGGGCCGGCGACCGGGAGCGTAATACGGTTCCTGCCGCTTGATGTTGCAGCCTGCAAACGACAGGGAGCGCAAGGCGGCTTCGCGCACATGGGGGAGAGGATGCCGGAAGACGGTCGGCGTCTTGCCGCGCCCCATCCACGACCGGGTGAGGTTCCAGAATGTGCTGGAGATCACCGACGCGATGGCCGGACACGCGTTGACGGCGGATCGAGAAGACTATTTCGACCTGCTCTACCGTTTGATCGAGGACTACGAGAAGGACCGCGTGGCGGCACCTCAAGTCTCCACCCTCGAGGCGTTACAGCACCTTCTGGACGCCCAGGGGCTGAACGCGGCCGACCTGGCGCGATTGCTGGGCGTTCATCGGACGCTGGGGGCGATGATCCTGCGCGGCGATCGCAAGCTGACGCTCAATCATGTCCGGACGTTGACCCGCCATTTCGACGTGGCTGCCGAGGTGTTCCTGGCATGAAGCCGCGGCCTCCGTTGGCTGACGCGGCGCGGCGGGCTTGACCGAAGTGAGGGCCCGTTCACCTTGGCCCCATGACGACGACGATCAGCGTGAGGGCCAAAGGCCAGTTGGCTTTGTCCAAAGAGTTCTGCGCCCGGAAACGCCTCAAAGCCGGCATGGCGGTGCGAGTAACCGAGGTGGGCGAGGGTCTCTACCTGACACCCATTCCGGAGCCGACGGGGGAGGAGTTGCGGCAGGCGATCGCCGCCGCCGGGACGTTGTTGGGCCTGCAAACCGCGGACGAAGAGGACATGGTCGCGCGCGCAATCGCCGTCTACAGAGCCGAACAGTGTCGAAAGAAGCGATGACGCGAGGAGACGGCGAGGCATTCCCGCGCGCGGCGTGCCGGCATTCGTGTCGGCGAGTTTGCCTTGGGCCAATTCGCGCCGGCAGAACTTTCGGCGTTTCGCTGCGGCGGCCGGCCCAACGCCTTGCAATCCTTGCGTTCTCTTGCGGCCATTCCGTCGGCAGTATCCGGGCTCGAGGGGGGTGTGGCGTTGTGGCATACGGAGGCCATGACCGCTGATGAATTGCGACAGTTGTTGCGAGGCGCCGCGTTCCGGCCGTTCACCGTTCACACAGCGGACGGGGTCTTCCGCATTGCCCAGCCTGAATTTGCCGCCTTATCGCCCTGCGGCGACACGCTGGTGGTGTTTCACAAGAAGGACTCGGCTTTTGACATCCTGGATGTGCCGCTGATTGCGCGGGTGGAGGTGCATGAAAAGCCGGCAAACAAAGCCTCTTCCTGAGTAGCACACCTCGGAAACGGAGCGGCGCCGTGGGCCTGCTTCAGGCACTGCGCTCTTGTCCGGCCGCACCCCCTGAAGCCGCAAGCCCAGGGCCATGCGCGGGTCACTGCCGGCGGATGCGCAGGGAATGCACGGCCGACCGGATTTGGTACCGAGGAGGCCGTCCTACTGTTCAACGATACGATAATACTTCTGAGGAGCCGCTCGCGTGCTCAACAGACACGTGATTAATTGGCCGGTTCCAGCGTACGGGCCAGCGAGCTCAGCCCAAGCTGCCAGATCGTTTGATCCCAGAAAGCCACTCGAACATACAACGGCCTGGCCCACTGGCGATGTTGAGGACGCGGAGGGGTTGGCGGCTGGCGTGGTGGTCAAGGAGCTTGTGGAAGTAGTGCTTGCGATTGCGAACGGCCTGCGGTGCGGCTTGATGGTGGTAGTAGCGGTCCCAGTTGGCGAGGTGTGGGTCGGGAGAAATGTACTGCTGGTAGATGCGGTCGATGACCTCGTAATCGCCGGCGTAGCCATGAGGCTTGGCGAGTGCGAATCCCTGCATCGTAGCTGGCGACAGAGCCGCGCCGAACATAGAGCGAATGGCAGTAAGCTCTGGCGGCGAGACAGTGCCGTCTGAAGCGAGCGGATGAAGCCGGGCAAGCCAAGTGTCGAAATCCGAATAGTCGTTCTCATCGGGGCCACCTTTTTGGACGAGACGTTCAACAAAGTTTCGGTGTTCTTCCATGTTGAGCTTTGGGTGCGTCAGATCGCGTGTAGCGACCTAACGCATAGGTCAGCGACGGGAGCCAGCCGCCGATGACGTTCGATCTGCCTCAGAGCGAATCGGCTGGCTCCCGTTCGCTGGACAGTCTGGTTGTGTACTGGACGACGTGTTGCCGCCCAACATCTAATCGGCTGGGTGCGGTGGCCCCCGATCTTCAGACCACTCGACGCAGGGTTTAAGCATCTGTTTCCTCGAGGGTGCTCGGGTTGTTCTCGGGTGTCTGTTTGGCTGCGTCCAAAACCAATTGGGAAAGAGAGAGCAACGAACCAACGATCCGTCGCCCTCCCTCTCCGTTTACTCTGGGTTCCTTTGTTTACCGCCGAGGGTGCCTCCCCATGCCCAGAGTCTGTCAAACGAGCCGGAAAGCACCACCGCCCCGCTGGCTGCGTCCTTGAGCACAATGTCCCCTTCGAAACTCGCGGCGCCGATCCCGGGACCGAACCAGAGTCTGCCAGCCACGCTGCCCGGCTTGTACTTGTGGACTGTGCCGGACAGGATTGCCTCGCCTGGGCTCTGGCTTGGCCTTTAGTAGCGCACTTCTTCGAAAGCGCCGGCATGGTCACTCTTCAGTTGGCCAACGATCTGCGCGGCGAAGCTGGAGGCCTGTCGGTCCTGTTCACGGTCAAGTGTCAGCCGGCAGAGCCGGTCACGCAGACACTGTATCCCGTCCTCAAGCCGCGCGGTGGCCGTGCGTAGGTTCAGTGTGGTCGCCCTAGCGCGCGCCGCAGATCCGGTGACAGGCCTGGCGAGCGGCCGCCGCGGAAGGACGTACGTGCCGAGCCTTCGTTGTGGCGAATGTCCTTTAGGCATTTAGGCACCACGGGCACAGGAATTACGGTGCCCACCTGCGCGGCGGGCGTAAATCCGTCGAACGACGCAGATTCGAGTGGCGCATCAGGCTTTCGCGCTGGTTTCTGCGTAGTCTGACGCATGCGACCGGCAACTCAAGATCTCGGGCAGGGTCGTGAACGCAACGACCTAGGGGTAGGCTTTGGGGGGAAGAGCATCGAGTTCGTGGCGCCAGCTTATATGGCATATCCAGCCCCGCGAGGTTGGAGAACGTGCAGCCAGAAGCCTTCCCGTGTGTTTCGAGTGTGGTTCGTGGTTTACCCTCCTGGACGATTGCGCAGTGGGCGGTCCCGTCGATCGGGGCGCCGAGATGGATGCCGAGGCGAGCCTGAGCCTCGCGGATGGCGACTCCGATCTGGCCCAGCATCTGTTATGTGGACCTGGCCTTGGTTGACCCACGGCCTGGGTGAGCCCCCCGCCTCATCTGGGGTGCCGCCGCCGATCGAGATGAGCCTCGGAGCAGTCGCCGGAGCGGCAGATTGCTCTGGGGTCACGGCAGCAGGCTGGCGGTGTCGTCGGCGACCAACCGGATGCGGGCGTTGGTCGTGTAGTTGCCCGCCCAGTCGGTCCAGACGTTCCACACGAGTCGGGCCAAAGCGGCTTTCTACGCCGTCTGACGCAGGCAAGTGCTGCCCGCTCGCTGGCGCTCAGCGAGTCGGCGATCTCCTTGGTCTGGTCGACACCGGAGGTCCGGGGCATCTCGAGGTCAGCCCCTTGGTGAACTACGGCATCGACCGCCATCTGCGCGAGGCGCGCCGCTGGCTGATCGAGCGCGCCCTGCTTTCAGAGGCAGTTCTGGAATGGCTCCCCGATCTGCCCCCCCACTACGCGGGCCTCGAACCATGATCTCCGCCCCTTCGATATTGCGCCTGCCCCCCCTCGGAGACCCTCGCCGAACTGCGCGCCTGCCACAGGGCCTATATCGAGGCCGCCTTTGGCGAAGAGACCGCCCGCGTCCTCAGCCGTTCCCCCCCAACAGGCGGGCGACCGCGGCGGCGCGCGAGTGGACGTGGAGTTTTTCGTAGGCGTGACTGAGGTGGCTGGCCACCGTGCGCCGACTGATGCGAAGGGCCGCGGCGACTTCTGCAGTGCCGCGCCCGTGCGCGAGGTGATCGAGCACCTCCGCCTCGCGCGTCGTGAGGGCTTCGATCTGTCGCCGGGCATGCCCATGCTCTTGGAATCGCCGCACCACCAGCCGCGCGATATGGGTGGACAGGGGCGAGCCGCCCGCATGAGCCTCGGCAATGGCCTCGAGCAGGCGCGCGGCAGCCACCGGCTTGACCAGGTAACCCACGGCGCCAGCCTCGAGCGCGGCAACGATGAGTTTGGGATCGTCCCGGATGGTGAGCGCCAACACGGCTGACTGGGGCCAGCGATCGGCCGCCTGCCTGGTCAGATCGATGCCCGAGTCCTGAGGCAGGTCGAAGTCGACCAGGAGCACGTCCGGTCGCTCGCGGGACAACCCGGTCAGCGCGCTCTCGACAGTCCGATACGACCCCACACAGCTCAGCCCGGGGGCGCCGCCCAGCAGCGCAACGAGAAACGCGCGCAGCTTGTTGTCATGCTCGACGACGACAACCTTGATGGCGGGCGGCGCCGTTGGCATCGGCGGCCGGACGCCGGTCGCCCTTTCGGGTGCGCAGCGTTTGGAGGGAGTCCGCTTCATCGCTTCATCGGCGCTACCGATTCCGACGTTTAGGCTCTTCACCCAGGCGCCAGCGCTGCTCGTGCCGGGCGCAGAATGAAGCCAGCCCAGAGTTCGGTCGCCGTGGGATCACGCTGGTAACGGGCGCCAGCATGCCCGGCCCAACGCCTGCGAGACAATCGGTCAAACGGCGCAGATCGGGTGAGCGGAACCGCTCGGACGGGAGGGTTTCTCCGCCGTTTGGAGTAGATCCGACGTGTCGCGCGCCCCTGATCGCCACCGCGTCGTCCGGTGGCTACGAGGGGCGGAGCAGCGCTCGCGCGACGGCTGCGCTGCGGTTGTGAACGTGAAGCTTCTCGTAGACGTGCCGCGCGTGGGTCGCCACCGTGCGGTCGCTAATCCCCAACGCCGCCCCGATCTCCTTGTTCTGGAGTCCGCGCGCGAGACCGTCGAGCACCTCCGCTTCGCGAGGTGTCAGGGCCTCGAGTTGGCGGCGCGCGCGCCCTTGTTCCCGGAACCGGCGGATCACCAGCCGCGCGATCATGCTCGACATCGGGGACCCGCCGGCGTGGGCCTCGGCCAGGCCCTCGAGCAGCCGGGCGGGGGACATGGGCTTGATGAGGTAACCGATGGCGCCGTTTTCCAGGGCCCGATAGATCCGTTCGGTGTCGTCGTGGATGGTGAGCACGACAATCGGCAGCCGAGGGAGGAGCCCGGAGACTCTGGCGATCAGGTCCAGCCCCGAGGCGCCCGGCAACTCGAGGTCCACGAGCAGCACGTCCGGTCGCTCGCGGGACAACCCCGCGAGTGCAGTCTCGGCCGTGCGATGCGAGCCCGCACAGAGAAAACCCGGCGCACCACCCATCAGCGCGTCGAGAAAGGCGCGGTACTGGTCGTCGTCCTCGACCGTCACAACCTTGATGGCCGGCGGGTCAGTCGGCGTGGGCATGCGCGAGCGAGAGGATGGCCGGCGCGCGACCGGATGGAAAGCCGAGAATGAACCTAGAGTGAACCGGTGAAGCCTAGGCGCCCACCGCCCCAAGCGCCAACCGCCCGTGGGGAGCTTCCACCCGCTTTGGCGCGCGCATCGGGGCCATGAACCGGTAGGGCGCGACCGCTGGGCGCGCCGAACAAGCCAGGGCACCAAGCCCGAACGGCCGGCCCGGCGGTCCGGCCCTACCTCTAGCTGGCGGTTCATGAGGAGCGTTGACGCCAAGGTGGTCGGCGGTCATAGGGGCCATACACCGGCAGGGCGCGACCGCTGGGCGCGCCGAACAAGCCAGGTCACCGGGCCCGAGCGGCCGGCCCGGCGGTCCGGCCCTACCTGGCGGTTCATGGGGAACGCCCCTCACGGCTTCCAGCCCTCTTCCGAGCCTCGATCTCATCGCTCGCCGCGCCGCGCCCAGACCATCAAGGAGTTAGCGGTGGGGGAGGCGGGAGGGAAGGAAGGGGAATGGGAAGGAAGTGGGACCTGGTAGCGACCGCAGCGCGAGGGAGCGCAAGGGAGCGTAAGGGGCGCGGATTCAGTCTCTGTCAACTACTTTATGCCCGGCGAACTGATTGGATTCCCAGTTCCTGTGCTGTCAACCATTTTATGCCCGGCGAATTGATGTGAGGAACTCAAGGCCGCGCGGCCGAGGCGCAAGGAGTCGAGCGAGTCGAGCCGTGCCCGTGCCCATGAGTCACCGAAACGGAGTACAAGGCCGACAAGTCCGCGGTAGGACGCGCAGTCGTCTGCGCGCCGTGCTGCGCGCCGCGGCCTCCGTTGGCCATTTTCCCTGAATCAACAGCGAGGTGCCGGTGGAGCGCGGCGCTGAAGTGCATGCGCTCCAGCCGGAAGGGCGCGGTTCAGCGGTTGTTCTTGGGCTTGTCTGCCGGTCGATCCCGCTGAACCCGGATCGCGATGCGCGTGCCCCGGCCTGCCGCGCTCTCGATCCGAAAGGTCCCCCCCAGACTATCGACCCGCGACCGCATGCTCCCCAGGCCAAGCCCGCCGGGCCGGACAGTCGCCGGGTCGAAACCCCGCCCGTCATCCTCGATCTCGAGGTCCAACTCCGCTTCGGTGACGCGCACGCGGACCACGACCAACGTGGCGCAGGCATGTTTAACGATGTTGTTGAACGCCTCGCGTCCGACCAGTAACAGACTGCGCCGTTGCTCGAGGGTCAGCGCCCGCGCGGGGAAATCCGGCGGCAGGTCGAACCGGCAGCGGATGCGCGCGTCGCGCAGCAGGTCTTCACCACTCTGGCAGAGCCTCGACACCAGGCTCTCGACGGTGTCATGGGCCGGGTTGGCAATCCAGATGAGGTCCTTGAGTTCCCGGGTCGCTTCCCTCGAGGTCTGGGAGAGCCGGTCCAGATGTTCCCGAGCGCCACTTACCCCCTGGCCGCTGGCAAGCTCGGCCAGCAGGCTCAGCCGGTTCAAGTCCGCTCCCAGGCCATCGTGCAGATCCTTGGCAATGCGCGTCCGCTCAGCGGCAATGGCCGCCT
>Ga0194126_10004310_pt1 | contig 21813 bp, 17 predicted proteins | sample TA2KigC150mmetaG_FD_148641 | JGI IMG/M metagenome (GOLD analysis project Ga0194126, IMG submission 148641) | Freshwater microbial communities from Lake Tanganyika, Tanzania - TA2015035 Kigoma Deep Cast 150m | ecosystem: Environmental > Aquatic > Freshwater > Lake | place: Tanzania: Lake... | reverse complement strand
AAGTCAGGAGGTTACCAGCAGAGTTTTTATCACTGGCATGTCTGCCAATGCAGCTAAAGAAATCATCGGTGTCATGTATCGCATTTTTACTCCGCTCATGCCATGGAAGTACTTCGGCAACAGTCCCAGTGGAGGTGGGGCAGATTTCGTTGTACTGTTACCCGGCAGACACCAAATGAGTGATGAGCAACTAAAGCAAAACAGGCATTAGCTTGTTCTTCTGGAAAGGAAGTCTGGGGGTTGGGCACAGAGACCTGGATTAAGGACAGAGATTGCCACGTCCTTCAGCGGAAGGACTCGCAATGACAAGAGGGAAAGGCAAGATTTTTCGCTGGCCCTGCCATGAGTGAGATTCTTCGCTACGCTCAGAATGACAAGGAAAGGGACAGAGATTACTACGTCCCCCGATAAATCGGGAGATTCGCAATGACATGGGGTATGTGGGGATATAGGTCTCGGGAAATACAATGAGCTGAGCGCCATTCTTACTTGCCTCGGCGACCAAATCATATGCCTAGCTGATGGTTGCTTTTTTATTCAGAAATACAGGGGCAGCCTGAACTGCTGCCACCTTGAACTTGAGGTCGTTTGCCATATTGCCTCTCCTTCTACTCCTTAATTCCGGCTAAATATTTGGTGATATTCTTTTTTATTTCAAGGTCATACTGGCTTCTGATGCCGATTTTTTCCATTATCGGCGAACCACCGCCATGCACCCCAGCGTATTGAGCCCAGCCACCGATTGCAGAGCAGGAAAAATCGGAGATGAAACGGAATAAGCGGTGTTGTTTTTCCGGTGGAATTTGAGGATTTCTCATGATATATTTGTCTAGATAGGCTTTGGTTTCTGGGTTAAGCCATTCTTGCTCAAATGGCATGGTAGAGGGCAGACCACCAGCCACGGAAGTCAACACGTCATATTCATGGTAGATGTTGGTCCCTGCGAGATACCTTCCGCAGTTAGAATAGATAGATGCGGGTTCGTAGATTCCAGAGGAAGTCGGGTGTGCTTTTGTCGAAGCGGCAATACCTGCAGCATACACCAGTTCAGCAATTATCATCAGTTCAGTTACTTCGTCTCTGATATGAGGGGCATTTCCGACACCATTGTATTCGGCGACAAGGGCAGTAGTCCCCATTATAATATCCGTGATAGCTGGCTTGCAGCCACAGTACGAGTGTCTGTGAAAATCGGCGAATGTCAGAGCTAGTCTGCCAGCGAATTCCCACTCTCCACACATGAATACGCGTTCCCACGGGACAAATACGTTATCGAAAACTACTACTGACTCAGCAACGCCGTATTGGTTGTAAGGCGCCTTTAGTTCAATCCTGGGGCGAGGGCTGGTGACCCGAGTAATGTTCTTGACCCCGTCAGCATCAGCAGGAATGGCGAAGGCTATTGCCCAGTCACTCTCCTCTTTAGTCAATGTTCGTGTAGTGATAACCAGATGCTCATGTACATAAGGCCCCATAGTAATATGGTTTTTGGCTCCGCGGACTACTATGCCGTCTTTACGCCTTTCTAAGACTCTGAGGTAAAGGTCAGGGTCAACCTGCTGGTGAGGCCGTTTGCTTCGGTCACCTTTAACATCACTCTGTGTAGTGCTACCAACGAGGTCGTTTTTTTGATAATACTTCAAAAATTCAAGGAAGCGTTTATGGTATTCGGTCCCTTTTGCATCGTCAATCTCCTTAGAGACTACCCCTATGGCATTGATTGTATCTGTGGCCATACAGCGTTGGATGCAGCCGCCCACTTGATGACATAGGGTTCTAACCATCTCCTGCTTTTTGAGCAAGTCATCAACGCTGGTATTTACACTGGCAAATCGGTTTATCTTTTCTCCAGTGAGGTGTGAGGTAGTCACCACCAAATCTCGAAATTGTGGGTCAGCAGCCGTCTCGAAGGTGTAGGCTATGGTATTAATGCAAGGTGCCAGTATGGGGTCGTCCCTTTTGATTACACCGACCCCCAACATAGACATTGGGTTTCATTTTTTTAATCCTTCCCTGTATTCCTCAGCAGTTTTTATTGCCATCTGTGTTCCTCCTTTATAACTATGTTTTCCTGCTTGCAAGATATTAGGCAAACCTTATTGGTTTTCATTAGTTAACATTAGTGCAAGCTCATCTAGTTGAAGTCAATTTATTCGAGGTCGTTTAGCGAATGCCTGTCTGTCGCTCTAAGCCCTTCCTAATGTCATTCTGGAGGAGCGAAGCGACTAAAGTCTCCACTTCAGGATAAACTCCGCGACCGAAAAATCTACATCCTTCACTTAGTTCAGGGTGACAAAATAAACAATCTCATTATACTTCGTTATTGAGTGTTTAGGATTATTGTTCGATGGTTTCTCTACGGTAGCCTTCTTCTTCTAGCTTTTCCATAATCCGGGCGGCTCTGGGATAGCCGATTCGGAGGCGGCGTTGCAAAAAAGAGGTGGAGATGTATTTGTGTTCTTGGGCTAGCTGTCTGGCGGCTTCCAGCAGGGAATCCTCACCACCTTTCTCCGCTGCGGCAAGTTGACTCATCTCCTCGAATTTAATCGGTGCTACATCCGGCCGACGTTGGTTGCTCCAGAAGTATACTACCCTCTCGGTCTCAGCATCGGAGACAAACGTCCCTTGAAGTCGCTTTGGCTTGCTGGCGTCGGTTGGCATGTAAAGCATGTCTCCTCTGCCAAGCAACTTTTCAGCTCCAGCGGAATCAAGAATGGTGCGTGAGTCCACCTGTGAAGTTAATGCAAAGCTGATGCGCGTAGGGAAATTGGCTTTGATGAGGCCGGTGACTACGTCAACTGAGGGACGTTGAGTGGCTACGATTAGGTGGATACCGGTGGCTCGTGCCAGTTGGGCTAAGCGGCACAGCGTGTGCTCAACCTCGTCAAAAGCTGCCATCATCAAGTCAGCCAGCTCATCTATGACCAGCACCATGAATGGCATTGTCTCACCGGGATGCCGGTTTTTGTTGTAGCCGTCAATATTGCGTGCTCCAACCTGGGCGAACTTGTGATAGCGATTGTCCATCTCCTGATTTAGCCAGCGTAGTGCTAGTATTGCCTTGTCAGTGTCAACAACCACGGGAGCTGTCAGGTGAGGCAGGGTATTAAAATTGACTAACTCCACACGCTTAGGGTCAATCATAATGAATTGAACATCATCCGGGGTATTGTGGATAAGGAGGCAGCATATGATGGAGTTGAGGCAGGCGGTCTTGCCGCTGCCGGTTGCCCCTGCGATAAGCAGATGGGGCATTCTGGCTAGGTCAGCGGCTACTGTTTCGCCGCCGGCACCCTTGCCTAAAGCCAGGGCCAGCTTTGATTTAGCATAGGATTTCTGAAAGGCAGTGCTCTCGATTACACTTCTGAGGTTGACCAAACCGAAGGTAGTATTGGGGACTTCTATGCCAACCATTGATTTTCCGGGCACCGGAGCTTCGATTCTGATGCTCGATGCAGCCAGTGCCAGAGCAAGGTCGCTAGCCAGCGCGCTAATGCGGTCCACTTTAACTCTGGTTTTTGATACCTCCTCTAGGCGGACTTTGACATTGCCGTCTTTATCGCGCTCTCTGATTTCTTTGTATTTACGGTCCCAGCCGGGCTCGACCCCGAACTGGGTCACGGTGGGGCCTACGTTTATCTGGACTACCTTGGTTTCAACGCCGTAGCTGGATAAAGCTTCTTCGATGAGTTGGGCGCGTTTCTCGATATCGCTCTGGCTTAGTTCCACCTCTGTGGGTTTATCCAGTATGGTGATTGGAGGTAATTGCCAGCCACCAGCAGTTAGCACCGGCTGGTATTTCCCTGGCTCCCATGCCTCAGGAGTTGGTGGTTCGGCGGCTTTTGGCGGTGCGAAACTGGGTGCCTGGGGAACTATTTCTTTTTCCTCCACTTTGGCAAATTCGACTTCTCTTGTTACTGGTTCGGGTTTGACTTTGGGCTGGCGCTGGCTGGCTTTGCGGATGGCTTGCCAGATAAGCTGGAAGAGCTTGCCTATGCCTTTGAATATGTTTGTTATTAAATGCCAGGTCCAGCGGGGAGCTAGTATCAAAACGCCCAGGAAGATTATGCCAGCCAGTCGCAATGCTCCCACGGTATAGGAATCGCCAATGATGTTCTTGCCGAATCTACCACCTAGAGTTGCTTCGCTGACGATGCCGCTTCCGGGGGTGAAAAAGGCTGCTATTCCCCAGGCAGCTAATGCAAGTGGAATTCCGCCAAGCCACCACTGCCAGTATTTGGTGAAGAGCGAAAACCGCCCTTGTGCAAATATCCAGATTATTATTCCCAGGGCTATGGCTATTAAAGCTAATCCGATTCCCAGAAGCTCTAGCATACCTTCCCAGGTAGTAGCAATCCAGTATGCTATAAGTTCCCACGTGTTGGCGACCCAATCAGTTATACGTGGCCAGAACCAGAATATTAACCCGGCGATGACAACTAGCAGTAACAGTCTTAGTATGACTGGTGCAACAGAGGACTTTCGTTTTCTGGTTTTCCCACTATCTGCCGTTTTAGCGGCCTTCCTTTTTTTGGGCATAGCTGAACTATACCTCGACGACTGTGGTGATTATCATAGGTCGGCGTCTGGTCTGTTCGTAGAAGAACTTACTCAGGGTATCTTTGACTTTAGTGTTGATGAAACTCCATTCAAGCGGTCGCCCGCCGCTGTGGTCTAATGTGGTTTTCACTAAGTCTCGTCCCTGCTCCAGTATGGATTCGCCTTCTTTCATGTCTACAAAGCCTCGTGATACGATATCAGGGCGGCCTACGATTTTGCCTGCATCCTTGTCGATAGCGATAATTACCACCACAATACCGTCTCTGGACAATAGCTTCCGGTCGCGGAGAATAACACTGGCGAGGTCTCCCATGACCAGTCCGTCTACGTAGACATTACCTGTAGGCAATCTACCGGCTATTTTGCCCTTTTCACGGTCAAGCTCAAGTATAGCCCCGTTTTCCATGACGAAGACGTTAGTTTCAGGCATGCCTAGGGCTTTAGCCAACCTGGCGTGCAGGCTCAAGTGGCGGTATTCGCCGTGTATTGGAACGAAGAACTTCGGCTTAACCAGGCTGAGCAGAAGCTTCAGCTCCTCCTGACTGCCATGTCCGTGAACATGCACTTGAGCTAATCTTTCATAAACTACATGAGCGCCCTGGCGGAACAGGTTGTCAATCGTCCGATTAACCAGCGCTTCATTGCCCGGGACAGGCGTGGCTGACATGACTACCGTATCTCCGGGGATAATTTTGACCTGGCTGTTGTCCCGATTGGCAATTCGTACCAGGGCTGAAGTCGGCTCTCCCTGGCTGCCGGTGGTTAGAAGGACAATCTTATTGTGAGGGAAGCGACCGATTTCATCGAAGCGGCGCAGAACGCCTGGCGGAGAGTTGAGATAGCCTAGCTCTGAGGCGATGCGCGTTGTATCCTTCATGCTCCGACCGATGACAAAGACATTTCGGTTATGTTTGGCAGCAGCGTTAATCACCTGTTGAATGCGGGAAATAAGCGAAGCGAAGGTGGTGATAATCACCCTTCCCGGAGCCTCGGCTATGATGCGTTCCAGCGCTTCACCGACCACGGTCTCTGACGGCGTGTATCCCGGAAGCTCGGCATAGGTTGAATCGGCGAGAAGTAGCAGGACTCCTTGGGCGCCTAATTGTGCCAGCTTGGCTAGTTCGGTAGGTTTGCCGTCGACCGGTGTATAGTCGATTTTAAAATCACCGCTATGAACCACTAAACCCATGGGTGTGTAGATGATAAGTCCCATGCCATCGGGAATGCTGTGGCAAACCGAGAAGGGTTCTATCTTGAAGTTGCCGAGTGTGAACTTAACCCCGGGTTGTATTGTCCTGAGTGTGGCTTTCTTCGAATATCGGTGTTCCTTCAGCTTGGCGGAGATTAGGCCTTTGGTCAGTTTGGCGCCGTAAACGGGTACATCAAGATGAGGCAGGATATAAGGCAAAGCGCCGATATGGTCTTCGTGTCCGTGGGTTATGATTATGCCTCGCAGCTTCTCTCGCCTCTCCAGCAGGTAGCTTATATTCGGAATGACCAGGTCAACGCCCAGCATATCTTCTTCGGGAAACATGAGGCCGGCGTCGATTATGATGATGTCATTGGCGAATTCAATGGCCATCATGTTCTTGCCGATTTCACCTAGTCCACCTAGAGGGATTATTCTGAGTTTCTGTTTAGCCATGGCTGTTACCTAAAATAAGATTAGCTGCTGAGGTTCAGCTTCAGTTTCTGTTAACTTCTCTGCCTGAGCTAAAATTTGAGGTATTTTGAGCATATCGGTTTCGATAGTTTTGCGTAAGCTTCCCTGGTGTAGTGCTGCTGCTGGATGATACATTGCGTAGAGGATGATGTTGTCTTGTTTTTTAGCTTTGCCGTGCACCTGGCTGATGCTCTGGTTGGGAAAGTATTTTGCCATGGAGTAACGACCAAGGGTGACAATCATCTTAGGGCGGAGCAATTCTATCTGGCGATTGAGCCATTTGCTGCAAGCTTGAATTTCGCCGGGCAATGGGTCTCGGTTTGCTGGCGGACGGCATTTAATGACATTGGCGATGTAGACTTGTTCACGTTTTAAGCCGATGGAGTTTAGTAATTCGTCCAGGTATTTTCCTGCTGGGCCAACGAAAGGGCGTCCTTGCTGGTCTTCATGCCATCCTGGTGCCTCGCCTATGAAAAGTATATTGGTCTTTTCTGGCCCTTCACCGGGCACTGCTCTGGTGCGGTGTTCGCCTAACTCGCAATCTTGGCAACGTTCGATTTCCTTGTAAAGGTCGGTAAGCGCTGACATCTAATGAAATCATAACATAGCCTCTTTTGCTGGTCAATTTAAGTCAGTGCCAGAATAAGGCTGAGAATGAGGAAGAAGAGAACTGTTGTGGAGATACCTAGGTAAAGTTTATTTCTTTCTGTCCAAAAAGTTACTACGGATATGAGAACTGGCAAAATAGGTGTAAGCAGGAGGATTAAAATTCCAATGCTGATGACAATAGCTGCTGGTATTTGGTCTAACCTGAATAGCGGCTGGATGTCTTTGGTGCCGGAGAGGACAACCAAGATAATAAGGCCAATAACGACTAGCGCCAGAGAGATTGCAATGCCCAGCCTAAAAATAAGGCTAACCCAATTGTTTAGGCGACTTTCCTTAAAGTTCCTACGTTCCATAATCTTCATTTATCTGCAAGTTCTATACTACATTCGCTGTTCTAATGAACATCAGCAGAGCTACAAGGAACAGGAATGTGCCGAATATACGTCTAAGCAATACTCCTCTAGCTCTTTGTGCTAGTTCAGCACCTAGCCTAGCTCCTATAACTGCACCGATAACCAGTGGGGCAATTATGATGGGGTATATGTATCCGTGATAGTAGTAAATGAGAGCGCCAGCTGCGGCTGTGATTGTTATGATAAAGGTGCTCGTGGCGATGGCTGCTTTCATCGGTACTCCCATGACCAGGTGCATTACGGGCACGTTTACTATACCACCACCTATGCCAAGCAAGCTGGAAGTTATGCCGGCGAAAAAACTGCTTCCTAGTCCAACAGGTGTGTGAGTCACTTTGTAGGTAACAACCTTGTCCAGATTCTGGTCATAATATGAGTTTGATAGCGAGCTGGACAAATTATCGGTACTATTGGGCTGAGCTATATGGCTATCGGGCTGAGTGTCATCAGACATGAAATGACGGCGTGTAATCATAGTGTAGGCAGTATAGATGAGGATAAGTCCGAAAAGGGCGCTTAATATGGATGGAGCGATTACGGCGGCAATAAAACCGCCTACGATAGCCCCCGGAGTTGTTGTGGTTTCCAAAAGCAGGCCTAATTTTACATTTGTCAGTCGGGCTTGAGTATAGATGCCAGCGGCGGTGCATGAATTGGCTACGATGGCTACTAGGCTGCTGCCGATGGCTACGTGAATAGGCAAACCGAGGGCTAATGTGAGCACGGGTACAATAATGGGACCACCGCCGACTCCTAGCATTGAGCCAAGGAAACCGGCGACCAGTCCTGTGCCACCCAGTGCCCAAAGATTTAATTCATTCAATGGCGTCGTTTGACATAGTAGCATTGGTCATAAGGTGGGGTCAATCTAAAGTCATTGGGGTGTTTATTTGTCACTGTGAGACCTTCATCTCATGTCATTCTGAGGGAATGAAATGACCGAAGAATCTCGCCCAGAGTCCACCCTAAGCAGATGAAGGCTTAGATTCTTCGCTTCGCTCAGAATGACAGGGGGATGCTCAAGAATGGCATGGCAAACGTTCTAGGTGTTGTTATATGAAGAAAATCGGTGTTATACTGTGGCAACAGAGCAAGGTGAGGGTGTTAATGAAAAGGGTAGACGGCCGTGTTAATGATGAGCTTCGCCCGGTGCATATCAGTTTAGGCTATCAGGCATTTGCTGAAGGCTCGGCGCTAATAGAGCTGGGGCGTACCAGAGTGCTCTGTGCTGTGAGCGTGGAGGACAGAGTTCCTGGCTTTCTTAAAGGTGAAGGCACCGGCTGGGTTACTGCTGAGTATGCCATGCTGCCTCGTTCTACGCTCACTCGTACACCCCGCGGCATCTCTCCCGAGAGGACAGCAGGTAGAAATCAAGAAATCCAACGTCTTATAGGCCGTAGCTTGAGAGCTGTTATAGACCTTGCGGCGCTGGGTGAAAGGACCTTTACTGTGGACTGTGACGTATTGCAGGCTGACGGCGGCACTCGGACTGCGGCTATAACTGGCGGATATGTAGCTCTAGTTCAAGCATTCCATAATTTGAAAAAGCAGGGCATGTTGCCATTGATTCCCTTGAAGGGCGCTGTGGCTGCTACCAGCGTTGGCATTGTGGATAGGGAAATGCTTCTCGACCTCTGCTATGAGGAAGACTTTCGGGCTGCAGTAGATTTCAATGCGGTCATGACTGATAAAGGCGAATTTGTGGAGATTCAAGGCACAGCCGAAGGCAAGCCTTTTTCTAAGGAAACTGTTGGCATCTTGCTTGCCCTTGCTGAGAAGGGTATCAAACAGCTGCTTGAGATTCAGAAGGCAACTTTGGCTGAGCTATCTTAGGGACGGACGTGCCCGTCGCCGATAATAAGCCACTTGTAGCTGGTCAGCTCCCTCAGTGCCATGGGACCGCGGGCATGGAATTTTTGTGTGCTTATGCCTATTTCAGCTCCCAGTCCGAACTGACCGCCATCGGTGAAGCGTGTGCTGGCATTGGCATAGACACAGGCAGCATCCACCTCGTTGAGAAAGCGTGCCGCAACTGATTTATTCTCGGCAACTATAGCCTCAGAATGCCCTGAACCGTAGCGCTCGATATGCTCCAAGGCTTCATCCAGCGAATCGACCACCTTAATTGCTGCAATCAGCGACAGAAATTCTTTGCCCCAGTCCTCAGCCTTCGCCGGAACGAGTTTAAGGGAAGGAACAGGTCCGAGAATAGATAAAGTACGCTTATCGCAGTGCATTTCCACCCCTGCCTTTGCCCATTCCTGGGCAATTAAAGGTAGATATTGTGGGGCGATTTTAACGTGAACCAGAAGCGTATCCAGAGCGTTACAGACAGTCGGCCGCTGAACCTTGGCGTTATAGGCAATGGCCACTGCTTTTTCTAGGTTAGCGCTTTTGTCCACATAGGTATGACAGATGCCAATACCGCCGGTAAGCACGGGCATGGCGGCATTTTCGGCAACCGACTTTATCAAGCCGGCACCACCGCGAGGGATTATGAGGTCTATAGTGTCTTTCATCTTGAGCATCCGGTCAACCAGCGTCCTATCTGTGGACTCTATTATCTGTACAGCTCCCTGGGGCACGCCAACTTTGTAAGCAGCTTCTTGAACAACCTTGGCTAGAGCCAGGTTGGAACGGAGTGCCTCTTTGCCACCGCGAAGAATCACGGCATTGCCTGATTTGAGGCATAGGACAGAAATGTCCACGGTGACATTGGGGCGGCTCTCGTAGATGGCACCGATAACGCCAAGCGGTACCCGTTTTTTGCTCAGATGCAGGCCGTTGGGCAGCGTGCGCTCTTCAATCACTTCACCTACAGGGTCGGGAAGCGCGGCTACAGTTCTTACATCCTGGGCTATAGCTTCAAGACGACCTGATGACAACATAAGCCTATCGAGCATAGCTGTGCTCATACCTGAAGCTTCGGACTCCTTATAGTCGAGCTTATTGGCTGCCAGGATTGCGTCTTGCCTGGCTATGAGGGCATCGGCGATAGCAAGCAAAGCTTCATTTTTGACCTCAGTAGGCAGAAAGGCAAGCTTCCTTGAAGCCGCCTTGGCTGTTACCCCTTTTTCTTCAAGCTCGGTAACTGCAGATTTCATGTTTACTCCTCAATGCACAAGCTGATTTCAGGTGCTTCACATTGATAACTGTTCGCCTTCTTCAGTCGAAACTTTCGGCGCTTTGGCAAAGGTAATACCCGTCTGTGTTAATGGGGGCATATCAACAGTTTTGCCCTGTAATAGTTCCTCTATAGTCAATATCTGTATTTTGGGGTAGTCTTTATCCCACCCCGGGGAATGATAGATACCGGTGCTTACTGCTTCAGTCAGCATCGGTTGTGTGGGTGGCTCAAGGGTGATGAAAATGCCTAGTGCATCATGCACTGCGACTGCTTTCAGCTCCCTGACGGCGTTGACGCTGACATGCCCGCTTTTTACCTGAACCACGGCCCGTTTTGCCTTGCCACTGGCGTCATCTATGAACTGGATAACCCCATCAATGCCTTTATCAGCGCCCTTCTTCTTTTCTCCAAGCGGTCTGGCTTTAATCAGTCCCAGTGCCCAGTACTGGAATTGGTATCTGTCCTGGTGGGCTAAGGCACGAGCCCCAGCCAAATCCTCAGGTTCGCCGATAACTTCGATTGGAATGTTGCCAAAGCTGTCTTGAATACGATTTTTCATCAGAGTAATAGCCAGGTGTGTGATGTCAATGCCTATCCATCGGCGATTGAGCTTTTGAGCTGCTACAATAGTAGTACCACAGCCACAGAACGGGTCAAGGACTACATCGCCTTCTTTAGAGCTTGCTTTAGTGATTCGCTCCAATAGGTCGAATGGTTTCTGGGTGGGATAGCCTAGGCGCTCTTTTGTTGCCGAGCCGACTGCCGGGATTTCCCAAACATCTTTTGTATAAACCCAACTGTATTGTCCAAGTTCATCTTTTTGGAAGTTGCTTTTCTTAAATCCGTACTCATGCATCATATATGATTTTTCTTTTTGGGGGTTGAATCTATATCGGCCTGATTTCGTGTAGAAGAATATTGTATCGTGTTTCCGTGCGAATCTTTTCGCACTAGCACCACCAGTTTTATAAAACCAAATTATCTCGTTCTGGAAATTACTGGCGCCAAATATCTGGTCAAGGATTAGCTTTATATAGTGGCTCATAGTTGGGTCGCAATGAAGATAGAGCGAGCCTGTTGGCTTGAGGACGCGATGCAGTTCTATCAGCCTGGCGGTCATCATCACCAGGTATGCCATGACATCGTTCTGTCCTATGGCATCGTGCAAGGCGCCAATCAATTGTCCAACTTTGAGTGGGCCGGTGGTAACGATGTCATGGTAGGTATTTTGTGCACTTTGGGTCCAGTGCCAGGTATCGGTGAAGGCTTTTATTTGGGCTTCGGACTCAACTCCACCATTTTCCTTGAATAGGATGTTATAGTCTTTTTTGCTGTTGAACGGAGGGTCGAGATATATCAGGTCAATAGAGTTATCAGGTATGTGCTCGCGCAGGATTTTCAGGTTATCGCCGTAGTATAGAACATTGGTTTTCAACTTATCCATATCATTTCCCTCAAAATGGGGTATTGACAAAATCTAGTATTATGTTATTATATTAACATAAAGAATTGGTGCATTGCCTAATACGCAATGCCGCGAGCTTCTTTGAAGCTGCCAGTTCTTTTTTATTTTGTTTCTCTGGCTGGTTTGTCTGGTACGTCAACAAATCTGAATCCTCTCAGAGGATGCTCAGCATCAAGCCGGTTGCTTCGCCATTCTAGCTCTCGTATTCTGTCACAAATTTTCTTCAGCTTTGGCTCTTTGCGTTCTAGGTTCTGTTGTGCCAACGCATAAGCGAAGAGGTCTGCTATTTGAATTCCAGGTGTAAGCGAGGAGCTAACAAAGAAAGGCGTTTCGACAATCTTTTGGACGCTTTTGCCTACTTCATGCCCATAAAGAAAGTTGCCGAAGGCTAGCGCACGGCGTTTATTAGTTTCCTTGTCACTGGAATCAAGAAGGACGATGGCCATATCGTCAGGATAGCTTTCTTGCATCATAGCCTCGACTCTTTCTAAGAGGTAGTGGTACACTCTAAATATTCTAGACTCCTCTCTGCTAAAACCCTCCAGCATCTGTTCCTCAAACTGTCGCATACCTATTGCGAAGGCAGATAATTGATAGCGCTTGCAAAGACTTAAAATTTCGTCTACAAATTCCAGTTTCTTAGGGCTGGTAAGTGCTCGTTTATTCAGGAGCATCCTGCCTTTAATTTCAAATTCATGAGGTTCGCTGATTCGCCAAAACTTTCTTTCTAAATTAAAAACTTCCCTAGAAAAGGTTTTGCTTAACTCTGGGTGTAGAGCGGCTGCTGCCCAGACTGTGTAACCACCAGAGGCAGATGGTTTTGGCCATTCAGATTCATCAACAAACACTAGCATTGCTTCATGCCCTACAATAGAACCATATTATTCCGATGGATTACCTCAGTGCCGTATTCGTAGCCGAGTAGGCTTGAGATTTCATCGGAGTGGGCACCTTTGATTTTAGCGATATCCTGCGAGCTGTAGTTGGGTATACCGCAGCCGATGTGGTTGCCTTTCGAATCGAAAATATCTACCACATCGCCGCGCTGAAATTCACCATCCACGTCTACAACGCCGGCGGGAAGCAAACTTCGGTTCTGTTTTTTTAGGGCCAAGACAGCCCCGTCATCGATTGTCAATTTGCCCTTGGAGGCAAGCCCGCTGAGCATCCATCGCTTCTTGCTTTCCAGTTTGCTGGTCCGTGGCGGGAATATGGTGCCGATGCTTTTTCCATAGGCAATTTGTGTCAGGATATCGGGTTTGCGTCCGTTGGCGATGACCACGGTTACGCCGGAAGCCGTTGCTAGGTTAGCAGCCTCCAGCTTGGTTATCATGCCACCGACGCCATAAGCGCTGGCAGTATCGCCAGCCAAGCGCTCGACCTCGGCATCTATCCTTTCAACCCTGGGTATGAGCTTGGCTTTGGGGTCACGCTGTGGGTCTGCAGTGTACAGGCCGTCTATATCGGTAAGCAGTGTCAGAAGGTCGGCATCGACCAGATTTGCCACCATAGCAGAAAGATTGTCATTATCTCCGAAAATAAACTCACCGAGTTCGTCGGTGGCAACTACGTCATTCTCGTTCACGATGCAAATAACACCTAGTTCAATTAGAGCCAGTAGGGTGTTGCGAGCGTTCAAATAGCCGGCGCGGTCAACCAGGTCAGACCTGGTCAGCAGTGCCTGAGCTATAATCAAATTATGTTGGCTGAAAAGCTGCTCATAAGCATTCATAAGCTGGCTTTGGCCGACTGAGGCAAGGACCTGTTTGAATGGGATGCCTTTTTGTTCCTTGGTTATGCCCAATTTCTGTCTGCCGGCAGCAATTGCCCCAGAAGACACGATGATTATCTCATATCCCTGCTGGTGAAGCTGAGCCACCTGTTCAACCAGACTTGACATAATACTAAAATCAAGGTGACCAGTGCCTCCCGTAAGCAAGTTAGTGCCTAACTTGGCGACCACACGTTTATATTGCATTGTGTCTAATTATAACGTGACAGGAGATAACCAACAAGTTAGGAACTGTTCTTTACAATTTGCCTATCACGGGCTATAATTTGACGCAATGCCTGACATGAAACAAGATTTGCTTGGTCTGCTGACCAAAGTATCCGCTATCGCCACCCAACACAATCGCCTAGCTTATGTGGTTGGTGGCTTTGTCCGCGATTGGCTGCTGGAGAGAGAAACGAGGGACGTGGATATCGCCGTTGGTGGGGACGCCCTGACCATAGCTCAGGATGTGGCTAAAGCCGTTGGTGGCCGATGTGTATTGTTGGATGAAGCTAATAGCGTAGCCAGGGTGGTAGCTACTGAGGATGATGAGCCATGGCATCTGGATTTTACTTCATTCTCAGGCAACATCCAGAATGACCTGGCACGGCGTGACTTCACTGTAGATGCTATGGCAGTGGAGCTTCAAGACCTTCTCTCTAGCTCTTCTCAAATTATTGACCCCTTCTCCGGGCAAATCGATTTGAAGAAGAGACTGATGAGGGCAATGAACCGGCGGATTTTTGTGGAGGACGGGGCCAGGTTGCTTCGGGGGGTCAGGCTGGCTACCGAGCTAGGCTTTGAGATTGAGCCAGGAACTGAGGAGTTGATTCAAGAAAATTGCCACATGGTCAAAGTTGTTTCCGGAGAGCGGCTGCGTGAAGAGATGGTGAGGATGCTGGCTTTGCCCGGTTCCGCAGACATAGTGCGTTATCTGGACAGGTTAGGACTGCTCACTCGACTGATTCCTGAACTGGAAAGCATGAAAGGGGTGGAGCAACCCAAGGAGCACTACTGGGATGTCTTTGACCATTCTGTGGAGACGGTGGCTGCTGTAGAGTTTTTGCTCCGAGAGAGCCTGTGGAAATATGGTAAAGAGGATTTGTTGAAGGTAACACCGTGGTCGGAGGAGATAAGTCGGCATTTCAGTGAGGATGTATCCAGCGGCAGCAGCCGGAGACTGCTGCTCAAATTGGGAGCACTGATGCATGATATTGCCAAACCAGCGACTAAGGCAGTTGACGAGACGGGCAGGATACGTTTTCTCGGGCATACTAAACAGGGCGCAGCGATGGCGGTAGCGGGTTTGGAGCGATTGCGCTTCAGTAACCGGGAAATAAGGCTGGTGGAGAACCTGGTTTATCATCATTTGCGTCCCGTGCAGATGACTAACGATGGTTTGCCTACCCGCCGGGCTATTTACCGGTATTTTCGTGATACTGAAGATGCCGGCGTTGATGTCCTTTTTTTAGCTCTGGCTGATTATCTGGCTACCTGGGGGCCTCGCCTCGATGTTGAGGAATGGCAGCAGCATAATCAGTTGATTTGCTATATACTGGCGGAGCACTTAAAACAGGAGGCTGATGTTTTACCGGTCAGGCTAATTGATGGTCATGATTTAATGGATGTTTTTGGGTTGAAGCCGGGACGTCTGCTTGGGGAGCTTTTGGCTGAGGTGCGTGAGGCTCAGGCGGCCGGCGAACTGAATACCAGGGAGGAAGCGATAGAACTCGTGCGCAAAGAATTGGAGAAGCGGCAGTGTGGCATGGCTTGTTAACATGCCACTTGTTATTCTGAGCCCTGTGGGCGAAGAATCTCTGGAGACTCTTCGCTTCGCTCAGAGTGACAGTGGGGGATTTAGAGTGACAGTGGGGGATTTAGAGTGACAGTGGGGGATAATCGATATTGTGAAGGATTGACAGGAAATTGAGAAAGGGAAACGCTCCTCTGCTCATTTTCATACTGATTCTTTTTGGCTTTGGCCTTTGGGCAGTGCTACCTGTTGACAGCGAGAGGCTGGGCAGGCAAGGGCTAACGCTTGGGCTAGATTTAAGAGGTGGTAGCTATTTGGTTTATGAAGCTGACCTCTCTGCAAAAGACCCATCGCAGAGTGATGATGATGCCTTGGAAGGAGTGCTGGGTAAAATCGAGCGGCGAGTTAATGCCTACGGTGTGACCGAGCCGATAATCCAGCGGCAGGGTCATAACCGGATTCTGGTTCAGCTCCCTGGAGTCAAGGATATTGACGAGGCGGTTAGGCTGATAGGGCAAACGGCTGAGCTTGATTTCAGGGAGATTAAGCTGGATGAGGCTGGTAAGCCGGTGCTTGATGAGGAGGGTAAAGAGCAGTGGATTAAGGCTACAGGTACTGGAAGTGATGGAAAGGAGAGGGAGCTCACCGGTAAGTATCTAAAGCCAAATGCTCAGGTGGTTCTAGAGCCTCAGACTAATAAACCTGAGGTGGCTTTTGAATGGAACGAGGAAGGTGCGATTCTCTTTGAGCAGATTACAAAACGCAACTTGCAGAAGCCACTGGGTATATTCCTAGACAATCAACTTATCTCGGCACCGACAGTACAGGCAGTGATAAAGGACAGGGGGGTTATTACAGGTTTAAACATTGACGAAGCCAGGACACTAGCCATACAGCTCAATTCTGGTTCATTGGATGTGCCGTTGAAAATCATCCAGGAGCAGGATGTGGATGCTACGTTAGGAGCTGATTCTCTTCGCAAGAGCCTTATTGCCGGGGCTGTTGGTATGGTACTCCTTGTGCTGTTTATGATTCTTTATTATCGAATGTCTGGCTTTGTAGCTGTATGTGCCCTAGCTGTGTATGGTGCTTTACTGCTAGCGATTTTTAAACTGGTGCCGATAACCTTGACTTTACCGGGTATTGCGGCTTTGCTTTTGTCCTTGGGTATGGCGGTTGATGCCAACGTGCTTATTTTTGAGCGGATGAAGGAAGAATTACGGTCAGGACGTACTCTAGGTGCTGCAGTTGAAACTGGATTCAACCGTGCCTGGCCAGCCATCCGCGACAGCAATATTACTACCTTTATTGCCTGTATTGTGCTTTTCTGGTTTGGTGGCGCTATGGGAGCTTTTATGGTCAGAGGCTTTGCTCTGACTTTGTTTATCGGTGTTGCCATGAGCATGTTTTCAGCGATTATAGTAACTCGGACATTCCTGCATTTTGTGACTCGTGCCGTAACTAGCCCATCGGCTTACGGAGTTCAAAAATGATGGACATAGTAGGCAAGCGGCTCTGGTTTTTCTTAATATCGGCGGTGATACTCATCCCGGGTCTAATCTCGCTTGCTATCTTTAGACTTGAGCCGGGGGTTGACTTTAGCAGTGGCACTGCCATGACTCTTCGGTTTGCTACTGAAATTGACCAAAGTCAGTTACGTGGAAAGATGGCTAGTTTGGGCTATGGTGAGGCGATGATTCAACGCACTGGTGAGGGTGACTTCCTTGTCCGTGTCAAAGCGATATCACCTGAGACAAGGGAGGAGTTGGTAAATGGTCTTAAAGCAGGCCTAAATACTGAAATTACCGTGCGTGATTCTTATACCGTGTCGCCGGTTATAGCCACTAAAATAGGTCGAGATGCCGCTATCGCTGTAGCGGTTGCTTCAGTGCTTATGATGCTTTATATCGCCTGGGCGTTTCGTCGTATGCCTAGGCCGTTTCGCTGGGGCGCAGTTGCTGTCATAGCTCTGGCGCATGATGTGTTGGTGGTCATGGGGGTCTTCTCCATCTTAGGCTGGTCAGCAGGTGTTCAGATTGATGCCATGTTTATCACTGGTATGCTTGCGGTGGTTGGCTATAGCGTTAACAACATTGTCGTGGTGTTTGACCGAATTCGCGAAAATGTCAGCAAGGGCATAAGCAGGGACTTCGAAGATACAGTGAACTCAAGCATTCTGGAGACGATGGGGCGGTGTATAAATACCAGCCTGACGACTTTGTTTGTTATCTTAGCTATGTTCCTTCTCGGCGGAGTTACTATCCGCTATTTTATCTTAGTGCTTCTTATCGGCGTTGTTGCTGGCACTTATAACTCCATATGTCTAGCTGGTCAGCTGTTGGTGGTTTGGGATAAGCGTGATTGGGGCAGGTTATTCCCACAAAAGAAGCAGATTGAGACTTCTACCTAGTTGAGTATCCTCTCAAGCTATGGGCTAGGCTTATATATTGTGCATCTCCTTAACCATCCGGACGAAGTTGTCGAAGTGAACCGGCTTTGATTTTGCTTCTCGTTTGCCCAGAGGGTCAACGATTTCACGGCTTCCCCGAAGGATATCAAGGGTGGCGCCTACCGACAGGGACAATGCCTCGAGGTTATAGCCGCCTTCCAGAGTGAAGACCATACGTCCTTGACATAACATATCAGCCAGAGTCTTTATGATTTCTACCAAGCGGGCGAAGCCAGAGACGCTTACCTGCATTAGAGCCAGGCTATCGGCCCAGTGAGCATCGTAGCCAGCGGAGACCAGAATAAGCTGTGGTTCGAAGCGTTTAGCTATTGGTGCCAGGATGTCTTCGAAGACTGCCTGGTATTCGTCATCTCCCCAGCCGGCTAGAAGTGGCACATTGACGGTAAATCCTTCACCGCCTCTGGCTCCGGTCTCATCAATGCTTCCGGTTCCGGGGTAGAAAGGGTATTCATGGACGGAGAAGTAGAGGACATTTGGGTCGGCATAGAAAGTGTCTTGCGTACCATTTCCGTGGTGGACATCGAAATCTACGATAAGTATTCGCTTGATATCGAAGTTGGCCAGGGCGTACTTGGCAGCTATGGCTATGTTGTTAAACAGACAAAAACCCATGGCTTGCCAGCATGTAGCATGATGTCCTGGTGGTCTAACCAAGGCAAAGGCGCTGTTAACTTGCCTGTTCATTACCGCGTCAACTGCGGTCAGAGCACCACCGGCAGCATAGATAGCTGCTTTGTAGGAACCTGGTGACATTACTGTATCAGTGTCAAGCCAGCCGCCGCCTCTTTCCGCCTGCCTTTGGATGTGGGAAATGTATTCTGGGGCATGCACTGCTGACAATTCGTCAACTGTTGCTTCGCGTGGAGATAATAAGATGAATTTGTCCTGTTGCTGGTTTTCCTCAAGGTGGGACATAGTGGTTACCAGTCTCTGGGCGTTTTCGACGTGAGTCCCGGTATCGTGCTCAAGATAGACCGGGTCGTAAATCAGGCCGACTCTCATTATGGCTCTGTCTCTCGATGGCTATTTAGCAGGCAATCTGTAGGCAAAAGCAGCCATATGATAGCAAAGCTGGGTCAGTTAAGCAATAAATACATGCACTTTGTGTTGTTACGAACCTTTCTCCTTGCGTGATTTTCAGAGAGCGCTTCGCCTTTTCTGTCATTCTGAGTGTAACGAAGGATTTCACATAGTCCTTTTTGCGGAGACTGCCCCAATCTAGATTCTTCGGTCGTCCCGATAAAATCGGGACTCCCTCAGAATGACATAAATTGTAAATGACCTGTCTATACCGGATTTGTTTTATTTAAGCACAGGTGATAAACTCGTAGGCCAACGAAAAAGGGTAAATAGGGAAGAGTAGCTAATGTTCTCGACGGAAAGAGGGGCTGCTAACCTTTTAATTGGGGTTGTTATCGGGCTGATAGTGCTCAAGGTCACTGTTGGCTGGCTCAGTGGCAGCATCAGTGTATTAGCCCAAGCAGCAGATAGCTTTCTCGACCTCTTCGCTGGAGTGGTTACATTTTTCGCCATTCGCATCGCTACCAAGCCGGCTGATAGAGGGCATCCCTTTGGGCATGGTAAGGTGGAGGATATGGCTGGTGTAGTACAAGGGGTGCTTATTTTCATCGCTGCCGGGCTAATAATCTTTTCATCAGTTCAACGCATAATAAATAAAACCAGTGTAGAGTTGGCTGAGGCGGGCATAGGTGTGATGGTAATCTCCGTAATCACTAGTGTGTTTCTCTCACGTCATCTGCGCAAGGTATCTCAGGCTACCGGTTCGATTGCTCTCGAGGCCAACGCACGCAATATCAATGCTGACATCTACTCAGCCACAGCAGTACTAGTCGGGCTAATAGTAGTGCGCCTTACTGGCCTGAACATTCTGGATTCGATAGTGGCTATCGGTATGGCAATTTATATTGTGAAACTTGCCTATGATACATTAGGTAAACCACTTCTAGGGCTGGTGGATGCCAGTCTTCCTCCTTCTGAGCAGGCGGTGATAGAATCCTGCCTGGCTGAATGGCGTGGTCAGGAAATTGTTGGCTTCCACGAGTTACGCACCCGCCGTTCTGGAAACCAGCGCTATGTAGACCTCCATCTGGTAATGGCTAAGGATGCTAGTCTGGAGCAGACTCATCAGGTGTGTGACTTATTGGAACATGACATCCAGGCAAAATTGCCTCGGTCTAACGTTACCATTCATGTCGAGCCTTGCGACGGCAAATGTAAGCAGTGCCCTATTGATTCCTCTGCATGTCAGACAAAGTAAGTGGCTTTGTTACTCGAGTTGCAGCGCCGATTCAATAAGACTTTTGGCGAGAAAACGCAGGATTATATCCTGGGCACGTTGCATTGCATTTCGCAGTTCAGGCTTACCGAATGCTGGTTGCCATTCGTGCCATAGCTCGTCGCTCACTACCAGGAGATTACAGATTTTGACTTTGCGAACTTGTCCCAGCGTGTACATTGCTGAGGTTTCCATGTCCACACCTAAAATTCCCCGCTTACGATATGCCTCGACCTTGGTCACAAGCTCTCGATAGGGAGCGTCCGTGGTCCACAGTGGACCAGACAAGACTTTTATATCCTCTGCCTGGCAGCACTCTAGGAGGATTTGGCGAAGTCGAGGACTGGGGCTAAAGGATGTCTTGTCGTCAAGATAGTGGGCAGATGTTCCCTCCTCACTGATACAAGATGTGGGGATAAGGAGGGTTCCCACAGGAGCTGTGGGCTGAAGGCTTCCGGCGAACCCTATGCCGATGAAAACACGTGCACCACAGGCAATCATTTCTTCCATAATCATAACAGTGCCTGGTGCGCCCACCGGGACGAGTGCGAACGAAACACGATGTCCTTCCAGCTCTCCGGTATAAAGAGGATATCGTCCTCTGTACATCCAGTCTTGCGATAATTGAGCACCAATATTCTCGGCTAGTGATTGCACGACTCTTCGGCTCCAGGAAAGCACTACCATAGGCGCCACTCCCTATAGATCTATAGCTACCTGCCGCTGCGCTGCGTACCAGCTTACAAACATTTGAGCCGTAAACCGTTCATCCATTGTGTTTATCTCCTGCTTGTCCTCATTATACGCAGCATCCAAAAGTTGAATATTTTGTCTGATTGTAGTGTTCAGTTCTTGGCATACTGTGCCTATCTAGTGGGCAGTTTGTCAGTCGACTGATATGACGTTGCCGCAATTATCAAAAGCATCGCTGCAAGTAAAGAGTAAAATTTGATTTTCTTTAGCTAACTCTTGCAGTAGTGGTATGGTTTTTTCAAGTCTCTTAAGGTGAAAGTTGACAAATGGGTCGTCAAGCAAAAGCGGCGGTTGCTTTCCTTTAGTGATGAGTTTTACCAGTGCGAATCTGGCACAAATATAAAACTGGTCTTGTGTTGCACGGCTCAGTTGTGTAACATCAACCAATTCTCCCTTTTCAGGAGAAAAAGTCTGGATGGACAAGTTTCCCTCGTCTATTTTAACTTGACTATATCTTCCATTAGTTATGATAGACACATACTGGCCAAGTTCCTGTTCCAGCACATGAGTTGCTTTTGAAAGCGTCTTTTTGTGAGCTTCATCAAGGGCCTCCCTCGTTATCTCGAAAACGTTTCGTTTTCTTTCCCAGAATTCCTTTTCTTGCCCTAGCCATTTCAGCTCCTCTTCTATACCTGTCAGTTGGTCTGTTGCATCCGCATCTGTGTATCCAAAAAACGTATCAAGCCCTCGTTTTTTGCCTTCTAGTTCAGCCTTTTTTCGCTGGAGTCGGTCGACTTCATTTTTGAGTTTCTGTAGGTCGAGGGGGTCCTTTTTGAACGGAAGAAGTTGTTTGAGTTCCTCTTGTTTGGCACTTATTCCTATTTCTAAATCCGCATTCTCCTTCTCGAATTCGCTCCAGTCCCTGTCACCTGTTATTCCGCGTAGCATGTCTGCAATCTCTTTTCTCTTCTTTTTTAAGGCATCATATGT
>Ga0194126_10004309_pt1 | contig 21813 bp, 12 predicted proteins | sample TA2KigC150mmetaG_FD_148641 | JGI IMG/M metagenome (GOLD analysis project Ga0194126, IMG submission 148641) | Freshwater microbial communities from Lake Tanganyika, Tanzania - TA2015035 Kigoma Deep Cast 150m | ecosystem: Environmental > Aquatic > Freshwater > Lake | place: Tanzania: Lake... | reverse complement strand
ATGGGGCTTCACACGTAAGACTTCTCGAGCGAGCGTGATCTGCAAGCGAAAGGGACCCCACTGTCGAACTTAAATCTCGTTCCCAGCCTGATCGTCTACGGCAAAGGGCTAATAGCCGTGGTGTTCCAATACGAGCTCCGATTCATGTTGATGAAGGCCCCCACCCATGAGCGAATACCAATACTACGAATGGCAAACCCTCGACCGGCCGCTCACGGCCAAAGAGTGGGCGGCCATTGAAGGATTATCTATCCAGCGGATGGACTAGCTGGAACATTGGAATTCCGGTATGAGCTTGCGTTTCATCATTCCTCTCAGCTTCACGGAAACCCACCGGCAGGCGGTTCATCAATACCATCTCGCCGCAGAGAACTTGCCTCCCCACGTTTGGGCAACTCTCTTCGAAGCGATGGATCTGCTGCGCACCGCAGTGGTCAACCTGGGGCCTGGACAACAGCGCACCTTCGCCAGCCTCTACCATGCACTGGTAGACTTGCGTTACGCCGACGCCTATATTGCCACCCTCCTGTCTAGCCAGGGTCCAGCCCAAGTCAGCATTCCCTTGTGGGCAACCATCGCTCGTCGTATCAGCCAGGAAGTACACGCCTCCGCCTCCGAATTTAAGGAAGTTGCAAAATGCCTCAAACACTCGATGATCTCACGGATGAAGAGTTCAATCGCTTGATTGACCGGTCTATTGAACAGTCCGCCCAGTGGGACGGTACGCTGCCCCTGGATACCATGCTGGAAACCTGGGCCGAGATCGAGCGCCGCAAACAGCCTCTCCTGGTGCGCGTGCGTTTGGTGGGAGATCGGATCTCTCTCGAAGCTCCGCCCGAGAGCCCACTGACAGTGCGGGGGTCACGCACCCTGGTGTTGGAAGATGGCCGCGAGTTGACCCTGGAGTTTGAGGAGTCACTACTGCAAACAGCGTGATGGTCGCACCAGAGCATGTTGATGGAAAGACACGACCCATGAGCGAATACCAGTACTACGAATGGCAAACCCTCGACCGGCCGCTCACGCCTGAGCAGCGGGCCGCGGTGAGCAAGCTGTCCAGCCACATCGAGGTCACCTCCTCGCAGGCGATCGTCACCTATAGTTGGGGCGACTTCAAGCACGATCCCAAGCAGGTGCTGGCGCGCTACTTCGACGCCTTCTTATACCTGGCCAACTGGGGCAGCAAGCGGCTGGCGTTCCGCTTCCCCAAGGGCTTGCTCGACCCCAAGCCGATCGAGCCGTATCTGTGGGAGTATCGCATCAAGCTGGAGCCGATCGGCGACTGCCTGATCCTGGACATCTCGCTGGATGAAGAAGGGGGCGGGGAGTGGATCGAAGGCGGCGGCTGGCTCGCCGCGCTGGCGCCGTTGCGCGATGACATCCTGCAAGGGGACTATCGGGCGCTCTACCTGGCCTGGCTGCGCGCCGCTGAGCTTCAGGATGCCGAAGACGCCGAGCTTGCGCCGCCCACTCCGCCCGGCCTGGGCAAGCTCTCGCCACCCCTGGCGAGCTTGGTTGAGCTTTTCGACCTGGACGAGCACCTCATCCAGGCCGCGGCCGAGGCCAGCCCAGAGCGCGGTCAGATGCCCGGCATCCCACCGGAAGAGGCCATTGCCCGCCTGCCGCCGGCCGAACGCGACGCGTTTCTAGCCCGGCTGACGCGCGGAGAGGCGCACCTGTCGTTGGCGCTCAACCGCCGGCTGCAAGAGCTGGCCGGCGCGCCCCAACTATCTGTCGCCGCGCCCCGCCGCACGTGGGGCGAGTTGCGGGCGACCGCCGACCGGCTGCAGCGCGAGGCGAAGCGCCGCGCTGCCGAAGCAGCCGAAGCTAAACGCATCGCGGAGTTGCAGGCGTTCGCGCCGCGCGAGGCCGAGACCTGGCGCGACGTCCTGGCGCTCATCGAGGAGAAGAAACCCGCCTCTTACGACAAGGCGATCGCGTTGCTCGTCCAACTGCGCGACCTGGCCGACTACCAGAGTCGCGGAGCCGATTTTCGAGCACGAGTGGCGAATCTGCAAGAACGCTACGCCAACCGGCCCGCGTTGCGCGATCGCCTGCAACGGGCCGAACTGCTGTGACGATGGCATGGCTGAGAGGGTGAAAAATGACCCGTGATGAACTTCTCCAATTGATCGCCCAGGGTGAAGGTCCACGTCTCGAATTCAAGCGTTCCCTGGCCGAACTGGAGGACGGGGTACGCACGATCGCCGCGTTCGCCAACGCGGACGGCGGCACGCTGCTTTTCGGCGTACGGCCGGATGGCACGGTGATCGGTGTGACGGTGGGCGCCAACACTCGCGAGCAGGTGGTCAACGCCATCGTGGACAACACCGACCCGCCGCTCTACCCGCGCGTCGAGTACCTGGAGGTGGACGGCCGGACCGTCATCGGCGTGTCCATCGCGGCTGGCCCCGATCGGCCCCACCTGGCCTACGGCCGTGCATACCGGCGAGTGGGCGCGGTCAAGGCCCAACTCACGCGCGATGAGCAGCGCTGGCTGCTGCTGGAGAACCGCCCTCGCTTCGACGATCAGGCCAGCGCCGCCGCGTTCGACGACATAGACCCCGACCGTGTGCGCCGCTTCCTGGAACTCGCCATCCGCCGCGGTCGTCTGCCCGCCGACTCGGCCGACCTGCCCGTGGCCGAGGCGTTGCGTCGGTTGAACGCGCTGCGCGTGGTGGACGACCGCCTGGCGCCGACCATGGCCGCCGTGCTCCTGTTCGGCCGTGACCCTCAACGATTTGCGCCCCAAAGCGTAATAGGCCTGGCCCGCTTCCCCGGCGCGACCAAGGGCACGACCCAGATCGTGGATCGGGCCGATGTGACCGGCGACCTGGCCGAGATCATTGATCGGGCCGAGGCGTTCGTGCGCCGCAACACGCGCATCGCCTCCAAGATCTACCACGCCCAGCGCATGGAGATCACCGAGTACCCGTATCCCGCCATCCGCGAGGCTATCGCCAACGCCGTCATCCACCGCGATTACTGGCAATCCGGCAGCCGGGCGCAGGTCGCGATTTATTCAGACCGGATCGAAATCGAGAGTCCGGGCGGGCTGTTGCCGCCGATCACCGTGAACACCTTGGGCCAGACGCCGCCGGTCTGGCGCAATCCCGATCTGGCCGCTTTGCTCTACCGGATAGGGTACATCGAGCAGTTTGGAACCGGCATCGAGCGGATGCGTCGCGACATGCGCGGCCACGGTCTGCCGGAGCCGCGTTTCGAGGGCGGGCCGGGATGGTTCCGCGTGATCTTTCCAGGACCGGGGGAACACATTCTGGATCTGATCCCTGAAGAAGGCGTCACCGATTTGCGGGCCTTGGATCTGAACGAGCGACAGATAGAAGCATTGACGCTAATGGTAAATGAAGGAAAAGAACTAACCAACAGCCTTTATCAGACTTTGTTCCATGTGTCCAGACGGACAGCCTTAAGGGATCTGAATCGGTTAATAGCCACCAGTTGGATTCGGCAACTCGGTACACGTAAGGGCACAATCTACGTTGCGCAGTAGTGAGATGGCGCATAACGCTTCAAAATGGCGCATATTATGGCGCATAACGACCTGTGATCCGAGAATCCTTCCGTTGATGATGCAACCGCCTTTCGTGATCCAGGCAAACTGGTGAAGGTGGGACAAGCCAAAACTTCCGCACCCACTTACAAGGAAGAACTATCCATGCGCCAACTCAGCGTTGACCTCAGCGAACTGGCCTTCGCGTTCGAGTCGGACTTCCTCGAGATGCGGCATTACTTCGACCTGGAGACCGGCAAGGTCGTGCTCATCCAGGATGAGACGCGCCGCGCGGTCGAAACGATCTACGAACAGATGGACGAGGAGGAGACGGAGAATTCCCCCACGTTCGCAGACCTGGTGGAACAGCAAAACCTGCCCGACTGGCAGAAGCAGCAACTGCTCGTCGCCGATCAAGTCGAGGGGGAGTACGGCAGCCGCTTCATCAGCGTGCCCCAGATAGACTCCCACGAAGGCTATCGCGACATGCAGGACTTCATCGTTACCGTGCGCGACCCACACCTCCAGGAGTTGTTGGATGTAGCGATCATGGGCCGCGGCGCGTTCCGCCGCTTCAAGGACGTGCTATTCGACTATCCGCGCGAGTGCGAACGCTGGTTCGCCTTCAAGGACGAGAAGATGTTCGAACGCGTGCGCGACTGGCTGGAGGCGTATGACATCGAGCCGATCTACGAACCGTCGGCCGGTGTGGAGCCGTCGCCGCCGCAGCCGCCGGCCCGCGACCGCCTGATCGCTGAGGCGCTGGCCTTCGTGACCGCGGCCCGTGCGTTGCCGGGCATCTTGCGCATCGCGCTCGTTGGGTCGCTGGCGACCGATAAGCCCGACCCCAAAGACGTTGATCTGCTAGTAACAGTGGCGGACGACGCCGATCTGACGCCGCTGGCGACGCTGGGCCGCAAGCTCAGCGGCCATTTGCAGGGGCGCAACCTCGGCGGCGAGGTGTTCCTGGCTGATCCGGCCGGCAGCTACCTGGGGCGGACCTGTCCGTGGAAGGTGTGTCAACCGGGCATCCGCATGCGCTGCGACGCGCTCCACTGCGGCCGGCGGCCCTACTTACACGACGACCTCAAGGCCGTCACCCTCCCGCAGACGTTGATCGCCGCGCCTCCGGTCGAGCTGTGGCCGCGAGTGATCGCACGCATGGCAGTCCCCGCAGACGTCGAGCAGGGTCTGCTGGCGCCGCTGAGAACGGAATCGTGACCGAGAGAAAAGACAAAGGAGCCGTAAATGACTGACGAAAACCCGATCACACTCGAGGCGGCCGTCCAACAGGTTATCGGCGAACTGGATGGCCCAACGGCCGTGGCCGAAGTCGTCCGCCGCGTGTTGGCGCTCTGGCCTTCGGCCGCCAAGCGGCCGGAACAAACGGTGCGCAACCAGCTTAGCCAACACTGGAACCGAACCTGGGTCTACCCGGATGCCCAGACGGTGACGCCGTTGCGCGTGGTCATGCAGGGTGTACGCTTGCGCATTGTCCTATCTCGCCTGGAGATCAAGCACGGCGCGCTCTTCTTCGAGCCGAACTTCCGCGGCTTTGCCCGGCTCCAGGCCGATCCGGCCAGCTTCACCTTGTTGGATGCAGCCGGTCAGCCATTACCTGCCCGTCCCGTCAAGATCAAGATCGAGCATAAGTCACCATTCGGCGACTACACCTTCGAGGCGGCCGCCTGGGACGTCGCGCCCTGGCTCAAGGGCCTGAAAGCGCGCGATGGCGACAGCTTGCTCGTGACCATCGAAGACTGGGAGACAGGGCGTTATCGCCTGGAGCACGAGCCTGCGGCCAAACGCCGCTTGGATGAGGTTGACCGGGCGAATAGGGAGTTGGCTGATCTGCTCTTTGGCGCGCTGGAGCGAGCGCATTCCGAAAGCATCTCCGGCGTCGAGGCGATCCTAAAGGCCTACGCGCGCATGGCCGATCCCCGCGGCTATCCGGGCGACCCCTGGATGAAAGTCGTCGCGCAAGACAGCCGCATGAAGCTGTTCGGCGACGACATCCGCTACCCGGAGTCCTATGCGCCCATCGAACGCATCCTCGACGGCGCAAGGCCGCGGCCGAAGGCTCTGTCGGTCTCGGCCGGCCAGAGGCAGCAGGTCTACCGCTTCAAGGCCGCGTTCAAGCATCGGCCTGGGCTGTGGCGGTGCATCGAAATCCAGGGCGGCCAGACGCTGAAAGACCTGGATGGCGTCATGCGTGGCGCATTCGGGCACGACTTCTCCGATCACATGAGCGGCTTCTGGCGTAAACTGCGCCGCGGGGACAGCAAACGGTTCCGCGAGGTCGAGATCGGCACCATCGCGCCGTTCGGCGGCGAGGGCGAGGGCGCGAACACGCGCATCGCCAGCATCGGCCTGGCGGTCGGCGACGAGCTGAAATACGTCTACGACTTTGGCGACTGGATCGAGCACACGATCACGCTGGAAGCGATCGGCGAGCCGGAGCAAGGCGTCGAGTATCCGCGTGTTGTGGCCCAGAACAAGCCGAATTATCAGGACTGCGAGCGCTGCAAGGCCCAGGGCCGGCAGACGCGAGCCATCTGGGTCTGCCACCACTGCTCCAGCGAACAAGGCCGCGCCGTGCTGCTCTGCCAAGACTGCCTGTTCGCCGAACACGAAGAGCACTACGCCGATGAGATCGTCTACTGATTACCCTGGAGCGTTGACACGATGAACCTGACCACACCCGAAACCGACCTTTACTACAAGCTGCATGGCTCCCTGCTGGCTTTTGCCAACCGGCAGCTCAGGATCTTGCCCGAAGGCATCCCGCCAGATCAGATCCGCAAGCAGCCCCCCGACCAGGTCATCAAGCTGCGCGATGCCTGCTACGCCAAACTCGCCATCCTGTCGGAGTATCTGGCCGTGAATCCCGACCGGCTCTCCACGGATGAGCTGTTGATCGTCGCCGGTTGGCGGCATTACGCTATGGGTGACTTCTACATCATGAAGCACCTGAAGCCGTATGCCGTTTTTATGACCGCCAGAGACCCGACCCACCTCTACGGTGTGTTCGGGCTATACGATCCGATCGAGATCGTCACCGGAGGCGCGCCGCTGCCGCTGCTGGTGAACGCGGTGCTGCTGCCGTTCCGTGACCGGATCATTTACGACGGTCTGCTGAATGTATACCGCATGAGCTTTGGCCCGGGCATCCGTTCCGGCCTGAACGAGAGCTACAGCCGGGCGAAAGAGCGCGAGGGGATCGTCGAGGCGCTGGTCGGTCCCGATGGACAGGCGAAAACCCAAACGACCCTCAGCCGCAAAGCGCCGGCCAAACCCGCGCCCGATTGGCGGCCCGCGGTGGACGAGATCGTGGCGCAGACCGAGAAGATGCGCCAGACCGACACGAAGCTGCAAGCCGCGGCGTTCGGCCTGCTGCGCGCGGCCGCCAGCCTGGCCCAGGCGTCGCTCCTGGAGCAAGGCGCGGACGACGAGGCAGCCAAACGCCTGAAATCGGCGCGCACGGCAATGACTAAGGTTGAGAAGCTGTTGTACGAGGAGCAATGGTGAGCGCGACCGACCTCATCGCCACCCTCCGCACCCACTTCGGCTTTCAGGAGTTCCGTCCGGGCCAGGAGGAGGCGATCGGCTGTCTGCTGGCCGGACAACACACCCTGGTCGTCATGCCCACCGGCGCGGGCAAATCGCTCATCTACCAGCTCGCAGCGTTGCATCGCCCCGGCCTGACCCTGGTCATCTCGCCCCTCATCGCGCTGATGAAAGACCAGGTGGACGGCCTGGCGCGCCATGGCATCGCCGCCGCCTATGTTAATAGCACGCTGGCCGCCGATGAGCAGGCCCGCCGGCTCGGCGCGCTGGGCCGCGACGCCTACCGGCTGGTCTATGTCTCCCCGGAGCGGCTGCGCAATGCTGCGTTCATCGAGGCGCTGCGTGGCACGACGGTCAGCCTGCCCGCGGGCCGCCTGGCGCTCCTGGCGGTGGACGAGGCGCACTGCATCTCGCAGTGGGGGCACGACTTCCGGCCCGACTATTTGCATATTGCGGCCGCGCGAGAAGCCCTGGGGCGGCCGCTCACCGCCGCGCTGACCGCCACGGCCACGCCCCAGGTGCAGGCCGACATCATCCGTCTGCTGGGGTTGCCGGCCGCCCAGAGCATCGTCACCGGCTTCAACCGGCCCAACCTGGCCCTAGAGGTGCGCTACACCGCGGAGCCGGCCGCCAAGCTCGCCGCGCTGCAGGAGCTGCTGGTCGGGCTGGACGGCGGCGCGGCGATCATCTACGTCGGCACGCGACGAGACGCCGAAGAGGTGGCCGACTTCGTGCGGGAGGTGTGCAAGCTCAGGGTCGAGTTCTATCACGCCGGCCTGCACGCCGAAACGCGGACGCGGGTGCAGAACGCGTTCCTGGCCCATGCGCCAGGCGCTTCGGAAGCGCCTGGCGCATGGGGAACCCCCAGGGGAGGGGGTTTGCAGGTCGTCGTCGCGACCAACGCCTTTGGCATGGGGATTGACCGGCCCGACGTGCGGCTGGTGGCGCACTTCGCCATGCCCGGCACGCTGGAGGCCTATTATCAGGAGGTCGGCCGCGCGGGCCGTGATGGCCTGCCCGCGCGCGCGGTGCTGCTCTACAGCCCGAAAGATCGCGCCCTGCAAGAATGGTTCATCGAGAACGACGCGCCCGCGGCCAACGAGGTGCGTAGCCTGTACGATGCCATCCGGGCGGCAAACCTCACCCCCTACCCCCTCTCCTATCAGGAGAGATGGCACGACCACCCCCTTCCCTCGCAGGGAGGGGGGCAGGGGGGTAGGTTGGCGGGAAGAAGGGATGTGGTCTGGCTCACGGCCGAAGACCTCTCCCTCGCCTCTGGCCTGCCTGAGGTGAAGCTGAAGGTGGGGCTGGCGCAACTGGAAGCCGCGGGCAGCCTGGAGCGGCTGGGAGATGCCGGCCCGCGCATGTTGCTGCGCACCGGCCCCTGGAACGCGGCCGCAGTGCAAGACGCCGCGGTGAACGTCGAAGCGCGACGCCGCCATCGTCGCAGCCAATTGGCCCAGATGGTCGCCTACGCCGAGTCGAACGCCTGTCGCCGGCGCATCCTGCTCGATCACTTCGGCGACCGCGCAGCGGCCGAGGCGTCCATTTGCTGCGACAACTGCCAGCAGCGGGCAGCGCAGCGAGAGAAGACGGCCATCGCCACTGCTCCCTCGCCCCCCGCGCAACACTCCCCTGCCCACACTGCCCTGGTCATCCTCGACGCGGTCCGCCGCCTCAAGTGGGAGATCGGCAAGGAGAAGCTGGCGCAGCTTCTGCGCGGCTCGAGCGCGAAGGAGATGCACCTCTACAGCTACGACCGCAGCCCCTACTACGGCCGGCTGGCGGTTTTCTCCATGCACGAGGTCGGCGGGCTGATTGACCAGCTCCTCCGCGGAGGCTACCTCAAGGTCGGCGGCGGCGAGATGCCGGTGCTCAAGCTGACCCCCAAGGCCGAGGCCGCGATCCGAGATCGGGCCGCCATCCCCCTCCAACTGCCGCGCGCGATTGACCCGGAGGCGGTCGCTATGAAGCAGGCCGAGCGCGAGGCCGGCGGCACGGTCGCGCTGACCGCGCAGCTCGCGGGTCAGGGGTTGACGCCGGCCGAGATCGCGGCCTGCCGCGGTCTGACCGAGAACACCATCCTGGGCCACCTGGCCGAACTGATCGCCGAAAGGAGCACACCCCTGGCGGCTGCCGTGCCCGACGAGATCGTGGCGCAGATCGAAGCCGCCATCGCCCAGGTCGGCTCCACGGCGCAACTCAGCCCCATCAAGCAGTTGCTGCCGGAGACGATCTCGTTCGGGCAAATCCGGTGTGTGGTGGCAGGACAGCGGATGGAAACGGATAAGCGGCGGATGGAAGCGGATAAGCGGATGATCGAGGAGGAGTTGGTAGCGAGGGGTGAGTTGGACGGGAACAGGGAAACGTCAGGGGCGATCCTGGCGTGCGTGCGTTCGCTGCCGGGTCAGTTGCCCAGGAGCGGGGTCGCGAAGCTGCTGGTGGGGTCGGAGTCGGCGCGGGTGGAGGAGTTTCGCGGCCATCCGCTCTTCGGCGCGCTCTCTGGCCGGACGCGCGAGGCGGTGCTGGGCGAGGTGGATAGGCTGATTGAGGCAGGAGTCCTGGCAGTAGATGAGCACGGCAAGGTCATCGCTGGGGCGAAGGCGACCGTCGAGGCGCCGCCTGCACGGCCCGGTGTCTTATCTCCCACCGAGCGCGTACAGCAGGTTGTTGCGTTGGGCGAGGCCCGATCGCCCGCTGGCGTGCCTGAGTTGGTCGCCGCGCTGGCCGACGCCGACGGCAACGTGCGCCGCCTGGCAGCTTCGGCCTTGGGCAAGATCGGCGACCGGCAGGCGGTGGAGCCGTTGATGGATTTACTGGCCCGCGAGACTCGGCCGCAAGTGCGCCAATACGCCGTCAAGGCGCTCGGCAGCATCGGCGACGGTCGCGCCCGAACCCTGCTGGAACAGATCGCGTCAGGTGAGACAGAGCTGGATTACACTCGCAAGTCTGCCCAGGAAGCGATCAGACGGCTCACGACTCAACCAACCGGCCAACCAACAGACCAATCAACCACCCAACTCACCGCCTGGCTGAACCGCTCCCACCCCCGTCCCCTTCGCGGTCCATGGGAGGCCGGCTGGGCGCTCGGGTTCCACAGCCGCTTCGCTGGCGCAGACTGGAGTCGCAGCCCGGTCGGCGAGCTGGCCTATCGCCTGAAATACGGGAATGACGCGACTGCACTGACGCCCCTGGTGGAGCAGGCCAGGGCGCTTTGCATCGAGCACCCTGAGCTGGCCGACGTGGACGCCCTGGTTCCTGTGCCTTCTTCCCAGGAGCATGCGTTCGATTCCGTCGGCAGTCTGGCTGAAGCGCTGGCCGGCTGGTTGGGCGCTCCGGTCTGGAAGGTCGTCGTCAAGACGCGCCGGACCGCGCCGCAGAAAGAGATGCACACCCTGGCGCAGAAGCGCGCCAACGTGGCCGGCGCGTTCGCGGTGCAGGGAAGCGTGCGGGGCAAGCGGCTGCTGGTGCTCGATGATCTCTACGACTCCGGCGCGACGCTGGCGGAAGTGGCGCACGTGTTGCGCATGGCCGGCGCGGCCCGCCTCTGCGTGTTGACGCTAACGAGGACGATCCACGCGGACGCGTGAACAATCGGACGGTCATTACGAGCGGAGCGAAGCAATCTCATGCGCCAGGGAGGAGATTGCTTCGCAAAAGGCGCTCGCAATGACTCTGTAGCTGCAGGAGACCCTCATGTCCAAACTCCACTGGCTGGCGCTCGTCAGCCTGCCTGGCATCGGCGGCGCGACCGGCCGCAAGCTGGTCGAACGGTTCGGCAGCATCGAGGCCGCGTTCGAAGCATCCGAAGCCGCGCTGGCGGCCGTGCCGCGCCTCAACGCTGGCCTGGTGGCGCGCCTACGGATGATCTCGCTGGCGGCCGTCGAGGACGAGCTGGCGTCGCTGGCCGACGAAGGGCTGGGCGTGCTCACCTGGGACGACGCGGACTACCCGGCCAACCTGCGCCCCCTGCCCGATGCGCCGCCGGCGCTCTTCGTCCGCGGCGACCTGCGGTCAGGGGACGCCGACGCTGTAGCGATCATCGGCACGCGCGAGCCGACGGCCGGCGGCGCGGCCGCCGCCGAAGCGCTTGCCCGCGGGCTGGCCGGCGAGGGGCTGACGGTCGTCAGCGGCCTGGCGATCGGGATAGACACGGCGGCGCACCGCGGCGCGCTGGCCGCGGCTGGCGGTCGCACGGTGGCGGCGCCCGGCTCCGGCCTGCGCGCCATCCATCCGCGGCAGAACGCGGCCCTGGCCGAGGCCATCGCCCGTCGCGGCGCGCTCCTTTCGGAGCTGCACCCAAAGACGCCGCCCAGCGGCCCGGTGCTGATGGCGCGCGACCGGATCATCAGCGGACTGGCGCGTGCGGTCATCGTAGTGGAAGCGGGCGAGAAGAGCGGCAGCCTGGATACCGCCGCCAGGGCGCGGCGCCAGGGGCGTCTGCTCCTGGCGCTCCCCGGCAGCCCCGGCACGGACAGGTTGATCGCCGAAGACGCGGAGAGACTGACGCTGAGCGCGCTGAACTTCGATGCCCTGGCCCGCCGCATCCGCGGCCACGCGCTGCCTGGCGATGATGAGCGCGTAAATGCTGGGAGACAGTTGAGCCTGTGGGGGTAGGGACCAGCCGCGCCTGGTTTCCTTTGTGGGCGAGCACAGAGGCATCGTCCCTACCTTGTCTACTTGTTTCTTGTCTACTTGTTTCCTAATCTACTCACACCGGGAGGGAATCATGACCACCGACAAACTCGCCTTCATCTGCGCTGACATGGCCGGCCTGGCCGAAAGCAACCTGCTCATCACCCTGCGCACCATGGGCTCGCCGGCCGATGCGTGGATGGTCGTGGACGGCAAACGGGTGCTGAACTTCTGCACCAACAACTACCTGGGGCTGGCGAACCATCCGAAGATGAAAGCGGCCGCCAAGGCCGCGATTGACCAGTGGGGCGTGGGCCCGGCCGCGGTGCGTTCGATTGCGGGGACGCAGGCGCTGCACATCGAGCTGGAGCGCCGGCTGGCCGCGTTCAAGGGGGTGGAGGACGCACTCTACGTGCAGAGCGGCTTCTGCGCCAACCAGGCCGCGATCCCGCCGCTGGTCGGCAAGGAGGATGTGATCTTCTCCGACCGGCTGAACCATGCCTCGATCATCGACGGCGCGCGGCTCAGCAGCGCCAAGATCGTCGTCTATGAGCACTGCGATCCGGCCGACCTGGAGGCAAAGATCGAAGAGCACCTGTCCAACTACCGTCGCGGGCTGCTGGTCACTGACGGCGTCTTCAGCATGGACGGCGATATCGCGCCGCTGGATAGACTGACGGAGGTTGCGGAACGACACGGCGTGCTGACGATGGTGGACGACGCGCACGGCGAGGGAGTGCTGGGCAAGGGGGGCCGCGGGATCGTGGACCACTTCGGGCTGCACGGCGTCTTCGATGTGGAGATCGGCACGCTCAGCAAGGCGTTCGGCGTGGTGGGCGGCGTGATCGCGGGTAAGCGAGCCATTGTGAACTACCTCCGCCAGCGAGCGCGACCCTTCCTCTTCTCCAGCGCCACCACTCCGGCCGACACGGCCGCCTGTCTGGCCGCGGTAGACCTGCTGGAGGAGTCGGAGGCGCTCGTGACGAAGTTGTGGGCGAACGCCGAACACTTCCGCGGCGAGATGAAGCGCCTGGGCTTCGACACCGGCCGCTCGCAGACCCCCATCGTGCCGGTGATGCTGGGAGACGCGGGGCTGGCGAAGCAGTTCAGCCGCGAGCTGTTCGAGGCGGGTGTCTTCGCCATGTCCATCGGCTTCCCCACCGTGCCGCGGGGGATGGCTCGCATCCGTGTGATGAACACCGCGGCGCACAGCCGGGAGGATTTGGAGCAGGGATTGGCGGCGTTCGCGCGCGTGGGCAGAAGGCTGGGGGTGATCTGACGCCTCATCTCCACTCACCGGCGCTGTTCGCACACCTCGACATAGATCTCGTCCAGCCAGAAACTGGTGTTAAGAATGGCGTGGTGTGCATCGAAGTGAAGCTGGATCGTCTGACCGGCGAATTCACTGATGTCGGCGCCGAAGACCTTCCAGTTCGGGGGAGGACTCCGGTTATCCAACACTTCGATTGTGCGGAGCAGTTGCCCTGCGGTCGAGCGGAGCGTCACCGTGAACGTATCGCGCGGCTCGGCGCCCGGAGCAGCGGTGTTGATTCCCCATTGATAGGTCAGATACACGCTGTCCAACTGCGCGCCTGGCGTCCACGCCGAGAGAGTGACCGTCTGGTGCAGGTGGAAGTTCAGGTTCCAACTGCGCTCCATCCACACACACCAGCGAGTATTGTCGGCGCACGTATTCGCTGGCGTGCTCTCCCACAAGGCGACTTTGCCTGAAGATTCCCACCCCGCCAACGTACCGCTCTCGAAACCGGGATTCACAACCACGTTGCGGCAGGGATTCGCCTGGGGAAAGCCGGGGATCGGGAAGGCAGCGCGGCCATCGGCGACCAGGAATGAGCGGGTGATGCGATTGTTGCCCTCCACCGGATCGGCGACGCCGGCCGGCCGGCTCACTGTGGCCTGCAGCTCGTGCGGGCCGATCGCCGGCGACGCCCAGAAGAAGGGCGCGATGACTCGCGCACGGGGCGCCAACCGGGGCAGAGCCGCCTGATATAGCACCTGCGCGCCGTCCTGCAAGCGCAAGGTCGCGCCCGCCAGGTCGAGATCGCCGAAGTTTTGCACCTCAGCGGTCACCAAGATTGGCCCGCTGGCCGTCGTGGCGCCGATGAGCTGCCCCTGCGCGTTCAGCAGCGTCAGCGAGACCAGGTGCAGGTCGGTCGCGGGAACGGTCGTCCAACGGTTATCGCACTCGTCCGATTCCGAGACGACATCGTCCGCGTCAACCAATACCTCCAATCGCCAACCTGCGCCGGCCGGTTTCTGCCACGGCGTCTGAAGCCGGGCGTCGCCGCCGTACCGGGCAGGCAACCCGTTGATCGTCTCAGAATGGATCGATAGCCCGTGCTCGTCCTGGATTGTCACGCGAAACGGCTCGGCGATGGCCGTGTTCCCGCGGTTTTGGATCGTGACCGACAGTGTGACCTGTTGGGTCGCGTCCAACGAGAGCAGGCTGCCATCCAGGGTTGTCATGCGCACCCGCGCAATGACCAGGTTGACGTAAGGGCGGCGCAAGGGCGTCGTCTGGCCGGCAAAAACGTGGCCCATGTCCCGCATCTGACGCGTGATCGGGTCCATGAGCGCGGCGACGGTGTCGCCGCGGTAGTCGAAGCTGGTGTCGTCCAGGCTATACCACAGCCAACGCTGCACCAGACGATGCTCGTCGGCGGGATAGCCCAACACCGGATCAGCGGCGGTGAGCATCCAGTTGGCGCTATTGATGAAGAAGGCGGACACGCGGGCCAGGTCGAAGCCGTGTTCTGCGGGAAACAGGATGCCGTACTCCGAGTTGATCAACGGCTTGTTTTGCTCGCCGTGCTCGTACATCCATTGGCGCATGGCCCAAATCTGATCCTGGAACAGCGCCAGGTCATCATGCTGATCTATCTGACGTCTCACCCCGCGCGCGCCGGAAAAACCCGGCGGCAGACCACATCCCCAATCGTAGAGCTTCTCCTGTAAGATGAAATTGTGGATGTTCCAGACGTCGGCCGGCAGCGGAACGCCGAATTGCTGAAGATAGGCGTCCCACACGGCCGACAGCCAGCCCAGGCGCAGGGGCGTCGGCTGTGCGATGCCGCCGGCCGCCACCTGGGCGGTGGGGTCGTAGCCCTTGATCAGATGATAGGCCTGGCGGTATTGGGTTGCATATTGGCCGGGGGTGACGTTGTCCATCACCACCACGTCTGGCTCGTTGCCGATGATCCAGAGCGCGCCAGGGTCTTCTTCGGTGATCCGCGCGATGTCGGCGGGATTGACGGAGAGGCCCTGGCGATGGACATGGATCTCATGGACGCCGAGGATGCCGCCCGGATGCGGCGCGTTGGGGTTGAGTCCCCAATTCAGATACCAGCCGGCGTTGAGCGGCAGGACATCGTATGTGCTGATGCCGTTTCCCTTGTGCGTCACGCCGAAGCCGAACCGCTCGTTGGCCGACGGGAAAAGGGTCGTCTCACACGTCGGCGGTGGGTCAGCGTGCGCCACCGCGGCCAGCCCTGCCGCAGCGCAGGCGATGAGCAAAGCGACCAACACCTGGCGCATGAGGTCATCCTCCTCACGCGCCAGGCGCTTCGTAAGCGCCTGGCGCGTGACTCCTACTGTCGCAGCACGATCGGCAGATAGAGCTGCTGCCGGAACGCCAGCAGGCCGAAGTTCACCGCCCGGCTGTCATCCGCGGCAAGGGCGATGGTTACCTGCTCCGGCGTCGTCGCCAGGAAACCCCGCGGCGCGATCAGCGCGACCACATAGTTGCCGGCAGGTACCTCCCGAAACTCGAACAGGCCGTTGCCCAGGGCCTTGGTCGTGACGATCACCGCCCCGGCCGGACTGCGCAACTGCACCTCCGCGCCGCCAAAGCCCGGCTCCTGGCTGTCCATCGCGGCGTTCATATCCGGGTCGTGGAATACCCGGCCGCTGATCGTGCGCACCGGCCGATCGGCGAAGGCGGCCGATCCACCGCCGCCCAGCCATACGATGGTCATCAGCGCGTTGCGCTCAGTGGTGAAGCCGGCCGGGACGCTTTGGGTTGCGGTGTAGACGCCAGCGGGCAGGCCAGCAAACTGGAAGCCGCCGCCGCTCGTCGTGGTAGTCGTTTGCACAACGCTGTTCCAGCTCCTGGTGAGCTGCAATTGCACCCCACTCAGGCCGCTCTCTCCATCGTCTAGCCGATCGTTCCCATTACTATCCACGAAGACCACACCGTTGAGTGTACCGATGATCTGCACACCGAAGCTGGCGGCCGCGGCGCGGCCGCCGACCAGGGATACCTGGCGTGTGGGGGACGTTGTGGTGGACAGACCTCTTGGCAGATCCATGGTGACGGTATAGATGCCCGTCGCCACGCCGCTGACCAAGTAGTAACCGTCAGCGCTGGTAGTGGCCTGGCCCACGACCACGTCGCCCGCCGCATACAGCCTAATCAGGATGCCGCCTACACCGCGTTCCCCAGTGCTCCGCAGGCCGTCCCCGTCCCCATCGAAGAAGACAGCGCCTCCGACCGTGTTGGCTGCCAGAAGGCCGAACGGCACACTGCTCAGTTGCCCCCTGGTCACAGCCAGCCTGTCGGGGCAATCCATGCACCAGGTGAAGCCGGCTGGGGCCGCCAGGGTCAGGCGATAGATGCCAGCCGCGACGTCGAAGAGGTAGCTGCCGTCGCCGGCGGTCGTCGTCTGGGCGACAACTGCCCCGTCGGGGTGCAGCAGCCGCATGCCAACGCCAACCAGCGGCGGTTCGGCCGGATTCAGCCGGCCGTCGCCGTCCAGGTCATCGAAGACGCGGCCGGCCACCGCGCCGTGCCCAGGCGTCACGAATCGCTGGCCAAAGTCGGCCGCGGCCGTGCCATCGGGCCCGGTCCAGACGGTGAGGCGCGACGGCGTGGCAGCGACGAAGCCAGGGGCTGGCGCGGCCACGACCTCATAGGCGCCGGATGCCAGGTTGAGGAAGGCATACTCGCCGTTGCCAGTGGTCGTCGCGGTCATCACCTCCGTGCCGTCCAGGGCGCGCAGGCTGATCACGATGCCGCCGAGCAGCCGCTCACCGGCCGCGGCCACGCCGTTGGCGTCCGCGTCATTGTACACCCGACCGGCGATCATAGCTCGGCCGGCCTGTGCAACGAGAGCCTGGGCGCCGGCAAAGCGGTCGCCGAAGTGGATCACGGCCGGCCCCCAACCCCTGACCACGTCGGCCGTGGTGCTGACGTGATTCTCGGCGTTGGCCGCCACGATCTCATACACGCCATCCACCAGAGGGAAGACGTAAGCGCCGCTGACCGTAGTGGTGTAGGTTTGGACAACCTGGCCGTTCTGCTTCAACTGCACCGGCACGCCGCCGATGCCGCCCTCGTCCGGGTCGCGCTGGCCGTCCCCGTCGTCATCGCGGAAGACGCTGCCGCTGATGCCGGCGTCACGCGGGGTGTCCACGAAGATAGCCGCGGCCCCGACGTCCGGCGCAAGATAGACCGTGCGCACATTCGGTGTCAGGCTCACGTAGCCTGGCAGATCGCTGGCGATGACGGTCAACACGCCCGCGGGCAGCGCACTCATTTGATATGAGCCGTCGCCGGTCGTGGTCGCCTGGCCGATCACGTTCCCCTGAGCATCGCGAACGGTGATCGCGACGCCCGAGATGCCCTGGCCGTTGGCTTCGAGCGTCTGACCGCGCAGCGTCCCCGTGGTCGCTGCGTCTCCGGCTGCCAGCGCCGCGGCGACCGCGCCGCTCCCCGCCAGCCCGAAGTTGATCGTCTCACCCTGGTCGGGGTCAACGAGCGCGATGGCAACCGGGTTCTCGGTTACGGCCATCCAGCCGGCCGGCGGCGCGACTTCCACCAGGTAGGAGCCCAGGTCAACGTCCATGAAGTGGTACGTGCCATCGCCGTCCGTATCGGCTTCGCGCAGGACCGCGCCGGCGGTGGTCAGCAGGCGCACGTGAACTCCGGCCAGCGCCGGCTCGTCTTCACTGCGCTCGCCATCCAGGTTCAGGTCGGCGTAGACCTCGCCCAGGACGCACGGGTCCCACCCGTTGACGAAACTGACCGTCGCGCTGGATCCGATGCGCACCGTGGCGCTGCGCCAGGGGGTCCAGATGGGCCAGGGCGCTCCACGGGCCATCACCTCGTGCAGCCAGTAGGTGCCCGGCGCCAGATCGCGGAAGCAGTAGGCGCCGTTGCTGGCCGTCACGGCTGTCGCCAGCCGCGTCGTCTTCGTGCTGTTCCACAGCTCGATGAGCACGCCGCCGACCGGCCGGGCGCCTGGATTCAGCGTCTTGCGGCCGCAGATCGAGCCGAGCTTTGCGTCGCCGAAATCCACGCGGCGGCTGGCGCTCGGGGCCAGGCCCACCGTGACGCGATTCGGGGTCGTGCTCCCATAGCCCGGCGGATCGGTCTCCTCCACGATGTACGTGGCTGCGGCCAGGTCGCAGAAGGTGTAATTGCCGCTGCCGTCGGTGTGCACAGTTTGCAGGATCGCGGCGCTGGCGTTCTTCAGCGTCACCAGCACCCCGGCCAGGCCGCGTTCGCTGGCCTCGCGCACGCGGTTGCCGTTCACGTCGTGGAAGACCGCGCCGTAGATGCAGCCGGCCGCATAGTCGCCGAAGCTGGCCCCCACGCTGCCACCTACGGGTAGGAGTCGCGTGACCTCGTTGGGGGTGGAGCTGATGAACCCGCTGGGATCGATCTCCTTCACAACATATGTTCCTGCGACCAGGCCCGGAAACGCATAGCTGCCATCGCCATTGGTGGTCGTCTGCCGGAGCTGGACCCCGCCCCGGAACAGCGTGACCGTTACGCCGCCGATGCCAGCTTCGCCGCCGCATCCGCAATCATGGCGGCCGTTGCCGTTGAGGTCGTTGAACACCATGCCGACCACCGCGCCGGCCTGGAAATCGCCGAAGTTGGCGCTGGCGCTGCCGCCTCCCTCGACGGCGACCAGCACCGTGTTCGAAGTGCTGCTCGCGAAACCGGCCGGATCGGTCTCGACCACCGTGTAGCGGCCAGTGGTCAACCCGCCGAAACGATACGCGCCGCTGCCAGCCGTGGTGGTCACACCCAGGTCTGCCCCGCGCGCGTTGATCAGCCGGATTTGCACCCCGCCGATGCCCGGCTCGCCCCTGTCTTGGACGCCGTTGCCGTTGAGGTCGTTGAACACCACGCCGCCGATCGTGCCGCCCCATTGGAACCCGAAGTTGGCGTTGGCCCCGCCGCCGTCGGCCACTGAAACCGGCTGGCAATTGAGGGTCGTGTTGACCAGGCCAGCGGGTGGGACAACGCAGACGGTGTAGCTGCCAGGCGCGACCTCGTCGAAGAGGTAGTCGCCCGCGCCGGTCGTGAACGCGCTGCGTGTGGTCTCGCCGATCAACTGCACCTGGATCATGCCGAAGCCAGCCTCGCCAGGATCGTACGCGGCGTCGCCGTCCAGGTCGAAGAAGACCACGCCGCTGACCGTTCCCCCGCGTTGGTCGCCGAAGTTGACGCTCGCGCTGCCGCCAACCGCGATGAACACCCGCCGGCTGTTGGGCGTCGTGCTGACGTAGCCGGCCGGGTCGTTCTCCACCACGGTGTAGACGCCGGTGACGACGCCGTCGAAGCGGTACGCGCCGTCGCCGGTCGTGGTGGTCGTGCGCGGCGCGCCGTTGTTGAGCACGACGGTCACGCCGCCGATGCCGCGTTCGCCGGCATCCTGCACTCGGTTGCCGTTGACGTCGTCGAAGACTACGCCGCTGATGGAGCCGGTCCGCCGGTCGCCGAAGCTCGCGGTCGCGCCGCCCCCTGCCGCCACGAAGACGGTCAGCAGGTTCGGCGTGGTGCTGACGTAGCCGGCCGGGTCCGTCTCGCTCACGGTGTAACCGCCCGGGGTCACGCCGTCGAACCGATAGACGCCTCTGGCATCAGTCGTCCGGGTCTCGCCGTTGCTCAACGCGATGGCCACGCCGCCGATCCCCGGCTCATCAGGGTCCCGCCGGCCATTGCCGTTGCGGTCTTCGAACACCACGCCAGCCACCATGCCGCCGCGCCGGTCGCCGAAGTCGGCCGTCGCGGCGCCGCCCAGGATCATCAGCACGGGCCGCTCGTTCGGCGTCGTGCTGAAGAAGCCAGGCGGGTCGGCCTCGACCACGGTGTAGGCGCCGGGCAAGACGGCCGCCAAGCGGTAGGAGCCATCGCCGGCCGTGACCGTGGTCATCACGGTGCGATCCCCCTGCCGCAGCTCGACCGTCACGCCGGCCAGACCCGCCTCACCGATGTCGCGGACGCCGTCGCCGTCCAGGTCGTCGTAGACCACGCCGGCCACCACACCCACCGCCTGGTCGCCGAAGACCGCGCCGCCCCCGCCGCCAGGGAAGACGAAGATGCCGACGCTGTTGGGGGTCGTGCTGAAGAAGCCGGCCGGGTCGCTTTCATTCACCGTGTAATTGCCAGGGATCACCCCGCCGAAGAGATAGGCGCCGCTGCCAGAGGTTGTGGTCGTGGCCGCCGCGCTGGTCCCGCGCAGCGTGATCGTCACACCTCCGATCCCCGGCTCGCCGAGATCGTGCAGCCCGTTGCCGTTGAGATCATCGTAGACTACGCCGCTGACCACGCCGATGCGCTGGTCGCCGAAGTTGGCCCCCGCGCTCCCCCCGGCGACCAGGCGAATGAACACCCAGTCGGGGCTGGTGCTGACGAAGCCAGCCGGATTCTGTTCGACCACGGCGTAGGCTCCGGCCGTCACGCCTGCAAAGCGATAGCCGCCGTCGCCGCTGGTAAGGGTCGTCACGACGTTGCCAAGATCGTCGTACAACTGCACCGTCACGCCGCCCAGGCCAACCTCGCCGGGGTCCAGCCGGCCGTTGCTGTTGAAGTCGTTGAAGACCACGCCTTGGACGCTGTTCGCCTCACGGAAACCGAAGAAGGCCGACGCGCTGCCGCCAGCCGGCACGCGCACATCACGGCACGGCTGCCCGGTCGCGGAGAAGCCCTCCGGCGCAGCCGCGCAGACCTGGTACTGCCCGGCCGCTACGTTCGCGAATGCGTAGGCACCGTCGCCGGTCGTGGTATCGGTCGCTACGACGGCGCCGCCTCGGCGCAGGGCCACAGTCACGCCGCCGAGACCCGGTTCGCCTGGGTCGCGCCGGCCATTGCCGTTCCGGTCGTTGAACGCCGCGCCAGCCACGGTCCCCGCCAGTTGGAAGCCGAAGCTGGCGGTTGCGCTGCCGGCCGCGGGCACGACGACGTCGCGACAGGTCACAGTCGTCGGCGTGAAGCCGGCCGGAGTGTCCGCGCAGACCTGATAGCGGCCGGGCGCCACGTTTGCGAAGCTGTAGCTCCCACCGCCCGCGGTGGTTGTGCTGACGACCAAGACGCTGTCCTGGCGCAATGACACGATCACGCCAGCCAGCCCTGGCTCGCGCTCATCTTGTGTTCCGTCACCGTCGCGGTCGTCGAAGGCCACGCCCTGGATCATGCCGACCGGCCAGTCGCCGAAATTCGCGGTCGCGCTCCCGCCGGGCGCCACCGACACACTGACCACATCGGGGGTGACGCTGGCCCAGCCGTCCGGGTTGGTCTCGCGGACGGCATACGCGGCCGCCGCCACATCGCTGAAGATGAAAACGCCGTTGCCGGCCGTGGTCGTCGTGCGCGTCGTCGTTGCGCCGATCAGCTCCACGGTCACGCCGCCGAGGCCCGGCTCAGCCGCGTCCTGCGTTCCGTTGCCGTTCAGGTCATGGAACACGACGCCGCTCACTGTGCCGGCTTGCTGGTCGCCGAAACTGGTGGACACGCTGCCCCCTGGCGGGACGTAGATCCCACGACTGTTGGGCATCGTGCTGACGAAGCCGGCCGGATCGGTCTCGATCACGGTATATGACCCTGGCTCGACGCCCACGAAGATGAACATGCCGTTGCCGGCGGTCATCGTCGTCAGCGTCTCGCCATTGACCAACTGCACGGTCACGCCGCCGATGCCCGCCTCGCCTCTGTCCTGGCGGCCGTTGCCGTTCAGGTCGTTGAAGACCACGCCGCTGACGATGCCCGCAGGCTGATCGCCGAAGCTGGCCGACGCGCTGCCGCCAGACGGCACGAAGACCGCGCGGGTGTTGGGCGTAGTGCTGAA
>Ga0194126_10004305_pt1 | contig 21822 bp, 22 predicted proteins | sample TA2KigC150mmetaG_FD_148641 | JGI IMG/M metagenome (GOLD analysis project Ga0194126, IMG submission 148641) | Freshwater microbial communities from Lake Tanganyika, Tanzania - TA2015035 Kigoma Deep Cast 150m | ecosystem: Environmental > Aquatic > Freshwater > Lake | place: Tanzania: Lake... | reverse complement strand
AAAACACCCATGGATGCCCGCGCAACATGGCAGCCTCCCGCCCTTTTTTCAGAAAGATAAATGGATAAGACATCTTTTTTTTCTCAAAGGTACAATTTAACCCATTTTGATCTTTCTCCTATCTTTGCAAACCATAAACCACCAATAATTCTATCACACATCACTCTGTGACTCAACCAACAACCCCCGCCTCCCATGCGCCTGACCTTTTCACTCCTCATCCTCTCCTTCCTGATGCTGTCATTCGCTTTGCAAGCCCAGCAGGCAACAGGGACGATCCGTGGCTTCATCTATGAAGAAGAGACCGGAGAACCTGTTATCTTCACCAATGTGTACCTGGTGAAAACAACCTATGGCTCCACCACCGACCTGAATGGGTACTTTGTGATCTCCAAGGTACCACCGGGAAGCTATACCCTCCGGATTACATATCTGGGATATGACACCCTGAACCTGCCGATCGTGATAAAGAGCGATGACCTTCTCTCGCATAAGTTCTATCTGAAAAAATCAGCCATCAACCTCGAAGAAGTGAGTATCTCTGCTGAAAGACAGGATCGCAAGATCGAAACCCAGACCTCCCTCATCAAGGTTACCCCCAAAGAGATCAAGCAGATCCCCATGGTGGGCGGCCAGGCCGATCTTGCCCAGTACCTGCAGGTGCTGCCGGGGGTTATTTTTACCGGCGATCAGGGTGGGCAACTCTATATCCGCGGTGGCTCTCCGATCCAGAATAAAGTGCTGCTCGATGGCATGACCATCTACAATCCCTTCCATTCCATTGGCTTTTTCTCGGTCTTCGACATGGATATCATGCGCAATGCCGATGTCTACACGGGCGGATTTAATGCAGAGTACGGAGACCGGATCTCCTCGATCATGGATATCAAGACCATCGACGGAAACAAGAAAAGGTTTTCCGGGAAAGCAGATGTAAGCACCTTTGGCGCCAAATTGCTCCTGCAGGGACCCATCGTCAAAGAAAAAGAAGACAGCAGGGGAAGCGCCTCCTTCATCCTCTCTTACAAAAACTCGTACCTGAAAGAAAGCTCGAAAATATTTTACCAATACATTGATAAACAAGGACTCCCATTTAGTTTTTCAGATATATACGGGAAGTTTTCCATCAATGCCGCCAACGGATCAAAAGTCAACCTGTTTGGGTTTAATTTCAACGACCACGTCAATTACCGGGAGATCCAGGACTTCAAATGGAACTCATCCGGAGGTGGGTTGAATTTCATTGTGATCCCACCCAAGTCGTCGGTGCTCATCAACGGGATTTGCACCTATTCATACTACAAGATCACCCTCGACGAAGTCTCCAGGTCACAGCGAAGCAGCTCCATTGGAGGGTTCAATATCGGATTGAACTTCACCTATTTCTTCGGTCGCGATGAACTGAAATATGGCCTGGAGATGTTCGGCTTCAAGACCATCTTCGATTTCTACAACAGCCTTAACCGCAAGATCGACTACACCCAGAATACGACTGAATTAGCCGGCTTCCTGAATTATAAGTGGAAACCTGGACGCTTGCTTGTTGAGCCCGGGGTACGCGTGCAATGGTATGCCTCGCTGGCAGAAGTTGTGCTGGAACCCAGGCTGGCCATGAAATACAACCTGTCGGAAACCGTCCGTGTGAAGCTGGCCGGGGGCTTCTATTCACAGAACTTCATCAGCGCCACCTATCCCCGGGATGTGGTCAACCTCTTCTATGGATTCCTCTCCGGCCCCGACAACCTGCAGGATCAGTTTGAAGGGAAAGAGGTGACCAGCAAATTGCAGAAATCCCGCCATCTCATTCTGGGTATTGAATGGGAACCTGTTCATCACTTGCTCCTGAACCTGGAAGGATACTACAAGTATTATCCGCAGCTCACCAACCTGAACTTCCATAAGATCTATGACGATAGCCCCGAGTATTCCAATGAACCCGATATCCTGAAGAAAGATTTCATTATCGAGAAAGGCAACGCCAGAGGAGCCGACCTCTCCATCAAATATGAACAGGGACGGGTTGCCTGCTGGGCCGTGTATTCCCTATCCTATGTCAATATGTACGACGGATTTCAGTGGTATGTGCCCCATTACGACCGGCGTCATAACCTCAACCTCATGTTTTCCTATACCGCCGGCAAGAAGCGTAATTGGATCTTCGATGTGCGCTGGAACTACGGAAGCGGTTTCCCGTTTACCCAGACCCAGGGCTATTTTGAGAAAATCAATTTCTCCAACGGCATCAACAGCAATTACACCACCTCCAACGGGGAACTGGGAATCCTGTACGCTGATTACAACGAAGGCCGCCTGCCGAGCTACCATCGGCTCGACCTGAGCATCAAGAAAATATGGAACTTGGGAAGATTCTCCAAACTCGAAGCCGACCTGAGTGTAACCAACGTCTACGACCGGAGCAATATCTTTTATTTCGACCGCGTCACCTACAAGCGGGTGAATCAGCTCCCCATCATGCCCAGCGCCGGACTGAGCTTCAACTTCTAATTTCAACACTGTAACGTTGTGCCTTTTGCGCAAAACTTTGTGTTCTTCGCGGTAAATAGACAGTTTCCTTCAACCACCAAGGCGAAAAAGGGCACACAAAGTCGAAGAGGTACAATGTACCATTGTATACTCATTCTTGGCAGGTTTGCAATTGCAAAGCTGCTTAGAATGAGTTATACCGAGAGGAACAGTAGTATTAAATTTGAAAACCTGTTCCGATTCGGTATAAATGAACAATTGGATTGACAAGGGACCATTTTCCATTTTATCGAATAACTCAAATCTATTTCTGATTACGTATATTTGCAAATAAACACATCCTGACTTATAATATATGAATACGGATCAGCACTCAAAAACATCAAGACCAGATATTCTAAAACACCTCCTCGGCTTTCTCGACCTCACCACCCTCGAGGGGGCGGATACGGAGGAGAAGGTGCGGCAATTGTGCCGGAAAGCAGCGGGATTTCATGCGCAGGGTGAGGGGTTTCCGGATGCGGCAGCAGTCTGTGTCTACCCCACCCTCGTTAAAACGGCCCGGCTGGCGCTGGAAGGAACAGATGTTCGTGTGGCCTCGGTGGCCGGGGCTTTCCCTTCCGGACAAAGTGATTTGCAGATCAAACTGCGCGAAATGGAGTATGCCATCAGGGAAGGTGCCGATGAACTCGATATCGTGATCTCCCGCGGAAAATTTCTGGAAGGCCTGTATGACGAGGTGTATGATGAATTGGTCGCAGCCCGGGACGTTGCCCGCAAGGTTACCCTGAAAGTGATCCTCGAAACGGGCGAACTGATCTCCACGGAAAAAATCCGTAAAGCCAGCAAGATCGCCATCCGTGCCGGCGCCGACTTCATCAAAACCTCCACCGGAAAAATCCCCATTGGCGCTACACCCGAAGCAGCCGGGATCATGCTCCAGGCAATCCGTGACCATTACCGGGAAACAGGCAAAAAGGTGGGATTTAAACCCGCCGGAGGAGTCTCCGAACCTGACCGGGCCATCGGATACTATCAGCAGGTTCAAGAAATCCTGGGTGACGAATGGCTTACCAGGGAGCTCTTCCGCATGGGCGCCAGCCGCCTGGCAGACAACATCCTCAAGGAACTTTCCGGCACGAGTGGTTTACAATAACTCATCCACTCCCCTTCTCTTTTCAAAGAGAAGGGGGCAGGGGGGATGAGTTCAAAATTTTTTTTCAAAAAACAGATGACCTTTTCCATTTTTTCGGATTAAACTGTATAATCGACAGATCATGAGCCGGTATGACGATCGGTGCTTGATTGAGGGGATCAAAAATAAGGACAAGGCTGTCCTGAAGTACATCTACAGGGAATACTACCAGTCGGTGAAGCATTTGGTGTCGGATAACTCCGGCTCGGAAGAAGATGCCCGCGACTTGTTCCAGGATGTCATGGTCATCATATACCAGAAGGCAGCCCGGAACGCCTTGTCCTTGTCTTGCTCCCTGAAAACCTACCTCTTCTCCATCTCCCGGAACCTGTGGTTCCAGCGACTGGAGAAAAGGAAGTATGAGTGCCATTTCTACAACCTCGAGCTGGTGGAAGATGAAATGGCTGTGCACGATTGTGATGACACCCCTGACGACGAGGCGATGGAAAAATCCCGCCTTTTCATGCAGCATTTTATTGGCCTGCCTGCCGATTGTCAACAGATCCTCCGGCTGTTTTTCAGGAAGTTTACCTACCGTGATATTGCGCGGATACTGAAATTGTCCAATGAAAAATATGCCAAGTCGAGGAAATTCATGTGCAAAGCCATGCTGCGCCGTCGCATCATGAAAGATCCGAAATGTAAAAGATTTTACTGATATGGAAGAGGAATTTAAAGACCAGATCAGCTCCTACAACCAGGGAGAACTGGATGAATCACAAAAGAAAGCCTTTGAAGAACAGATGGCCGGAGATCCCGAGCTGGCCAGGGAAGTGAGGCTCGACAAAGACCTGGATCAGGTTCTGGCCGACCAGGACACCATCGAATTTCGTGAACAACTGCAGAAAAGCATGCTGGAAGGAGATGGCCATCCGGGGTTATTTGCCTGGCTGTTGCTGGCAGCCTCCATCCTGATCATCCTCGGCATCTCCGCCTTCTATCTGTTGCGGAGCGTAAAAGAACAACCACTGTTCGAACATCGAAATCCTCCTATTGTCAATCAACAACCGGAGGATATTTCAACACCTGAAAAACAGCCGGACAAAGCTGTTGTTGTCGACGACAAATTAGCCTTTTCCCCCTGCCCGGAACTGGAAGAAATGATTAAAATCCACTACCGCGATCACAACAGGACCCTTATCAGCCCGGGAAAAGAAACAAACATTACCTCCGATCCCATGGTTTTGTTCAAATGGGAACCGGCACATCTGGATACCGCCATGGTGAAGATATTCAACAACAAGAATAAACTGATCTATCAGTCAAACCCGAGACCGGCCAACTATCTCCGAATCAAAATAAAGCTGAACCCCGGAATCTACTACTGGCAGCTGACCCTGAACCGCAACCTGCACAGTGTGGGCCGGTTGGTCGTAGATCAGCAATAAAAACGAAAGGGCGCCAATGATGACGCCCTTTTCCAGGTTTGTGGGGATTTGAGGAGCCTACCGGATGATGGAGTATTTCCTGATGATGCTGAGGCCATCCGGTGAGGATATCTTGATAAAATACAATCCACCGGGATCACCGCTTACATCCCAGCGAACTGTTGTTGTTCCTTTTTGCATGTCTGCATTCGCAGAAGTTACTACCTGTCCAACCTGATTGATCACCATGAGGTTGATTGTTCTTGCTTCCGGCACCCTGATGGATACGGCAGCTTCATTGACAGGCGGATTGGGGAATACCTTGCTTACAGCCACCTCCTGGGACGCTGGAGCTGGTTCCAGGCTCATAAATACGTTGGAACCGCTCACTACATACGTCAGCGAAATGCTGCTGTTCGACGGACTTAGCGTAAGGTCTGCATCCACAGTGGTTTTACCGATCATCTCGGGATGTACGGTATACGATCCCAGGGCGATATTTTCGAAGGAGAAAGTACCGTTTTCATCAGACACATCAAAAGCAAGTATCTGGTCACTTTCATCGAGCAGCATGATCTCTGCACCGGCTATCGGCGTACCACTTCCAAAAGCCTTCAGCTGAGTGCCAATGAAACCTGTGATGTTACCGCTCCCATAGGTCGTTCCGAAAACCGGGAGAAGGATAATATTGTATGGGTTTGTGATTTGTCCAACCACAACCGGGATGGCGTTCTGCCAAATAGCCGCAGATTCATAATATGTGGGAATATATTGCCCGTATGCAACCGAAAGGGGTAACAATTCTGCTAGCAGGTAATAGGTTCCTGCAGGAAGGTTAGCGAAATAATAGTGACCGGATGAATCAACATGACAGGTGTCTTCCGCTAAGAAATTGACGGTTCCTGGCGTCTGGCTGAAAAGCACAACCATGGCCTCGTCAGCAAAGCTGTTTGCCATGATCACCTGACCCCAGATGTCATTGGTTGATCCTCCCTGAACCGCAACCGTTCCTGTATAATAAGAGGTGCAACTGTCGGCATTAACAGCCGTCAACAGTACCGTGTAATACCCGGTGGCAGTGAATGTATAGGTGATCTGCTGACCAAACTGGATGGTCCCGTCAGGGAATGTCCAGGTATACATAGTGGGGTCGATCCCGCTTGTAAATCCCTCGAAATCAACCGTCAATCCCGTAGTTGTGGCATCGAACCGGCAGGTACAGTTACCCGGATTTCCTCCCACGAAGAGCGAATCACAAGAAGTACTGGTACAAAGGTTCAGACTGTCGGAAATGGTAAGACAGACAAGATATAACCCCGGCGATTGATAGGTATGAACAGGATTTTGCTGATAGGAAGTAGACCCGTCTCCAAAACTCCAAAACCAAACGGAAGGATTCCCGGTAGATGTGTCGATGAAATGGTAGGTGCCGGAGGTGTTGCTGCTGTCAGGATAGATCAGGAATGAGGCCTGACAGGGAATGTTGATCCCAACACTGATGGTTGAACAATAGGTGTCGGTACAGGTTGAATCCCCGTTCGAAATCGTCAGGCAGACCATGTAGGTTCCCTGAGACTGATAGATATGCACCGGGTTTTGCTCGGTGGAAGAGGTCCCATCTCCAAAACTCCACAGCCAGGAATTGATGGGAGGCCCGGCTGGATTTCCGATACTCTGATCAATAAAGTAAACCGTTGTGGTTCCTGTGCTGTCAGTGTAATAAGTAAACATGGCCTGACATCCGCCAGGATTTTGCCCGGTGCAAATGGTAAAATCGACCTAACAGGGAGAGTTGATGCTCCACACCGTCGTATCAATGAGCTGGTTGCAACTTTCCGTGTAAATCAGGAAAGGAATTCCATAGCCCTGCTGGGGAACATTTTCAATGGTATCAGCATAGAAACCGTTGACGTCGGTGTACCGAATGCTGAAATACCCATTGGGCATCACACTGTCACCATTGATGTAAACGGCATGATTAACCACGGGAAGATTAAGCGAATCATCGGTAACATGCCCGCTGATATAAACGGTCATGGTTTGGGCGCTTAGCAGGGTTGTAATACCCAGGGCCAGGAGAAGGAAAACGATTTTTTTCATGATTTTTTGTTTATTGGATTTAACTACTGAGGAATGATCTTTTAGAGCTCTTTCTGAATATAAGACACTGATTTTCTTATTGGTTGCCTGGAGTTTTAGATTTTGATCACTTTCCCGGTGAAAATCACCTGGTTGAACTCATCGGAAATCACCAGAAGATAAAAACCGGGTGCAAGATGTGAAGGTTCGATCTGATAATCGGACATGCCGGGGTGAAGTTGTCTGCGATAGGCAAGCCTGCCGGCAGGTTCATACAAATGCAAGGTGTACCGGGATATCTTTGGGGCTGATATGCGAAGGGTAAATGATTCCCTGAATGGATTCGGAACAACCTGAATCTCCCCGGAGAAAACCCGATCACCAATGGCAGTGATATCCCGGTCGAAGACCGGCAGCCTCAAACTGTCAGCGAAAACCAACATTTCATCCAGGTATGCAGTGGCCGGGATGGTGTACATTCCCGTTGCGTCAACCTGCAGTTGATACAGACCGAATGGCAGATTGGTGAATTCGAAATAGCCTCCGGCTCCGGAAAAGGTATATGCGATCAAATGCTGCGCCTGGTTGAATAATTTAACTTCTGCATAAGGATATGGATCGATCACCGGATAGGAATCCCCATATATGGTCATGCCCGCAATCTTCCCATTTCCGGAAGAGGTGTCTGAAACGGGTTGAAGGTGAATATCCGCATTAAATACACCAGAATCAGCCAGGTGGATGGACTCCCCATCCTGCCACCGTCCCTCCGCCGGAAAATAGGTCTGGGCATACTCCTTATACCTGCTGGATGCAGCAGTCAGATGGACCTTCACCAGGTAATCCCCCTCCGGAATGTTGGCGAACCAGTAATACCCGTATTGATGGAAAGACATGGTGTCAACAGGGAAGATATCCCCACCCCCGACACGGTACAGGTAGGCAACACCTGTATCTCCGGTCGGCTCCGGATTGTTGATGGGATAATTGCCCGCAAAAACAAGTCCGCCCAAATTGAAATACGGCTCCAGGGTAAGATTCTCACAGGTATCATCCGTGCAAATGAATCCGGATGAATCCTGAATTGCAATGGTAAGACAAACCTGGTAGCTTCCGAATGAATTAAAGGCATGAACAGGGTTTTGCATCGTCGATGAAGTGCCATCCCCGAAATCCCAATACCATGTACTGATGGGTGGTCCCGCAGGATTGATGGTGCTTTTATCGAAAAAATAAATGGTATTTGGACTCAGGCTGTCAATCTCATATGAAAAAGAGGCCTGACAAGTAAAGACATTTTGCGGTATACAAAGATGAAACTCCACAAATATCGGAGAGTTTACACTATAAACCATCGTATCCAGCCATTGGTTACCACAGGGGTCAAATGTTTCTACCCAAAATGGGATGGCTATTCCGGAATCAGGAATATTTTGGATCGTATCCATGAAAAATCCAAAATTATCGGTATACACAACCCGGTTATAAGTGAAAAAAATACTGTCGGAAAAAATATAAACAACCTGGCCGGAAACAGGATGATTCAAAGAATCATTGATAACCTGGCCTTGAATGAGAACGGTCGTGGAAGACCCCCTTGAAATCAGTATTATCAGGAATATCAATAGGAAGAACAATCGCTTTTTCATCTTTTCGATAGTTTAAAGTTAAACTTAAGGCCTGCCTTGAGTCCAATGGCATAAGGTTGATGTGTAGCAACCGCGTTCACCTCTTCAATGCCCTTGAGATAATAACTGAATCCGGGCTCTATCAGGAGCATCAGTTTATTGGTCAACAGGTATTCCAGCCTCACTCCGGTTGTAAGCATCCAGTTGACAGGCAAATGCGTGTGGGTAAGCGACTGGATATCCCTGGTGTTGGCATCCGGAGCGTAAAACACCGGATCTGGCTCATTCCGGGCAATCATGAAAGAAACCGCCGCGCCGGCATCCAACCCAAGCCGGATTTTATCCCTGTTAATGAAATAATACCCCACCGACAGCGGAATGCGCAGGTAAGTGTATCTGTTTTTCGTATTCAGGTCGGTAAGGTAGGTTACCGAGTCGAAAACGGTTTGCTTGGTCGTGGTAAACGTTACTTCCCCGGGATTCGCCGGGTTGACGGTAAATGAAAGGATCTGATTGTAAAATCCGACACTGTCATGCTGGATATAGTCTACCTGGTACCGGCCGATATCACTGGACCAGCTCATTGACAACCCGGTCTCCGCGTACCAGCAGCCACGGTTCAACCCACCCGTGAGGCCGAAGGTGTAATGGTACTTGTAATAATTTGTGGCGCCCCGGTAAAACATCAGGTCGGGAGTAAAATGGAGGATCCCATAGATCTGAAGCGGTTCTTTGGGTTCAATGGGCTGGATAAATGATGGCAGTTGCCTGAACTTGACGGGAGTGAGCTGACGCGCAATGGGTTCTTCAGAGAATGATTTTATCGTCAAAACCCGCAGAAATTTCAATCTGTGAATGAATTCCCGGGTCTGTACCAGGCCGGATTCATTTATACCAGCGGCCGGCAAAGGCTCCTGCTGATCGGAATCCTTGAGTGAAGTCTCGATAACCAATGGCTCCGAGGCATCAGTAATGGAAGAAGAATATTGGATTTGCTGATTCGAATGTTTGATGGGTGCCGGATGATTGCCTTCAGCGGTTGTCGTCTTTGCTGCAGCCGGTTGCATAACAACCAGATCTTCTTGATTTTTCAGCGTCTCCCCTTGTGAAGTATGCTGATCTGTATCCTTTTCAGAAACTGGAAGAGAATGCGTCTTAGGTTCTTCCTGCTGCCATATCAGGAAAAGTGACACAGCGACCAGGATCACCACCCCTGAAATAAGGCTGATCCACCCCTGCTGGGTGAGATTCGAAAATTGGAACCGGAACAGCTCCCGGAAGAGGAGCCTTTTGTTGATCCCTTTCCAGATCCGGGCATCAGGGATCACCTGCTGGTCCTTTAATCCCGACTTGAACAGGCTGTCAATGGGATCATCCGGCAACCTGGTGTGTTGATTATCTTCCATGGCTTATTGCCTCCTTTCCGTAATGGGTCAGCTGAAATAATTTCTTCTGCAGATATTTTCTTGCTTTCATCAATTGCGTTTTACTGGTGTTTTCTGTAATGTGAAGTTCCGTTGCAATCTCTTTATGGCTAAATCCCTCAAAAACATAGAGGTTAAAGACCATGCGGTACCCCGATGGAAGAGCCTGTACAGCCTTCAGCAACTCTTCCAGACTGTAAGGATAGCCATCGCCCTCCTGTGCCGGATCCGAAACATCGTCGGTCAGGTCGTCGAGCTTATCATGAACCAGATACTTCTGATTTTTCCGGTAACTGTTCAGGGCATGATTCACCATGATCAGCCGGATCCACCCCTCCAGGCTGCCTTCCTGCCGAAAAGAACCAATCTGGCTGAATACTTTGATAAATCCTTCCTGCATGATATCCTCCGCTTCCTCCCGGCTTTGGCAATACCGCAGACACACCCCCATCATTACAGGCGAAAAACGCTGATAAAGACTATATTGCGACTCTCTTTTCCCGGCTTTACATCCGGCGAGTATGTCATTTTCCGGCAGCATCCTGAAATTTCCCTATAACAAGACAAAGATACACACCAAAGGTTGCCTGCAAGAAAGAAAAAAGCTGCTTATCTTCTTTCAGGGGTCAGCCGAATCCTTTTATCTTTGTGACAAGATTCAACTTAAACCTCAACCATATGTCAGAAAAACTATCATCCATCATTCCACCGGGCGTTGCTACCGGCCGTGATGTAAGGGAAATATTCCGGATTGCCAAAGAGAACCAATTTGCACTTCCTGCCGTGAATGTGGTCGGCACCAACAGTGTCAATGCGGTGATGGAAGCCGCAAAGGCCGTATCCTCCCCGGTGATCCTCCAGTTTTCCAATGGCGGCGCCGTTTTCTACGCAGGCAAAGGGCTCGACCCCACCGCAGCAGGGATCATCGGCGGCATCTCCGGGGCACAGCATATGCATGAAGTGGCCAAATACTATGGCATTCCGGTGATCATCCACACCGATCATGCCGCCCGGAAATTGCTCCCCTGGGTCGACGGCCTCCTGGAAGCCGGCGAAGCCTTCTTTAAAAAACACGGCAAGCCTCTGTTCAGCTCCCATATGCTCGACCTCTCGGAAGAACCTTTGAAGGAAAATATCGAGACCTGCAAAAGATACCTCGACAGGATGAGCAAGATCGGGATGACCCTGGAGATCGAACTGGGCATCACCGGCGGTGAAGAAGATGGCGTCGACAACACCGATGTTGACAACGCCCGCCTGTATACCCAGCCGGAAGATGTCGCCTACGCCTGGGAACAACTCAAAAATATCAGCGAAGATTTTACCATCGCTGCTTCCTTCGGGAATGTCCATGGCGTCTATAAACCCGGAAACGTGCGGCTGGAACCCATCATCCTCCACAATTCCCAGCAGTATATCCAGAAAAAATACAACACCCAGCCCAACCCCGTGCGCTTTGTCTTCCATGGCGGCTCAGGATCGGAACCCGAAAAGATCGCCGAAGCCATCTCCTACGGCGTCATCAAAATGAATATTGATACCGACACCCAATGGGCTTTCTGGCATGGAGTGATGAATTACTATAAGAAAAATGAGGGCTACCTGCAAGGCCAGATCGGTAACCCCGAAGGGGAAGATAAACCCAATAAAAAGTACTACGACCCGCGTACATACCTCCGCGAAGGAGAAAAATATATCATTGAAAGACTGAAAACAGCCTTCGCAGATCTCAACTGTATGAACCGGTTTTAAGCTGTTGGCCCGATTACCTTGAACTTGAGATAAGCAGTTCTTTCACGTGGATGCTCAGCACCGGAAATGGCGAGCGGTTGACCATTTGCTGCGCGTAAGGCCCCAGCCACAGATTGGATGCCTTGGTTTCCTGTTCTGTCATGATCGAGATCAGGTTGGCGTCGATCTTTTCGGCATATTCGATGGTCGAATCGGTAATGTTATCGGCATAGATCGAATCCCTGTGATAGACCACCCCTTCCTGGTCGAGGTATTTGGCAATCTGATCGGCGTAGATGTCCACCAACCGGATCACGGCTTTCACCTTGGAAGAATAGATGGAAAGAATGTATATCTCAGCATTGTGACATTTGGCTAAATAGGTCGTGAATGGAGCTTTCTGCCTTGTCTCCAGCGTGCTGTCGACGGGCAGTACAATCCGTTTCAGCGGCCGGTGGATATCGATCCCACCCCGGATGGTGATCACCGGACATTCAGAAGCGGAGATGATCCGGTTTGCATTGCTGCCGATCCAAAACTCTTCAAAACCCGAAGCACCATGCGTTCCTGCAATGATCAATACCGTCTCCGTCTCCAGCGCCTCTGCCACAACCTCCCGGTATATCTTTCCCGTGCGGATCTTGTAATCGATCACACAACCTTCGGGCATGGAAGGTTTGTAGCGTTTGATCAACTCATCGAAATGCTTGATGGCCTCCTGGGTCAGATCATCCGGCGCATCGACAAACATTTCCTTTTTCTCAGGCTCTTTATTCACCCAAAGCATGTGAACGTCTTTCTTGCAATGCTGTGCAATCGAAATGGCATGTTCCAACGCATTCAGCGAGCATTCTGTAAAGTCAACGGCAACAAGGATCTTTTTCATGGCTCTTCGGAATTTAGGTTTAACACATCTTCTTGTTGTGAGGTATATAGCGGAGGAAGGTTGATATCATCTGCAATAACATAGGCATCAGGATAGGCTGGGGCTACTTCCTGCAACAACCGCTTCGCCTCCAGCCGCGTGCGGAAATCTCCTGCCCGTACCTTGTAGTTGGGAGCCTTGAAAGATAAATATACCGGAATGTCCGGATATTTCCGCATAAACTCATCATGCACCGACGTGGCTTTCTGCTTCGAATTCACCCCGGAATCAAAAAACAACTGCACACGGAATCCGGGAATGGTTTGCTTCGCCTCCGAGATCATCACATGCTTTTGCACCAACTCCTCCACCCGCTGATCCTGTACAACCTGCACCTTCCCCTGCCCCCGGCAAACCCCTCCAACACCCCATAACAACAGAAACATCACCCCCACAACCACAAATATTTTCATCTCTTTTTTCATTTCACTACTTCGCTACTTCGCTACATCGTTACATCGTTACATCGCTACATCGTTGCATCGCTATTTCGTATTCAAATGTACTCATTTTTCAGCGAAAAATTCTCATTTGCCTGTAAACTTAATACCGGAAAAGGAGATTGGTTGATCAACCGCTGGGTATAGGGACCCAATAAAATACTCGAAGCATCGGTCTCCTGATCCTTCATGATCATGATCAGATCGGCATCCTTGGCTTCCGCATATTCCAGGGTTGTCCGAACAATGTTCTCCGGAGTCAGTATATCAACTTCAAAACGGTGATGATGCGATTTTAAGTATGCGGTGGTGGAATTAACATACTTCTCCACCACCTTTTTCAGCGAATTCAGCGGGGTGGACGAAAGTCCCAGCACATGGATCACCGGCTTGAAAAACCCGGCCAGGTGATGAACATAAGATAATTTCTGAAGGGTCTCCGGCGTATGGTCAATCGGAAGGATCAGGCGCTTGATCGTCTTCTTAACCGGGAAAGAGGGACGAATGCAGATAACCGGAATGGGCGAATTGGAAACGATCCGGAAGGCATGCTGCCGATCATCAGCTCCTCAAAACCTGATGCCCCATGCGACCCGGTGATGATCATGCAGGCATCACTGTTCCTGGCCTGCGAAACAATCTCCTGGTACACCTTTCCCTTGCGGAGTTTGCAGTCGAATGTCAGCGAAGCATTCAGACTGGAACCGTATTTTTGCGACAACTCCCGGAACCTCCGCAAGGCTTCAACCCGGTTCTGACCCGATGTATCCGAATAAATGTGATTTTGCGTGATCTCTTTGTCAACCCATGTCATGATCACATTCGTATTGATCTTATTGGCGATCATGATGGCATATTCCAGGGCGTGGATGGAAGTGGAGGAAAAATCGATGGCAACAAGGATGGGTTTCATTTCCTGACAGAGAATTATTTTTGCTAAAGTAAAGAAATGATTTGAAACGATTAATAGTCATCCGGCACATATGCCTTGAGAAAGTCTTACCTTTCTGCATTTATTTATCTTTGCAGGATGGAGGGAGTGATCAATAAAACTGATAGATATCAGTTTTTTCATCAAAAAAATTTTTAACATGATCAATCAAAACCTTGACCCTACTGGAGCTCATCTCACGCCTGCCGAAAAGGAGTTGGAGAAGATGTTGCGGCCGGCCGATTTCACCAACTTCGAAGGGCAAAATAAGGTGGTGGAGAACCTACGGATTTTTGTGGCAGCCGCCCGGCAAAGAGAAGAAGCGCTTGATCATGTCCTGCTCCATGGCCCCCCCGGGCTGGGCAAGACTACCCTCTCCTTCATCATCGCCAATGAGCTGGGGGTGAACATCCGTATCACTTCCGGCCCCGTGCTCGACAAACCTGGCGATCTCGCCGGCATGCTCACGCACCTGGGGAAAAATGATGTCCTGTTCATCGACGAGATCCATCGCCTCCATCCCGTCGTGGAAGAATACCTCTATTCAGCCATGGAAGATTTCCGCATCGACATCATGATAGAAACCGGCCCCAACGCCCGCAGCGTCCAGATCAAACTCAATCCCTTCACCCTCATCGGAGCCACCACCCGCTCGGGTCTCCTCACCGCACCGCTCCGCTCCAGGTTTGGCATCAACTCCAGGCTTAACTACTATGATTCGGAAACCATCCGGAATATCATCGTCCGCTCTGCCGGCATCCTCAAAGTGCCCATCCAGGCCGATGCCGCCGCAGAGATCGCCCGCCGCAGCCGCGGAACACCCCGCATCGCCAACCTCCTCCTGCGAAGGGTCAGAGACTTCGCCCAGATCAAAGGCACCGGAACCATCGACCTCCACATTGCACAGATCGCACTCACCGCACTCAACGTCGACAAACACGGCCTCGATGAAATGGATAACAAGATCCTCGAAACCATCATCGATAAATTCAAGGGAGGTCCCGTCGGCATCACCACCATCGCCACCGCCGTGAGTGAAGATCCGGGTACCATCGAGGAGGTCTACGAACCCTTCCTCATCCAGGAAGGATACCTCAAGCGAACCCCCCGCGGCAGGGAGGTGACCGAAAGGGCTTATAAACACCTGGGAAAGATATTCCCCGGCAACCAGCATACATTGTTTGAATAGCGATCCTCAACATATTCCGGGAGAAGAGATCCGCCAACCGGCTGCCAGCCTGGGCTTTAATGCCTGTGGCATCGCCGCAGCCCGACAGATAAACGAATACAAGCCCCTCCTCGATACCTTTGTGGCCGAAAAAAGACAGGCCGGCATGCAATACCTCGACCGCAACAGGCCGAAAATGATCGACCCTTCCACCCTCCTTCCCGGCGTCCGTTCGATCATCAGCCTAGCCAAAAGCTACTACACCGGCAAACAGCAGAAATCTGCTTTCCGCATCGCCAAATATGCCTGGGGTAAGGATTATCACCACCTGATGACAGAACTGCTCTCCCGGTTTGTGGAAGCCCTCAAGGGACGCTTCCCCGGCTATTCCTACAAACATTTCGTCGATGCCGGGCCGATCCTCGAAAAAGCCTGGGCACAGGAATCGGGAATCGGCTGGATCGGGAAAAACACCCTCCTCATCCACCCCAAACTGGGATCCTTCCATTTCCTCGGAGAGGTGCTCACCGACATGCCCATCAGCTCCGATCAACCAGGGGTTGACCATTGCGGTACCTGCACCCGCTGCCTCGACGCCTGCCCCAACGGCGCCCTCATCGCCCCCCGGCAACTCGACGCCTCCCGGTGTATCTCCTACCTCAACAAAACCCAAAAGATCGTCCTGGAAGAAGATCTCCCCGGAAAACTCCACGGTTGGATCTTTGGCTGTGACATCTGCCAGGATGTCTGCCCCTGGAACCAGGATCCTTTCATAACGCATGATATACAGCTACAGCCCAGGGAGACATGGCTCAACATGAATGATGACGCATGGGAAACGCTCCCGGAGCCACAGTTTCAGGTGTACTTCAAAAACACACCCCTCGAAGGACTGGGTTTCGATAAGATCCAACGAAATATCCGTGTAGTGAAAAAGGAAATGGAGGCAGGCTTATTGCTCCTCCCCCCAACGGAATGAGGGCGCCGCCAAACCGGCAAGCTGCAATACTTTGTCTGTCACCGTTCCAACCATGGCTTCCATATTTACAGGATGACTGTAAAACGAAGGCGAAGCCGGGCAGATAATGGCCCCGGCTAACGTCAGGGTCCGCATATTCTCCAGGTGGATGAGGTTGTAAGGCATCTCACGGGCAACCAGGATCAGCTTCCGCCGCTCTTTCAGCATCACATCGGCCGACCGGCAGATCAGGTCATCAGCCGTCCCTGAGGCAATCCGACCCAAGGTGCCCATCGTGCTGGGAATAACGATCATCGCATCAAAGCCGGCAGAACCGGAAGCAGGGGGAGCAAAAAAATCTTTGTTGTTGTATTCTCTGAACGGGGGGTTCAGAGACAAAGCCTTTTCTCCCGTTTCATAAGCGTAAACCGCTTTCCCCGGTTCGGAGAAGATCACCGCACATGCTTCCAGCGTCTCCTTCAGCCCTGCCAGCCGTGTAAGCAGATCTTTGGCATATACAGCCCCGCTGGCCCCTGTAATGGCTACCACAACTTTTCGCTTGTCCATCGCTGCTGGGGTTATTCCTGGCTAGTTCTCAGGTTTTCTGATCAAAAAATAGAGCGAAAGCACCAGACAGTCATTGTACTGACCATAATCAAAAAACCGCCACCGGTGACCGTTCACCTCCTTGTCCCTGATCGACAGGATGGAATTGTTGGTCCGGAAGTTAACCTTCAAAACATCCGCAATATAATATGAAATGCCTGCCACAATATTGTATGTCAGTGGCTGGAAAGGACTCACGTTCTTGATCTCCCCGAGATCATTCACCTCTTCATAGCTCGAAATCAGCACGTCGAAAGCCGGCCCGAGTTCCATCTCAAATTTCTTCCCTAGACGATATTGATACAACAGCGGTAATTCAATGTAATTGGTACGCTGGAGATAGAACACCGGTGGATTTTCATCTTTCTGCGGATTTCTCCGGGAACCCTTCTGGATAAGCAGCAATTCCATCTGAAGCGTGGAACTTTTCGAAAGATTCAGGTTGACAAATGCTCCCCCTGCCAGACCGAATTTGTGAAACCCGGCATAGGTATCCCCCATCACCTGGCTGCCAACCATACCTGCAGTCACCCCGCCGTTGAAACGCTGCGCAACCAGAAAGGATGGAAAACCTATGGCAAAAAGGATCAGGATGATCAGGCTCTTTTTCATAACATCATTTTATCACCCAAAAGTAGTCAACATATCATTACGGCTGATAGCCGTCACAAAACACCGGGACTTCATCATCTGTTTTTTCGCCAAACCAAACCACAGCATATCCGTTATAGATACCAACCCCGATGGCATTCCACTTCACCTGCCGCCACCTCCCCAGGTTGATGATCGTCTCGTTGTGCCCCCTGCTTCCCTTCCAGGCATTCAACGCCCGGCTTGCAAAGACTTCCGGATTGAGGCCGGATTCCGAAGTCCAGAATGCCACCTCATAGCCTTCCCCTGTATAATCTGTGAGCTCCTTCGGCTTGTTCCACATACAAGCGGCTTTCCGGTGATCGCTGGTGTAACAGCACGCGGTCCACTCACCATATGCCGACCAGCTATGCAGGTTGCACCGGTTATTGTATGGACGATGCTCCGACAAATCGCGTACATGAGCCTGGGCAACTTCGCACAGATCAGCCGACAACGCGATTTCCGGAAGCTTCCGCGACTGCCGGTATGCCTGCATCTGCTTGAGCAAGACGGCTTCATAAGCAGATAAACAAACATTTTCATCTACCACCTTCTCAGCAGGCTGTGCATACGCTGAAGCGGTCACTGAGAACAGTGCCATGACAAGAAAAAACAAGCCTGGACGGATTTTCATAGGTTCCGGGTTAATCATTTCTTAATAAATTATTAACTTTACGTCCATATCTTTATTGTCCACGGCTCAAACCCTGTTACTACTTTTGTATGCCTCAAGAACTTCTAGAAAATACCGGGATGAAAGATTACCGAGTCCTGCTGGTTGACGATGAGCCCGATATCCTCGAATTCCTTGGTTATAACCTGAAAAAGGAAGGATATCAAGTGACCCTCGCCTCCAATGGACACGACGCCATCTCCCTGGCACGCGAAACCCGCCCGCACCTGATCATCCTCGACGTGATGATGCCTGAAATGGACGGCATCGAAACCTGTGCAGAGATCCGCAGAGATGCCTTGCTGAAGGAGACCCTCATCGTCTTCCTCACCGCCCGCGGGGAAGACTATAGCCAGATCGCCGGATTTGAAGCCGGCGCCGACGACTACATCACCAAACCCATCAAACCCAAGGTGCTCATCAGCCGCATCAGCGCCATCCTCCGCCGCTCCAAAGCCGCCGAAGCTGAGAAAAATGTCATGACCCTCAAGGAGTTCAGCATCGACAAGGAAAGATATGTGGTCATCAAGGATGGCAACGACATCCTCCTCCCAAGAAAGGAGTTTGAACTCCTCTCTTTCCTCGCCTCCCGCCCCAACCGCGTCTTCACTCGCGATGAGATCTTCTCCACCGTCTGGGGCAACGACGTCATCGTCGGCGACCGTACCATCGATGTCCACATCCGCCGCATCAGGGAGAAATTGCAGATCGCCAACATAAAAACCATCAAAGGAGTGGGCTATAAGTTCGAAACCTGATGAAGATCACCGACCCCCGCGGATTCGCTTTCCTCAACAGCCTCATCATCTCAGCATTCACCCTGATCCTGCTGTTGATCGCCTCCTCCATCCTCGACATCAACCTGAAACAACAACAAACCCTGTGGATATTTCTCATCTTTGGCCTGATCAGCTTCATCTTTGTCCTCCTCCTGCTGAATTTTGGCATCGAACGGTTCATCTACGACAAGATCCGTGTGATCTACAAAACCATCCGCAGCTATAAAGCCCCGAAAAAAGACGACCGCAAACAACGCCTCCGCCTCAAAGGCCTCATGGAAGACGTGGAAAAAGAGGTGCGCGAATGGGACCAGGACAAACGCAAGGAGATCGACTACCTCCGCGCACTCGAAGCCTATCGCCGCGAGTATATCGGCAACGTCAGCCATGAACTCAAAACTCCGATCTTCAACATCCAGGGATACATCTCCACCCTCCTCGAAGGCGGCCTCGACGATCCCACCATCAACAAGGAATACCTGAAACGGACCGAGAAAAGCGTCAACCGCCTCATCACCATCATCGAAGACCTGGAGGGCATCTCCCGCCTCGAAACCGGTGAACTGAAACTCAGCCTCACCACCTTCGACATCATCCACATGGTGCATGAAACGGTCGATTTCCTCGAGATGAAAGCCCGCAAACGCCACGTCCACGTCCGGATGGTGGAACCCCCGGAGAAAAGCCTGATGGTGCAGGCCGACATCGACAAGATACGCCAGGTGCTGGTCAACCTCATCGACAACGCCATCCGCTACTGCCGGAAAGAAGAACCACGCGTCAAGATCAGCTTCTTCCACATGGAAGAAAACATCCTGATCGAGATCACCGACAACGGCATCGGCATCGACCAGAAAGACATCCCCCGGTTGTTCGACCGCTTTTTCCGCACCGAACAGGGAAGAGCAACAGAGAAAAAAGGGAAAGGCCTGGGACTCTCCATCGTCAAGCACATCATCGAAGCCCACGACCAGACCATCCATGTGCGCAGCACCATCGGCATCGGCTCCACCTTCGGGTTCACCCTCCTGAAAGGAAAATAATTATTTGTTCCGCTCAGTCGTATACAGGACCAGTTGTTCCAGCGACTGCCGTGTCGGCTTATCCGGAAAATGGTTGAGCAGCGCGATGGCTTCGCTCCGGTAGGCAAGCATTTTCTCGCGGGCATAGCGGATGCCTCCGCTCTCGTTCACCAGGTTCATCACCTGTTCCACCTTCTCCGGCTTGCGGTGATTGTGCCGGATGATGTTGATGACCCGCCGGTGGGTAGCCCCGTCGGCATTATTCAGCACGTAGATCAGCGGTAAGGTCATCTTATGCTCCTTGATATCCACCCCCGTTGGTTTGCCGGTCAGGTTGTTGTGTTCATAGTCAAAAAGGTCATCCTTGATCTGGAAGGCGATACCCACCTTTTCGCCGAAAGTCCGCATGAGGGAGATGTGATCCTCGTCTGCGCCGACAGATGCAGCGCCTACCGCACAGCAGGAGGCGATGAGTGAGGCGGTCTTCTTCCGGATGATATCGAAATAGTCCTCCTCCCGGATATTCAGTTTCCAGGCCTTCTCGATCTGCATCAGCTCTCCTTCGCTCATCTCCCGCACCGCATTCGACACGATCTGCAAAAGGTGAAAGTCGCCGTTCTCCAGCGAGAGCAAAAGGCCGCGCGACAAAAGGTAGTCGCCCGCCAGCACCGCGATCTTGTTTTTCCAAAGCGCGTTGATGGAGAAGAAGCCCCGCCGCAGGTTCGAGTCATCCACCACATCATCGTGGATCAGCGTAGCCGTATGGAGCAGCTCGATCAGCGAAGCCGCCCGGTAAGTCGCCTCCGTCACCTCCCCGTTGAGGTCTGCGGCAAAGAACACGAACATCGGCCGCAGCTGCTTCCCTTTCCGCTTGATGATATAATTCATGATGATGTTCAACAGCGGTACAGGACTCTTCATCGACCCCTTAAAGGTCTTCTCAAACCCCGAAAGGTGCTTTTCCACCGGCCGCTTGATGTCATCCAGGTTCATCATATGCAATCAATCAGTGCAAAAGTATTTAAAATTCGTCATCTCAGTTGTCAGAGTCAGAGCCAGATGTCAGAGGTCAGAGTCAGAAGCCAGATGTCAGAGGTCAGAGTCAGAAGCCAGATGTCAGAGGTCAGAGTCAGAAGCCAGATGTCAGAGGTCAGAGTCAGAAGCCAGATGTCAGAGACCAGAAGCCAGTAGATTTTGCACTTTGCAGTTTAGACTTTAGACTTTACCTTGTTCGTTGTCTGTAATGCTACTGTGCTCTACTGTGCCTATTGTGGTGAAAAATGACCAAAAATAACCACAGTAGACACAATAGTACACAATAGGTCTCGTTTCTCGCGGAATCCCGCAGATTTGTTTCACGCAAAGCCCGCAATGGATGGCGCAATGCACGCAAAGCATTGATTATTAACTACTTCATTGTGTCCTTTGTGCGGAAGGCTCTTTGTGGTTAAAGAGACCGATAGCATATCCACAAAGGCCTTCATTCAGGTTTGGAAGGCTTGAATAATTGAACCAAATATCGAATATTGATCAACGAGGTTTGATATTTGATCGGACTTTTCGGAGTTACAAAGTCACAGACCACTTTTCTCTCTTATCTGTTCATAATTCACTTTCCACTCTGCCATTTTCACTGTACACTAAGTCACAGGCTGCTTTTTCATTCAGTGTAAAATGAAAACACTATAGTTGGCAGGGAAAAGAGAATGGAGAAAAATGAAAAGTATTGTTGTTGCGCGTTACGACCGTTACCTCTCCTCCGCGACAATCTGCGCTCTT
>Ga0194126_10004295_pt1 | contig 21868 bp, 11 predicted proteins | sample TA2KigC150mmetaG_FD_148641 | JGI IMG/M metagenome (GOLD analysis project Ga0194126, IMG submission 148641) | Freshwater microbial communities from Lake Tanganyika, Tanzania - TA2015035 Kigoma Deep Cast 150m | ecosystem: Environmental > Aquatic > Freshwater > Lake | place: Tanzania: Lake... | reverse complement strand
CAGCGGCCAAAATCTCTGTTATGATCCTTATGCTTTCGATAAGTATCCTTACCGTAAACATAATTATTTTAGAGGAATAATCCGCATAACCAATTCCGAGGCAGAATTATGACCATTTCAGATGCCATCGCCGCTTATTTGGATAGTGTGCGTTTAGCCCGCAGTGAAAATACTTCCCTGACGTATAAAAAAGCGCTGAACAAATTTGCCGGTGTTATAGAAGAACATAACCTATCCCCCGAAGAGACGAAAATTTCTGCGCTCGATGAAGAAGCCATCGTATGGCTGGCTACATCCTTGAAAGACAGCGCACCGGCAACAGAGTCGCTTTACCTCACAGCAGTATCCGGATTCTACAATTTTCTGGTGGCAGAGAAGCTGTGCGAGGTCAATTTACAGCGTTTGGAGATGCTGATCCGCCAGCGGGCACGTCGCCCAGGCCAGCGTTTACCCCAATTTCCCCGTGAGGACATCGAAAAAGTATTACTATACGCATTAAGGCTTGCCGAAATGCCCGCCGAAGACGAGAATCAACGCCTGCGCGACCTGCGAGACCGCGCTTTTTTGCTGACTCTGGCGGATACGGGGCTGCGAGTGCACGAGGCCTGCGCCTTACGCCGCGGGGATGTAGACTGGAACGAGGCCAGGGCGATCATTATCGGAAAAGGAGATCAAGAAGCTGTGGTGCGCTTCTCCTCCAGGGCGCTCTCTGCGCTGAAAAATTATCTCGATGCCCGCGTTGTGCTGGATGGAGCCTCGGGCCGCCCGCTGACCTCCCTGCCCCTCTTCGCTCGCCATGATAAAGGCGCTGGCAAGAAGATGCTCCTGGTTACAACGACCACGGGACGCAATATCGTCCGTCTACGGGTGCGCGAAGCTTTGGGAGAAAAAGCCGTTGGCACGATCACCCCTCACTCCTTCCGGCATTATTTCGTGACCACGATCTTACGCGGCTCCGGGGGCAATCTCAAGCTGGCCCAGGCGCTGGCGCGTCACAAAAATATTGCGGTTACGCAGCGATATGCACACCTGGCAGATGATGAGTTGGACAAAGGCTATCACGAAATCTTCGAATCAGACAGAAATCCACCGCAAAGACGCTGAGTGCGCAGAGCTTCGATGTAAAAGGGGAGATTGTGTTATTATTCGAAACCAGAAAGGAGTGAAGCCATGAAAATTCGACATGTTTTATCCTTGTTGGCGATCTGGACTCTGCTGGTCATCAGCGCAGGAGCGACCGCACCGCTGGCTGCCGCACAGGAGCGCGTCTGCTACAAACTGACCAGCATAGTGACCGTCATAGATGAGACCGCCTATACAGGAGACGATTATGAGCGCTGGCGTCAAGCCCACACCTTCACCAGGGAGTCGGATGGCAGCATTAAAGCTCACTCGGATGGCGCTATATGGGGGTATTGGAGCCCGGATGATTTTTGGGACTGGCAAGTCTGGCCCGACCAGGGTAAAGCCATTCACGACTACAAGGCTCCGGACGGGAAAACGGGTCATTCGGAGGTGACGTGGACCGTGCCGCCGCAGGTATGGTGCTCCGATCAGGATGTAACACTCACCATCGCCGCCACGTCTACTGAAAACACCGCTGGCTCTGGCAGATACGGCACATCGCCGGTTGAAGTTCTCCAGCCTGGCGCAAAGTGTGAGGGAACCTCGGTGTGGGAAGGTGGCGTTAGCGCAGGGCATTGGAGCACGGGTCTGGAGCCCTCCGATTGGGGCGCCTGCTCGGGCCTTCGTCCCAAAGCCGTTGCGGACAGGAAGTGGACGCTATGGATTTACTTGACAGGAGCCTATCCCGATGACTTTCACGTGGCGCATAAGTACGAGCCTATCCCCGCCGGGCAGACGCCCCTCGTGGCAACGCAACCCCAAGCAGCGACACAGCCTCCAGCAGCGACACAGCCCCCCGCCGGCCCCGGCGCCACCAACACCGTCTTGCCTACGCCGCCTTATGGAACGCCGGAGCCGAACTTCAACGTACCCGGCATGACCCTGCAGGCTGGCCAGCGCCGCGTGCCCGCCGGGGGCCTGGTGCTGGTACCTGTGTGGCTCATCAATGGCAACAACGTCGCCAATCTCAACTTCGACGTGCGCTACGACGCCAGCGTGGCCCAGCCCGAAGGGAGCATTCTGCGCGGAAACCTGCTGGACCAGGCCTTGTTCAGCGCCAACCCCAATGAGAGCGGCATCGTCCGGATAGGGTTCGCCCAGACCAGCGGAGTGTTCGGCACCGGGACGGTAGCCCTCATCCCCTTTCGCGCCGTGGGCCAGGCGGGCGACCGCACATCGCTGACCCTGGATGTAACGACGATCAACAACCCCGATGGCGCGGCGCCGGCCATTGACCTCATCTACGGCGAGATCGTGATCGTCGGCCCGGATGGGCTGGCGCCGGGGGACTGCGATGGCGACGGGCGGCAAACCGTGGCGGACGCGATGTGCGCCCTGGAGATCTCGGTGGGGCTGCGGCCACCGATCATGGCGCTGGACCTGGACGTCAGCGGCGATGTGACCTCGCGCGACGCCGTCCTGATCCTGCAACAAGCCCTCGCCAGCATCATCCGGTAAAAGGAGAGACGAAGATGAAGAAACAAACGATCTGTACGATCTTTCTGGCGCTGGTGGTATTGGTCCTGATCCCAGGCGGCGGCGCCTGGGCCTCGTCGGTCACATTGCGCGTGGGATCGGCGAAGGCGGCTTTCGGCGACACCGTTGACGTGCCAATCGAAGCGCGGGGGGCCAGCAATGTTGGCGCCATCCAGATGGTGCTGGTGTACGACGCAGCGGTGCTCACCCCGGAGACAGTCACGCGTGGCACGCTGGCTGGCAGCAATGCGCTGTTGGAGTTCAACGCCCAGACCCCCGGCCGGCTTGGCCTCGGGTTGGTGACTCTGGATGGCATTCAGGGCGACGGCACGCTCGCCATAGTGCGCTTCGAGGTGATCGGAAGCTCGGGACAAAGCAGCGCACTGAACCTGGAAAAGGCCGAGGCCTGGGAAATCACCTCGTACATGCCAGTATTGGTCACTACCGAGCCAGGCCAGGTGACGGTGGGCGGCGGCTCGAGTCTGTGGCTGCTGGTTGCTGTGTTGTGCTGCGCTGGCCTGATCCTCGTTGCGGGCGTTGTCGCGGGCCTGTTCCTGCTGCGGCGGAGGAAGAGGTGATTCCAAATTGATTATTCTACGATTACCCAATCACTCGCGCTGCGGCCGAAGACTTCTGGCGAGTACATCTCTTCAGCTTTAGCGGGCGGGACGACGAAGGTTCCAGGCGTGGTAGCGAGGGCGATGTAGGTGTATTCGTAGACGCCATCCCAGAGCAGCGAGGCGAAGGCTTCGGCGCGCTCGTCGCGCATATTCTGGTGTTCGTACCAGGTGCCCCACCACCACCAGCCGTAGTACGTTTCGAGGCTATCGGGGTCCTGTGGGATGCTTCCAGAGACAGCCAGGGCCGGGTTGACGATCTCCAGTCCGGCGGGCAGCGGGTCGGTCAGGGCGACGTGATAGCGGCGGTTGTCGGCCACCATGGTGACGCGCACGCGCACGCGGGCTCCGGCCTTGATATGCCATACGCCCTGCTCGTCTCGCCAGACATCCCCGGGGTCATCCACGGCCTCATACTCGCGCTGGACGACGAAACCCATATCCAGGGGATCCAACCATAAATCCGTGGGGGCGTAGCGCAGGCCCAGGCGATAATACAAACGCCCTACTCCATCCTTACTCAAGATCAAATCCCTGGTTTCATCCATATCCACAAGATAGCTCATCGGGATTTGGGTCTCATGGCGTTCGGTGGTATACCCTTCGTAGCTGTGCGCGCCGGCGTAGGTTTCACCCAGCCAGATGCGGGCGACGAAATCGGGGGTTTGGGCCTCGTAGGCGTTGAAGTAGCGATCCAACGCCAGCAGGACGAATACGTTCTCTTGGGTATTGCCCCAACGCCCGCGGCTGCGGTGCGCCAGCAGGCCGTTGACCAGCTTGGGAATCAGGTCGCTATCAGGGTTATCGGCGATCAGAGCGTCCAGCAGCACGGCGTCGGTGCGCCGGTCGGAGTTGAGCAGCAGGTAGGATTGATCATCGTAGTAGGTCGTGAAGTTAGCCGCCCCGGCGGTCTCGACGACGCGGTTGCTGACGTGCAAGCGGATCTCATCTAACTCGGTCGCGGATGCGTTAGCAGGATCGTCGAGCAGTACCTGCCAGAGCCAACCGACGGCCTCGAGGGAGAGGCCATCGAGGCCGGCCTCGTGGTACAGACCGCGCGCTTTGACCGGGTCGGAGTCGGCCATCAAGTCACGCACATACAGGGCGTATGCGCTGAGCTGCCAGCGGGTGTACTGACTGTACCACCAGGGATAGTAGCTCTCGATATCCCGCAGATAGTAGAGCAGGTTGTCCTGTATTTGTTGAGGAACATCGAAGCCTTTGCTTTCCGCCCTTTGCAAGGCGTGAGCAACATGAATGGTGTTGAAGGGGATCGAATCCTGGCCGCGCCGCCAGTACGGGAAACCGCCCTCCCAGTTCTGCATTCCCTGGAGACGTTCGATGTCTCGCTGCACGGCCGCTTCCATCTCCTCGGGAGAAGGCAGCCCCTCGGCCTCGAAGGCGGTCAGCACATCGCGCAGGGCAGACACGCCGAGGATGCGCGAGGCCAGTTGTTCCGAGCATTCGTAAGGATAGCCAACCAGGTAGATCACCGCGTCGGTGAGGGCCTGCAAGGCCGTCGAGGAAGTCTGGATTTCCAGGCCGCCGAACTGCGGGAAGACATCCGTGGGAGAAGTCACTGGCTGGGCGATGGCGCCTTCGTCTACCACGCCGTACGTGGCGAAAGCTTCGGTGGTCGCCGGGGTATAGACGGGCAGCTCCACTTCGGCGGCGTCGGCATAGTCGCCCGAAACCGCGGCGACCTGGAAGCGGGCGACGCCGGCATTCTCGGTGGAGGCCGGGAAGCGCACTTCGACGCGGTCGTTCGCCGGTACGGTCACGCGCTGACCTGCGCCTTCGGTGAGTTCGAGATTGGCGGCCTGTACGACCACGTCCACAGCCATCGCTTCATCGGTCTGGTTCTGGATCACCACGGGCAGCTCGAAGCGATCGCCGAAGTTGAGGAAGCGCGGCGCAGAGGGCCGCGCCATCAAGGGCAGCCGGGCAGTCAGGTTCGCTTCCCCGGATCCGAATCGAGCGCCGCCGCTGTCCACGGCCACGACCATGATTCGATAACGAGTCAAGTTGTCGGGCAAAGATATTTCGATCACGGCCCGCCCGTCTGAATCGGTGCGCACTTCGGGAGCGAAGGTCGCCAGGGGGTCGAAGTCGGCGCGTATGGCGATGGGAGGGGCGGCTGCTGCCGCATCTCCCCCGCCGATGCCCTCGGCCACGGCCTCTTCCGACGGGGCGGCGGCTAATGGCGCAAAGGCAATCTCTGCTTCCTTTTCGGCCACGGCGGTAGCCTGGATCAGCTCTTCCCCACTCTTGGCCGCCGCGGCCAGGGCCATTGGATCAACCAGGATGATGCTGGCGCGGCTGTAGCTGCTTTCCAGGTCGGCGTAACGATGTTGATAGAACACCGCAAGGGGATCGGCCAACTGGTAATTGGTCAGCGCCAGGATGGCCTCATCCACTACCACCACGGCAAGCTCTGCGCCCTCGACCGGACTCCCATTCGCATCTTCGAGAACCACGGAAAGGGTTGTTTCTCCCCCCGGTTCGAGTTCAGCGACCTCGGGGGTCACGTCGAGCGTCAGCGTGCGCTGCAAGGGGGGGATGCTCAAATCGAGATACCCCGTCGCATAAGCCGGGCGCGGCGGGGCGCCGGCGACGACCTCACCCTGATCGTCGAGGCGCGGCGCCGAACCGACCAGATCGACCTGGATGCTCAAGTTGGGGATATGCGCTTCTTCGATAGGGATTTGCAGCGTGATGGTTCCCTCGCTGATCTGGAAGCGCTCGGTGTACAGCAAGCCGCTGCGGCTGACCGTCAGCAAGCCCTCGGCGGGGTTGAAGGGGGATTGCACCAGGATTTCGGCCACATCGCCGGGCTGGTAGCTATCTTTGTCGGGGATCAGGGTGGCCGTCTCTTGCTCGACTTCGCGGGAAGGCGGCACCTGTCCACCGCTGACCCAGCGGGTGAATCGACTCATATTTTTGCGCCCTAGCTCGTCGGTGACGATGGCGGTGATCTGGTAGCGGCCACCGATGGGGGTCTCGAAGGTGCATGTAACCGGCTCCAGGGTCGAGGCGAGGGAACATTCCTGTATGTCTACTTCCTCTTCTTGCCAGCTCCCCTGCCGATACATCCACTCCAGGCGGGCGGCGGCGACTTCGATGGATATATCTGGAATGGCAACTCCATCTAGATCGGTGACGATCAGCTCGATTTTCAGGGGATCGCCCCGCTCGACAAAGTAACGTTCACTGCGCAGACCCACGTAGAGGTCGGCGGGATGCACCAGTAAGCTGGTCGTCGCGGCCCAGGTCTGGCGGTTGACATCCATCACCGAAGCCTCGGCCAGGATGCTGTGCGGCCGCATGTCGCCGGGGCCTTCGAAATCCATGCGCAGGTAGTGTTCTCCGGCGGCGTCGGTCATCCCACCGAATGTCTCAGATGTGCCTTCCTCATATTCATCGCTGTAATCCCACCACCACCAGGGCATCCAGACACCAAAAGTAAAATCAGGCCAGTTGGGGGGCGTGTAATTGGTGGGCGTCGAGGTCACCCACCAGGTCGTTTCGGCGTTGGGCAAGGGGCCGCCGGCGTAGTAATTCGCCGCAACGGCGACGATCGCGTGCTCGCTGACGAAATACGGCCCGGTGGTCTCGTTGCGGGCAGCCACTTCGAACTCCGGCCGGCGAAACTCCTGGATCTGGAATGAATAGTAATATTCCGCGCCGGTCAATCCGTCCACGCTTCCTTGTGCAGCCAGGTACAGTTGGGCGTATCCCAGGTTAGCGTTCTCGGGCAGAGAGATCACGAAATCGAAGCCCCCCAAGTCATTGACTTCTGCGCCGCCGCTAACCAGTTCGTTGCCCTGTGGATCGTAAAGGACATAGTTCACCGTGCTGACAGCGTTGCCGACCAGACCGACATCGCCATCCTGCTTTCCGCCGACGAGCCGCAGCCAGCCCTTGAGATGGACTTCCTCGCCGGGCTTGTACATCTGACGGTCATCGAAGACATACCAGCGCAGCTCATCGGAGGTCGCCCTGCGAACCCAGCCTTCGCCGCCCCAGTAGTAGGTCGAACGCGGCAGCAGAGCCTGATCTTCACCCTGGCTGGCGACCAGATAATTTGCGCCAGAGGCAGGGATGGCGAAACGCGCAATACCATCATCGCCAGTCGAAGCTTCCATTCCAGGAGCATCGGAGGTGATCGCCACGCCGCTCAACGGCGCGCCATCCTGCAGGGCGCTGGCCCAGACCACCATCTCACTGTGATCCACGAAGGCGTCCAGGCCGATCTGCGTGACCTGCACCCAGACCTGCACCGTCTCCCAATAACGGTCTCCCTGAAACAGACCACGGGGCGGCTCGACGATGACGATGAAATGGCCGAAATCACCTTCCATCACCTCGCTGAGTTCGATCCCCACTTCGGTGAGCACATCGCTCTGTGAATCCACCTGTTGGGTTTTATCAACAACCTTTCGGCCGGGCGGTTCTCGGCGCTGGTCGGACTCATAATAACTGCGCAGGTAGTCCATGAAATCGGGCCAATCGGAAGGCTCGACGGCATACACCTCGACCAACAGCCGGTCATAGTTCATCACGTAGAGGGAGAGGACAGGATCGGCAGCCGAGGGATCTAGCGTAACGAAATTATCGTCCGGCCCGATCAGAAAAGGCTCGGCGGATTCGATCTCGAACCTGAGTTGTTCGTCCTCGCCCAGGGTTTGACCGAACACATCATGGAGTTCTCCGTCCACAGTGACCCGGTAGGTGGTCAGCCCCTCGGTCATGCCGCGGATTTCGATGTTGCTCCCCAGGATGTTGACCACCGCGCCAGCCAGATCCGGCTCGATGCGGAGCATGCCCTCTTCGTAGGATTCGGGATCAATGGGGTTGTTGAATTCGATGAAGAGCGGTTGCAAAGGACGGCAATCATCTCCCCACCACGAGCAGCCGTGCTCGACGATCTCCAGCGGCGCGTAGGTGCTGAAGCTGTAACTCTGGACTGATTCGGTCGCCAGCGTCCCCTCCGCAGATGGCGTGCCAGGCCCAATGACGACGTCAACGGTTGTATTGGCCGGCAGCAGATCATCCGACCGGAAAGCCAGCCAGCGTCCCTCGCCGGCGCTTTCGACCAGATAGCTGATCAATTCTTCTTCGGCGATTTCAGCCTCGGTCGCCAGCCTGACTGCGACATCTTCGCCAGCGGCGGTCACCTGGATGGTTTCCAGCACCGCCGCGGGTTCGATACGCTGGTCGAAAGAAATGAAGAAGAGCGGGTCGAGGGGCTGCGGCTCATACGAATAGGGATAGGATTGCTGCATCGTGGGGGTTGGCGTGTTGAACTTGAACTGCACCGTCTCAGCCAGAACACCGCCCACCGCCGAGCGAGTTCCGGCTGGGATCGTCACGGTGTATTCCGTGGCCTTAGGTAGGCGGTCTATCAGGTCAGAGTCATACTGGAAGCTGAGAGTCTTCGTCCCCAGCCAGCGCCAGGTTCCCGTCAGGGCTGGCTCGATCTGCACGGGCACATCTTCTGCAGCTAAATCTTCGATTGTCGCCAGGGGAACCATGGGCTGGTTGAAGGTGATATTGACGAAGGGCGCGATGGGGACCGCCCCTTCCGGGGCGTAGCGCAAGACTTCCAGCGGCCCGGCTTCGATGACTTCCGACTCGAGTTCTTCTACGGGCGGGAAGGTTTCGGGGATCGTTTCCCCAGCGCGCGGCGGTGGGAGGACTTCATCGGGGAGCCTGAAATCAAGGATGTCTTCGGCCTCCGCGGTCAGGGCTGGCAGGCGCGCCAGGATGCGCGCGACCTCCTCCTCGGGCAGCGGCTCGCCGGCAGCAACGGGCAAAGGCTGCGCCTGTTCGGGCTGGGCCTGGCCGTCGCTCAGGGTGATGGTGAAGTCGGGTTCTTCCTCATCACCTTCAGACTCCGGTGTCACGGCAGCGCCAGTTTCAGCCGATGTGCCCCCCTGCCCCATAGGGATGGGCTGGGGTGTAACGTCCTCCCCTGGCCCCAGGCGAGGCAGCGAACAGGCAGAAATTGTCACGAGCAAGATACCAGCGTTGAGCGCTGGTTTCAGCAAACGATTAAAGAACAGAGCGTGTTTCATAATCACAGCCCTCCCTTGTGGCGTAAATGGAACATTGGTATTCATATTATAGCGATAAAGACGTTGGATTGTATAGATTGGTTCCCTCTTGTTATCCTAGAACCCCGTTTACTGAAAAAACTCCCGAACGAGGGGGCGGGGCGGCATATATGGGGGTGCGTGCGCAGCACGCACCCCCATATATGCCGCCCCGAATCCTCTACAGACTCACAATTGATATAGCATGAGTTCCGTGATATATTGAGTGCAAAGGTAGAGAAAAAAATGGTTAGAATTCCTTCAAATCGAGTACCAACACATCCAGGCGAAATGTTACGCGAAGAATTTCTCATTCCGATGAATATCACACACGCAGCAAGCAGAAGCTCTGCAGCTGGATAACATCGAGCCATATGTCGCATCGACAAGTTCTGTTGCATAATTCATGTTTGAGTTCACTGAAAAAACTCCTGAACGAGGGGGCGTGTATGAGTAAAATCAGCTACGTTGTCAAGCGCAGCGGCGCGATTGTGCCATTTACCCCGGAGCGGATCACCAACGCGATTTACCGCGCCGCGGTGTCGGTGGGAGGGCGCGACCGTTCGATTGCCGAGGATCTGAGCCAGCAAGTGGTGCGGCTGCTCGAGGAGAACTGCCCACCCGGCCATTCCCCCCACATCGAGGAGATCCAGGACCTGGTCGAAAAAGTGCTCATCGAGAATGGGCATGCCAGAGTCGCCAAGCACTATATCCTCTACCGCCATGAGCGAGCCCGCCGCCGTTCGGAAAGCGCCAATCGGCAGTCCAGACCATCTGGGAATATCCCTTGGGCGAAGTTGTGGTATGTTCTGAATTGGGCTGTAGATCATCATCTCAATACAGTCGAGAAATTGAATACTCGCATCGCCCAGGGAGAGTTCCCGGCGATCGTGAACGAGTCGGAGAGCGCTTATAAGCTGGATGTCGAGAATGCAACCTGGCAGATCGCCGAACGCGGCGAGGCTTTGAAGGTCGTGGTCATCACCGGGCCATCCTCCTCGGGCAAGACGACTACCACGATCAAACTTTCTATGGGGTTAGAGCAAAGAGGGCTGAAGCTGGTCACCCTCAATGTAGATAATTATTTCTTCGACCTGGAGATGCATCCCAAGGACGAGTTCGGCGATTACGATTTCGAAACCCCGCAGGCGCTCGATCTGCCCCTGATCAACGAACACCTCGAGAGGCTCATCGCTGGCGAGGAGGTCATGATCCCCTACTATGATTTCAAGACCGGGCAGCGGCAGAGCGATGTCACGCCGATGAAGCTGGCAAAGAACGAGATCATCCTGATAGACAGCCTGCACGGATTATTCCCCGCGATGACCCAGGCAATTCCTGCGGAACAAAAGTATTTTCTCTACCTGGAACCTCTGCTTCAAATGAAAGACCGCCGCGGAGAGTACATCCGTTGGACGGATATCAGGCTGATCCGACGCATGTTGCGGGACGCTGCCCACCGCGCCTACGATCCGCGGAAAACCCTGATGCACTGGCATTATGTCCGCGCCAGCGAGATGCGAAATATCATCCTCTATATCAACGCCGCCGACTATTTGATCAATACCGCCATGCCCTATGAGCTGCCTCTGTATAGCCACAAATTGCTCGACGATTTTGCTCGATGGGCAGAGGAATTCCAGGATGACCCGCTGCGCGCGGATGCTTTCAAACGCGCCGAACGTCTCTATAACGTTTTAGCGGAGATTACCCCTGTATGGGATGATTCGCCCGTGCCGCCCGATTCGGTCTTGCGAGAATTCATTGGGGGGAGTTGCTATGAGTATTGAGAGAATCGTAATAGAGGTTACCGCCGAGTTTGCGTGACCGCGAAAATCCCCACCAGGACCAACAACAGCGCGGCTGCTTTGTAGATCTCTCCCACGGTCAACCAATTTCGATTGAGGATGCCAAGGGCCACGACCGGGCCGAGGGTAGCCCCCAGGTCCCCGAACGTGTAGATCAACCCCAGGCTGCGCCCACGTGATCTCCCATTGACGCGATCGCCGATAATCGCTGGCACGAGGGTTTCCACTCCACCGCTTACCATCTGCGCCAGTAAAGCGCCCATCAAAGCAACAGGCGCAAAGGGGATGCTCATCAGCCAGATTCCCGCGCCCCCAAGCAGCAGAGACAGCGCAACCACAGGCCAGCGACGCCCCAGTCTGTCGGACAGGGATCCCGCCGCTGGAGCGCTGCTGACGCCGGCTACCATGCTGAGGGCGGTGTATGTGCCGGTCAATGTCGCGATGGGGATGAACCAGCCAAACACTTCGAGACTCTCGCCCATCAAACTCGACAACCAGAGGATGGCAGTAGCCGCAACTACCCCCCAGGTAATGAAGCGAGCGACGAAAACAGGCGCCGAAGCCGCAAGCACAAGACGCCATGGGATGAGAACAACTCCAGCAGGTTGGGATCGAGAATCTTTTCCCGCTATTTCCTTTTGGCGCGTCTCCGGGAGCAGGATCAACCACAACAAGGCAGCCAACCCGATCAGGAGCGCGCTGATCCACTGCCCAGAGCGGAACCCGAATAGATCGGTGAACAATCCTCCCAGGAATGACGCCAACCCAATACCTACGAAGAACCACATCTGGTACGCGCCGCTGAACCGACCGCGATTCTCGTCGGTGGAGATATCCAAGATCACAGCGTTGCCGCCAATCCATAACAAGGACCAGGCCAGCCCCCAGATCGCCCGCCCCGCAAATAGAGGCCAGAATCCCGATCCGAGGGCATAGAAGACGCTTGCAATGGAACCGATCGCCAGCGAGGCGACCAATAGAGCGCGGCGGTACATGCGGTCATACAGGACGCCGACCATCCCGTTCAACAGGAGTCGCACCGCCCGGTTCGTTCCTAACAATACCCCCACCATGGCCAGGCTTACACCGGCTTCGGCGGCGACCGCGGGATGCGGAAGGACGGTATATAAAGTCGCATCGCCCAGGAGGGAGATCGCGGTGCCGATACCGAGGAGTGTGATGATGCGGCGATGATTCGTCATCGATATATTAGAGATTATTACGCAGTGCAAACTCGATTCTTGCCTGTTCGCTTGGCCTCTAAAACCGCCCTATCGGCCGCATGCAGAAGCTCCTCCCCCGTCTGGGCGTCATCGGAGATCGCTGCAACGCCGATGCTGACTGTATATCCGAATATGGGAGAACCAGCCTTGAGCGTGATCTTTTTGCCGGGCAACGACTCTCTGGCTTTGGTCACCGCAGTCACCCGAATTCGTTCTGCCAGGTTGCATGCGCCATCTCTACTGGTATGCGGCAAGAGCAATACGAATTCTTCACCGCCATATCTGGCCACCATGTCGGGATGGCGCACGTTGCTGGACAGAATTTTCGCGATCTCCTTCAATTGTTCATCCCCAGCCGGGTGGCCGTAGGTATCGTTGAAAATCTTGAAATCGTCTATATCCAGGAAAATGAGCGAGAGCGGATGCCCATAGCGGATGGCGCGCATGACTTCGTTTTGCAAGGCTATGTCGAACGCCCGTCGATTCGCCACGCCGGTCAGTCCATCCGTGATGGCCATCTGTTGCACCTCGCTGAATAACTTCGCGTTTTCGATTGCCACAGCAATATGAGAGGCTGCGATGGTCGACAGATGCTCGTCGTGTTCAGTAAACGCGTTGGGTTCATCGCTGTCAATTGATAATGTGCCAATAATCCGATCCTTCGCCTTGAGTGGAACGACCAGCAGGGAGCGCACATCTCGACTAAAAAACTTGAAATCCGGAACAGCGTGAGTATCAGGCACGTAATGAGATTGGCCGGTCTCGACCACCATTCCGCTGACTCCCTCGCCTACCTTCAATCGGAAATCTTTGATCCACAGGTTATCCACCCCTGTCGAATCGCCCAATGTCAGAGTCCCCGTATCGGGATCGAGGAGCGCAACGGACACAGCTCGCACAGCTAACACCTCTTTCAGGGAATGTACAGCGATATGGAGGACTTCTTCCGCATCCAGGCTAGAGGCGGTCTTCTGCGCCAGATCATACAACGCCGACAATTCATTGAGATTCTTTTCCAGATCGGTGGCATATTGGGCGTTGACCAGCGCAATCGCAACTTGGGTAGCTAAGGTCTCCAATAAACGGCGATGACGGTCGTCGTAGACCTCAGGCTCGAACGACTGCACGGAAATCATCCCCAGGATGCGGTCATGCGCAACCAGTGGTACTCCCAGCCAGGATCGAGCAACCCGAGAGCCATGTCTTGGCTGAACTGGCAGAAGATCCCTTTCCATGTCCCTGACCAACAGGTAACGCCGATTCTGTATTACCCAGCTCGATAGTCCCCCCTCATTCAATGGGAAACATTTCGACATCCACTCGGATAGTTTTTGGTGCTCCTCCATCGCCAGGGCAACACATAGCTCTTCCGTATCAGAATCATAAAGCACAACTGCAAACGAGTCGGGAGCGAACAATCTCACGATCTGTTGATATATACGATCCAAGAGAATGTCAACTTCCAACACACTGCTGGTATCCAGCGCTGCATCGAACAGGCCGGATAGTTCCTGCATCTGACGCTGGGAGTCTGCAAAAAGACGAGCGTTTTGAATGGCGACTCCGGCTTGCCGTCCGACAGCTTCAGCTAATTCTCGATCACGATCGCTAGACTTCCATTCGGGGGCGAAATTGAACAACCCCAGGGCGCCGATGATATCCCCGCTGCTGCTGACCGGAACTCCTAACACGTTTTTCAGACCAGCATCCACCCATTCTTTGATTGCGCTGTGATAATGGGGATAGTCTCCTGTGATAACTGACCTTCCCGTTTCGATGATTTCCCTGGCAAGCCCTAAGCTTTCAGGGGCAGGCTTCTCGCTCAAGCTCTCCGGCATATTGTAGAGGTAGGGATAGGTGATCGCCTTACTCACAGGGTCTACGAGCGCGATGGCCCCTGCGCTGGCATTCAGCAGCTCGACAGATAGACGGACGATTTCCCTGAGCACGGTCGGCAAATGGAGGGCGCCGCTGATCGTGCGTGTAATCTCGGTCAGCCGTTTTTCACGCTGTAGCATCTCATTCGTCTCGACCAGCAGTCTGGCGTTCTCCAGAGACACCGCCGCCTGGTTTGCGAACAAGGTCAGCAGCTTAAGATCATCGGGGGTAAATTGGCGCACATCCGCATTATCCAGGACGTGGAGCACGCCCGTCACCTGCCCATGCCAGGTCAACGGCGCGCTGATCACAGCTGTGAAAGGCTCATCATCATCGAAAATGGCTGCCCTCCCAGACCAGCTCCGATAATCATTGATGATCAACGGCTCACCGGTCTGAGCGACTACCCCGGCGGAACCCTCGCCATATTCGAGCACCACGCCGGTGTAGTCGGCAGGTGTATGGTAACTGACCACGCAGCGTACTTCGTTTCGCGCTGCGTCACACAGATACATTCCGCCAACAGGCGCAGCAAGCAGCCGGGTGGCGCTTTCGACGATCTTCTCGAGCAAAGAGGTCAGATCTCTGGAGGTTGTGATCTCCAGGGAGATCGCATGGATAGCCGCCAATTCATCTACCCTGCGGAGCAACGTTTCTTCCGAACGAGCCAGAGAGTTCTCGAGCTGGCCATACGAACCAAATAACATATCGAATGAACGCCGCCGTGAAATGATCTCGAAATCCGGTAGATTCGACGCAGCGCGAGACAGGTATATCGCAGTCATAGGCCAGAGCAGAATCCCCGAGATCGTCTTCCCTATCAGTTGCCCCGGTAAGATTTCTGCCAATCCGGGCGTGCCAGCATAGGTCAATGAACTAAAAATCAGCGCATCCGTCCACAATGTACCCAATAACGCCGCAATGGTCGCCAGCCAGATGGGGGCGCGACTATGTGGGGGCGAATTCCACAATCTCAGTCGGTCGCTGAACCCAAAGCGATTGATGACGGTTTGATACAGGATGGCCAGGATATACATATCCGCTATGAAGGCAATGATGGACGCGGCTATTCTTCGAGCTGATAATCGTAAAATAAGCGTATCGGCTGCCAGGCCAACAAAGCTGCCGCCTCCTGGTAGATCAAGATGATGATATAGGCTGTAAAGCGCAAACAAGACAAGCAGGATGACCGCCACGATTCCCCAGATCGCGATACGGGCTGACGCAGTGCCCTCGGTGGCGTAGATGAGCAAGACACCTAATAAGATCGCTGGAACGATTACATGGGAACTCATGGTCAGGTTGACATTCGGTAAGAATTGAATAAATACCCCCAGAGGAGCAAACAACTGCACAACTGCTGATAAGCTACCCAAAAAGATCAGCAACAGCGTCAGTCCATAGCGTGATCGCAGGTGATGTAATCCCAAGACTACACCGCCAAGCACAAACAATTCGACACTGAGCAATAACAGATTGAGCAACATATTTCGACTTATCAACCAGGCCGTGCAAGAGAGAAAAGGACGATGTGTGAATATTGTGAGGAATCCCTTGCGCGCTATTCTACCTTAATTCTCTTCGTAGCGGGAGCAATCCGCTAATTTCGCAACCCGGCTTATCAGATTTGGCTCTACTCATTTTTTCGCTCTGCGCATTCTGCGTCTCTGCGGTGTTGCAGTTTTTTCAGTTCACTCGTTACTGCTCAGGCTATCGATTGGAAATCGAGGCTGCGTTGCGAAACCGACCTTTGTCGGTTGAAAATCCAATCCGCGAAGGTGGATTTCGCACGCCAGCCTCGAATTTATTCGATGGCTGAACAGTTACGTTCACTCAAGATATAATTACTGGTATGAAAATCTCCTCCATGCGCCAGGCCATCGCCGAATATGTCCACGACGGCGACAGCATTGCCATCGAAGGCTTCACAGCCTTCATCTGTTTTTCCGCTGCCCACGAGATCATCCGCCAACGCCGCAGAAACCTGACGCTGTGCCGCATGACCCCGGACTTGATCTACGACCAGATGGTCGCCGCCGGCTGCGCCAGCAAATTAGTTTTCAGCTACCTGGGGAATCCAGGAGTCGGCTCGTTGCACTGTATCCGCCGCGCTGTCGAAAAGAACGTCCCCAACCCACTAGAGCTGGAAGAATATTCCCATTTCGGCATGGTAAGCCGCTATCTGGCTGGGGCCGCGCGCCTGCCCTTCTTCCCCCTGCGCAGCTATTACAGCGCCGACCTGGCCCAAGCCAACCCCAGGATCCGCTTCATCCAGAATCCCTACGGCGACGAGCAACTTGCCGCCGTGCCAGCCCTGAACCCGGATGTGGCCATCCTCCACGCCCAACGCTGCGACCAGGAAGGCAATACCCAACTCTGGGGGTTGATCGGCATGCAAAAGGAAGTCGCCTTCGCCGCCCGGCATGTCATCGTTGTGGTCGAGGAGATCGTCGCCGAAGAGGTCATCCGCAGCGACCCCAACCGCACGCTGATTCCTCACATGATCGTGGATGCCGTCGTGCACCAGCCGCGCGGCGCGCATCCCTCCTACGTGCAGGGCTACTACGACCGAGATAATCAGTTCTATGTGGAATGGGATCGCATCTCGCGCGATCGGTCGGCGGTCGAGAATTGGCTGGACGAATGGGTGTACAGCCTGGACGACGGGCGGGCGTATCTGGACAGGCTCGAGGCGGGCGAGGCGGACATCTGGGAGCGTCTTGCTCCCGGGGAGGCTTACTCGCAGCCGGTGAACTACGGCATCTATGGGTGACCGCGGACGACGGACCGCGGTCTGTCGTCCACCGTCCGCGGTCTTTTGGAGAATATTATGCAAACCTACACCCCCTCCGAAATCATGATCACCTCCTCAGCCAGGGCCATGGCCGGCGAGCGGGTCGTCTTCGTCGGCGTCGGCTTGCCCAACATCGCCTGCAATCTGGCCCGCCGCACCGTCGCCCCCGACCTGGAGCTGATCTACGAATCGGGCGTCTTCGGGGCGCGGCCGGCGCGCCTGCCGCTCTCCATCGGCGACGCCGCCCTGTTCAGCGGCGCGATCTCAGCCTGTTCGATGGCCGACCTCTTCATGAACTACCTGCAGGGCGGACTCATCGAGGTTGCCTTCCTGGGCGCTGCGCAGATAGACCGCTTCGGCAACCTCAACAGCACCGTCATCGGAGATTACCGTCAGCCCAAAATCCGCCTGCCTGGCAGCGGCGGGGCCTGCGAGATCGCCATCCACGCCCGCAAGATTCTTATCATCATGCCGCTGAGCAAGCGCGCCTTCGTCGAAGAGCTGGATTTCGTCACAAGCCCCGGTCATCTGGATGGTCAGCCCGGCGCACGCCAGAAAGCGGGCATGCCGGGGAGCGGCCCCCAACGAGTCATCACGGACAAGGCCATCTTCGACTTCGGCGGCGAGATACCCGAAATGCGGTTGATCTCCGTACACCCCGGCGTCGCCGTCGAGGAGGTCCAGGCCGAAGTCAGTTGGCCGCTCAACATCGCCCCTCAACTGGCCGAGACCGCCCCCCCCTCCGCCGAGGAACTGCGCATCATCCGCCAGCACCTTGACCCGGCCAGAATCTATCGCCTGGACGCGGACAAACGCGGATGAACGCTGATAAATAGTAACTGCTCAGCCATCGAACGGATTAGCCCGAAAAAAGGGTGTGCGAAGGGGGCGCAGCCCCCTTCGCACACCCTTTTTTCGGGAACTTCCCCGTTTGGCTGAGTAGTTACGATAAATATAAGAATCCGCGTAAATCAGCGTTCATCCGCGTCCAAACTTTATAGGAGTGTAGATGAACGAAGTTGCTATCCTATCCGCAGCACGCACGCCCATCGGTAATTTCGGCGGGGCGTTGATGGATGTCTCCGCCGCGCAACTGGGCGAGGTCGCCGCCCGCGCAGCGATCCAACGAGCCGGGATCACGCCCGACCGGGTTGACGAGACCATCTTCGGCTGCGCGCGGCAGGCCGGCGTCGGCCCCAACATCGCCCGGCAGATCGCCTGGCGCAGCGGCATCCCAGTAGAGAAGATCGCCTATACGGTCAACAAGGCCTGCGGCTCGGGGCTGAAAGCGATCACCCTGGGCGCGCAGTCGCTCATGCTCAGCGAGAATCGAATCGTGCTGGTCGGGGGCGTCGAGCAGATGTCGCAGATCCCCTACCTGCTGACCAAAGCCCGTTGGGGCTACCGCCTGGGAGATGACGTGCTGATCGATTCGAATTACCGTGACGGTTACAACTGTCCGCTGGCCGAGATGGTCATGGGCGAGACCGTTGACCGGCTGGCCGAGGAATACGGCGTCGGCCGCGCCGAACAAGATGCCTTCGCCGCCGAAAGCCACCGAAAAGCCTGGGCGGCCTGGGAGAGCGGCGCATTCGATGCCGAAGTCGCGTCGGTAGAGACAAAGGGGGCTAAAGGCGAACCCGTCATCGTCGCCAGGGACGAACGCCCGCGCCCCGACTCGACTCCCGAAAAATTAGCCAGATTGAATCCCGTCTTCCGCACAGCCGAGGAGGGCGGCACGATCACCGCCGCCAACGCCAGCGGCATCACCGACAGCGCAGCCGCCTTGATATTGATGCGCGCCGACATCGCCCGCGCCGAAGGCCTGCGTCCGTTAGCTGTGATCAGGGGCTTCGCCAGCGCCGGCGTAGCCCCCGAACGCATGGGCCTCGGCCCCGTGCCAGCCACACACAAACTGCTGGAAACGACCGGCCTGGGATTGGACAATTTCGACCTGATCGAGATCAACGAGGCCTTCGCCGCCCAGGTGCTGATCGTCGAGAGAGAGCTTCCCTGGGATACAGCGCGCCGCAACGTCAACGGCGGCGCGGTAGCCCTGGGGCATCCCACCGGCTGCACCGGTGCCAGGATCGTGGTCACGCTGTTGTATGCCATGCGCAACCGGGACGCCGAACTCGGCCTGGCTACGCTGTGCATCAGCGGCGGCCTGGGCATGAGCCTGACGCTGAGCAGAGCATGAACCACCGGCACCCTTATGGGAACGTTTTCTACCGCCGCATGGCGCACGACCACCCGCTGATTGTCCACGGCGAAGGCGTCTATCTCTACGATCAGGAGGGGAAACGCTACCTGGATGGCTGCGGCGGGGCCCTGGTCGCCAACATCGGTCACGGCGTGCAGAGCGTCGTGCATGCCATCGCAGAGCAGGCCGCGCGAGCCGCCTATCTCCACGCCAGCCTGTTCACCAGCGAAGTCCTGGAGCGTTACTGCGCGGAACTTGCCAGAATCTGCCCTCTCTCTGACGCCAGGTTCTATCCCCTGACCAGCGGCGCAGAGGCCATCGAGGCAGCCATCAAACTGGCGCGGCAGGCGCAGGTCGAGCGCGGCCAATCGAAGCGCTATCTGACTATCGCCCGTTGGGGCTCCTATCATGGCGCGACGTTGGGCGCGCTGGCCGTCACCGGCAAGGGCAGGATGCGCGAGCTGTTCCGACCGATGATCGTGGACATGCCGCATATCCCTCCGCCCTACTGCTACCGCTGCCCCTTCGGACTTGCGCCGATGGCGTGCAGCCTGCAATGCGCCACCGTGCTGGAGGAGGAGATCATCAAACAAGGCCCCGAAAATGTGGCCGCCTTCCTGGCTGAACCCGTGGGGGGCGCAACCCTGGGAGGCATCGTACCGCCTCCGGGGTACTGGCCGATCATCCGAGATATCTGCGACCGTTATGGCGTGCTCCTGATCGCAGACGAAGTCATGACTGGCATGGGGCGCACCGGCGCCTGGTTCGGCATCCAGCATTGGGATGTGCAGCCCGATATACTCGCCATCGGCAAAGGCGCAGCCGGGGGCTATTTCCCCCTGGGCATCCTGGCTGTGCGCGGCGAGCTGATTGATTCGATCGCCAGGGGCAAGGGAGAATTCAATCATGGGGGCACCTTCTCCCATCATGCCGTGGGCGCGGCCGCCGGGCTGGCGACGCTGAACTACCTTCGAGAGAATCAACTGGTCGAGGGGGTATCTCACAAGGGGCGCATATTAGAAAAGCTCATCAAAGAGAAGCTGGCCAACCTGGACGTGGTCGGAGATGTCCGCGGGATGGGGTTGATGTGGGGAGTCGAGCTGGTGCAAGACAGAGTAACCAAAACCCCCTTCGACGCTGAACTGCGCCTGTCGCAACAGATCGCTGACGAGGCGTTCCAAAAGGGCTTGCTCGTCTATCCCGGCAGCGGCAGCGTAGATGGGCTGCGCGGCGACCACTTCATGCTCGGCCCGCCTTTTACGATCACTGATGATCAGATGGAAGAGATGATAGAGATCATCCGCCAGGCGCTGAAGCTTCGAGCGCGCCGACATCCTGGAGAAACCAGGATTGTATAGCAGGCCGCAATCGGATGGCCTGCCCCCCGCCGGGCGCTAACACCAGCTCCAGGGTCGAAGCGCTATCAACCAGCTCCTGTCGTATCTCGTAACCATGGGGGTTGTTCTCCCAATCGGCATCGAAACTATCGGCGTAGATTTCAGCCACATACTGCACAGCCGGATCGAGGAAAGATAACTCGATTTCCAGGATACGGGCGTTCTCGTCGGTGATGCTCCCGAGATACCAATCGTCGCTGTGGCGATCCTTGCGGACGATGGTGATGTACTCGCCGATCTCGCCGTTGAGCACGAGGGTTTCCTCCCAGTCCGTCGGTACATCCACGATGAACTGGAAGGCAGGATGCCCTCTGTAATTTTCAGGCATGTCGGCGGCCATCTGCAGGGGGCTGTAGAGCACAACCATCAAAGCCAACTGCTTGGCCAGGGTGGTGCGCTCGCGGTTTTTGGGATTTTTGCCCTGGAACGTCAGATCGAAGAGGCCGGGCGTGTAATCCAGCGGGCCGCACAACATCCTCGTGAAGGGGATCACGGTAGTATGTTCAGGCGGATTGCCGCCGTCTGGGCCCCAGGCGTTCCATTCCATGCCGCGCACGCCCTCGCGGGTCATCAGGTTGGGGTAAGTGCGCCGCAGACCGGTATCCTTGACCGGCTCGTGCACATCCAGCATGATCTTGCGCTGAGCGGCCAACTCGACCACTTCTTGATGGTGCCGCACCATGCGCTGGCCGTGATGCCACTCGACGCCATCTATAAGTGTGCTGGCGTAGCCGGTTTTGACAGTATCCACGCCCAGGGATTCATACAACGTAAAAGCCTCCGCCATCTGGCGCTCGTAATTGAGCACATCTCCGCCGGTCTCGTGATGGCCGATCAGGCGCACGCCTTTTTCCTTTGCATAACGGGCGACCTCTTCGAGATCGAAGTCCGGGTAGGACGTGGTGAAATCGAAAGCATCCTTGCTGTTGAGAAAGCCCTCATCCCAACCGATATTCCAACCCTCCACCAGAACTCCCTCGATGCCGTAATCCGCCGCAAAATCAATATAACGTTTGGCGTTCGCGGTGGTAGCCCCATGACTCGGGCCGCTGCCCCAGGAATAGATTCCCAGGTGCATCCCCCACCAGATGCCGATGTATTTGCACGACCTGACCCAGGAGACATTCCCCAGGACGTTCGGTTCGTTGAGGTTGAGGATCAAATACGAAGTAATCAGGTCGCCCGGCCTCTCGGCGATTTGCAGCGTGCGCCAGGGCGTTCTGTGCGGAGTCGCAGCCCTGATCCTGACCAC
>Ga0194126_10004293_pt1 | contig 21873 bp, 17 predicted proteins | sample TA2KigC150mmetaG_FD_148641 | JGI IMG/M metagenome (GOLD analysis project Ga0194126, IMG submission 148641) | Freshwater microbial communities from Lake Tanganyika, Tanzania - TA2015035 Kigoma Deep Cast 150m | ecosystem: Environmental > Aquatic > Freshwater > Lake | place: Tanzania: Lake... | reverse complement strand
TGGCCGCGCTGCATCCCTACGACTGGACGGCGCGGCCGCAAGAGATTGCGCGGGACTGGAACCCCGACTATTGGCGCATCCTGGAACGCTTCGAGGCGCTCACGAGCCGGGGCTGCCTGTTGAACACATCGTTCAATCTGCACGGCTATCCCATCGTATCCAGCGCCAAAGATGCGCTGGAGGTTTTCGAGAAATCGGGTCTGGAATACCTGGCGCTGAGCAACTACATGGTGCGCAAAGAACCGGCGTAACCGTTCGGAGGGTAGCGGAGCATCCTGAGCGGAGGCCGGCGTAGTATGCCGGACGCAGTCGAAGGATGCGCAGCGGACATTGGCCAGGGCCGCATCCTTCGACTGCGCTCCCGCTTCGACTCCGTTGCACTCCGCTCAGCGTCCGCTCCGCTCAGGATGCTTGCTATTCAGGATGGGCTGAACGGTTACGAACCGGCAGCCGTGCCGTAGCGCTGAGGCGGCAGGAGGAAGAGACGTGGACGTTGATCCGACCGGGCGCAAGCTGAGGCTGCTCATACTCACCGCCAAGCCGCCGTTCCCGCCCGTAGACGGCGGCCGCATTGCGGTGTATGAGCCGCTGCGCCGGCTGGCAGCGCGCGGCCATCGGATCACCCTGCTCACCTTCCGCTCGCCCGGCCAGGACGAGACCAGCCTGGCGCAACTGGCCCCCTTGTGCCGGGTGGCGTCAGTGCCGCACGACACGCGCACGCGGCCGTTAGGGCTGATCGGCAATCTCTTCTCGCCGCTGCCCTACAACGTCGCCAAATACCACTCGCCGCGCATGGTGCAGAAGCTCAAAGAGGTGCTGGCCAGCGAGCCGTTCGATGTGGCCCATCTCGAGCAGGTACACATGGCGGGATACCGCGCCATCACCCAAGGGCAATGGGGCATCCCGACGGTGCTGCGCCAGGAGAACATCGAGTCGCACCTGGCAGAGCGCTACTGGCGCACACAAACCGGCCTGCGCCGCGCCTATGCCCGGCTGCTGGCAGCCCGGCTGCGTCGCTACGAGTCGGCGGCCTGCGCGGCGGTGGATCGGTGTCTGGCGATCACAGCCGAGGATGCCGCGCGCTTGCGCGATCTCAGCCCGCGCGCCAGGGTGGTTGTGATCCCGGCCGGCGTGGATGTCGAGGCGTTTCGCCCCTCGCCGCAGAGCGAGCAACCCGATACCGTGGTTTTCGTCGGCTCTATGGATTGGCCGCCCAATGCCGATGCGGCGCTCTGGTTCTACCAGGAAGTGCTGCCCGCGATCCGGCGAGCGGTTCCGGCGGTGCAGTTTTATGTCGTGGGCAAGGATCCGCCCCCCGCCGTCCGCCGGCTGGCGGAAGATGGCGCCGTCCATGTTACAGGATTTGTCGAAGATGTGCGGGACTACCTGGCACAGGCCGCAGTCTTTGTAGTTCCGCTGCGCGTGGGCGGCGGCATGAGATTGAAGCTGCTGCAAGCGCTGGCGATGGCGAAGCCCGCCGTCTCCACCACCATCGGCGCCGAAGGCATCGCGGTGGCGCACGGCCAGAATATCCTGCTGGCCGACAGCGCTGCTGCTTTCGCCCAGAGCGTGGTCGAACTGTTGCGGGATCGGGGCCTGAGAGCGCGCCTGGGAGAGAATGGCCGCCGGCTCGTCGAGACGCACTATTCGTGGGAAGCTGCCACCGACTTACTGGAAGCCGCCTATCAGGAGGTCAGACGATGAAGATCCTCTTTGTTGCCTCCCGCTTCCCCTGGCCCACCACGCAGGGCGACCGTCTGCGCGCCTACCACCAGTTGCGGCTGCTATCGCAACGCCACCAGATCGTCCTGCTGGCCCCGCAGCCCGAAGCCGATATCGAGGAGAACCTGGGCGTCATCCAACCGTTCTGCGAGAAGATCCATCTGGTCGCCACGCCGCTGTGGCGACGGTTGTGGCGCCTGGCCCACGCGCCCTTCACCGCCTTGCCCCTGCAAACGCTCTTCGCCTTTGATCCCCATATGGGCCGGCAGGCCGAGCGGCTGGTGCATGAAGACACGTTCGACCTGGTGCATGTCCAGTTGATGCGCATGGCACCCGTCGCCGACGGCCTCCGGGGCATCCCCACGGTGATAGATTTCATTGATGCGCTCTCGCTGAACATGCAGCGGCGCACGCAGCGTGAGGCGTGGTATCGCGCCTGGCTCTTTGCGCTGGAAACACGCCGGGCGCAGGCCTACGAACAGCGGCTATCGCTGCGCTACGATCAGGCCGTCGTTTCCACCCTACAGGATCACCAGGCGTTGGGTGCGCACAGTTGCATCCATGTGGCGGCCAATGGTGTAGATCCTGGCCGCGTCTTTGTTGAAGATGGCCGCCATCCCAACGTGATCGCGTTCACCGGCCACATCAGTTACTTTCCCAACGCCGACGCGGCGATCTGGTTTGTCAACCAGGTCCTGCCGCTGGTCCGCCGCCACGTCCCCGATGTGCAATTCTGGATCATCGGCGCTGACCCGCCGCCGGCTGTGCAGGCGCTCACCCAACATGCGGGCGTGATCGTGACCGGCCGCGTGCCATCCATCACCCACTACCTGCAGCAGGCCACGCTGGCGGTGGCGCCCATGCAGTGCGGATCGGGAATGCAGCTCAAGGTTCTGGAGGCCATGGCGTGCGGCGCGCCGGTCGTGGTGACGCCGTTTGCCCTCGGCGGCCTGGATGTTCGTCATGACGAGCACCTGCTGATCGCCCACGACGCGGCCGGGTTCGCGAACTCGGTGACGCAACTGTTGCAGGATCGCCCCCTGGGCCGGCGTTTGGCGGCCAGCGCCCGCCGATTAGTGGATGAACAGTACACCTGGGAGCATTCGGTAGCGCAACTGGAAGAGGTCTATGCCCTGGCCATCCGGCAGCATCGGGAGGGATCCGACCGCAACTGTCAAGGTTCAGATAATCTTCTGGAGTCGAGGCTTTAGCCGGTTGCTCGCAAGACCGGCTAAAGCCTCGATTCCGGATCACGAAACCCAACTCGTTATCTGACTCGCTGTAGCGAATGTCTTGTGGTAAGAGCGGAGGTAAGTGCAATGATCAGCCTGGACAAACCGATACATGCGGGTGTTGGCATCCAACAAGCCGCGCAGCAACCCGCGGGCATGTCGCTGCGCCGTCAGGCCAGCCACGTGCTGTATCGGGAAGTCAAGCGGCTCTTCGACATCGCCGGGGCACTGGTCGGCTGCATCGTTGTGCTGGCGGTCTGCCCGGCGATCTGGCTCGCCAATCGGTTGCGCAGCCCTGGCGACCTCTTCTACTGGCAGGAACGGGTGGGGCTGCACGGCCGGCCGTTTCGGATGGTCAAGTTCCGCTCGATGATCATGAACGCCGAGGCGGACACCGGCCCCATCTGGGCGCAGGACAACGATTGCCGGATCACCGAGGTCGGCTGCGTCCTGCGCAAGTCTCGGCTCGACGAGCTGCCGCAGGTCTGGAACGTGCTGCGAGGCGAAATGAGTCTGATCGGCCCCCGACCCGAACGACCGGAATTCGTGGCCAGCCTGGCCGAAAGCCTGCCGACATTCCAGGAGCGCCATGCGGTTAAGCCCGGCATCACCGGCTGGGCGCAGGTCAACTATCGCTACGTAGCATCGGTGGACGATACGCTCGTCAAGCTCCAGTATGACCTCTACTACATCGAGCACCGCTCCATCTACCTGGACCTGCTGATACTGGCGAAGACCGTCCTGGTGATGGCGAGCTTCAAGGGCACGTGAATGGTCTACCCACAGGAGGCCTTCGGCTCGACGCGGCGCTGGAGGTGCGCGCCGGCTCGCCGTTGGGCAAACGCCTGCTGTTCCCAGACCTGACCGATCCGGCCGGGCTGTGGAAGAAGAAGTGACGCGGTAACGGCACGAGACCTTCGAGAGCCTGCCCTGGAAGGGTTTCCCAAATCTCGAAGGTCTCGCGGCAAGATACAGAGCGGAGCCAGCCCCTATTCGTACCGCGTGACAGGTTGAGGGGGTGACAGGGTGACAGGGTGACGGGGTGAGGGGGTGACAGGGTAACAGAGTAAAGGGATGAATCAGAAGGCGCTATGTCCGTGCGTTTCTGAGCGGGATGCGGTATACTAGGGTCAGGAGGTCGGGCCATGCAGCAAGTGCCCCCATCCCTGTCGCAGGAGGCGTGGCATGAACAAATACTTCAACATCGCCGGGCCGTGCAATCCCAAGAAACACTATATGCTGCCGGCGCAGGAGCGCTGCCAGGGGCTGAGCGGCCTGCTGGATCAGGGCGTCTACTTCGTCATCCACGCGGCGCGGCAGACGGGCAAGACCACCCTGCTGCTGGACCTGGCGCAGGAGGTCAACGCCGCCGGCCGCTATGATGCGCTCTACTGTTCGCTGGAAGCCGCCCAAAACATCAGCGAGCCGGAGCGCGGCATCCCAGTGATTGTGGACCAGGTGAGTCAATGGTTACAGGTCCACGAGCATCTGAGGTCCTATCCGTTTGCCGAGCACGTCGTTCCGGCGCAATTTGCCACCATGCTGCAACGTGCTTTTACAGAGCTATGCCGGCAGTTGGACAGGCCGTTAGTGGTGCTGTTCGATGAGGTAGATTGCCTGTCCAACGGCACACTGATCGCATTCTTGCGCCAATTGCGTGCTGGCTATGTGCAGCGTAGTCTGGCGCCATTTCCCCATTCAATCGCCCTGGTGGGGATGCGCAACATCCGTGATTACAAGGCGCGCATCCGCGACGACCGGGAGACGTTGGGCAGCGCCAGCCCGTTCAACATCGTGACCGAGTCGCTGACCTTGCGCAATTTCACCCAGGACGAAGTGGCGCGGCTGTACGCTCAACACGCAGCCCAGACCGGACAGCTCTTTCCCCCGCCGGTCGTCGCGGCCATCTATGATCACACCCAAGGGCAACCGTGGCTGGTGAACGCCGTGGCCAGGGAAATCGTGGTCAAGATGCTGGGGTCAGATTACTCGCGTGCGCTCACGCCCGACCTGGTCGAGCAGGCCGTGCAAGCCCTCATCCTGAGCCGGCCCACGCACATTGACAGCCTGATGGAACGGCTCAAAGAGGCGCGTGTGCAGCGCATTGTGGAGCCGGTGGTGATGGGGAAACAGCAACGCTATGATTTGCTGGACGATGACTACCGCTATGTGCTGGACCTGGGACTGCTGACCGAAACGCCAGCCGGTTTGTCGCCGTCCAACCCCATCTACGCCGAGGTGCTGTTGCGCACCCTGACTTTTCGCACCCAACAAGAGTTGGCCGATCTGCGGCTACCGGCGGCCGCCCCGGCCTACCTGGTAGACGGGAAACTGGACATGCGGCGGCTCCTGGGCGACTTTCAGGCGTTCTGGCGCGAACATAGCGAGATGTGGATCGAGCGGTTCCAGTACAAAGAAGCCGCGCCGCATCTGATCCTGCAGGCCTTCTTGCAGCGGGTGATCAATGCGGGCGGCCGCATCCACCGCGAGCTGGCGGCGGGCGGCGGCCGGTTGGATACGTGTCTGGAGTATGGCGGAGCACGATACCCCATCGAGATCAAGCTACGCTACGGCGCCCAGACTTACGCGGAGGGGCGGGCGCAACTGGCGGGGTATCTGGAGCGGCTGGGTTGCACAGAGGGCTGGCTGGTGGTGTTCGACCGGCGCCCAGAGGTGTCCTGGCGCAAGAAGATCTTTTGGCGCACCCGGCGCGAGGCCGGCAAGACGATCCACGTGGTGGGGTGTTGAGGGTCGCTGAATCCTGCCGCGCGCTGGAGGCGCGCCGGCACGCCGCTGGGCAAACGCCTGCTCTTCCCAGACCTGACCGATCCGGCCGGGCTGTGGAAGAAGAAGTGACGCGGTAAATGGACCGCGACCTGCGAGGTTTCCCCAACCTCGCAGGTCTCCCGGCAAGAAAAAAGGGCCGCAGGTGAATTCCCACCTGCGGCTCCTCTGTGGCAGAGCGGAGCCAGCCCCTACTCGTACCGCGCGGTCAAGCATCACTTGAAGTAGATCCTGGCGCGCCTACATTTGGCGAACCGCGGCCAGGCCGAGAGTATGCGCGGCGGAGTGGGCTGGTGAAGGATGCGGCCGAGAGGGATGAGTGATCAGAAGACTCACCAGTTGTCGCTGCACGGACCCAGATAATCAATTGCCCGTTGGTTTTCACATGCCGCCTGCCCACACCTCCCTCCTGATCTGCGGCGCCCTCTGCGCCTTTGCGTGAGGCCAGCAGGGCGATTGTCAGGACAGTCGCCCATGCCGGCCGCGAGCCACGGCCAGTGAAAACGGGACGCGGACGAGCGCTGATGATTTTCCTTCTCCGCGTTTTTCCGCGTTCATCCGCGTCCTGTTTTCAGAGCAGGAGAGCCGTGTACCCCAGCGCCTTCACCGCAGCTACGATCTGAGACTCGGTAAGCCGCGTCGCGTCGTATTCCACCGTCATCTGCCCCTTCTTATAGCTGGCCGACACGTTCTTGACGCCCGGCAAGCTGTCTTCCAGGCTTTCGATGCGCATCGCGCAGTTCACGCAGTACATGTCACTCACGAGAAATGTCTTCTTGGTCATGGCGCGGGGTCACTACTCGAAGATGATCTGCCCGGTATACATGCCCATCGAACAGGTGAATCGCACGATGGCGCCTGGCTTCTGCGGCGGAATCGCCACGGTCACGCGGCCGGTATCGGGAAGCAGTTGATGGTACTTGAGCGCCGGGATGACGAAGTCGCGTGCGCACGAGTAGGTCTTGTTGGTCACCAGGTCAAGCGAAATCGCGCGGTTAGCTGGCGCCCGCAGCACCCGCGGGCTGTATCCGTTGCCCAAAACGCGCAGCTCCAACACCGGCATGGTGTTTGCCGGGCCCGCGGGCGGAACGGCGACCGCCGGCGGGATGGCGGCTGGCGTTGGAAGCGCCTTCGGGACGCCGGTCGTGGCGGTTGGCGGGATGAGCGGGGTCGCCGCGGGCGTAATGCGGGTAGCGGCCGGCGCAGCAATCGGGGCAGCCTCCACCGCAGGCCGCAGCCTGGCTGTCAGGTTGGCGAATGAGACCGGCGAGCCAAGCAGATTCAGCCCGCTCTCGACCGTGACCAGGCCCAGGATCAGCACGACGACCGCGACGAAACGCAGAAAGTACTTTTCGAGCCGCGCGCCCAGCTCGGTGGCGAGATAGGCCACCAGGAAGAAGACCGGGCTGGCGCCCAGCGTGAACGCGAACATCAGCGCCGCGCCGCCGGCCGGGCTGCCCGTGGCGAGCGCCGTGGCCATCATCGCCTGCGTCACGCCGCAAGGGATCAGCACCGTCAGCGCGCCCAGGAAGAGGGGCGTGAAGAAATCGGTCTCGCGCCTGGCCGTGCGCCGGATGTAGCGCGTGATGAAACTGGGCGGCTCGATGACGAAGTGGCGAAAGATCGGGTGAACGTTGAACATGCGCAAGGCATTGCCCACCATGAACACCCCGATGAGGATCATCAACGCCGCGCGCATGATCGGATCCAACGTCAGAACCGAACCGAGCAGCCCCAGGAGCGCGCCGAGCAGCGTGTAGACGACCAGTTTGGCGAGCAGGAAGAGCGCGATCGGCAGCGCGGTGTTGGGCCGCGGCGCCTTCACGGCCTGTCCCTTGTGGGGGCCGGCCGGCGCGGCCAGCAGGTCTTGCTCGATCTGCCGGGCGAGTGAGCCGGCCAGCAGTCCGCCCTGCACGGCCAAACAACTCAGGCCGCCGGTCGTCAGACCAGTGATGAAGGCGAGAACCAGTTGTTCCATCGCTTAACGTTTGCCTCCGTCCCACACCACAAACGGCATGTTGACGACCACGCCTGGCTGGATGATGGTCACTTCGTTGGCCTTCTGCGCGGCCAGCACGTCGGCCGCCGACTTTAGCTCACGCGCCTTCGTTGGGTCGGCCCACTTCACCAGGTGGATGCTGCGCAGTGGGGTGTAGCCGGCGGTCCCTGGCGGGTTCGGGAAGACGTCGCCCTGGAAGCCCAATGGCCCCTTGCCGGCCACGCCGTTCTCGAAGACGTAAACCGGGGCCAGGCTGTCGGCCGGGGTCTTCGCCAGCGATGGGACGTGGAACACGGGCGACTTCATCATGTTGGTCAACTTCTCGGCGATGCCGGCGTCCGAGGCCTCGGTGTGCACGAAGTAGATCTCCTTGCCCTCGGCCCACGCCTTGCCCGCGGGCAGCGCGGCGGTGGGGATCTGCGCGGCTTGCGGCGCGCACGCAGACAGGATCGTGACGGCGGCCAGGGCCGCAATGACGATGCAGACGGGTTTGACGATGTTCATTCTGTTCCTTTCCAGCTTCAATAGGAGATTGCTTCGCTGCGTCCGGCGATCCTTCGACTCCGCTCAGGATGCCGGACTCCGCTCGGGATGCCGGACTCCGCTCAGGATGCCGGACTCTGCTCGGGACGCCGGACTCCGCTCAGGATGCCGGACTCCGCTCAGGATGCCGGACTCTGCTCGCAATGACTACGGCTGAACAACTGGGTCCTGTCCATTCACCAATCTACCAATCTACCATCTACAATCTCCCAACCTACCATCCCCCCACCCTCTGCCCCCGCAACCGCAGGCTATTGCTCACCACAAAGACGCTGCTGAACGCCATGGCGCCCGCGGCCAACATCGGGTTCAGGTAGCCCAGCGCGGCGGCCGGGATCAGGATGACGTTGTAGAAGAACGCCCAGAACAGGTTTTGCTTGATCGTGCGCAGCGTCTTGCGCGAGAGGGTGATGGCGCGCGCCACCCCGCGCAGGTCGCCGCTGATGAGCGTGACGGCCGCCGCGGCCATCGCCACATCGGTCCCGGTACCGATCGCCAACCCCACATCGGCCTGGGCCAACGCGGGCGCATCGTTGACCCCGTCGCCGACCATCGCAACGACCGATTTGCGATTTCGGATTTGCGATTTCGGATTTGCGATCTGCAATTTGCGATTTGCCATTCGCAGTCTGCTATCTGCTATCTGCAATGCCTTCACATGCGCGGCCTTGTCGCCGGGCAGCACCTCGGCCAGGACTGAATCTACCCCGACCTGGCGAGCGATCGCGTCGGCGGTGCGCTGGTTGTCGCCGGTCAACATCACCACGCGCAGCCCCATCCGGCGCAGTTCCGCGATTGCCTCGGCCGAGCCATCCTTGACGGTGTCTGCGACCGCGATCACCCCGCGCACGGTCCCATCCACCGCGGCCAGCATGGCGGTCTTGGCCTCGCCTTGCAGACGCTCGACCGCGGGCTGCAGGCCGTTCAGCGCATAGCCGCGGGCGGTCATCATGCGCAGATTGCCGACCGCCACCCGATGGCCCTCCACCTCGGCCTCCACCCCGTGCCCCGCCTCGGCCGCGAAACCTTGCGGCTCGGCCAGCGCCAGGCCGCGGCGCGTGGCCTCGGCCCAGATCGCCTCGCCCAACGGATGCTCGCTGCCCCGCTCCACCGAGGCGGCCAGCCACAGCAGCTCATCGGCGGGCAGCTCGCCATCGGTCACCACATCGGTCACGGCCGGCTGGCCTTTGGTGATGGTTCCCGTCTTGTCGAGCACGACCACGTTCACTCTGCCGGCGCGCTCCAGCGCCTCGGAGGTGCGGAAGAGGATGCCCAACTCTGCGCCTTTGCCCGTCCCCACCATCACCGCGGTCGGGGTCGCCAGCCCCATCGCGCACGGGCAGGCGATCACCAGCACCGCGACCATGTTGACCAGCGCCCGCGTGAACGCGTTGATGTCGGCGTTGATCGGCAGCGCCGGGCCGAAAAAGTACCAGCCGAGGAAGGTCAGCGTCGCCAGGACGATCACCGCGGGCACGAAGACGGCCGAGACTGCATCGGCCAGCTTTTGGATCGGCGCCTTGCTCGCCTGCGCCTCTTCCACCAGGCGGATGATCTGCGCCAGCGCGGTCTCGCGGCCGACTTTGGTGGCCTCGAACTTGAGCAGCCCCAGCTTGTTGAGGGTCGCGCCGATCACCGCGTCGCCGGGTTTCTTTTCCACGGGCAGCGATTCGCCGGTCAGCATGGACTCATCCACGGTCGAGCGGCCCTCGATCACCGCGCCATCCACTGCGATCTTCTCGCCGGGACGCACTAGCACCACGTCGCCCACGCGCACATCGTCAACCGGCACTTCCAACTCGGCCCCGTCGCGCACGACGCGGGCGGTTTTGGCGCGCAGCCCCATCAGCTTCTTGATCGCCTCGCTGGTGCGGCCTTTGGCGCGCGCTTCCAGAAACTTGCCCAGCTTGATCAGCGTGATGATGACCGCGGCGGTCTCATAGTAGACATGGCCTGACAGCCAGCCGAAAGTGATGGGCAAGCTGTAGAAGAACGCGGCCGACGTGCCCATGGCGATCAACACGTCCATGTTGGCCGAGCGGTTGCGCAGCGCCTTGGCCGCGCCGATGTAGTATTGCCAGCCGACATAGAACTGCACCGGCAGCGCCAGCGCCAGGAGCAGCCAGTTGAACCACGGCTGCGTCTCGCGCATCCCAACCATCCCTTGCACCGGCGCATAGAGAAAGGCGGGCAGCAAGCCGAAATCGCGACCCATCGAGAGCGCGAAGAGCGGAACGGTGAAGAGCAGGCCGGTGATGAGGAGGCGACGCTGCGTGTTGATCTCGCGCTCGCGCGCCGCGGCCTCGGCGTCCTGCGCGTCGCCGCCCAATTCGAGCGCCTCGAAGCCGGCCGCGGCCACCGTGCGACGGAATTCGGCCTGGCTGACGATCGTCGGCACGTATTTGACGCGCGCCTTCTCGGTCGTATAGGTGACGGTGGCTTCGAGCACCCCTTCCAGCTTGCGGAGCGCCCCTTCCAGCCGCCGCGCGTCGTTGTCGTCGGCCAGCCGCTTGATGACCAGATCGGCCTCGCCCGTGGCGATGCCGTAGCCAACGTACTCTACGCGCGTGATCAGATCGGCCAGGCCGAGCTTGACGGGGTCGAACTCCACGCTGGCGCGTTCAGATGACAGGTTGACCACCGCGGTCTGCACGCCGTCGAGCTTCTTCAAGTTGCGCTCCACTGCTGCGACGCAGTTGGCGCAGGTCATGCCGGTGACGGGTAAGGTGAGTTGTTTCAAGGGTGTGCCTTCTCCTTTCCCAGGGCGTCGCGCTGCTCCGGCGACAAACCCAAACCCAGGCATTATACCGCAACTCGCACCGAATACATCGGTCGTTCGGCGCGCGGCCACCGCGCCATTTGGCGCGGGTCGAGAGTTGCCATGTCGGTGAGTTTGTGCTACAAAGAGCGTGCCGTGCGGGATTCGCTTCGGGCAACGGAACTGGGCGAGCGACGCCGCGCCTTCAAGAGCACACCCACCCATACCTGAGTCACATGAGGTCAGCATCATGCGCAAAATAACCCCGGATGACGCGTTGGAATACCACCACCTGGCCGGCAAACCTGGCAAACTCGCCATCGTGCCGACCAAGCCGATGTCTACCCAGCACGACCTGGCGCTGGCCTACACGCCGGGAGTCGCCGTGCCGGTATTGGAGATCGCCCGCCAGCCCAGCCTGGCCTATGAGTACACCGCCAAGGGCAACCTGGTGGCGGTGGTCTCGAACGGCACCGCCATCCTGGGCCTGGGCGACCGCGGCGCGCTGGCGAGCAAGCCGGTGATGGAGGGCAAGGCCGTGCTCTTCAAGAAATTCGCCGACATTGACGTCTTCGACATCGAGTTGGACTCGCACGACCCGGAAGTGGTGATTCAGACGGTGAAGGCTATCGCCCCGACCTTCGGCGGCATCAACCTGGAGGACATCAAGGCGCCAGAGTGCTTCTACATCGAGGAGACGCTGCGCCAGGCGCTGGACATCCCGGTGTTTCACGATGACCAGCACGGCACAGCCATCATCGCCGGGGCCGCGCTCCTCAACGCGTTGGAGCTGGTGGGCAAGCGCATGGACGAGGCGCGGGTGTGCATCTCGGGCGCTGGAGCTTCGGCGATCTCGTGCGCCGAGCTGATGGTGCGCCTGGGGGTGCGCCGCGAAAAGATCGTGCTGGTGGACTCGCGGGGGGTTATCTATCGCGGCCGCACCGAGGGGATGAATGCGTACAAGGCGCGCTTCGCGGCCGACACCGACGCGCGCACCCTCGCAGACGCGGTGTGCGGGGCCGATGTCTTCTACGGGCTGTCTGCGGCCAATGTCCTGAAGCCAGAGCTGCTCCTCACCATGGCCGAGCGCCCCCTGGTCTTCGCGATGGCCAACCCGGATCCGGAAATTCGCTACGAGCTGGCGCGCGAGGCGCGGCCCGATGCGATCATCGCCACCGGCCGCTCCGATTACCCGAACCAGATCAACAACGTGCTCGGCTTTCCGTTCATCTTCCGGGGCGCGCTGGACGTGAGGGCGCGCACCATCAACGAGGAGATGAAGGTGGCTGCCGCGCACTCCCTGGCCGCGCTGACGCGCGAAGACGTCCCCGATAGCGTCCTGCGCGCCTATGGGCTGGAGAGCCTGCGCTTCGGCGTAGACTACATCGTGCCGAAACCGCTCGACCCGCGCCTGATCCTGTGGGAGGCGCCAGCAGTGGCGGCCGCGGCCATGGCGACCGGCGTGGCGCAGCGCGAACTGAACCTGGACGAATACCGCGATCAGTTGGCGTTCCGCCTGGGCAAGGGTGAGCAAATCCGGCATTTCGTCATGCGGTCGGCCCAACGGTCGGGCGGCGACAAGCGCATCGTGTTCGCCGAGGGGGAAGAACCGAAGATTCTGCGCGCGGCCGTGCGGCTCGTCCACGAGAAGATCGCCCTGCCGATCTTGCTCGGCCGGCCCGCTGTCATCGAGCGTGAGCTTGCACGGCTGGGCCTGGAATGTTGCGCCGAGGTGATTGACCCGGAGACGTTCGCACGCTGCGAAGAGTATGCGCATGCTTACCATGCGTTGCGCCAGCGCAAGGGCGTGACGCTCCAGGATGCGTGCCGCGATGTGCTCCAGCCGAACGTGCTCGGCCCCCTGATGGTGATGATGGGGGACGCGGATGCCGCGATCTCCGGGCTGGTGCATCACTATCCCGATGTCATCCGGCCCGCGCTGCAAATCCATCATACCCGGGCCGACTCGCGCCTGGTGGCGGGCGTGTACATCATGATCATCAACGACCGGCCCTATCTCTTCACCGATGCCACCGTCAACATCGAGCCGTCGGCCGAGGACCTGGCCGACATCGCATGCCTGGCGGCCGATTTCAGCCGCAGGCTGGGCCTGGAGCCGCGCGTGGCCATGCTTTCCTTCTCGAATTTCGGCAGCACCCGGCATCCTGCGGCCGAGAAGGTGCGACGGGCCGTCGAACTGGTCCGACAGCGCTGCCCCGATCTGGCGGTAGATGGCGAGATGCAGGCTGATACCGCGGTGGTGCCAGAGATTGTGGAGGAACGCTACCCATTCAGCCAGGTGAAGGATGCCAACGTGCTGGTCTTCCCCTCGCTGGAGGCCGCGAACGTCGCCTACAAGCTGCTGGGGCGTCTGGGCAACGCAGAGACCATCGGCCCGATCCTGCTCGGCATGGGCGCGCCGGTGCACGTGCTACAGCGAGGCGACGACGTGCGCGACATCGTGGACATTGCGGCCGTGGCCGTGATGGATGCGATGGCGCAAGACGACGCGGGGCGAAACCATCGGTGATTGAGTCCGTGGCCTTGCGTCTGCCCAGGCGGGCGACCGCGAGGGATCGCCCCTACAGATTGAGAAGATTCCGACATCTGAGGATGTCGCGCTCGCTGCTGCTCTATGGCCGCAGCAGATCGGTTGACTTCAGGTATTCGTTCCGCTGCGCCACGAAGTCGAGGACCTTGTTAGCCGCCGCGTTGTAGGCCGCCTGAGCCACGATGCCGCGGCCCGCGTTGTATGCCGTCACCAGGGCCGTCAATTCCCTGATCTTGGGCGCCAGCAGATCGCGGCCATAGATGCGCTCATACAGTAGCCGATAGCGTTCGGTGTAGAGGGTCCGAAACGCCGGAGTCGCCAGGAACCGTTTCAGCAACAAGTGCGTCCCACGGCCGCTGCCGGCAGGGCCGCCGAACCCGCGACCGAACATGCCGCCGACGCGTTCCCAATAGATGTCCATCTGCGAGCCGCCGCCCATCGTCATCTTGCCGAGGCTCTCGTTGGCGTCCCATGACAAGATGGTGAACTTCTTGGCGTCGAAATCGTAGTACAGATAGTAGTTGTGGCCCATCCCTGCCAGCGAGTCGTTGTTGGCGAGCAAGTTGTGAACCGCCAGGTAGTCGGCGAAGGCGACCACATCGAAGCGGCCTGGCAGTTGTTCGGCGAATTCCTGATCGCTGGCCTCGTTGACAAAACGGATGAAAGCGATCAGCGGCGCGAGATCCGCCCGGTTGATGGCCGTCTCCTGGTCGAAGACATTCGCATAACTCGTGGGGTCTTCGCCCAGATAGGCAAAGGTGTTGCCCGGCTGGACAGCCTTGTAGAGCACGCCGTTGCTGTCCGGAAACAGCCGATCAACGTAGGTCTGATCAACGTGTTCGGCCACGGTGTACAGCCTGGGCTGCCCATCGCCGACCTGAACGCTGACGTAGGCCGAGCGAGCAATCGGGACCCCGGCGCTGTTCATTGCGTAGTTGGTGACCGGCTCCTGGAGCACAGAGGCATCGGAGAATGCGCCGGCGGTGCGCAAGGCGATCTCGGCAAGACCCTGGTAACGCTGGCCCTTGACGAATCTGTCGAGCTTGACCAGATAGGGCAGGGCGCCGGTCGGCGTGCCAGAAAAACCCGCCCCCTCTTGCGGCGGAACCCCGCCGGGCGCCTGGAAGCCCTCGGGCGGTCTGAAACGGCCAGCCCCAGGCGGCTGAGCCTCCTGGGGGACGGGAGCGCCATCGAGCGGAGCGAAGTTTCCCCCGGCCGGCCCCCCGCGCATTCCGCCCCTCATGCCGCCGCCGGCCGCCATCCGCAGCGAGGCATTGCCCTTCAGACGAATCCCGACCTGGTTGATGCGAACACCATCAATGATGATGTCGGCCTGAAACCAATCCTTGTTCCCGGTTTGCTGATACGTCGTCACCATCTTCTTCTGGTCATCGGCCGCGATCAACACGACCACCTCGTGGACGACCGTCGCGTCGAAGAGGTCAAGGCGGTTGTTGTAGTTCACGGTGGGCCGCCGCGCGGACTCGGCGCCCGCGACCGTGTACGCGGTGATGCGGTTGTTGCGCAGAGCAACGCCGGAGACCACCACGGCCGCGACGAACAAAAGCAACAGATGATAGTGACGCCTGAACCGCACACTCATGCGACTGGCTCCCGATTCACTCAAACACAGGACTTACGCCGGCAGCTTGATTTAGACCTGACGGGTCTCACGTTCCTAGAGATCGGTCGAATTGTAGCCGCTGATCAACGTCACCCGATTGTTGCCGTTCAGCTTCTTGATTTCAGTCAGAAACTCGGCTGTCTTGGCGCCCTTCTTGAGCGTAATGGTGTAGATCAGCTCGGTCAGCATCCCGGAATGGACCGAATCCACACTGATCAGCTCGGACGCGCTGGCGTACCGCGCCATGATGCTATCGAACAGCGTATCGAAGCCCGCGTTGTTCGGCACCTGGATCTTTACCAGTTGGCCGGTCGCCTGGCGCGCATACCAGTTGAAACCGTTCATGATCAGGATCATCAGGCTGATCAACACCGCCGCGATCACCGCGAGCAGGTAGAACCTGGTTCCAGTCGCCATGCCGATCGCCATGGCAAAAAAGATGAAGCCGACATCACGGGTCTCTTTGACAGCGTTGCGAAACCGGATGATCGAGAGCGCGCCGACCAGCGCAAAAGCACGGGCGATGTTGGAGCCGATGATCAGCATGACAACGCTGACGATCACGCCCATCATCACCAGCGTGTGTACGTAGCTCTGCGTGTAAGAAACGCCGCGATGCGTGTTCTGATACACCCAGCCGATCATGGCGGTGAGCACGAAGCTCAGCGTCAGACCGAGCACGACATCGGTGACGGAAAAGGTCCCCGTCAAGTCTTGAAAGCCGAAGAGTTGCTGCAGGATATCCATCGAACGACCTTCCTTGTGTCAGACGATATGATAGCGCGATCGGGGCACGCGCTGAGCCGCTTCCAGGCTCTGACAATACTTGCTCACGCGGATCAACCGGAAATTGTGCGCGGCGACCAGCTCCGTCAGCCAATATGGGACGCGCTCGTTGACCTTGACCTCCATGATGACCCGGTCAGGAGGGAGCATGAAGCGGTCGATCCCCTTCGCATGGAGCGTCAAGTCATGCACACGGTAGCGCAGATGGGTGTCGAACGTCACCCGCAGGCCGAGATCATGGTCAGTTCCGACAAAGGCCTGCCGAAAGTAGCTGATCACGCTGGCAGGCCGCAGGTCCTGCTGCCACAGCATGGCATGGATTTCTTCGACGACCGCGCGATTCAGGGGCTGCTCCGCCAGACTGCCAGCCGCAGCTTCATTCGGGAGCGCCCGCTCATCGCAGAGCGCCAGGGCCTCCCGATAGGCCATCACAACGCGACGCTTCTGCGTAACGCGATTCAGACGCTGCTTGACCTCGACAAAGACCGGGCTGTCGGGGGTCAGCACGGCCTGCGTCTCGTAGTGCCGAATCCGCAGCTTGCGCCGGAACTTGAGGCCCTCCAGCTTCTCCCAGTAGCAGCGATAGTCTGCCGAGTCATAATAGAGGCTTGACACGGTGTAGAACCCGTCGCCATTCGCATGGCTGTCTGGCTGCAGATAGGTCGTGATCTCCTTTCGGAATGCCCGTGCAGCCTCCAACGACAGTAGATATTTGAGCTCGAAGCGATTGAAGCTGCGGATGATGCTGCTGACATCGCACATGATTTACACATTCCCTTCAGCCAGGGGCGCAGTGTCCAACCTGTCATCCTCGGTAGATCACATTTGCTCAGGCCGGATCCGTGATCCGGCGGGTCATGGACCCGCTTGGAGCATGAATCTGTGATCTACTGATCCTCCCTACATCGCTACGCGGCGGCGTCCCACGCAGGGCGCTCCCGCAGAAGACAGTGTAGAGCTTCCGCCTGAGATCGCCCTGAGCGAAAACTGAGAAACGGCTGAGAGATGGCAGCCCATTCTCGTTACACCGCAAATGTGCCTTTCGGTGGAGCACACTGCACCCGAGAACGTGCTATATGATGGCCGCAGTGTTGGAGCGGGAACCGGCCCCTATCCGCGACTTCTTGCGCCAGACTTCCATTCTCGATCGGTTGTGCGCAGGGCTATGCGACGCAGTGACCTCGCCCCTCGCCCCTGTCGCCCCCTCGCCCCTCTCCTGCGAGGAGAGGACGGTTTTTTCCAGCCCCTGGGCGGTTCCTGCTAAGGCTTTCCTTAGCTAAGGATAAGGAAGAGCCTATTCACTGGCTGGCGGTTGTATTATACAATCGCATATGGCACGGCGCTGCCGGCGCGCCGGCTGTGGCGCGCCCGATGTCGTCGGCTGTGTCCTGAGAATCCCCCCCAGTGCCAGGCACCAGGGGGCATCCGCACTGGCGCCGCGGCCGGCAGGGGCCACTGCCCTGCAAATGGGACGCGGCGAGCATGGATGGACGCGGATGGTTTGCAGAAAGGGGGTGAGGCAGCGGTAAGAACGGATTCCTCTCGCGCTTCGTTCTCATCATCCGGTTTCTGAAAGGGAGGCACTGTCATGAAGGTCAAGATCAATGAGGATTGGCTGGCAGTCATCATCGCCTTTGCGCTGGTGATCCTTGCCATGATTAACGTGATCAGCCCCACGTGGCTGAAGTTCTAGGCTGAGGACGCAAAGGAGATAGCTGCCATGACTACTTCCGCCAAGAGGCAATCGAACCTGGCCGGCTTCTTCGTCGGCCTCGCGATCGTTGTTGCGCTGGCCTTTGTGGCCCGCCTGCTCAAGCTACAGGTCTACAACATCAAGGACATCGGCCTGGGCATCCCCGGCAAATCGCTGGAGTATCCACTGTGGGCCGCAATCCTCGGCCTCATCGTCAACTACATCCTCAGGACTGCCAAGGTCTACGATTTCGTCAAGCCCGGTTTCCGCACCGAGCTGTTTCTCAAGATCGGCCTGGTGCTGTTGGGCGCGGGCATCAGCTTCAAAGTCATCGTCACCGCAGCCGGCGGCGCCATCCTGCAGGCGTTGATCCTGGTCACCTGCGTTTACTTCTTCTCGTGGTGGTTGGGCGGCAAATTCGGCCTGCCTGACACACTGCGCGCCGTGATGTCCACCGCCATCTCCATCTGCGGCGTTTCCGCTGCCATCGCCGCCGCAGGTTCTGTGCTGGCCAAAAAGGAGGAGATCACCTACGTCACCGCGCTGGTGATCGTCACCGCGCTGCCGCTGATGGTGATCGCGCCGTTGATCGCGGGAGCGATCGGCCTACCCGAACCGATCGCCGGCGCCTGGTTCGGCGGCAATGTGGATACGACCGCGGCTGTGGTGGGCGCGGGCACGATCTATGGCAAGACCGCCCAACAGATCGCGAGCATCGTCAAGCAGACGCAGAACGCGCTCATCGGCGTGGTCGCATTCCTGCTGGCGCTCTATTTCAGCATGGTGGTGGAGGGCAAGAAAGAACGTCCCAGCGCCATGGTGATCTGGCAACGCTTCCCGAAGTTCGTGCTGGGCTTCATCGTGACATCGCTGCTGTTCACCTTCGGCGCCATCCAGAAGGACCCCGGCGCCGCGATCGCCGCGCTGAAGGACTGGGCGTTCTGTCTGGCGTTCGTCTGCATGGGCCTGGAGCTCAGCGTGGGCCAGATCAAGAAGATGGGCTGGAATCCCGTGATCGTCTATCTGATCGTCACGGTGTTCAACACCTTGCTCGCCCTGCTCGTGGCCTGGGCGATCTTCGGCTGGCTCTTCCCGGCCTCGCTATAGAGACGGGAGACGGGAGACGGGAGACGGGAGACGGGAGACGGGAGACGGGAGACGGGAGACGGGAGACGGGAGACGGGAGACGGGAGACGGGAGACGGGAGACGGGAGACGGGAGACGGGCGACGGGAGACGGGAGACGGGAGACGGGAGACGGGAGACGGGAGACGGGAGACGGGAGACGGGAGACGGGAGACGGGAGACGGGAGACGGGAGACAACTGACCCCCGACCCCTGATCCCTGACCCCCGACCCCTGACCCCTGATCCCTGACCCCTGACCCCCGACCCCTGACCCCCGCCCCCTGACTCCCTGTCTCCTGAACGAAAAGGAGAGATTGCATGACAGAGAGTGATACCCCATTGCTCGACGAACTGGAGAGCGGCCCGTGGCCGAGCTTCGTTACCGAGATGAAGCGAGCGGCCGAGGACAAGCCGGCGGCCAAAGACCTGCTGCTTCAGCTCGAGCGATCATACGTAGATCGCATCGGCCATTGGAAGCACGGGGGCATCGTCGGCGTCAAGGGCTATGGCGGCGGTGTGATCGGCCGCTACTCGGACCTGCCCGAGGAATTCCCCGCGGTGGCCGAGTTCCACACCTTCCGCGTGAATCAGCCTTCGGGTTGGTTCTACAACACGCAGAAGCTGCGCGAGCTGTGCGATGTGTGGGACAAGCACGGCTCGGGCCTGACCAACATGCACGGCGCGACCGGCGACATCATCTTATTGGGCGCACCTACCGCTGCGCTCCAGCCGTGCTTCGACGACCTGGCCGAGGTCGGCTTTGACCTGGGCGGCTCTGGCTCTGACATGCGCACGCCGAGCTGCTGCGTCGGGCCAGGCCGTTGCGAGTGGGCGTGCATTGACACGCTGGAGCTGCTCTACGACCTGACGATGACCTACCAGGATCAGCTCCACCGGCCGATGTTCCCCTACAAATCAAAGATGAAGATTTCCGGCTGCCCCAACGACTGCGTGGCGGCCATCCCTCGCTCTGATATTGCCATCATCGGCGCCTGGCGGGATCGAATCCGGGTTGACCAGGCTGAAGTCGCCGCGTATGCGCAAGCCGGCCTGGACATCGCGGGGGAAGTGGTCGCTCTGTGTCCGACCGCGTGCATGACCTATGACGCAGCCGGCCGCCTGACCATCACGGACGCGGAGTGCAACCGGTGTATGCACTGCATCAACGTGCTGCCGAAGGCGTTGCGGCCGGGCGTCGAGCGCGGCGCGACGATCCTGGTGGGCGGCAAGGCCCCCATCGTCCATGGCGCGTTGCTCTCGTGGGTAATTGTGCCCTTCATGAAGATCGAGCCGCCGTATACCGAGCTGAAAGAGCTGCTGGACAACATCTGGGCGTGGTGGGATGAGAACGGCAGGATGCGCGAGCGCCTGGGCGAACTGATCAACCGGTTGGGGATGCGCTCCTTCCTAAAGGCAGTCGGCCTGAAGCCGCTGCCGCAGATGATCAAAGCCCCACGCGCCAATCCGTACTACTTCTGGGATCCGGAGGAGGTGAAGTAACATGGCAACCAGGACAGATTTCGGGCCGCCCTACTTCAGGGATATGCTCCCGCCGGTCATCCAGAAGAACTACGGCGAGTGGAAATACCACGAGCGCATCAAACCCGGCGTGCTCAAGCACGTGGCCGAATCGGGCGACGAGCTGTGGACCGTGCGCGCCGGCTCCCCGCGGTTGGTCAGCACCGACTGGATTCGCGACGTGTGCGACATCGCCGATCGGTTCTGCGATGGCTATTTGCGCTTCACCAGCCGCCACAATGTCGAATTCTTGCTGGCGGACGCCGCCAGGGTCGAGCCGCTGATCAGCTACCTGAACGAGCACGGCCTACCCGTGGGCGGCACGGGTCACTCCATCACGAATCCTGTGCACACACAAGGCTGGATTCACTGTCACACTCCCGCCACCGACGCGTCGGGTATTGTCAAGGCGGTGATGGACGAATTGTTCGACTATTTCGGCTCGTGGCGCCTGCCGGCTCTCTGCCGCGTGTCGCTGGCGTGCTGCCTGAACATGTGCGGCGCGGTGCACTGCTCGGATGTGGCAATCCTGGGCATCCACCGCAAACCTCCTGCGATCAACCACGACCTGGTGCGCGCCAAGTGCGAAATCCCGAACGTCATCGCGGCGTGCCCCACGGGCGCCATCCGGCCCGACCCGAAGACCAAGTCGTTGATCGTCAACGAAGACAAGTGTATGTACTGCGGCAACTGCTATACCATGTGTCCCGGCATGCCCCTGGCAGATGCGACCGGCGACGGCATCTCGATCTGGGTTGGCGGCAAGGTCTCCAGTGCGCGCACCCCGCCCAAGTTCTCGCGGCTGGTGATCCCCTTCCTGCCCAACACCCCCCCGCGCTGGCCTGAAACCACCGCGGCCGTCAGAAACATCATCGAGACCTGGGCCAGGCACGGCCGCAAGCACGAGCGCATGGGCGAATGGATTGATCGCATCGGCTGGGAGCGTTTCTTCGATCTGACGGGCATCGAGTTTGCAGAGCAGTTGATTGATGACTTCACGCTGGCGCCGGAGACCTATCGGAGCACGCCGACGTTTAAGTGGTAGGTTGGTAGATTGGTAGATTGGTGGTTGGTAGATTGGTAGAGGGGCAGAGGGGGAGTTGGTAGAGAGGCACATTGGTAGATTGGCGAATGAGCAGTTAGTCTCTGATGACCGATTCACCAGTTTGCCAGTATACCAGTATGCCAGTTTACCAATACACCAACTACCGGAAGGAGGTCTTGATGGCCGAGGACGAACTGAAGACCAGGATCATCGAGTACGTGAAGAACAGCAAAAAGAAGGTCGCGGCGCGTGATATCGCCGATGGGCTGGGGCTGGAGCATCGCGTGGCCAAGAAAGCCATCAGCGAGCTGGTCAACGCCGGAACGCTGGAGTTCGAGTCGTTCGGCGGCGCGACCTTTATCAAATTGGGGACGGAGTAGCCACGGATTACACGGATTTCACAGAGAAATCTACAGAGAATCTGTGTAATCCGTGCAATCCGTGGCTGCAATTAGCAAGGAGGCAGTATGCCCATTGTAGAGCTATCAGGAA
>Ga0194126_10004287_pt1 | contig 21887 bp, 16 predicted proteins | sample TA2KigC150mmetaG_FD_148641 | JGI IMG/M metagenome (GOLD analysis project Ga0194126, IMG submission 148641) | Freshwater microbial communities from Lake Tanganyika, Tanzania - TA2015035 Kigoma Deep Cast 150m | ecosystem: Environmental > Aquatic > Freshwater > Lake | place: Tanzania: Lake... | reverse complement strand
CAACCCGCTGAACGCACGCCGCTGACATGAATTCCGATCTGCCCGACCCCTCCCCCAACCCCGCGGCCGCAACCTTCGCCCCCGCCAGCGGCGAGCCGAACCTCGCCAACCTCGATACGTCGGTCTGCGACCTCAGGTTCCAGGTCCAACTCATCCTCGCCTCGATGGTCCTGCTCCTGCTCACCGCAGCCGTCTTTCTTTGGTACCAAGAACGCCTGGTCCGCATCCAAGCTCTCGAACTCAACCGCGCCTCGGAGGAACTCAAACGCGTCGTTGGCGACTACGAGACCAATAGCGTCCCCTGGATGAACCGGTTCTCGACCGACCTTGTGAATTTTGCGCAGGCGCACCCCGACTACGCCCAGATCCTGGCCCGTTACACCATCTCGACCAACGCCCTCCGCGCCACCAACGCCCCGCCCACGCCCACTCCCCCCGCGCCACCGGCCAATCGATAGGGCAGCCCACGCAGGCGCGCTCTGCTGGGCCCTGCAGCCTTCGTTGTCCTCAGCGAACCGGGGGCGCGATCCCTGAATCACACCCGCTGGGGACCGGACACACGAACCGCCTCCCCCGCGTGTTCCCCCGAGCGGAAAGGAAGAGCCGCACCCACGGTCAAGCGCCCGATCGCGGGTTCGGCGGGTGCAGCGCCACTCCGCACGCCGAACAATAGTTAGCCGCCGAAGCGCAAGGCTCGCCACACTGCGGACACCCCGCTGCGGCTGCCGTGCGATGGTGGATGACCAGGTTCCGCACATAGGGAATCCAAGTGAAGGCGTAGGCAAAAATGAAGACCGAGTCCCGCTTGTAGAACAGGGCGTACGAGAATAACAGTCCGGCCCCCACCAGACTCAGCCACCAGAAGGCCGTCGGCACCACCACTCGCCGCTGCTTCTCCGTCGCATACCACTGGACTAAGAAGCGCGAGAAAAACGTCAGGTTCCCCAACCACCCCACCACCTTCCAGACATGCCATTCGACGCCGAGGAACTTGTCTTGCGGGAATAAGAACTGCTCGATCCAATCCATGCCCTCGGATTAAGCGGCAGGCCCCAACCGCTGACAAATCAATTAAAACTCGAACGTCACTTCGCCCAAACGCCGTGCTAACTCCTCGAGCACCCGCCGCTCATCGGCCTCGTCCCGAGCCATAAACGTGACGCTGAACCGCAGGTAAGCACCCGCATCGTCCCAGGGCACCGTCGAGACCAACCGATCCGTGATCAGCCATTCCGACACCTCCTCAGCCGTCTGGAACTTCAGCCGCGTCCCATCGGCACGCGTCGCGGCGCGCGGCGCCTTCACATACAGGAAGAACGACCCCTTCGGCTTGCGCGCGCGGAAACCGGCGGCCTGCAGCACCCCCACCAACGCCGTCATCCGGCGACTGTACTTGGCTGCGATCCGCTCGGTGATCTCCGGATGCTCGAACCCGTAGGCCGCCGCATGCTGAATGGCCAGGAATTGGCCCGAGTCGGTATTGTCCTTCACATCCCCGTAGGCCCGCACCAACAGCTCGTTCCCCGCCACGAAACCGCAGCGCCACCCGGTCATGTTGAAACTCTTGCTGCACGAGTGCAGCTCGACCCCCACCTCCTTCGCCCCCGGCGTGGCCAGAAAACTCAGCGGCTGCCCCTCGAACACCAACGCCGCATAGGCCGCATCGTGCACCACCACCAACCGGTGCTGCCGCGCAAACCGCACCACCTCACCGAAAAACTCCGCCGTCGCACTGGCCCCAGTCGGGTTGTTCGGATAGTTGATGACCATCGCCTTGGCGCGGTCTAGGACCTCCGCCGGAAGAGCCCCCAAGTCCGGCAGGAACTCGTTCGCTTCCGTCAACGGCGTCTGATGCACCCGGCCGCCCAGATACTTGGCGTGTGTCCCGAAGACAGGGTAGCCCGGCGTCGTCATCAACACATAATCGCCCGGGTTCACCAGCGCCGCGGGCAAGATCGACAGCGCCGCCTTGCTCCCGATCGAATGAATCACCTCCATCTCAGGGTCAATCCCAGGCACGCCGCATACCCGTTCGAGATACCGCGCTGCCGCCTGCTTCAGTACCGCGTCGCCGTTGTCTGCGTAACCGCGGTTCTCGGATTTTAACGCCTCGCGATGCAGTTCCGCCACCACCTCCGGGAACGCCATCTCGTCAGGCTCGCCCACGCCCAAGTCGATGATCTCCGCACCGGGATGCGCCGCGAAGGCCGCGCGTTTGGCCCGCTTGATCTTCTCGAATTTATAAAGCGTGGTCGACTTGCCGTATTGGCTCCCGCCGATCCGATCGGCCAGCAGGTTCTGTAGGTACGATTCTGCCATGTTCAGTGCCTCTCAGGGTGTTGGCTGCGCCGGCTCGACTGAGCCGCCTAGCCCAACGCAGTCAGGCCCGAACGCTACCCCACCGCACCCCCTTTGCAAGCCATACGCTTCAACCGCAACCCACCCGGGCTGCGCCCACACAAACGGCTACATCGACGGGGCTTCCCTGGCCGATCGCATCCGCCGCCCTTGAGGGCGAGCATAGCGCCGATGAATCGGCGCACTCCACACGCTTCCCGCCAGTGACCACGCTTCCAGCCTCGATCCCACCTCCCGAACTCGCGCAGCGTCTGGACTGCGTCGGGCGATCGGAAATGGTAGGGCGAGGCTCCCGCCGAGCCGGACACAGCATGGACCTTAACCCGCTAGGGCAAGGCACCCGCTCGACTCGATCGTCGCTGCCCTCGATCGAGGCCCCGCGCGGGTTAAAAGACCGGCGGTACGGCACTGCCACGGTTGCCGGCCAACGCCTGTAACGTCCGCTGTCCTCAGCGGATGCATCGTCGCGGACCCTCTCCGCTGCGCTGGGGCGATGCGCTGGCGACAGCGCAGGCCACGGGTTTGGAAGCCAAGGTCGCCCTCGTCAATGCCTTCATCCGCAAGTTCCGCCCCGCGCTCACCTTCGTGCTCGGCCTTCCAGTCTATGCCTGTGCACGGCCTGACGCGTGCGCCTTTCCTTTCCAGTCAGCCGCAACAGCCATTTCAGGCAAAAGTGCGCCGGATCGACCGGCTTGAGGTACAGCATGGGACAAAGTCCCGGGATGACGGCACGCCCCGCTGCGCGTAGTTTATCGATGGCTTCTGGAGTTGCGGCCCCCGGGCTGAGCGCATCGTGCAACCACACCAGCGGGATCTGAACTGCGAGACAGTCCTCGATTGCCTCCATCGTCTGCGGGCGATCCACGTAGACGAGTACGGCTTCCACCGGCGGATCCACGTGGGTGAGCGAGGAAGCTCGCCCCAGCGACTCGTTGCCGGCAAACTTCGGGTTCACCTCGATCACCTCGATCCCCCGTTTGCGGAACCTGCGCGCGATCCACTGCCCGGGATCCCCTTTGCTGTCCTCGACACCCCAGATCGCAATCCGCCTTTTCCCAAGGAACTCCTGAATGAGTTGGTTGTATCGATCACGGTTCATAATCTCTGCCATGTCTGCTCCCACCGCTGCAGTGCGCTCACCTGGCGGCACTGCCTCTGCTTGGGTCTGCCCTGATCCGACGCCACCTACGGAATGACCACCCGGAAGAACTCAGCCGGTTTGACAGGCTGGGTCAAGGTAACAACTCCGCTGCTCTCCACGACGCGCACCAGTTGCCACTGGGACAGATCCTCCGATACTTCGAGCCGGCCGATGCTCCCGGTCTCGAGGGTCAGGCTGAGGCGCAGTGCACCGCCGGGCGCCGGCGGCAACACCTCGAGGCGGGGCGGGGCGGGTGCGCGTGCAATCCGGATGGGCAACTCGTTCTGCCCCGCGACCCGTAAGTCCGCGCTGGGCGTCAGTCGAACCAGGAACGTTTCCGGCCCCTCAGCGGCGGCGCTGCTATCGGTAGAAACGGCCAGCGGATCCTCGCGACGGGAAAAACCAGGGCCCTGATTCAGGCGCGGCGCCCCCACCGACGCCCCGACGTCGAAGAAGACCCAGCCCTGATTGGTCGACAGGCCCGTCATGGTGAAGGCGATGTTCAAGGCGGCCGTTTGCGGGACCAACTCGACACCCACGACGCGTGGGAGGGTGAGGTCGCCACGGCGTTGGACCTGGGCCACCACGGCGTTGGTGCCCGGAGGCAGGGTGCTGACCAGCGGCTCCAAAGCAACTTCGCTTTCGTCGTCTCTGATCGACACGCCGGCGAAGGGCGTACCGATAAAGACACCGTTCGCGCCCGCATCGAGCAGCCATACGCCGAAGGAACGCAGGGGATCGGGGATCGAGTTGTCGAGCACCGGCACGCGGAGGGACTTTTGGGTTTCGCCGGGAGCGAAGGTCAGTGTGCCCCGGCGCGGTTCATAGTCCACGCCGCCCACCGCTCCGCTGTCCTGGGTGGCAAAACGAACGTCGACGGACAAGTCGACGTTGCCGCGGCGCTCGAGTTGGATCTCGGCGTCGCCGCCGTTCTCGGCCGCGGCCACGGCGGGCGTGACTACGCGGATCCAAGCCAGCTCTGCTGGCGGGTGGACCAAGTACACATTGTCCATCGTCCACGACTCGTCCGTCAGTTCGAAGGCTTGGAAGGTAGCCGTGAAGATGGGGGTAGTATTGGTGATTGGAAAGCGGAGCCGGTAGATCGAATCCACCGACACACGGCCCACGTTGGCCGGCACGGTCCCCCAATCGGTATCGAGCGGGCTGAGCCGATGCCACCCAGGCGGGGGTCCAGTTCCGGCGCGGCAGGGGTGGCCGGCACGCGCTGGGTGAAGTAGGAGGGCCGCTCCCGATCGTCGTTGTTACTGAAGGCACCCAGCCAAAGCGGCTCGCCCTCGAGCCAGACACCCCACCGGTCCATACCGTACCAACCGTGGAGCCCGTCCCAAGAGTTCTGGGCCCAGACATCGAAGCCGAAGACGACCTCGCCTAAAGGGACCTCGTTGGTGAGCTGGAACCGACCCAACTCCTTCACGAACCCATTGCGCCCCCAGCGGGTGTCGAAGGCCCCCGACGAAAAGGTCGGGATCCAGCCCGGCGCGGTGCGGCCGCTAAAGTCTTGGCGGTAGCGGTTGGTGCCCACCACACGCAGAGCTATCGGGGCGCTGGTGACCGTGCCGAACTGGTTGCTCACCACGGCCACCAGTGTCGCGCTAAAATTCGTGGGCCGCAGCGGCAACTGGGGCGCGGGCAGAACCTGCCCCGTTAAGACCAGTCCGTCGAGCGTCCAGGCCGTATGCAGCGGGCCCTGACCCGAGAGCAGCAAGGGCGCTTCCACGGGTGCGCCGGCCAAGGCGTTCAAGTTCATCGGCTGATCCAAGATCTGGGGTTGCAGCGACGGCACAACTCGCACCTCGACCGTCTGTCGCGTGGCACCGAAGTCGTTGGCGACTTCGAGTTGGTAGAAGCCGGTGTGACGTTCCAGCGCTGGGTCGAAAGCGAGCATGACGTTGGTGGAACCCGGGACCTCGACAAAAGTGGTGTGGGCGCTCGTACCCACCGTGGACGAAAGCACACGCAGCCAGCGATAGGCGAAGGAGCCATGCCCCAACACATTCGTCGGCCCCACCGTGAGCTGCTGCCCAGCGGTGAACGTCTGCGGCGATGTCATGCCTAGAATCTCAGGTGCTCCAGGGTAGAAAGTCACTTGCGCGACCGCCGACGTCGCCCCCCCCGCCCCATTCCAGAGGACGACCTGGTACTCGCCTGGATCGGTGAGCAGACTGCCCGCCAGTCTGAGCGGATGGCTGTTGGCCCCGGCAAGGTTGGTGCCAGCTCGCAGCCATTGGAACCGGAACGGCGGCGTGCCGCCAAACGTGCCCGCCAACGTGACTCCCAAGCCGCCGGCAAAGTGGCCCCCCACGGGCGATTGGGCGATCTCCGGTCTGACTACCGGCGCCGCCGAGACATAGCGCAGCGGCGGAGCCGTGGAACCGGCCGCAATGCAATCGATGAATTCCCCAGTCTGGCGGTGGAACCGGCGGATGCAGCTCTCGTCCATCACGTAGAGCACACCGTCCTCCCCGAAGCAAAGCGATCGCGGCCGGACCATACCCCCCGCACCCCCGGCTATGAAGATCCCCGCATAGCCGCCGTCGCCGCCCCGAAACCGATGGATCGCCCCGCCCACCGTGACATCCGCCGCCAAAAGATCCCCATCCCAACGCCGGGCAAACGCAGACAGTTGACTTAGTCCGCGGGTCTTTGCAGCTTCGGTTGATCCCAGGAACTGACCGTCGCCGGCGCGAAAGGACTTCACCGTCCCGTCGCCTGAACTGGCGACCAGCACCGTGCCGTCCGGCGCGATTTGGACATCTTCACTTCCCTGGAAACCGCTCGGAACGTCCCACGAGGTCAACCTGGCCACACGCACAAAGGTCACGCCGTTGAGGGCGGAGACCGACCGGGCTGGGGGGTTGCTCAGGTACAGATTGCCGTCGTTGCCCCAGGCAAATCCCGTGACCGTGCGCGAATTCTCACTGCCGCCCAGGTCGATCCGATCCACGTACTTTCCGGTGCTGGGTTGGTAACGTTCGAGGGCGTTGGCAGTGTTTGCGGGCACGTAGACCAACCCGTCCGGCCCCCGGTCAAAACCCTGCCCCGCCGACCAGGCTCCTGTCGTGGCCGCACTCCCGAGGAAGGCTCCAGTCTCTGCGTCCCGTCGCTCGACCGCCACGGGTCCCACGGTCACCCGGTTCCAAAGCTCGGCGGGGGCTGCTTCGGTGACGACCACCCCCGCCGGACCCGACTCGACACTGCCGCCCGAATTGCTCACCACCACCCGGTAACCGGCCGTGTCTGAGGGTTGGACGTTGGTCAAGGTCAGGGTGGCGTTGGTCCGTCCGTCCAACACAGCGGTCCCGCAAGACCACTGGTAGCGGAGCCCTTCGCCCTGGGCCTCCACGGTCAGCGAGACCTGCTCGCCCGGCCGCGCCCGCAGCCGCTGGGGTCCTTGGGCGATCTTCGGCGCTTCTTGCGCGCAAACCCAAATGCTCCAGCAACCCAACAGTGGCAAGAGCCAAGCGCATCCACTCGGCGCCCGCCGAATGACCGCCCGCTTCACGATGAAGGAGGCGAGGAGAGCGTCGATTCGACGTGGCTCAGCCGTCGTGGGATGACTCGAGGAACAACCAGAGTCAACGAGCTCGAAGCGCAGCCTCATATAGCATCCGTCCTTGCGATGACAGCTCGGAATAGACGACACATTGCAGGGCGCGCAGTCCTCTGCGCGCCGTAAACCGCTGTGGACACAGCAAGCCGCGGCGCGCAGAGGACTGCGCGCCCTACCGCCGAGTTGTAGTCCATCTCAGTGACTCATCAGTATGTGGAGTGTGCGTAGGTTAGTGACGGCCACCGCCTTGTCAAGGTCAGCGACAGGTCAGCGGCAGTCTCTGTCAGCGCCGATCTCAAGGCTGTATTGCCCCGAAGCTTGCGCAGTGTTCGCTCGCTGAGGAGTGAGGAGGGCAAGGCTGGCCAAGATTTGGCTTTATGATGGCAAAAAAGGTTTGGTCTTTCGATTCAGTTCCGTGCTACTTGGACTTTGAATCAGGTTGAAGCCGTCTTACGTTTGCGCGCGAAACGAATGAACACAAATTCGGCAACGGTCCCGGATCGCCGCGAGTTCCTGCGAGCGGTTGTGCGGGGTGCAGCGGTCCTCACGCTGGCCGGTGGGGCATTTTACCTGAGCCGGGCCCGCTCGACCGCCGCGGGCAGCCGAGCCTGTTCGGGGCAGGGACTCTGCCAGGGCTGTGGGCTTTGGGCCGGCTGCAGCCTGCCTCGAGCGCGAGCGGCCTCGATCACCGAGAATAGAACGGAAAACGGAGGATAGGCTATGAGCGAGTTATCCCAGCCGACAAGAGTCACGCGACGCCGGTTTCTCTGGCAGGGTATTGCGGGTGCGAGCGTCTTGGGAGTGATGGGCGGGTTGGCGGTCCGTGCGGTGCGTTCCCGACAGGGCGCCGAAGACCGGGCGCCCAACCCCTTTGCGTATGAGATGGGGCACTTCGAGCAGACCGATGCGAGCCTCATCGCGTACGAGCGGGTGGCCGGCTTTCGTTGTCCTCGACCCGATCCGCGCCGTTTGACCTTCGATGCCCGCGGGCGCCTGTGTCTGGCGGCAGGCAATTACGTCAGCCTGTTGGACACAGCCGGGGCGACGCTCTCCGAGATCGCACTGCCCGGCCCGGCCCGCGCCTTGGCCGCCGCCTCGGACGGAACACTCTATGTGGGACTACGCCAGCAAATCCTCGCGTTCGACGCGCAAGGACAACGCCGCGCGACCTGGGATCCCCCACCGGGCAAACCGTGGTTGACCGGTCTGGCCGTTAGCGAGACCGACCTGTTCGCCGCCGACGCCGGCAACCGCGTGATCCACCGCTATGACCGTAGCGGTAAACCGCTCGGGCGCATCGGGGAGCGGAACGCAGACCGAAACGTCGCTGGCTTCGTCTTGCCCAGTCCGTTCCTGGACGTCGAGTTGCACCCGGACGGCCTCTTGCGGGTGAACAATCCCGGCCGGCACCGGGTCGAGGCGTACACGGTGGACGGCCACTTCGAGTTGGCTTGGGGCAAAGCGACCGCGGCGATCGAGGGCTTCTGCGGTTGCTGCAATCCGATCAATCTGGCCGTGCTGCCCGACGGCCGGTGCGTCACCTGCGAGAAAGGGTTGCCTCGCGTCAAGGTCTACGACCTGCACGGGGAATTCGAGAGCGTGGTGGCAGGCGTCGAGGCATTCCCTGAGAACGCCAAAGCCGGCGCCGGCGACGGCATGACCGACGGCGTCAAGGCCGGCCTGGACGCTGCGGTCGACGCCACCGGCCGCATCTACGTGCTCGACATGGTGACGGGCGACGTCCACGTCATGGCGAACAAACCAGGGCAAGCCCTGGCCGGCTAACATGAATCCTCCACCCCAAAAAACCAGCCCGCTCAGTCGACGCCAGTTCTTCCGCGCCGGCGCCCGTGTGGCCGGCATGACGGGTATGGGGCTGCTGTGCGGCATTCTCGCCCCGCGGGCCAGCGCGCGCACCACCGTCTGGCAGATCGACCCCGCCAAATGCCTGCGCTGCGGTCGCTGCGCCACCGAGTGCGTCCTCACCCAGTCCGCCGTTAAGTGTTTCCATACCCACGCCTTCTGCGGCTATTGCCAGCTCTGTACCGGCTACTTCGTCCCCGAACCCAACGGCCTCAACACCGCCGCCGAGAACCAACTCTGCCCCACCGCCGCCATCCGCCGCACCTACATCGAAGATCCCTACTACGAGTACGCCATCGACGAAACCTTGTGCATCGGCTGCGCTAAGTGTGTCGAGGGCTGCAACCGCTTCGGCAACGGCTCGCTCTACCTCCAGGTGAGCCAAGATCACTGCCTCAACTGCAACGAATGCGCCATCGGCCGCGTCTGCCCCGGCGACGCCTTCCGTCGTATCCCCATCGACCACCCGTACTTGCTGAAGACCACCAGCCACTAAAGCGCCGCACCGGACTCCTCCCGGCCTCCTAACCCAACCCACCCACGTCCGTCAGCTCCCCGCCGCAGCCCAGTACCATGATGAACCAAGTCAAGCGCCGGAAGGAACTTAGGGGGGCAGCTTGGCTCTGGGCCCTCGGCTGGGGGCTGGGCCGCAGCGTGGCCGAACAACGATTCCCACCGCCGGACTTCGAAAGTGGCTACCAACTGCCCCTAACCCAAACCCCGGCGCCACGCTCTCTCCTGCTGCAATATGTGGACGTCGGCATCTTGGCGGTCGCTTTGGCGCTGGCGTGTTACCTCGTCTATCGCCGCCGCTCGCGGACAGGCGTGCTCGCCTTGTCCCTGTTCTCCCTGGTCTACTTCGGCTTCTACCGCGAGGGTTGCATTTGCGCCATCGGCGCCCCACAAAACGTCGCCCTCGCCCTCTTCGACTCGACCTACGCCCTACCGCTGACCGCCGCGGCCTTCTTCCTGCTCCCCCTTGCCGTCGCCCTCTTCGCCGGACGCACCTTCTGCGCCGCCGTGTGTCCGCAAGGGGCGCTGCAGGACTTGGTGTTGCTGCGCCCCGTCAAAGTGCCTGCCTGGCTGGAACAGGGCCTGAGCGTGATCCCGTTCATCTTCCTGGGAGCGGGGTTGGCCTTGGCGGCAACCGGCAGCGCGTTCGTCATCTGCCGATACGACCCCTTCGTCCCGCTCTTTCGCCTCTCGGGCAGCTTCATGCTCCTCCTGGCCGGCGGCCTGTTCCTACTGCTGGGCATGTTTGTCGGCCGGCCCTATTGCCGGTTCCTCTGCCCGTACGGCGCCCTGTTGCGCCTGGCCTCGATCGTCTCGAAGTGGCGCGTGCGCATCACGCCCGATTACTGCACCCGCTGTCAGTTGTGCGAGACCTCCTGCCCCTTCGGCGCGATCCGCACCCCCGTCGCCTTGCCCGCTAACCCGCTCGCCCTCGCGCCCGAACGAAAACGCTTAGGTTGGCTCGTCCTGCTGCTGCCCGCCCTCGTCGCGGCCGGAGCTCTGCTCGGCTCGCGCCTGACCCCCGTGGCCGCTAAGCTGCATCCTACGGTCGCCTTGGCTGAGTCCTACCTCGATCCCCACCGCGCCCCAACCCCGCCTGGCGTGCAAACACCCGAAAGCCTCGCCCTGGGCCGCGCGGAGCAGAATCCTACCGAACTGATCGCCAGCGCCCTCGACGTGCGGCGCCGCCTGGGAACCGCCATGGTCTGGTTCGGCGGTTGGGTCGGGCTGGTCATCGGCGTCAAACTGATCCGCTTGAGCATCCGCTCGGGCCGCACCGACTTCGAGCCGGACCGGGCTGCCTGTTTCGCCTGCGCCCGCTGTTACCTGCATTGTCCGAACGAGCGCGTCCGACTCGGGTTGATGCCCGCTTCCGAACTGCCCGCAATCCAACCCCTACCCGCACCCACCCTCCCGCAGACAGGCAGCCACACGACCTGACCCAATGTCCCACCCGACACCCCCAACCGAGTCGAGTCGGACCCAGCCGGGTCCCAGTCCGCAGGCTGACCGCCCGACCTCGGGCCCGGCTGTCCCCACGCCCGCCCAAGGAGGTCAGCCGGAAACCGACCCCGAACCGCGCGCCCTGCGCGTGACGTTGTGGGTGGCGGCGGCCTTCTGCGCGATCGTGTTCGCTGGGTTGGTCGTGCAATACTTCCGAGCTCAGGTTGCCGACCCACTGAAATCCACCCAAATCGCCGCGCTCAAGGCCCAGTTGACCGCCCAACCCAAAAACGAGCAGGTCAAACAGCAGATCCGCGAACTGGACCTCACACTCCGCCAGCGCTACTTCCGTCACCTCTCCTTCAGCGCCACTGGCGCCTGCCTCCTCTTGGGTGGCGGCGTCGTGTGCGTCCTGGCCGGCCGTCGCGTCGCTCGCCTCCGCGCCCGCCCACACCTCCCCAAGAGAGCCATCGACGAAACCGAACGCTACACCGCTGCAAGGCAATGGGCGCGTTGGTCCGTCGCCGCCACCGCCCTCGCCTCCGCGGTGGCGTTCCTTACCCTCGCCTTGACCACCGGCAGCGCCTTGCCCACCCGCCCAGCCGAACTAGACCAACTCCTCAAGAAACTCTCCGGAGCAGACGATGCCGAAGGCGCCGCCGAGGTGACCTTCGCCGAGTACCTCACCCAATGGCCCCGTTTCCTCGGGCCTACCGGCGGTTCGTTCCTACCCAACGCCGTCTTGCCAACCGCTTGGGATGTCGCCACAGGCGCGGGTATCGCCTGGAAAACCCCCGTGCCTGTCGCAGGTTTTAACTCGCCCATTCGCTGGGGTAATCGCCTCTTCCTCTCCGGCGGCGATGCCGCACGGCGCGCGGTGGTCTGTTTCGATGCCGCCCACGGCGACATCCTCTGGCAACGCCCCGTCGAAAACGTCCCCGGCTCACCGGCCGTGCCGCCGGAAATACCGGAAGGCACAGGCTTCGCCGCCTCGTCCATGGCCACCGACGGGCACCGAGTCTATGTGGTCTTCGCCAATGGCGACCTTGCCGCCTTCCGCCTCGATGGCAGCCCGGCGTGGTCGAAGAACCTCGGCGTGCCCAAGAACACCTACGGCCACGCCACCTCCCTGATCACCTGGCAAAACACCCTGATCGTCCAGTATGACCAGGGCGACGCCGAGCAGGGCCGCTCGCGCCTCTACGCCTTCCAAGGAGACTCAGGACGCCTCCTATGGGAACGGACGCGGGCCGTCGGCGCTTCCTGGACCACACCCGCCGTAGCCGACCCCGCCGGCCAAGCCCAGATCGTCGCCGTGGGTGGCGACTGGGTCATCGGGTACGGCGCCAAGGACGGCCTCGAACGCTGGCGCGTCGAAGGTGTCCACGGCGAGTTAGCCCCTTCACCCCTCTTCGCGGGCGGCCTCGTCCTAGCCGTCTCGCCCCATGACCGACTCCTCGCCATCCGCCCCGACGGCGCGGGGGACGTCACCCAAACTCACCTGGCTTGGACCGCGGAAGAAAACATCCCCGATGTCACCAGCCCAGCTAGCAACGGCGAGTTGGTCTTTCTGCTCTCCAGCGGCGGTGCCTTGTCGTGCCACGACCTCAAGACCGGCCAAAAACTCTGGGAACAGGAACTCAACCTCGAAGCCAACGCATCCCCGACCATCGCAGGCACCCGCCTGCTGATCCTGGGACTCAAGGGCGAAACCGTCGTGCTCGAGGTGGGCCGCACCTTCCGCGAACTGGCGCGCTCGAGCCTGGGTGAACCGGTCCTCGCCAGTCCAGCCTTGGCCGCGGACCGTGTGTTCGTGCGCACGGACAAGACCTTGTTCTGTTTGGCCACCGGCGCGGCCAACACGCCGCCGGGGCCCGGGAGCCAACAGGAATGATCACCGAAGTCAACGGCGTCTCCCTCGAAGTCAAAGCCGCACCCGCACCTGCCGCCGGGACCGAAGTGGACCTGGCCTTTGTGGATCGCACCATCGCGCGACTCGGGCGCGCGCCCGACACGGTCATCCCCGTGTTGCAGGCCATCCAGGAGCACTTCGGCTACCTGCCCCAGGAAGCCCTCCAACACGTCTGCCGGTCCACAGACATTACCCCCGCCGCCATCACCGGCGTCTCCTCCTTCTACGACATGTTCCGGCATCAACCCGTCGGCAAATACATCGTCCGTGTTTGCCGCGGCACCGCCTGCCATGTCACCGGCGCCGAACGCGTCGAAGACGCCCTCCGCCGCCGCCTCCGCATCCCCGCCGGCGACGACACGGACCCGGACCGGGAGTTCACGGTCGAACCGGTGGCGTGCCTGGGGTGCTGCACCTTGGCGCCGGTGGTCAAGATCGACGAGACCACCTTCGGCCATACCACCGCCGAGAAGGTGCCCGGCATCATCCAAGACTTCCTCGCGCGCATGGCCGCCGGTGACGAAGCGCCGACATCCACAGAAACCATCCATCGGCCCCGCAATGGACGCACCGAGATCCACGTCGGACTGGGCTCCTGTTGCATGGCCAAGGGCAGCGACCGCCTCTTTCACGCCCTCCAGGAAGGGGCCCGACAGACCGGGACCGATGTCGTCGTCAAACGCGTCGGTTGTGTCGGCATGTGCCACCGCACACCCTTGGTCGAAGTCGCCACCGCCGGCAAACGCAGCGCCTTCTACGCCGGCCTCACCCCGGCCCACGCCCGCGCCCTGGTCCAACGTCACTTCCGGCCCCGCGGCTTCTTCGGCCATGTCTCCCGCCTCTGGACCCGCGCCCTCGATAGCGTGTTGACCGATCAACAGGTGGACGACCAAGTCCAAGATTGCGCGCTCGACGTGCGCGAGCCAGGTGTCTTGGCCTTCTTAGGCAAACAAATCCATATCGCCACCGAACACTTCGGCCGGTTGGACCCCCTGAGCTTAGACGAGTACCTCGCCCACGACGGGTTCACCGCCCTGCGCCAGTGCCTCGGTGCCCCCGACCCCCAGGCCATCGTCGGCGCCATCGAGCAGTCGGGCCTGCGCGGCCGCGGCGGCGCCGGCTTCCCCACCGGCCGAAAATGGCGCGTCGTCCGTCAGCAAACCGACGATACCAAGTACGTCATCTGCAACGGCGACGAAGGCGACCCCGGCGCCTTCATGGACCGGATGATCCTCGAGTCTTTCCCCTTCAGAGTCATCGAGGGCATGGCCATCGCCGCCGTCGCCATCGGCGCCCACGAGGGCATCTTCTACATCCGCCACGAATACCCCCTGGCCGTGCGCCGCGTGCGCGCCGCCCTCGCCGAACTCGAAAAACGCGGCTGGTTGGGCGAGCGCCTCCTCGAAGCTGCCTATCCCCTGCGCCTCACCGTCAAGGAGGGCGCAGGCGCCTTCGTCTGCGGCGAGGAAACCGCCCTCATCGAGTCCCTCGAGGGCCGCCGCGGCATGCCCAGACTCCGCCCTCCCTTCCCCGCCGAGTCCGGCCTCTGGGCGAAGCCAACGCTCATCAACAACGTCGAGACCTTGGCCATGGTCCCCTGGATCGTCCGCCATGGCCCGGAACGCTTCGCCACCCTCGGCACCGCCACCAGCAAAGGCACCAAAGTCTTCGCCCTCGCCGGCCAAATCCGGCGCGGCGGCCTCATCGAGATTCCCATGGGCACCACCGTGCGCGAGATCGTCGAGGACATCGGCGGCGGCGTGAAGGAAGGTCGACGGTTCAAGGCCGTCCAAATCGGCGGTCCCTCCGGCGGTTGCGTCCCCGCGCGCCTGGCCGACACCCCGGTCGACTATGAATCGTTGCGTGAGGTCGGCGCGATCATGGGCTCCGGCGGCCTCGTCGTGCTGGATGACTCCGCCTGCATGGTCGACATCGCCCGCTATTTCCTCCAGTTCACCCAAGACCAATCCTGCGGCAAATGCACCTTCTGCCGAATCGGCACCAAGCGCATGCTCGACATCCTCGACCGCCTCTGCGCTGGCAAAGGCCAAAAGCAGGATCTCGCAGCCCTCGAGCAACTCGCCGCCCAGGTCAGCCAGGGCAGCCTTTGCGGCCTCGGTAAAACCGCCCCCAACCCGGTCTTAACCACCCTCCGCTACTACCGGCACGAATACGAGGCCCACCTGCAGGGCCGTTGCCCCGCAGGCAAGTGCTCCGCCCTCATCCAGTACCGCATCACCGCCGACTGCACCGGCTGCACCCTCTGCGCCCAGCACTGCCCCGTCGATGCTATCCCCATGGTCCCCTACCAACGCCACGCCATCAACCTCGACCTCTGCACCCGCTGTGACTCCTGCCGCCAGGTCTGCCCGCACCACGCAGTCCAGGTGTCATGAGCTTCACCTTGACCATCGACGGACGCCCCGTCCAAGCCACCGAAGGCGAAAGCCTCCTGCAAGTCGCCCGCCGCCTCGGACTCGACATCCCCACCCTCTGTTACCTCGAAAAGTGCGGCCCGCTCAACACCTGCCTCGTCTGCCTAGTCAAAACCGACGGCCGCATGGTCCCCTCCTGCGGTACCCCAGCCCGCCCCGGCATGATCGTCGAGAGCGAGACCGAAGAAGTCCATGCCGCCCGCCGCACCGCCCTCGAACTCCTCTTCAGCGATCACGTCGGCGATTGCCTTTCCCCCTGTCACCGGCTCTGCCCCCTTGGCCTGAACATCCCCGTCATGCTGCGCCAAATCGAGGCCCAGCAAACCCAGGCCGCCATCCTCACCGTCCGCCAAGCCTTGCCCCTGGCCGGAGTCCTCGGGAGGCTCTGCCATCACCCCTGTGAACAAGGTTGCCGCCGCGGTAACTGGGACGGCCCCGCCGCCATCCGCGACCTGGAACGGTTCGTCACCGATCGCGACCGCGAACAGCCCCAGCCCTCCCTCCCACCCCAACAACCGCCCAGCGGCCGGTCCCTCGTCATCGTCGGCGCAGGCCCAACCGGCTTGGCCGCCGCACATGCCCTCGCACGCGCCGGCCACGCCGTCACCCTGCTGGACCGTCACGCCCAACTCGGAGGCACCCTGCGCGGCGTCCCAGAGTCCGATCTACCCGCCGTTGTCCTCGAAGCCGAACTAGCACTATTGCCCCGCCTGGGCATCGCCCTCCAGCCCGGAGTCGAACTCGGCCGCCACGTCACCCTCCCGGAGCTCGCCGAGCGTTTCGACGCCGTCCTGTTGACTGTGGGTGAAGTCGCCCCCGCCGATGCCCCCACCCTCGGCGTGCCCCTCGCCGGAGCGAACCTGAAAACCGATCCGAACACCTGCCAGACACCAGTGCCAAAGACCTTCGCCGCCGGCGCCGCCGTCAAACCCGTCAAACAGTTGGTGCGCGCCATGAGCGAGGGTCGCGCAGCCGCTGAATGCGTCGACCGATCCCTGCGCGGTCAACCCGTGTGCCGCCCCGAGAAACCCTTCTCGAGTGTCATGGGCCGGCTCGACCCCGCCGAACTGCGCCAGTTCCTCCTCGCCACAAGCTCCGCCTCGAGGGTCTCCCCCTGCGACCGCTGCGCCGGTTTCTCACCCCCCGAGGCAACCTGTGAAGCCGCTCGCTGTCTCCACTGCGACTGTCGCTCCTCCGGTAATTGCGTCCTGCAACACTACGCCCAAGTCTACGGCGCCGATGCCAACCGGTTCCGCGCCGACCGCCGCCCCTTCGAGCAACACCTCCAACCAGGCGGCGTCATCTTCGAGCCAGGCAAATGCATCCGCTGTGGCATCTGCGTCAAGCTCACCGAACTGGCCGCCGAACCCCTCGGTCTGACCTTCGTCGGGCGCGGCTTCGATGTCCAACTCGCCGCGCCCATGAACCGAGCGATCGCCGAAGGCCTCCAAAAAGTCGCCGAGGAATGTGTCCAGCAATGTCCTACCGGCGCGCTTGCCTTCGCCGACCCGTCGGCCTCACGCGCCTGACATCCTCCCGCGCGCTACCTCAGCGGCGCGGCGCTGCGTCGATCGCCCAGCCGCAGCGCGCCCGCGCTCGCCGCGGCCTCGCTCCTGCGCGGCGAGCTCGACCCGTCGTTGGGGCAACCCAAGCCGCCCCAGCCGTCACCCGATCTGGCGCACCATGTTCTCCGTCCCGTACGGATTCGACACTCGCACGGTGCATTCAGGATCGTCGCGCCACTCGCCATCCACCATGAACCGGTAATGGTACGTCCCCGGCGCCAAATCCACCGCTGCCGACCAGGCGCCGTCGGCACCCTTGCGCATCGGAATCGGTTTCTCCTGCCAGTGAGTGAAATCACCCACCAACAGCACGCTCAACGCCCCAGGCGCGTTGAAACGGAAGGTCTGGCGTATCTTGCCTTGCGCAGCTTTGGCCATAACTCACGCTCCACGATTCGTGGGACCCTGTTGTGAGGAGGAGGAGGACTTCCTGGCCGCGGGCAACCGCCCGCAAGTCCAGCACAGCATCGCGACCTGCCAGCGAGTCCCGACTGTACAGCGTTTTGCCATGACTCGTTCCGCAGTCCCAACTGAAGAGCCCGTTGTGCGACTGCGAAGCTAGATTAGCACACCCGTCCCCCCCCCTCAAACACAGTTTTCCCACCTTCATCCACCAACGCCCCACGCGCCGCCCGACCCGCACCCGCCCTCAGATCGAGTCAGCCGCCTACCGAGTAACCTCCCCTAACCTCGCGCGAGCCGTCTCGAGCGCCGCCACCGCCGCCGGCTCTCGCGTCGCCCTAAAAAGCTCATCCACCAAATCCCGCCGCCGCGCCAGATCTTCCTTGGAAACGTTCTCTGATAGCGGCCTGCTGAAGAAGTTCTGGTTGCCAGCATATATGTGGTACCTCTTCAGCCCCACCGGCGGCGCCGCGGGGCCCGCACCGCCCTCGAGCCCGCCCCCATCGCCAAATCCGTACTGGTCCCCCGCTAAGCCCGTCGCAATCTGTGTCCACACCGCCTCCGGCACCGCGCCCGCCCGAGCCTCCCTCACCAGCGCCGCCCGAGCCTCCACACACCTTGAAGCCACTTGCGCTAACATCTGCCAGGCGAACGAGCCACGAGCTACCTGCGCCGAACCCGCGTCTTGCGCCAATCGCAGCAACGCGGGGATTCCCTGGCCATCAGGCATACCGGCCAAAGCCATGACCACGTAATGCCCCCACTGGCCATCCCCTCCCGCCCAGCCTCCCAGTACAGCCGGGTCACCGTACCGCCCCAAGACCTCAAACAACGGCGCCACATCCCGACCACCCAACTTGTCCTGGCGCGCTAACTCGAGCGCGTCTCGCGCCGCACCTAGAATCTCATCGAGATCCTCCTCGCCAGGCGCCGACTTCATCAGTCGCTCCGCCAGCACCCCGATCTCGACCGGGTCCGCTGTCGACTCGAGCGCCTGCCGCAACACCGCCGATGCCTCCGCCCCTCCCGCCTCGCCCAGAACACCCATCAGCGCTGTCCGCAACGTCGGACAACCATTCACGAGCTGCGGCTTGAACGAAACATCCTCGAACCCCGCCAAAAACTCAGCCACCGCCGGAATCGCTTCCGCGCCCTCCGCCTTGAGCTGCTTCAGGCTGGCCTCGACCACACCGGCCTGCTCCAACGAGAGTGGCCCCGCCACAAAACCCAACTGCCGCAGCCCCGCTAACAACCGCGCCGCTCGACCCCGGGCGCCCTCTGTTCCAGCTCCCTCTCGCATGCCAGAAGCCGGCACACCCTCGCCGATCGCTCCCTCGCCGATCGCTCGCGCCTCAGCCACCGTCACGCCCTCCGACCCGCCAGGCAGCGGCCCCGCGCCAGACCCTGCAAGGCTCGACGCCGCCCCCGTAACCGCCGCCGCCGCCGCAGGCGCGACCGCCTGAATGACCTCAGCCACTGGACCCGAGGCACTCGGCTCAGGAAGCGAAGGGGGCGAAGGAGTGACCAGCGGCGGGGTTGCGTTCGTACGGCCAGCGCGAGAGGTGCCCGACCACCGCGCCTGCTCGAGCCGAGTCAAGCCCACGTACCCGACCACCAAAACCACCGTACAGAACACCACGCCAATCCAAGCCTTCGACTCAGCGTGCCGCCGCCCCCCTCGCGGCCTGGCCAGCCGTGCTGGCTGGCGGGCTTGCTGGCGAGATCGTTTCATACCCAACGACGGTCCTGCAACCCGCTCTTGGATGCAAGCCCCTGAGCTCAGCGGTCACCATCGCATCACCCACTCGCCCGCCGTTCCAGCGACTCATAACCGACGTTCACTCCTCCTCCCCAGTCGGCCGAGGTCGCGACTCGACGTACCGCTTCCAAAGCTCGAACTCCACGTAAAGCTCGAGGAACGTCTTTGGCCGTTGCTGGAAATAGGATACCATGAGCCACTTCTGCTCGGACTTGTCCTCGAGATCCGCCTGCAGCTTCGCCCCGGCAATCACCACCGGCGCATAAGGCTCCTCCGGCACCTCCGCCCACCATCCAACGTGCGCGAACTCGCGCAAATACCAGGGCAACGGCCAGTAGTCACCCCCCGGCGCCATCACCTTGATTACCAGCGGTTCTTCCCCGCGGTAGGCTCGCGCCACACCCTTCACCTTCCCCACCAGTTCGAGCAGGTCCGGCGACGTGTGCGCATACACGTACGGATTGCGTTGGTCCGTGCTCAGCCCGTGGTTTGCCCACCAACTCAGCACGCCCAAATGAACGGTCCCTGCCCCCACCAACACGGTCACTCCCAATCGCGCCCACACCCGGGATCGGGATAGAAACCGCCCTAAGGTCGCCACCCCCACCCCGGCCAGCAGAATCAGCCCATGCAAGAAGCCCAAGGCGCACCACGGAGTCTTGTACGGCACCGCCGTGTAGATCCCCATCAACAATACCGTGTAGGTCCCCAGCATTCGCACCAACCGTGCATTCCACTGCACCCCCGATACCGCCTGCCGCCTGAAAGCCCCTACCCACCCCACCGCCGCCAAAACGAAGATGATCCCCTCGGTGAATACCGGCCCGGCCCCAGGCCGAAACCACAGCAACCGCTCGAAATAGAAGTGCCACGGATGAACATGCGGCGAGTTCCCCCCAGCCCGAGCCAACCACGGCAAATACGTCCGCAGCGAATCCGCCGGCCCGCTCGCGTGACTGAAGAACGACGTGAATAACGCCACCGAAACCACCAACCCGGCAACGGCCCCGGCCGCCAACGGCTTGACCCCGAGCGCCGATCGGACGTTCGGCTTCGCCAAGCCCCGCCCGCGGCTCCAGGCCCACTCGATAACGGCTGCCCCAGCCCCCGCCGCCAGTACGAAAACAAACGTCTCCTTGGTACCGTGCATCAGCCCCAGCGCGCCCCCCGCTACCACGGCCCATCCCACCCGCCGCGTGCGCCAGTACCGCCACAAAGCGGCCCAGCCCAGGAGCGCGCCAAAGACCAGCACGGTCTCGTGGATGTAATAGCGATTGTAGAAGACCAGGGCGGGTGAGAGCGCCGTGAACACCCCCGCCCAGAGCACCGCCGTCCGCCCCAGGCCATCCGCCAACAGTCCCAACAACAGAATCAGCCCCACCCCCATCAGCACCGGCAACAACCGCAACGTCAACTCCGACAGCTCAGCGGCCGACGTCGCACCGCTGCACCATGCCAGCGGAAGCGTCAGGTAATAGAGACTGGGGCCGTGGTACTCGTGAGGGTCATACCGGTACTCCCCACGCTCCCACAGCCCCAAGAACTTGATCGCGTGAACGGACTCGTCCGCGTGCAGCGGACGCTGGTCAAGCTGCGGCAGCCGCCAACCCAGAGCGCCGGCGGCGACCAGCACCAGACCGACCGTCAACCACCGGCTCATTCACCTGGCAGCGCCCACACTTCCACTTCCGTGTAGCGATTCAACGCGCTGTACGTGCTGCCGTTGCTGTAGAGCCGCACGTACCGAGCCGCCACACCTTTGCTGTCGATCAGCCGACCTTGGTAGTCCTCGAAATACTCCTTGTCGGTCCCCACCCCGAGACCCGAGCTGTTGTCCCGATCGTTGTTGAACAGCGTCCGCACGTTCTGGGTGAAATCCGGGTCCTCCGCCACCTGCACCACCACATCCCGATAGACCTGGAAGGTGTTGTGCGCGTGCCAGACTACCACCGCATACATCCGGTATTTCTTCTCCAAATCGATCTGTACCCACTGCGTCTTCCGATGCAGCTCCAGGAAACTGTTGTCGTTGGATTCCTTGTCCCCGTCGGTCACCAACTCGTAGCTCCCCGTGATCGGAGACTTGTCACTGCTGGTCACTCGCTTGTCCAGCGCCACGTTCTGCACCCCCTTGGGCGCCAAAAACGGCGGTCGCGGCTTGTCCGACGGCTTCTCGATGTCGTCGCTCAACGGAATGTCCGTCGGCGTCCCCATGAACGCCGGTATCGGCAGCTTCAGCGGTAACGGCGCCAGGTCTCCGCCCGCCCCCAGCGCCTGCTCCAAATTCGGCGCCGCCAATACCGCCCCTAAACATGCCACCACGCTGTACCGCTTCGAGTTCTGCAACAATTGCTTCATAGTCATTCGTACTTAACGTTCACTGATTTAGAGCGGTTGAGCCTGCACTTATTCAACTCAAAACGCAATTGTTTGTGCCCCTTCTGTGCCCCTGGTCTGTCCTGCCGCGCAACGCCAGCATCTCAATCACGACCACTCAAACGACCGCTCAACACCGCCACAAGGTCCCCAGACCGCGAAGTTGACATCATTTCGCCAGGTTTATTGAAGTTGACAGAATCCGCTTGCTCTGACACCCTCACCGCCGTCTATGAGATCGCCTCGCATCAAAGTGAAAGGCAGACCCGCCGTTTACCACTGCGTCTCCCGCATCGTCGGCGCCCAACGGCTCCTGGATGACCTCGGCAAAGAAACCTTGGTCCGGCTCCTCCGCCGCCTGGCCACCTTCTGCGGCCTCGAAGTCATCACCTACTGCATCATGTCCAATCACTTCCATGTCCTGGTCCGCGTCCCGGCCGAGCAGAACCCGACCGACGAGGAACTGGTCGAGCGCATGAAGGCCCTCTACGGGAAGGCCAAGCCCCGAGAGGCCGGCCTGCTCTATGAGGCCGAGAAGGGGTTGCACGA
>Ga0194126_10004286_pt1 | contig 21888 bp, 27 predicted proteins | sample TA2KigC150mmetaG_FD_148641 | JGI IMG/M metagenome (GOLD analysis project Ga0194126, IMG submission 148641) | Freshwater microbial communities from Lake Tanganyika, Tanzania - TA2015035 Kigoma Deep Cast 150m | ecosystem: Environmental > Aquatic > Freshwater > Lake | place: Tanzania: Lake... | reverse complement strand
AAAACGATGACTCGTTTCCAACAGTGTCTCCCGATACTTCCGAGCCGAAAGCCCCCGTAACATTTTGTTCAAAACCTCTTCCGAAAAGACACCCGGCTTCTTCAACACCTCGTAGCTCTGTAAGGCCATTTCTCCTCCCGCCCCCCGAAGCCGCGGATGTCTAACCGAAATCTTCCGATCCCCCACGTAAATGGAGCCATTCTGATAGGCCCACTTGTAAAGCCCTTCTTGGGCAGGCCTGTATTGGGGCCCTGAGCGCTCCTCCCGTTCCATATCCATGATCGCTTCGGCCACCATGCTCCCCAACTCCACTATGAATCCATCAAGCCCCTGTTTCCCTACCCGGATAATTTCATACATCCGGCTGATGACTTCCTCTCTTCCGACTGCCTGCTCAAATCCTCTTCTTGCCTTTTTCCTTTGGATCGTGTTTAATTTCATCGTGGCTCCTTTCTTTAAAAGAATTTTGCGTTCCGTGGATTATTCCACGGAGGGAGCCACTTTTCAATTTTCAACTAAAAACAGTATAACCTCCTTCTGAATGCCTATTCCGATGAATTTGGCCACTTGATCCGGAGGAATCTGGCCGGCTATTCCGATTGAACGTGGCCACCTATTCTGATCCATGATGGCCATCCCGTCGGAGCAGAGCGACGCTGGTATTTATTTTTGTACAATAAATTGTGCCTTCGGGAGTTATCCATAAGGAGGTAGAGAGCGGAGAGATTTTAGCCCAGCCCCCCTTGGGTGGAGCGGGGCGGCCCGAAGGGCAAAATCTCGGAGCGATCGTAGCACCTTGTGGATAACTCTTACGCTGCATTGTTGATTCCTGTCGGAGCGTAGCGACGTCGTGCTTTGATATCTTACTGATCTTTCAGGTTTCGTCAAGTTTTTGTTTCTTTCGCATGGATCCTCCTTTCAGTTGAATTCGGTGGGCATTGTGAATCAAACGGTCCATAATGGCGTCGGCGATGGTCGGATCTCCGATATGGTCATGCCAATGATCGATAGGGAGTTGACTGGTGATCAGAGTGGAACCCGAGCCATTACGGTCCTCGATGACTTCGAGCAAATCTCTTCTTTCAGTATCGGTGAGAGGGGTTAACCCCAGGTCATCAATAGCCAGGAGATGAGTTTTGGAGAAGTTTTTCATCAGAGTGCCATAGCTCCCATCCGCTCGGGATAGGGCAATCTGATAGAAGAATTGAGGGGAGCGGATGTAGAAAGTTCGAAAGCCTTCGCGGCATGCTCTCTGGGCGAAGGCGCAAGCCAAGAATGTTTTACCAACCCCAGTAGGACCGGAGATCAGAAGGTTCTGATGGCTGCGAATCCAGTTGCAGGCAGCGAGGCTCATCATCACCGATTTATCCAATCCCCGGGGAGTCCTGTAATCGATATCCTCGATACAGGCTTGAAGCTTCAGTTTTGCATCTTTGAGAAGACGGCCAAGACGTTTGTTTTCCTTCCAGCTCCATTGACGTTCGACCAACAGCCCAAGCCGTTCTTCAAAGGAGAGGTCCCGGAAGGAAGGTTGTTCAAGCTGTTCCTTGAAACCCTCGGCCATCCCGATGAGCTTCATGGCGTAGAGTTTATCAAAAGTCTGTTCATTGAGCATGATCATTCCTTTCGCAGTTGTTATCGGACCATCGGGGATTCACTTTACGGAAAGGGCAAGGCCTTTCAGAGAATTTGGACGGTGACGGTCTTCTGAGTTCCAAAAGGACCTCACCATTTGCTCTACAATCCATTTTCTTGGCCAGGTCCATATCTCTCTGTATCTCCCCTTCACTGGTAATATTCCTTCCCCCGGAGATTTTCATGGTCAAGCAGGGGAAGACGGGGTTGAGGTGAAGAGGGCGCAAAAGGTTGTTGATCCAATCCCTTTTTAAGGATGGATTCGACATTCTTGTAAGAGTAGGCTTTGAAGGCCAAGGCGCGGGCACAAGCCGCCTCCAAGCGCTCTGTCGAATAACGTTTCCCCAGCCGCAATACCCCGAGGCAGGAACGATACCCCTGCTCGGGATGAGGACGATTCTCTAAGATGTGAGTGAGCAGTTTCTGAGTCTGCGGTCCCATCTGTCCTGCCCATCGGAGGAGTCGAGAGGGCGTCCATTCGAGATATTTTTGATGGGCCTTCGGCATATGCTCTTTGACCGTGGTGTGCCCCCCTTTGAGGTAACTGCGGCGATGGAGGGCGACTCTTTGGCCCTTGAAGAAGGCTTCCATCGTCGTCGAGGTGAGGCGAACATCGAGCCTCTCATGAATCAATTGATAGGGGACACTGTAGTAATGATGATCCACTTCGATGTGGTAATCGATATTGACCTTGTGTCTGCTCCATTGAGCGAAAACGTAGCGATGGGCCGGTAAGGGTTTGAGGGCGGGTTTATCCAGGCTTTCAAAGAGGCTTTTACGGGTTCCCTCGATTTCCTCAAAGGGTCGGTTATTGAGAAACTCTACTTGTTTTGCAATCGCCTCATTGAGTTCGGCCAGGGTGAAGAAAGTGCGATGTCGCAGAGGGGCAATGACCCAGCGCTCGGCCTGAAGAACTCCCGACTCGACTTTCGCCTTATCCCGGGCCTTACCCACCCGCGCAGGGATGATGACGGCGCCATAATGCTCAGCCAGATCCCGGTACGTGGCGTTGAGGTCGGGTTCATAGCGGCAGGAATGAGTAACGGCGTCTCTTAAATTATCGGGCTTATGTGCCCCATGGTGTTATGTGCCGTGAAGTCAGTTTTGGTCGTAATTTTTAGGGGGACCTCGCTGATTTGGCAACATAATGTCTAAAGGGAATTTAGCCATCTTAAGAGGGATTGGTCATCTCGCCAAATTGGTTTTCGGGGGAATCCCTCCGAAGAATCCACAGGCGGTTCGCATGCCTTTAAGGCTTCTTCCTTGGTTCGGATATTAATCTCGGCGTATCGATTCGTTGTGTCTAGGGTTGCATGGCCCAGCCAGGCCCGTATTACGTTGACCTCCACGCCGGATTCTAAAAGGTGTGCTGCTGCGGTATGCCTGAATACATGTGGTGAGATGTGCCGTGATTTACCATTTGGTCTTTTATGATTTAGATGTTGGGTATGGCGCCGAACAATCTTGTAGATCCCAAAACGCGTCAGAGGGCGACCTGGGTGAGAAAGAAACAGTGGACTATCGGGTACATTTTCGATTCCTTGTTCTTTGAGGAGTTGCCTTAGCAGATTGGCGGTCTTTGTCCAAAGTGGACAGAGTCTCCATTTATCGCCTTTTCCGTGAAGATGAACTCTGGGGGGAGAATCAAGCTCCAAATTGGCTACACGAAGTTCGGCTACTTCTTGTACGCGAGCCCCGGTGTTGTAGAGAACGAGCAAAAGTGTCCTATCCCGCAACGAGTGCTGACCGTCGGATAGCATCCCTGCAAAAAGCGTATCGATTTCGTCCCGTTCCAGGAATCGGGTTTCTGGTGGTGATACCCTTTTAATAGGTATCGCCGCTATACGTTCTGCCTCCACGATCATCTCTGGCACCTGTGTCGCGATATACTCGAAGAACGTGTGCAGGGTAGCCAATCGGTGATTGCGCGTCCGGATATGGTTATTGCGGTCCGTTTCGAGATACATTAGGAACCGTTGAACTCGTTCGAAGGTGAGATCTGTAAGGAGAAGTTTTGAGATTTTGCGGTGGGCATCCCTGGCTACAAACTGTAGAAATAGCCGCAACACATCCCGATAACTCTTGACCGATGTTGGGCGCAGTCCTTTTTGGAGATTCAGATGATTCTCAAAGAAGGCATGAAGCGTAGGGCCCAAGGTCAAATTTATCATAAGATCACCTCCTTAAGGAGCGGTCCTGCAAACCGTTCAAATCGCTGGTTTGCTTCCTGGAGCAGATCGGTCGTGATGGTTAGATAGACCGCTGTGGATTCAGGATTCACGTGGCCAAGAAATGTAGAAAGGTGGATAAGGCGTTTTGAGGGATCCGCGCCCGTTCGATACCAGCGCAGCAGCGTTGCCACAGCAAAAGAATGGCGAAGATCGTGCAACCGTGGTGGGGCTGTGCCTGAAAGGACATCGAGGTTAAGCCGCGGAAGGAGGTGGTGGAATGTCAGACTGATGGTGCCGGGATGGATAGGCTTGTTCTTAGTGAAAGAAAATATTGGGGCATCGGGGTGAAGTGCTCCACTTTGTTGTTCTCGGAGTTGCATGTATTCACTCAACCGCTGGCCCATGCGAGGGCCAAAGGGAACAAAGCGACTTTTACCGAATTTGGTTTGCCGGATGACCAGAAGATGACGATCAAAATCAACATCTTTTCGGCACAAGCGCGAGACTTCTCCTACGCGTAGTCCAAGGCCATAGAGAAGAGCAAAAATTGTTGTGTAGGTTGGGCCGCGAAGACTCGCCCTCGAATTGTCGAGCAAACTGCTGGAGATTTCGAGAAGCTTCCTGGCCTTGATGACATCAAATAGGAATGGGAAGCGTTGTGTTATTGCCCGTCTTTGAGAAGCATGTACAGGAGAAGAAGAAATAATTCCTTGCTCTACCAGCCAGCAGAAAAACTGCCGGGTCACCCCGAGAAGATGATTATAGCTTCGAGGTCTGGTTCGAGGACGAGAAGCAAAAAAGTCATCCAGTAATGAAGGGGTAATGGCAGTGATATGAGCCACGCGCTGTTCGATGAGATAGCGGTCGAGCAGGCGAAGGACGCTCTCTTCGGTATAAAATTGTCGAGCTAAACCCCGCTTGTGTAAGAGGAAGCGTTTCATGTCACCTGCCAAGGGACTCTGGAAATCAACCCATTTGTCTGTCATGATATCACCTCCCCATCACCCATAGCGACCTCACGAAGAGCCTCGATAGAGACCTTTGTATAGATCCCCGTGGAGGAAGCCGAACGGTGGCCCACGTAATCGCCAATGCTCTTCAAGGAGAACTCAGAATCGACGAGGCGCTGGACACAGGTATGTCGAAGCGTATGAGAGCCAGCTCGATGGACTCGAATACCTGCCTTGTGTAAGTAATGCGAAACACGCCCGGATACGGCGCTGTATGTATAAGGCGTAGGCGGCGCTAGAACCCGGAAGAATACATGACGATCAGATGTCTGGGGGCGACCATGGCGAAGATAATCTACAATGGCTTCTCCCACAATGGAGGATAAGGGATAGGCCGTTGAATGTCCGGCTTTCCGTTCAGGTATACGGAGCCGATCTCGTTTCCAATCGATGTCATCTAAGGTTAAGCCTGCGACCTCCCTTGCTCTTAAGCCATAGGTGACAAACAACAACAAAATAGCATAATCCCTCTTGCCAAGTGGCGTCCGGCAGTCAACGACATCCAGCATCTTTCGAACTTCATCCCAGGTGATCGAACGGGGAATGTCCGAGTGGCGATAGATCTTCGGACTTCCGATGCTGCCACTGAGATCTTTATCGGTTAGCCGCTCTCTATGTAAATACTTGAGAAACACCGAAAGAACACTGCAAAGACCCGTTAGGGACGATTTACTCAGGTTGCCTTTGTAATCGGTTATAAAGGCACTGAGTACCGGTGGAGAAAGCTCAGAAAGGGAATCTAATGCAACCTTATCTAGGAAGGCTTCAAAACCACGAAGATAGTGTCTGTAATGTTCTATCGATGTCTCCCGCAGCCCTCGCTCTTCTTTCAAATACTGAAAGAACCCGGGAGCTTGATTCGAAAGGGGCTCTAATTCCTTCCGCTTGCGTCCGATTCCATAATACCCAGGAATGGCAAGACGAAGCATCTGTTGAATAGGGTTTCGAACATCCTCGGCAACTTGCTTCAGGGCCTGAGAGGTCGTACAGTTACGGCCGTGATCCCGAACCCAAAGCTCAGTAAACGGACCCACAAAGGTTGGCAATTCATCCGGCGTTCGGGCTCCCTGCTCCCAAGCATACTGCCCAAAGTGAAACAAGACAGGAACTCGGTGCCATATGGTTCGTGTCGAATAGTGACATTCGGTGAGCCACTCTATATACCGTTCAATGGGTCCACCAATCCATGAAGCCCTAATGCGATCAACTGTGTCCGGTCGGGTAAAGTAACGCTCCAGCATAGACAACCTCCTTTCTGAAATCTCGTTTTTGGAGATTAGTATACCCTGGAGCCTCTAATTATGTGCCCATATTTTGATAATTCCGTCCTTGAGGGGTGGTTTTTACCTTTGGAGGCCACATAACACCATGGGGCACATAAGCCCGATTATGTTCCCTGGAACATAATCGGGCACCAGGATCTCGGTGACCCCTTGAAAGAATTCAAAAGCATGAACGTGGGACTGAATCCAGGAGGGGAGATCCTGGGAGAGGGTGGCTTCGACAAAGGTATAATTGCTGGCTCCAAGAGTGGCCACAAAGATCTGGGCTTCATGAATCTCCCCGGTTTGAGAATCCGTGATCTCCATGGTCTGCCCGGCATAGTCGACGAAGAGCTTCTCTCCGGCCCGGTATTCCTGACGGAGGCAGGGATCGAGCTTTTGGGCCCATTGATGGTAGAGACGGCAAAATTGACTGTATTGGTACCCCTCAGGGTCCTTCTCTTTGTATTCATGCCAGAGAAGCTGAAGGGTAACCCCTTTCCTCTTTAATTCCTGATGGAGATGCTCCATCGGGGGCATTTGGCGCTTTTCTTGGAAAACGGGATGGAAGGGAGAAAAAAGCCGATGCTCCAGAGTGGCCTCATCGATTTCGGCAGGAAGAGGCCAACTGAGCCCAGCTTGCTGAGCTCGGTCAAGATAGTTTCTGATGGTCCCTCGCCCAATATCAAGGCTCCGAGCGATCTGACGGGCTGAAAGACCTTTTTCAAAATGAAGACGTAATACCTCTTTGATCTTGCGCATGGATAATCTCCTGGCGGCCATTGACTCCTCCTAAAGCGTTTCTTAGAATGGTAATGGCCTGAAAATGGATTATCCAGCGCCGCTTCGATCATCCCTTCGGGGGTGGCCAGAATGCATCGGAATGGCCGGCCACAATGGATCGGAACAGGTGGCCAACTTGCTTCGGAATGGGTGGCCACTTTGCATCGGAATCAGTGGCCACATTGCGTCGGAATATGCATCTGAAATACCACCCTCAACTTTTTTAAGGTGTTTTGCCCTATACCATTCATAAATCAGCCTGAAGGCTTCTCTTACGCCCTTGTTATTATCTATATCAACGTCCTCTGGTCTGAGGGGCCTTAAATTCCCATCAGAATCCTCTATGAGATGCTCTATGACAAAATTTCGTGTAGGTGACAGAGTCCTCCCTTTCTTTTTATTCAACGCCATGTTCATTTCCCCCTTTCTGTTAAATTCAATATGGTTAAGTGGAACCCTAATTATTAAGGAAATTGTATCAACGGAAGAAGCAGAACAGCAAGAAATTGATCTCATTTTTTCTCTTCAGCTTAATTCAGACTTCTTCCCTCAGACAGGAAGAAGTCTTCCAACAATATAAAAATAAAACCGAGGTGGTATGAATGGAAAGCCTAAGAAAAGCAACCCCAAAGCAGCTGGCATACATCCAGCAACTGAGAAAAAAGCAAGGCAAGGAAAGCCTTGAGATAGATGAAGAGCTGAGCTCCCTGGAGGCGTCAGAGATTATCAAGGAATTGATGGAAAGCATCCCAACCAATAGGCAGTCAAAGTCCATAAAGCTTAATGAAGCAAGGCTGGGGATGGCCTTCAAGTGCGTCTACAGAAACTGGGTCAGCAGCGGAGAAAACGTTTTCAAGAACAAAAGTGCTTTCATAAAAAACGTTCTCGACACCTACACACTGGTTAACGAGATAGCGCAAAAGCTCAGTGCACAAACCGAGGACTCATAAAAATGGAAAAGAGCGAGACCGAAGTGGAATACCAAAGAGCAGAGGGAGAAACATCCCTCTGCCCACACTGCAAAAAGCCTCTGCCAGCAGGACAACCCCTGTATCTTAGCAATTACTGGATATGGAACGACAACACAAAAAGATTGGAAAGAGATGAATCCGGCCAAGATACCGATGAAGTATTCTGCACAGCATGTAGAGCAGAATACCGGGACTCCCTATACAGGTGAATCTATTCAATATGGAGGTGAGAAAAATGGAAGAAAAAAAGCAGGACCAAGATTATCGAAAAGAAGATAAGAAGCAATGCTATTGCAGGTTTTGCGAAACAAGAGACAAAGATATGACAGAATTTTACATGATCCGGGTCGGAAAAGATTAGAATGCGGCACCCGATAGAAAAAATCGCCAAAAAACCACAAAGCTACAAATACTGCAACCAGTGCGGGAAAATCAACCAGAAGGAAAACAGACGTTGCCACGGTTGTGGAGAAAAGAATTTCAATGGGATGGATAACCAATACGGCCGGTGCCTTCTCCTGGACTGGGAGAAGGAGCCGGATTATTTGATGGAAGTATGAACGGAGGTGGAGAAAATGAAAGAGAATAAAAGATGCTGTAAGGACTGCCGACACTACGACCCAAAAGAAAGTAATTGTTATGAGGGAGGGTATTCGGAAATCGGTGACCCGGAAAGAGAGCTTGCACCTGAGAACTGTTCCTCATTTACATCGAAAAACAGGTAAATTCTATATGCTCCGAGTAGCAAATGAATGAGATAGACCAGTTGACCAAAAGGATGTTTGTGGCCAACAAGTCAAGATATTTAAGATTATTTTAATTCCGTTATTCTATAAAACTTAATCCTTTGATCATCACGCGTACCTACAGGATCTGGGAATCCAAGTTCCTTATATTTTCTTTCTCCAAGACCATTCCACATGATCGAAAGCCATAAATGGAATGTGGAATGAACCGAATGGTTCCAAAGAGGAGTCAGCAGTTTCTTGTAAAGATCGTTATCATAATATGGAGGTGTCAATTCATACGTAAGATCAAAATACTTTTTACTCCAATTAGCGTTATTAATACCGAATATCCTATAATTTTTTACGAGATAAAAACCGTCAAAATGTTCCTTCCTCCAGTAACCAATTGTCGCTATCTCCTCAAATTTCTCGTGATCACCTTTTATGTAATACCCAATGCCGTGGTGAGGATTGTTAATATCCTGAATATAGTGAGTTGCCTGTCCCATGGTGAACATAACTTTAGACCATTCTTCTCCATTTTTTATCATCTCTTCGCACTTCTTTGCGAGCTTATTTATCATATATACACAATCCGGCACATTGGTATGATTAATTACCCTGTTTTCATCCGGCTCGACAGTACCCAGCCTCAAATCTCTTCGATATTTTAAGAAAAAATCGTTAGGCATCAGTTCAATAGACTGATCCGTCATTGTTACATGAACCTGCTTGCCCCAAGAAAAAACATTTTCTGGGAGTAAAGGAAGGAACAAAATAAACATTAAAGTGAATGCGCATAACTTTGAATCTAATTTGGCGTTTTTGAACATTGATAATACCCTCCGTTAAATCTTATACTTACTTTCATCGCTCTTGAGAAACGATATTTTTATCAATACCAAGGGCCTACTTTATGTCCCCACATTTTACTTATTATTTTTCGGCCACGTGCCAATTGTTTATCAACTAAGTCAATACTATTATATGGCCCGCTTATTCTATTACCAGAGGGACCAAAATCAATCACCAATAAATAGCTTCCATTCTCTAATATTACTCCCGAACCAGTGTGGTCATCATGATATGGATCGATTCCCCATTTTACACTTCTTATAAATGTTTTATATCCAGCTTTCTTCAATACATGTTCTCCAAACACCGCAAGAGATATACATTGCCCATTTTTAAGGAAAAAGGTATCCTGCGATGTTTGATTCTTTCCATGTTCATATTTAAAATTTCGATTGATATAATAGTCAAGCAATTCAGGAGTATTCAATCTGTTAACAACCCGGTTAAATGTTTTCCATCGAGGACCTAACATACTGCCCCATACCATCTTTATAAAACTTAACTTATCATTATAAACTCGAGGGAAATCCTCTGCATTAAACTTACCATCCAAAACCCACCAAAAAAAAGCTTCTAAAAAAGGAGAATAACGGTTGCGATCATGCTTATAAGCATCACCAATCATTGACTCAATCATCACACTTAATGTTTTAGGCTTTGTAAGCTCCTGCAACAAACCAACTTCAAGATTCTTACTCAGCATCAAAGGCTTATTGTACTCCAAATCCCAAACTCTTACAGTGAAGAATTCATTATTGATGTTAATAACGAAACTAGCCCCGGGGAAACCCCTGAACATTATCTGTATTCCGTCATTGTCTCCTGGCCTAACACTTGATATTAACCCTATGTCATATCCTTGAGGGACATAGAATTTGTCCTCCTTTTCGGTTTGATATGAAGCGATATTAACCTTAACATTATATTTTTGTGCCTCCAAAAATCTGATCTTTACATCATATTTATCTTCTTTGTCAGAACCCCACAACACATAAATATATGCTTTTAAAAAGTGGTCACTAATATCTATTTCTTTGTTTCCATAATCAGGAGGGAAATCAATATTCTTTGCGTAATTATAAATTGTCCCCAAAGCCTTCGCTTCCGAGACATCAATACCATCAGAAAGGTCTGGGAGCTTAGCCATTTGATTACCCAAAATATTATTCATTTTATGCAATTTCCATAATAGAAGATTACCAAAATCCTGGCTATATTTTTTAGGATCCGCTTCAAAATTTTGCTTAATTAAATTAGTACTCGCCAGATCATACTCTATCGAAAAAACACTTGGATTAGAATCACTAAGAGGCTTCACTCCTGCTGTGCAACTAGCTATTAATGACAATATAATGCAAGAGGTGACAAATATTATCATTTTATAAAAAAGATCGTTTTTATAGTACATAATTACTCCATCAAATAATAATATTTTAAACCTGAATCCGGCGTGAAAACTATGAATTAGATTCTTAGGTTATTTATCTTTTTTATGGCGTATTCAAATGCATCCTTATATAAGAAATTCGCCGGTAGTTTTAAAGTCGGTTTGTTATCAGGTCTTGTGAGTTCACCAGGAATAAGCAGAAGTCGACTCCGTAAAGTATTAAGTGTCATGTTCTGAAACTCCTTTGGTAGACATAACCGCTTGAACCAGTTGATGAGATTGTAAGATAAAAGAAGAGTATGAAAGTAGGCCTCGTTGGCTGCAAAATGCTTCGTCGGGATTTTTCCTTAAGGGTAATCCCCTTTTAGCTCTTTGATAATCAATTCGACAGCAGCTCGGCCATTGTAAAATCTCCAGGTGTTGAGAGGGGTCAGTTTCATGTTGGTCACAAGAACCTGATAGCTGTATTTGCCCATCGAGAAAAGGGTGAGTTGTTCCGTAGGGTCTTCTGGGATCAGACGCCTGACCACCACAAAACGATATTTCTTTTTCCATCTCGTGGGTTGATACATAAATTCCGCGGTCTCCAGACCAGAGGAATGGGTCCGATAAGAAAGACCTGAGATTTCTCTTTTGACTGGAGCCGTCAGCTTGGCCACAATGACGAAAAGGGCTTTGTTGGATTCGAGATATTCGATGGTCTCGTGATCGTAAAAACCCTTGTCTGCTCGAATAGTTACTCTCCTTACAGAGGGAGGTAATTTGGCAAAGGAGACCTTTAGAAGTTCCACGGTTCCAGTGGCGGTATGGGTATCTCCAGGACGAAGTTCTCCATGCCAGAAATCCTTGGTGATTCCATTGAAACAGAGAAGCGGATGATAAGAAGGACGGCCCCACTTCTTGGGATTGTAACCGATTCGGGCCATTTCCTGTCTGCCATAAAGAATAAGAACGGTGGAGTCCAGATCGAAGATCACTTTGGTGGGGGGTTTTGGTTTTAGGATCATTCGTAAGAGTAATCGGTCGTGCAGTTTTCTCAACTTGGGAAGAGCCAATGGCGCCATCCGAAGAAGAAAACGTCGCAGGGTCGTTGGATTGGGATAGGTGGGTAATCCGGTGAGGTATTGAAAGACACCATTTTGTTTTAAGAGATGGGACGTTTCGATCCGTCCGATCCCTAATGTAATGGGGTAAATCAATGCTAACATTTCCTCTGGAACACTGTAACGATTGTTGCGTTGGGTAAAGGTTAGCTTTCGATACAAAAGGTGTCGCAATTGTATCCGTTTGAAGAAAAGGTGCAGGAGATATACTCCTCCAAAATGGGTAAGATTCTTTCCATCGAAGGAAAGAATGATTTTTTGAGGGCCGTATAGCATCGTCTGAAAACCTAATTAAAAAGTAGGTTTTATGAATAGCTCCTTTTTGATTCTCCATATAACTTTTAAGGGGCATGTTATCAAGGGTTTTTAACATTCTGTAGTTGTTTTAAACCATAATTCACGCAGGTTTCAGGCTACATTTAATAGACTCTGAACCTCTTCCAGGCTTTTACCATAGGGAATCTGGGTCAGCTCAAGATTCCGTTCTTCAAATATAGACTTTATGCGACCCCGTTCAACAACATACCAACCTCTCTTAAGTAATTCTGTTGCGAGAATATCAGAAATTCCCTCAGATAACGTTATGTTATGTTCTTTTACCATATCCTTTGAAATAGTGAATGTCAAAACAGCGACATGCTTATATCGAGAAAATTCAACCCCCTTTTTTACAAAATAATCTATACGAGCACAGCTCAAAATAAAACCAAATAAAATAAGAAAGAATGTAAATCTAGGTAATTTCCTTATTTTCATAGAAAAGTTACCTCCAATTATTTTAAAGAACTTCTCTTAAATCTCTTAAATACTTTCTCCAAACTATGTATTCTTTAATAAAAAATCCACACTGATAATTATTTTCATTTAATCAATACTTTTTCTGTTCATTTAGTTTTACGATACCCTGTTCGGTAATTATTGTACTCATTTTCATACTTTATCCCTTTGATAATTTAAGATTTTATTAACTTCCATCATTTGATCTGCTTAACAATTTCTTCTGCAATTTTATAACCACGCATTTCAATTAAAACCTCATACTCCTTCTTGTCCTGATCCCATTTTTCAAAAACCACATCATACCCTTTGACAATATTTCTGCCTTGAGTTCGGATGACCGAATAGATTTTATCGTTGTATAGTGTCACATCTTGGGAAGCAATTACCTCCCCCGCTTTGGCTGCCAGATCATTAATAGCCAAATTTGTTGCTGCCACCCTTGCCATTGCCTCATTTTCGTGCTTGAACTTGCCTTTACCTCTAACATTCTCTTTCTCCAAAATTAGTTTAAGATCATAAAGGATTTTCTCGTTTTCTGAATAAGTTCTTGAAACCATTGTCCCATCAGGCCCATATTTCTTTTCCTCTACAGTTCTCGTGGCACATCCGCTAATAATGAATACCAGCGCTAATGTCATAACAATCATTAATCCTTTCATTTTTTTACCTCCCCTAATTTTATTTTTCCCCAATCTAAATTTATGAACCACCATCTCTTTTAATAGTAACCTCTAGGGAATATTTTGATACCATATCAGTTCTAAGTTTTATGTCTTTTCCAGTCATGAGAACATCATAAATCTCATCAGTAGTAGCACCAAGAAAACCAGTATAAATGCTCAAGGTAACTTTACCCGTATCATCCTTCTGCCTAATCCAAGCTCCAGTGCGAACGGTCTCCACTCCTTTAATCTCCGAAATTATTTTGGTGAGGCGTTTCATCTCATCAATTTTACAATTGGAGATTGTCATCGAGAGGATTTTGTAATTGTTTGCAAGGACTTCGGGTATTTTCCATGCAAGGCTTTCTCCAACTATTTTAACCAATCCCTGTAATGATTTATGCTTGGCTGACTCATATATTTCTGACGATGACCTGGAAGCTTTGTCCTCAATAGCTAAGATTTGCCCACTTCCTGTAACAACAGCTTTGATTGTTGAAGTAACATGAACCATATTCATAGGAACGTCATAAACCTTAACTGGTTTCCCACTTATATTAATTGTCCCGCATAGGACAATATCAGCTCCGTACATCATACCAATCTTCCTTGCAAGTTCAGTATATCCCTGCTTGGCCAACCTCACCTCCCCATCATGGTCCTCTTTACCGGTTAGAACATCTTTCGAAGTCAGAACTGTGTAACCGACATCGTGAAAATACTTTGCTAAAACAACTTCAGTATTATCAACGAGAATTCCTTTTAGGCTATCTGAGTCCCTTTTGTCAGACCGGCTCCTAATCTCGATGTTATCCCCCTTTCCTCCAATTTTTATCTCAAGGTCCTTACCTTCTCCCGCGCCTGAGGTTTGGGACTCATACTCATGAATTAATATGATAACTTTAGGGCTATCAATTACTTGTAAAAAAAGGGCAAGAGCCATTAGATCCCCTCTATTTCCTTTACCCACCTCTGCCTCAATAAGAATTTCATATTGGTCTTCTTTTCCTTTTTCTCGGCCTTCATATAGGACTTTATATCTTTTAACAATACCAATCGAACGCTTAACGACAACATCGACAATTTTTTCAAAATTCTTCATCTCAAAGAGTTCCCCAATTTCAGTTCCAACCCCTTGGCTTATTGCCTGACGGTAAGCGTCTTGAAGGGCAAGCTGGCGAGCTCTCTTCTCATCATTATTTATAATTAGAGCGATACCACGGGCAACAACATTATTTTCAGCTTGGAGTTCATCAGTTTTGGGGATTACTTTGCCGGGACGTTCCCTTTCGGGTTTTGGAACAACGCCTTGAGCATATACATTAGTTATGACAAACCACATACAAGCAACCCATAGAATAATTTTTTCCATTTCTTCTCCTGCTTATCTTTTAAACTTTGAGGGTGTTTCTATTCTCCCCCCGATAAATTAATGTTTAGCTTCACTTCCAAAAATTAGAATTTTAAATTTTTAACCTCTTTTTCATTGATCGGCAGTAATCTTGTTAGTTAATCGATTTATTGCGTTTCTTAGGTCACCCATGCTTGGGGAGCTAACATTTTCTGCAAGAAAAACTTTACCAGTATCAGTATCCACAAATCGCACATCCACCTCAATAAGGTTTTGAATTTTAGCAACACTACCAATCACAAGATAGTTCACTTGCAACACCTTTCCCAACTTAATGGCACTCTCTCCAGCAACAACATCCGCTTCAATAAAATTACGCTCATTGAGAATTTGTTTGATCTGAACCCGTTCGAGTACTTCAAATCTACCTGTTTTCGTAAGACCAGTAACCAGCATTTCCGTGACAACATCTCCAAACCCCTCTTCAATAGAGGATTTAGTAGTTGACTTAAGCGACAAGACAGCTATCCTCAATAATTTTGTTTTGCCAGAAGGTACTCTTATTATATCTTCTCTAATATAGATGCTACTGTCTCCCGGAATATTAATCCTTGGTTCAAACCTATTATCTTGGACTATTTTTTTCTTAAACTTTATTTCTATTGTATTCGGAAAAGGCTTTGTATCACTCCACCAAACACTAGGACTTTGTAAAATAATTATTTCGTCTTCAAATCCATCTAATTTTCCAACGATTGTATGCTTTCTATATGAAAATTCAGTAAAGGCTGCATCTGTAACTAATTTAACAGATACAGGGGCCTTCCCTTTTGGAATTCCATTTACATAAATATCAGCTCCTTCAGGTATGGTATTAAAGGTAACACTCTGATAGGTAGCACACCCAAATAAAATAAAAAGTAATGAAAATATAATGAATATTCTCATTAACCGTAACCTCCAATCATGATCTTTTTCTTAACAAAGTGGTCTAATGTATCGAATCTAAAGTTTCCCTGGATAGCCAGTAGTAATTTTATTAATCAATTGATTTATTGCATTTCGTAAATCTCCCATACTCTGACAACTTGCATTTTCAGCTAAAAGCGCCTTCCCTGTTTCAGTATCGATAAATCGCACATCCACTTCAGTTAAATTCTGAATCTTTGCAACACTGCCAATTACAAGATATTTCACTCTTAGCATTCTGCCAGCGGTTACCGCACTTTCTCCAACGACCACATCCACCTCTGAAAATTGCCTTTCGCTTAGAATTTGCTTAATTTGAGAACGTTCTAACACTTCATAACGGCCTGTTTTAATTAAGCCAGTGATTAACATCTCTGAGACCATATCGCCGTAACCCTCATCTGCGGCACCTTTTGTAGTTGGTTTGAGTCCCAAAACGGCGATCCTTGACCGTTCCGCGATGATAGAAGTATGTTTTACTATTGTTTCTCCGGTAGGTAAACTTAACCCCTCCCCTGAAATCTTTCTAATCGAAACATTCAGAAAACCTTTATTATCACCTAACATATTATCATTGCTTCTAAAAAATATAAAATCATCCCTTTCAGCGACCATCTCAAAGGATTCCCCCACCCCGAATGGAATACCGTTATTCCCTATTTTTGCAATTAAAGCCGCTTGTGTAAAACCAGGGACAAGCTGTCCACCAATATCCCAACAAAATGGAGCATAGACTCCTATCCCATCAGGTCCCGTTGGATTACAAGTTCCCCCAATTTGCCATTTCCCACTTGCTGTGACTTTGTATTTTTCTCCCTTTCTTAGCATTACACCAGAATTCCTCCAATCGCCAGCAGCTAAAACTTGTAATTGTGCTTCTTCTCCTATGGATAAACTCCTCTGGGGTTCTTCAGTTATGTACTTTACAGAACCACAACCGGAAAAAAACGATATTATAAAAATAGCCGTTAAAAAAGAAAGTCTCTTCAACATAGGATTTTCCCCATATATATCGACAGTCTTTAGACTAAACCTACACCCATCGAAATTTATAATAAATTCTAACCAAAGGGAGATTTCTTATTAATCAAGATGCCAATGTTGTAATAACTACTTAAAGAGATTAATGATTTTAATGGTCAAAGTATATCTAAGTAATTATTTAAATACAAGAATATTTTTTACCGAACCCCCAAATGCTAACCTTTTTCAAAATTCTTGGTTTTCTTCACCCCTAAACCTTTAAAAAGAGTTCTCTCGGCAAGAACCCCAATTTAAAGCTTTCCCCCTTCGGGATCGGCACGCCTCTATCTACCCCTCCCGCTTTGTTTATAGCTGTTTTAGCCTTAGCGATCCAGGAAACCATGCCATTCAGGACAATAAGCCCCTCTTTTTTCCCAACAGTTACATTTCAGCACATTTGACATTTCAAGATCTCTTCCGATTTATTATCTTGGTGCCACTTCACGGCTAAAGGTTTAAAAGGGGTCCGCTTCGCTTTGTTCACCACAAACCCCCAATTTAAACCTTTCCCCCTTCAGGGTCGCCTATGGCACTTCAATCCTTTTGTTGAGAGGGATACTTTTCCCCCTCAAACTCCCCCTAAGCATCTTGTCTGTGAAAGGCATAAAAAGATAAGTGGCACAAATGGCATATGATCACTTCTGGTGACAACTTTCCAAAAGAGCGTTACATACCATATTTTACTTTGGAAGTAGTCACGCACGAAGTGACAGCCACGCTACTTTTTAAGCCTTTCAGTTTTTGTCCTGCGACAAAAACCAAGCAGACTCCTCCTCTCTCTCTGTAAGGGTCTACTCTCTTACAGAGAGCTCGGTCAAAGAATCGAGCCCAGAGGAAATAAAATGAAACAAACAACAAGACAAAACATGGACAAATGGATGGAAGAAGGAAGCCTACAAAAGACCTTGGCACTCAAGGTCATCAGGAAAAATGACCCCTGGCAAGGCATGAGTGAGGAAGAAATCGAGGACAGAAAAGAGTTCATCAGGTGGTACATCAACAAAGACTTTGAACTCCTCCTCTGGATACCCGTCCAGCCACGGGAGAGCGACTTCTGGTTCTCAAGCCTTGAGGAGTTCAAACAGAGCGCCTTCAACACCTGGGACTTCCAGAAGAACAGAAAGCCTTTCGACAAATACGGGTACAGAATCAAGAAAATAATAGAACGAGTCAAGGAGCTGGCAATCCTGCACTCCTGCGTCAGCCAACCCGAAGGAAGAGAAAACCTCCACAATAGGTACAAACTCATCATAGAAAATGAGTTCAGAAGCCAAATACTCGAACTCGTGGAAAAGGTGAACAAGACGGAAGACAGAGAAAAGAAAGCAAAAATAATCGAGAAAATAGTGAAACTCAACTCCGCAATTTACCAGTGCAAGACCGTATGGGAGAAATATTCTCCCTACGAAGAATAAGCACCCCCCAAAATTTTTTTTCGACTTCTTCCACTTAAAGGGAAGAAGTCTCCCAAAAAACGAACCCGAGGTGGAAAAAATGGAAACCGAATGGCTAATAGACGCAAACTGCCCAAGAAAGGACAACTTTGCAGACAACCCAGTACAGAGGGTTTGCGGCAAATGTCCATACAAAATATGGGAGCACCCAGCCATAGCAGCCGGACTCAACAGCGCCATGTGCAGCATTATATTAGGAAGCAAAGACGTAACAGACCAATTGGACAGGGTGGCAGAGAAACTCACAGGGACAAAAAGATTCACCAAACAGGAGAGCAGCCCCTCCCTAAAAAGAGATGTGCTGGAGAAGATAAGGGCTTACGCAATGCAGAACGGATGGAACATCAGCGGCCTATCGCACCGGCAAACCATAACCCGACTTGATATGCTGATTGAATACTGCAAAAAGGCAGAAGCAAAAGGCCTAAACATCTGGGTATCGAACTAAGAGGTAGTAAAAATCACCCAAACCATAAAGACGCTCATATTGGAAATCATCCATGGAGAAGGACCCAGCCACATCCAAGAAATCCACCTCAAAATAACCGAATTCCGGCCGGAAATACCCCAGCACACCATCAGAGCCCGATTATCCGAGATGTCCAGAACCGACGACCTTGAAGAGAAGCTTAATGCTTATGGGAATGGATTTTATGGACTCTATGAGGAGAACTTAGACCTATGCAGCGTAGTATCCTACCCTGACAGGGGCCCCTGGGGCGACCCCAAATACCGGGGAAACTGCAGCGGGTGGCTCATTAAAGACCTCATCCTGAGATTTAAGGTAGAAAGCGTATTTGACCCGGCAGAAGGAAGCGGGACAGTAAGAGATGTGGTTAACGGCATAAACCAGCACAAACAAAAGAGCATTCATTATGAAGGCAGGGATTTAAAACAAGGATGGGACATAATGACCAGCCCAATGCCAGAAAAACAGTTTGACATGGTGTGGTACCACCCACCGTATTGGAATATTATCCATTACTCCAATGAGCAAAAAGACCTGAGCAACTGCGCAACACTCGAAGAATTTGAGAACAAACTCAACACCTCAGTAAAAAGACTGATGGGGGCATTAAAGCCTGGCGGAATCATAGCGATTCTTATCGGTGACAAAAGAAAAAACGGAAATTATTATCCTCTGATGAGAAGCCTACTCGTGAACCCAAAAATTGGAGAACTAAGAGCAATCATAATAAAGATTCAGCACCATTGCTGGAGCGACAAGAAAGATTACGGAGCAAGAAATTCTTTTCTAATACCCATCAGGCACGAATACTGTCTCATCTACCAAAAACCTTACCGACCATAGGAAAAAGAGCGCTCCTTCTCTGTGGGTTCTTCGAACCCAAGCCCTCTCTGCCGAGAGGGGTTTCGACTACACGCAGACCCCCTATCGTAAAGCTTTCGGTTACCCATGTAACCCGAAAACTTTATCGAGGGGTCCGCTCAAAGTGCCAAAACAACGACCCCTTAACACCCCCATCAAATCCCTGGGTGAATTTGATGGAGGTGTAAAAAATGAACGCAAGCGGTCAGTTGGAAATCAAAAATGCCATCTGGCAGGTCAAGCGGCAGCCAGGCCAAACAGTCATGAGACAGGTCTGTCTCATTTGCGGACATCCTCTTAAGGAATGGGATGTTCGAAAAGGAAAAGCGGTTTGCTGGTTCTGCAGGGAACACTACTGGCCAACCCCAAAGGTTCCAAGAAAGGAAGAAACCAACAACAATGTCTGCCCCCTATGGGCAATGCTCAATAGGAAGCAGCCCGACCTTGATGATAAGGTATCTGAACAGCAAAATGGATTCCATTTTGAGAAAATGCCTTCCCCCAGGCATTATAAGCCAAGAACATTTTACCGGCCCACGGAGGCAAAAAGACGCTTCACGGATACGAAAATTCAGTACCACAGAACGTACTGCGTTCCCTAATGAGGCCTACCGAAGGGAAGAATTTTAGCATGGAAACAGAGGAAGCTCTGAGTGTAAAAACATCAGGGAAAGGAGGATTATTGAGTGACTGAGGAGGGATTAATAATTTACCATATAGAAAATAATTGTTGGAATTATTTACTGGAGGCGCTTCAAGAAATAACTACAAGGCGCCGAGGAAATGGAAATAAGATAATACTACAGCGACACATTGATTTTAAGTCGTTTCGCCTTGGCGACAGCCTTCTTTCTGTGAGAGATATACGCAACATGGTTATGATGAGTGTGGTAACTGATAATTTCTATGGCTCCTTTCAAAGTCAGAGAATTCAGTGAAAAAGTTGCCGCAATGAGCCTCTGTGCTTGAGGTAATGTGAGAGCTGGAGTTTTTTTTAAATTGGATTCGAAGTCGCAACATAAAATGCAGTCCGAGAAAGACATAGATCATATGTCGGTGCCAGGCTGGCCAGGAGCGATGCTCATAATGATCCATCCCCAGTTGGCCTTTTCCTTCTTCAAAGCATTGCTCGATGGGCCACCGCATGATGGAGGCCTTACACATCTCAGAGAGAGGCATATCAACGGGTGCATTGGAGAGGGAGAATTTGGTTTTCCCATCAGGGCTGGTTCTGATAAAGAGCCATACCGGGTCCTCCCGTAGTCGGGTGTCGGTACGACAGTGTCGGTACGACAATCGTTCCGATTCGTTCCGACGCTTATCGACTTGGGGCAGGCCATTTCTGGCTGGATAGACACGGAGGCGGGTCACCTTAGCGATGATCGGTCCCTTGGCGCCTTCGGCCAAAACGACAGACTCCCAGTGGCATTTGCCAGAGCGTGCAAGGGTGGCGACGGTTTTGGGCTGAGGTTGACCGGGTGAAAGTCGAGGTCGTTTGGGTTTTCGTCCTCGTCCCGAGTAAGCAGGAACTCGCACGTTAGGCTTTTTGAGAAAGACTTGAGCATTGGAGCGCACATCGGCGAAGTAGTAAAGCCCTTCGGGTAGAGAGTTCAGGAAATGTGTATCGGAGCCAAAGGTAGCATCACAGCCTATCCACTGAGCAGGAAACAAGTTCGTTTGGGTGATCTGATGGATCAATTCCAGAGCGATCTCAATCTTGGTTTGAAAGCGCAGACCCTCGGGTACCAAGTTATCTTTTCGTCTTTGCGCATATTGCGGGGAAAACCAGATCTGCGGCATATAGAGCCGGCTGGTAAGCAGGCCATAGCCTTTCTTGCTGGAGTAGCCAACGAAGACACCGGACTGACAGTTTTCCACCTTACCGATGGCGCCGCAATACTGCCGGGAAACCCCAACGGACTCTTTGCCCTTTTTGACAAACTCGGAACTGTCCACGTTGATCATGCCCTCGGGATCGGCGATCAGAGGCGAGAGCAGGATTTGATGTTTGAGCTTCATCGCTTCATGATCCCAGTGGTAGGTTTTCATAAACCGTTGCAGGGAGCGAACGTCGTCCTCTCCCAGGAATTCGAGAGCGATGGGTTCTGCGGACTTGGCAGGTAGATTGCTCATCAGCCCGGACAGGTAGCTCAAGCCTAAGGGATGTTGCTCGATGCGGCCAAAACAGTCATGAAACTGTTCATGAAATTTGACCAGCTCTTCGGCCATGCATTTAACATCTTTTTCCGTAAGAGCCACCCAGGGAACGAGTTGCGGGTTCTGGTTTAAGATCATCTTTAGCCCCTCCACTTTCTCTAAGGATGGTGGGGGACGATGAAAGAGAGGCTGGGGCTTGCAACCCATGATCTCTCTAAAACGAGGCTCTAAGACATAGAGATAGACCTCCTTGATCG
>Ga0194126_10004279_pt1 | contig 21895 bp, 23 predicted proteins | sample TA2KigC150mmetaG_FD_148641 | JGI IMG/M metagenome (GOLD analysis project Ga0194126, IMG submission 148641) | Freshwater microbial communities from Lake Tanganyika, Tanzania - TA2015035 Kigoma Deep Cast 150m | ecosystem: Environmental > Aquatic > Freshwater > Lake | place: Tanzania: Lake... | reverse complement strand
ATCAAGTCCGGAATGACAAACCGAATAAAACTTATACCTCAGGTATATCAAAACGTTTAACAGCTTTAACCGTTTGAATGTGAACGATGTCCTGAATGTTAATTTAATGAACGATGTCTTGAACGTTATCACCTAGCCAAAGATATTTGAAATTTCCCAATTAATTTCCTCCCCCTTCAAGGGGGAGGCTGGGAGGGGGATGGGTTTCTATTTCCTTATGAACCTCATTGTCCCATCCCCACCCTAACCCTCCCCTTGAAGGGGAGGGGAAATTTTTTGAGGCATCTTAAAAGGTCAGAGATAAATTCTCAGACTTAATGGTGTAAGAATCTACGCCTCGTCCGGGACTTCGCCCGGAAGAGGTGGCCCCTTCGGGGCAGTCTTAAAATAATCCTTATTAACTTCCCCCTTTGTAAAAGGGGGATTGAGGGGGATTTTAACAAGTCTCAAATCCCCCCCTGCCTACCGGCAGGCAGGCTCGCCCCCCCTTTGCTAAAGGGGGGTAATTCTGTTGGGAAGATATCGACAATCTTTTGTCGATGTTGTTGCGCTAAGCGCCTAAATAAATCCAAAACCCAAATGTCAAAAGATTATACTCTTTTGAGTTTTTTCTTTGATCATTTGAGTCTGTTTAGAGTTTAGCGTTTTGAGTTTAGGGTTTCTTACTCATTTAAGGCTTTATCCTTTTTGCCCACCAACCTCGGATCGATGTTGCCCGGTCCGCCGCAATCCGGGATGTAACAGGTCACATCGCTGAAGGTGCAGGTCTGGTTGCAGGAAGGACATTTCTCAGGCACGGTCTCCGCACCGAAGGTATAATTACAATTGGAACATTTCCACTGCGTCATTGGATTACCTCCCTCCTTCAAATTCGGAATTCGGATTTCGGAATGCGGAGTTTAAATCGAAATGACTTATTCCGAAATCCGCAATCCGCATTCCGCAATCGGGATTAGTCTTCATACAGATTAAGATCGTAGCCCAGTTGAATCGCCTTCAGATTTTCTTTCGCATAAGACTTTGGCAGGAGTTTCTCGAGCTCCATATGGCTGATATCGATATCGATTAATCGAAAGAGGCGTCCCAGAGCGATCATATTCCCAAAGATGACCTGGCCAAACTTCTCGACCCCCATCATCCCGAAAGGAACCTCTTCATCCGTACAGAGTCCGGTATCACAGATCGTCTTTTGGGCAACGAGTTGATCCCCCTTTTGATGGAGCCGGATGAGAATGTCGGCCTCATCGATCATTGGATTTTCAATGGGCTTCCGATCATACGTGAGATAGGCGGTGATTCTCTGATTCCGGATGGAAGAGTCGTAATCGAAGAGAAGAGCTACCTCATAACCTAATTCTATCAAAGCCATGGCCAGAATATGGGAGACGACCCTGACCGATTGACCTCCCACGCCTGTAAAGACGATCCGCTTCATTCTTGTTCTCCGTTCAACATCTCCATGAATGGAAATGCTCTTCTAAAATTCCAATAACCAAATCCCTTGCCTACCGCAAGCAAGCACCAATATAATAACACCCCCCACCCCCCTCTTATCTTAAGAGGGGGAGAGGGGGAGTTAATGTTTGGAATTTGGTTATTTTTCTTTCAGCCTCCCTACCACTGGAAATTTGAAGAGAAGTTCTTCCCCGTGGGGGGCGATCTCAATATCCTTGGTCAGGTCTTTTCCTGCAATGTGGCATCGCATCTTCTTCTCTCCCTGAAAGAGAGGGCTCGCAGAGATATCATAGGCCTTTCCCTTATAACCGATATAGATGGGTTTTCCCTCAGCGCCATCAAAATGTTTGAGTTCTTCACGGGTGAAGGTTTTTAAATCCTCATGCTTAACCTCAACCTTTTCCATAGGAACTTCCTCAACCTCAGCCTTCACCTCAGCCTCAACCTCTCTTTTCGCTATTCCCAGTTCATCGTCTTTGAGATGGTCTCTCACCCCTTCGACCATATGAAACCGCTCATCGAACCATTTGAACATCTGATGGGCTGTTTTAAAACCCAGCCTCCTTCCGTTGAGTTCAATGCAGTCGCTAATGATATCCACAAAACTGAACCCCTTATAAAGCAGGGCCTCCCGGATACAGGCTTTGAAATGGTTGAGATGATAGACGGTTGTACGGGCATAAAAATAAGGAGCCTGGGTGGTAAGGATACGATTCAATCGAAGGGGCTGATAATGTTCTCCCCTGGGTGAGGTGATGGTCTTTGTTCCCTTGGGTGTGGTGGGTCCGGCCTGGCCTCCGGTCAATCCATAAATCTCATTGTCATTGCAGAAGACCGTGATATCTGGATTTCTTCTCGACGTATGGAGGAGGTGATTTCCGCCGATGCTTGCAAGATCCCCATCCCCGGATAAGACAACGACATTTAAATCTGGGCGGACCGTTTTAATGGCTTCAGCTGCTGTCAAAGCCCGGCCATGGGGCGTGTGAACGGCATCGAGGTTCATATATCCTGCCATTCTTCCCGAACAGCCAATCCCTGAGACCACGGATGTGTTCTGATTGTTCCAGCCAAGTTCTTTCATAGCCATGGCGACATTCTTCAAAACTGCGCCGATGCCGCAACCCGGACACCAGGTATGGGGAAAACGGCCCAATTTCAGAAGCTCTTTATAAGATCGGTCGATCATTTTCCTTCTTTTAATCGCTCCTCAATCTGACTTTGAATCCACTGGAGTTTGAACCCTCCCCCCAGGCAGGGAACTCTCATTACCTTTCGGCCAATTGCCCATTCCACCCACGAGGCATACTGGCCGTCATTACCCTCGATGACAATGATGTGGCGATAATGTTCAGTGATCTCCTTCAACTCCCTCTCCAGAACAGGATAGATGCGAATCGGCCTGAAGATGGAGAACCTTTCCTTCAGGGATGAGATGATTCTCGAAGTGATCCCGAAAGCGATGAGCAGGGTTTCGGAATCCTTTCTTGGGATATATTCGTAGAGAGGGTACTTGTCAGCAGTCGTCAAATGTCGCTCTTTCAAATCATTGAGCCAGTCCCGGTAGGCCTCCGGGTCATTGGTCTTCACATTTCCCATCCGATCATGGGCAGTGCCAGTAAAAAGCCTGTGACCTTTACCAAGAGGCTCTTTCGTACGAGGGACCACTTCCGCTTCAATCCCGTCGAGATCGGCCATTTCATTGAGATGAGAGAGAAAGGCATCGGCGAGGAGGATGACAGGTGAGAGAGACTCCTCTGCCGCATTGAAAGCGGTTATGGTCAGACGAAAAGATTCCTCCACGGAATTGGGATAGAAGGCAATGGGATAATAATCGCCAGCACTTCCCCCCTTGACCTGAAAGAGATCGGATTGGGCAGGCTGGGTGGGCATCCCTGTGGATGGCCCCACTCTCATCGAGTTGATAAAGACGCATGGAGCCTCAACGGCGTGTCCCCACCCCAGAGCCTCCTGCATTAAAGTAAATCCAGGACCGGAAGTAGCCGTGAAGGATTTAACGCCAGCCAGCGACGCGGAGATCGTTGCGATGGCAGCAGCAATCTCATCTTCAGCCTGAAGGAAACGAAACTCAGGGTTTTCTTCAGAATAGAGTGAAGCCTGTTGTAAGATCTCAGAGGAAGGGGTAATTGGATAGCCGGCGAAATATCTGGCGCCGGCTCTGATCGCCCCTTTAAAGATCGCTTCATTTCCTGAAAGAAGTTTTTTCATTTTTCTATCTTTCTTATTTAGAGTCTGTTTATAAATTCCCTTTTCCCGTCATGCCGGACTTGAGGAGCCTGCCCCGTACTTGATACGGGGGCATCCGGAAGGTCTTGAAAGAACTGGATTCCGGCTTTCACCGGAATGACAACCTTTGGGGGAACCATTAGTTTATAAACAGACACTATTTAATCTCCGAACTCCGAACTTAATTTTTCCCCTCATCCATCACCTCGATGGCGACGTCAGGGCAGTAGCGTTCACACTGGTAGCACCGGATGCAACCCGGCTTTTCTATAATTTCATCCATCTCAAGGGAGAGGACACCGACCGGGCAGACTTCCACGCAGATGATGCAACGCTTGCAATAGTTTTCGTTCCAGATGACATTCAAACGTGGTTTCATCTACATACCGATTTCATTCCGGCATGAATTAAGCCTGCCAATGATATTGGCATCCAAAGTAACTCCCCTCTTAACCCCCCTCTGTCCCCCCTTAATTAAGAGGGGATGCATGGGGAATACTCCTCCCCTTAAGATAAGGGGAGGTCAGGAGGGGTTATGAATCATTTCTTTCACTAGTTTTCTTCCAGCCTCAAATGCCTGCTGGAGCGCTTCCGGGTGCTTTAAGATATCGCCTTTCCCATCGACCCCCCGAAAAAGGAGTTCGCCTGCATATTCCGCATTGAAGGTGTCGAAAAAATACTTGGCGGTAAGTATCGCTCCCTCAAAAACCTTCTGCCCTTTCGTGGCTCCCACGGAGATGAAGAAGCCCTTTCTCTTCCTCCCCTCTTTCCCAAGAGAAGGATCTTTCAGAAGATACTTCTTGGCCCAGAGGGCCTGGGAACGATCGATCAGCGCCTTTGCCCAGGCAGTGACACCGTAAAAGAAGATGGGCGAGGCAAGAAAGATGATATCCGATTCCAAAAGTTTCGGATAGATTTTTTCCATATCATCAAGGATGACACATTGACCGGTTTGATCACACCCGTGGCATTCTTTGCAGGGTGTGATGGCATAATCGGTCAGGTAGATGCGATCCGTCTTCGCCCCTTCCCTTTCTGCGCCTTTAAGAACCTCTTCGAGAAGGACCTCCGTATTTCCACCCCTTCTCGGGCTTCCGAAGATTCCCAAAACCTTCATCGATGTCCCCTCCTGTCCACATCGTCTCCTTTCTGACCGGAAGGGAAATGGAGGCAAGGAGAAGGAGTTGGCCAGGGAATGGAATTGAGATCCCTCAACCCCTCCAGCAGGGGTCCGTCTATCCCTTTGCGCTGAATCAATACCTTAAACATCTCACCCATTCCAGCCTCCGGTTCGATCAGATGCATTAAAGAGAGCCTCATTTTCAACCCATCCAGTTCAGAGAGATCCTGGCCCAGGGAGTCCATCTCCTGTAGGATTCCAAGGGCAATGAGGAACCGGTATTGCGGTACGAGGCTGGCGAAGCGAAGGCCCACCTCTTCCCCCTTTTTGATTAAATCCGTAAAGTTGACATGGGAGGTCATGTCCTGTTCTCCCAGATGTTCATATGGGTTTTGCGAGGTCTGATGACGAGAGTAGCAGAGAAGGGTTCCGCTGCAACGATGAGGAGCATAAAGTTCTTCGGCGAGATACCCGTAATCAATGGTCAGGACAAATCCTTTCTCCAGAAATCTTCCCACCTTCTCCATCCAGTCGAGCGCCTTGAGATTCACCTCAGCCCTCTGGCCTTCCTGAAGTCTGATGCCCATCGATTCGAAATAGGAAACGAGCGCCGGATCGGAAGGTTCGCCCATCACCTCTTTCAACTGACCATCATGATGGGTCACATAGACCTCTCTTAATTTACCGTGGTCAAAAACGACCTGATGAACCGGAAAGGCATCGACCAGTTCATTGGAGAGGATGCAACCCCTGATTCGATCCTCTCCACTCTCAAAAGCGTTGAGATCCATCCAGTCGATTTTGCCTTCTTCCTTATATGGACGAAGCCTTTTTTTCTGTTCATTGAGAAGGGAGGGGCTTGTTTCAAGAAGATAGTATCTCAGTTTTTTAAAAAAGTCAGGCGCATTCTTTTTTGCCCAATCTAAGATATCCTGACAGAGAAACCCCCTGCCGCCTCCCATTTCAACGATATCAAAATTCCCCCCCCCCAAAATCTCAGCCATCTGAGAAAGTTGTTTGGCGACCATCCCCCCAAAGAGGGGATGGACACAGGGGCCGGTATAGTAATCGCCATCCTTCCCGATTCTCGTCTCCTCCGAATGGTAATACCCGTACTCCGGATGGTACAGACACCACTCCATAAATTGAGCGAAAGTCAGAGGACCCCTTTCTTCAATCTGTGAGAGAATGAAGTTCTTCAGCTTCTGTCCTCGCCCTCTTTTCTCTTCTTCCATATGCAGAGGAGTTCCCGGTGATGGTATCCGGATTGAACCAATTCCCAACCCTCTTTTCCCATCTCATGAAAGATAGTTTTTAACCACTCAATTCCCACTCGGGATGAATCGTGGACAAAGCACTGACCCACCTGGTCGCAATGAATGATCTGTTCTTCCTCTGCCTTTTTAATCTCAGGAAAGGCATGGAGCGTGACCTGATATTCCCAATGGATCATATTATCCCCCTTCTATGCTTCATAGGCGAGGACACGAATCAGGCCGATGGCGGCTCCGGTATCGTCTGTTGTCGTTGAATCGCTGACGGAGATGACATTTTTCACCCTATTTTTTACGATGAAGCGGTTGACTTCTTCATCCAGAGCCTTCAACTCTTTTGCTGTTTTGAAAATCCTTAGTTCTGTGGTAAAGGTTTTTATTTTAATGCTCTTTTTCTCTCCCATTACGTAAACTCCTTTCTTCGCAATTCAATTATAACCCTTCCCTGGTGATACAATCTATAGCGCTTAAGAGTGCTTAAGAACAGATCCCGAAAGAGAAAACTTAGTGCTTCGATTCGCAAATACGATCACGTATCCTCATGCTGCAGATTGAAATCATTGCTGACTCAGCACTAAGTCCTGAGTAAATAAATACGTTACCGAATTTATGAATCGATGGACTTAGTCTCCTCTTCGATGTTTGATCGGACCTTCTTCAAGGGCCTCGTGAACCCAGTTCAGGGCCGCAACCATTTTCGGAAACCCGACGGTCGTCAGGCCCAGGAGCACGGCATGTCGAATCTCTTTTGGGGTAATTCCTATCGCTAATGCCCTACGGGTATGAGATTTGATGGCGCCTTCAGAATTCGAGCCAATAGCAATCCCTAACTTGATCAACCTTCGGCTCTTCTCATTGAGAGGGCCAGAGGCATGGCATTTCTTGGCCAGCCGATCGTATTCCCTTTCAATCTGGGGAAATTCCTCCTTAAACCGTTTGTACGAAAATGGAAAAGTGCTCTTTTTCATCTTACCCCCTTTCTTTTCACCTCAACGTGATGGTGTGTTTGTTGACCATTCGATGAGGAAAGTAGGACTCCTTTGCCTTTCTCAAACCCTCCTCTCCGAGGTCCTGCTCCCGGTTGACGTAGGTATAGCCTGACCAGTGGTTCTCAAGGAAGGCCTGATTGATTGTGGGATAGAGACCTTCAAAAGCGGGATTCGCTTTTTCAATATGAATGACGACGGTATCGTGATTGAGCGGCTCTCCCAGGGTGAAAGCCTCCACCTTGCCATTGATCAGGATGACACCTCCTTTCACCCCGTTAGAAAAAAATTTCCGCTGGTCTGTAACGGGGTCGTATTTCGGAACCATTTCGGCGGGGTTTAATGCCTCGATGGATTTTCTAACGGGATGAACCCTCAGCGCCTCAAAATGGGAAAAAGCTTCTTTGGTAGCGATCGATTCGTTGCGCAGCCCGGGCATCACCTCGCACTGCCGGAGGTCGCACCAATTGCTTTCCAGCCGGAGACAATCTGAAATCAGCTCAGAAGTGAGCGGAAGATACTGGTGGGTGTATTTTCCTTTAAACTGCTTGATGTGGTTTCTCTTCCGATGATATTTTCTTCCTTGCAGATGGATCAGATCCTCTGAAAGGTAGACATAATCGGATTGATCACGGTCGAACTCTACCATAAAACCCTCTGACTTCCAATCGAAACGAGAGGCAACTTCTTCAGGAACCCGGGCCATTTGAACAGAAACTCCCTTCTCCTTCATTGACCGGAGTAATGCCCGGCAACATTCTACCACATCTCCCTCTCCGATGGGAGGAAAGAAAAAGGGATGTTCACCGTTTTCTGCAAAAAGACAGAGGAAGTTTTTCAGGCGGGAGATTTTAATCTGATAGGCATGTCGCCAGATGAAGAGATTGGTGAAGGTGAATTCCGAGATGGAGGAAGGGAATTTTTGAAAAGCTAAATCGAGAATGGGTTTGTCTTCGAGGGAGAGGCCTTTAGAGAGAGGGAATTCCGGCAAGCTTTTCCATGATTCCTCCATGCTGAACTGACTCCTTCCATCTCTTAGAATCAAAGGGGATCGTTTGATTGGAACGGTTAAGACGACTGTTTCGGTTACTGGTTACGGTTACAAAAAAAAGGTTTACGGTGACGATGCTCGTATCGAAGCAGGAAACTCGAAACTTGAAGCTCGAGTATCCAGCATCCCAATACGAGCCTCGATACGAGCTTCGACAACAACAAACGTCATTTTCAATTTGACGGTATGGGCCTCGTTACCATAACCTTTGAACCACAACTTTCCTTTTTAACGAATCAGATGGCTGACCATCGTGCAAATCTCAGCCGGGTTAAAGGGCCTATAGATGAATCCATAGACACCCAATTCGATCGCTTCCTTAAGAAAGGAATCTCCTCTCTCTGAAACGATCAGAAGGATTCGTGAAGGTTTTGTTTTTTTTAATTCGATGAGGAGGTTTTTCTCGCGGACTCCGGGAGTGTCGATGTTGAGGATAAAGACATTAAACCCCTCCCCATTCAGGAGAGGTTTCACCTGAAAACCACTGTCCAAGATGATGACTTCGTGTCCTTCTCTTTCGAGGCATTCCCTTAAATAACCCCGGCTGGCAAAATCATGGTCAACAATACAAATTTTTCCCTTCACCGCTCCTCCCCCTTCAGAGAGATTTTGGTTAGACTAATCCTCTAAGGAGGGAGTTAACGTTTCCTCTGCTCGAGACGATTTTCAATGATTACATTATCTACGATCTCGCCGCAGAAGATGCACCTCCAGCCGAAGAATTCCTCGGAGAGGCCAAAAAACTTCTCGTAGACCATAACTCCGCCGCAACGATAGCACTTCATAATGAACCTCCTGGTCCAAAATTAAGCAAAATTCATACCAAAAATAGGATTAAGTCCACAGGTTAAGACAAAATAGTTGTTTTCGCCTTTTCCTCCCCCTTGTTGCTCCCTCAATAAAGCGGAAATATAGACAGAATTAAAGACAAAATTGTAATGAGAAGGTTCCAGGGTTCAAATTTAAAGAAATCGGCTATTCAAAGAGAACGTTGGGAAGGAAATTGTATAAATTTGGACTTAAAAAATAGGAACATTTGAGGTTTATGATGAAATTTACTTTAATTTCAAATTGTTACAAATATGTCTAATTTTAGACAATAATGTATTAAAATCATTCTTTTGAAAGCCCGTACCGCCTCATTTTTCCATAAAGGGTTGAGCGATTAATCTTCAGTTTTTTTGCGGCCTTATGTTTATTCCAGTTCGTCTCTTTTAAGGTTTTTAAGATAAGGTCCCTTTCAAAATCCTGAAGGGTGGCCAGTTCTTCTGATTGGGCGGATTTCTGAAGGAGATACTGGGGAAGGTCTTTGGAATAAATTTCATCCTTTTTCCCAATAATTACCGCATGTTCAATCACATTTTCAAGCTCACGGACATTCCCCGGCCAGGTATGGGCTAAAAAGATTTCCATTACTTCAGGCGAAAAATCGACAATTTTTTTCCCTTTTTCCTGGCTAAATTTTTCCAGGAAGTGTGAGGCGAGGAATGAAATGTCATCCTTTCTCTCCCGAAGGGGTGGAATAAATATGGGGATAACATTGAGCCGATAATAGAGATCTTCCCGGAAGGTCCCCTTCTTCATCTCCTCCATCAGGTTCTTATTCGTGGCAGCGATCACCCTCACATCCACTTCAAGCGTTTCCTCCCCTCCGACTCTTTCGAACCGGTGATCCTGCACAACCCTGAGGAGAAATATCTGCGTGGGGGGTGAGACTTCGCCGATCTCGTCGAGAAAAATCGTTCCTCCATGGGCGAGTTCAAATCTGCCACTCTTTCGACGGATGGCTCCGGTAAAAGCTCCCTTCTCATGGCCGAAGAGCTCACTTTCCAGGAGATTCTGGGAATAGGCTGAACAGTTGGCAACGATAAAAGGTTTGCTCTTTCTCGGACTGTTGAAATGGATGGCCCTTGCGATGAGTTCCTTTCCGGTGCCGCTCTCTCCCTGAATGAGGACGGTTGAATCGGTATGGGAGATATCGGAGATCAATTCATAGATTTCCTGCATCCTATCGCTCTTTCCGATAATGTTCCCAAAACTGTATCGCTTTTCAAGAGCCTGGGTAAGCAGGATGTTCTTATTCCTTTCCTTCCTCAGTTCGTCATGGAGGTCTTTAATCCGGAGCATCACCTTCACCTTGGCAAGGAGCTCCTCATTGATGAAGGGTTTGGTGAGGTAATCATCCGCTCCCAGGTTGAGACCGTTGAGTTTATCCTGAAGGGTTGACCTGACCGTTAGGATGATTACGGGAATGAACTTCAGAAGATCATCCTCCTTAATTTTCTGGCAGATATTTCTTCCATCCTCATCGCCTAACATCACATCGAGAAGGACCAAATCGATGGGTACCTCTCCCTCCGGAGACTTCCGCCTTTCGGCCTCCAGAAATCTCATCGCTTCGGCACCGGATAAGGCGGAAAAGACCTGGTAGCCCTCCATCTGGAGAAGGATGGTAATCATCTCCACCGTATCCCTCTCATCATCAATGACCAGTACTCTTTTTGGCCTAAACCTATTCATCCGGACCTTCCTTTTAGATTGCTAATATGACCGAACAGCCTTAAGTTGTCAATTGGATTTTATATAGAGGAAAACGGGTATCAGGAGACCAGGATATCAGGGCGCAGAATACCAGGACACCAGGATTTCAGATAAGGAGTAACCGCTTTTTGGCTTGGGCTAATATCCCAATATCCTGATGTCCACTCCCTTATCACCTGGTCGCCTGATAACCGCTTCAAGGGGTTAAATTCATGATGCTTCACACGGCGGGATCTTTTCTTGGAGTTGCTTTTTCTTTGCCGGCGTTAGTTCCCCTTTGATCAACCAGTCCCTTTGGGCAAAGGCATCATTGCCCTTGATGAGAAGCCAGTCTTTTCCATTACCTTTTCCTCTCATCAGAACAAGGGAGAAACCACCTTTCAATTTCTTTCCGTTTAGGGTGAAACGGAGTTTACCCTGTCCTAGGGCGATCTCGGGATCTCCTTCTGCTTGAAACTCCCCGGAATCCCAGATGAGGACCGGGCCGGCTCCATAAAGGCCCTCTGGGATGATTCCTTCAAAGTCACCATATTCAAGAAGATGATCCTCCACCCTCACGGCAAGCCTTTTATCGGAAGGATTCATGGAAGGCCCCTTGGGGATAGCCCAGGATTTCAGGACTCCAGCAATCTCCAACCGGAAGTCATAATGAAGACGGGAGGCATGATGTTCGTGGACAACAAATTTCATTGCTTCCTCCCTTCTCTATCGAAGAGGTCTGAGGCTCGATTCCTTAAAACGTCAAGCTTGAATAAACCACGAAACCGGCGTCCGTAAACTGACGGGGTCAGGATAAGACTTCAGGTATCCCATTCGGAGGATCCACTGAACCTCGCCGGTTAAGCGTAATTCCTTAGCGATTTGTTTTCTCCAAGGTTCTTCTTCCAACATCTGCGTCATGGGATGAAGGGCAATCATCTTTTCTCTTACTTTTAAAAGCATGTTTTCCCATACCCTTCCATATTCAATCAGTATGGGTATGCTCGAATCCTGACTGGTGACAACCAACCATCCGCCACACGTTTTCACCTGTTTTGCAACAATATCCACCGTCTGTTTCCGGAAACTCTCTTTCAGTACAGATTGACGATCATAAAAATTCCGGACGAAAAGACCGGCTATCCCCTTTATCTCCATACTCTCCGGCGTTAACCCATTTCGATATAGTTTTGCTTCTTTATTGGACCACCGGATCCAATTTGCCAATTCCTCTTGTGCAGGATCACGAAACGCCTGTTTCCGGTTGGCTTCGATCGTTCCTTCCTGGAGATATTTCCCCTGAGGAGAGTGATTCGGAAAAAAGAAACTGTGCGGGGAAGAAACATTAGCAAGAAGACAAGCTCTTGCCTCATGTCTGGTGAAATATTTTAGGTCTTCCGTTTTAATCTCCTGATCCGCGAAGCCACTTCGAACCGTCCTTCTCTGTTTGACCTTCGCCAGTGGGAAATCAATGGTTTTCCCTTTTTTTAGCCGAACCTCTGCAATCTCAGGGTCCATTGGGCTCTTGCCAATGATTTGAAGATCCACCTCATAGCCAAAGGTTCCAGCGGCGATGACGAGGTTTTCAATGAAGGCCCCAATGCCGAGTAAGAGTTCCCGGTTTTCAGGGTCAACAGCCGGCAGCCAGCATTTTTTATTAGAGCCTATGATCCAGTGCCTCTGCTCCACAACCCGGACGGTCCAGGGCTGTGTATTGTGGCCACTGGGAGCCAGTGAGGCGAGGTGGAGAATTTCCATTTCATCCTTTTCAAGGCCTTTGATAGAAGTTTTTTCTTCGTTTGATTGCGGGAAATCATCCCGCTTTATGTTGCTACAGGCATGTAACATGGACAACCCTCCTAATAAAAGGATTCCCCGACCCGAAAACTTCAAAAAATTTCTCCGATTCATTTTTCACTCCTTTTTGACTGTTGATTCCTGTCCTCTTTTTTTAAAATCGATCATTTCCCATTGTGGACTATTTTTTGAAAAGGCTTTACCATCTCTTCCTTCATCTTTTTACGATAGATTTCTTTTCTCATGGAGGGTATCTTCGTGAGAAGGATTAATACGGAGTTGATGATCCTGGATTTATATTTCCGGTGAGGAAAATCGTAGAGGCGATGTTTTTTATAGAACTGATGGTCTGCCTGAAATGGAAAACGGAGTTTTCCCCAGACGTCGTCCCTGAAGATTTTCATCCCGCCGACCCCCAGAAAGGTCTTCGGTTTGGTATAGTTCTTCTCTGCAAAATGAATGACCTGTTCCGCAAGGTGATGGAGCCGCGCATCTAATTCCCTGGAATCCTCTTCTTCATCTGTTACGATATCGACCAGGTTGGCCTGCTGCCATTCCGTGTAAGCTTCTAAGATCTGCCGGAGGTTGGGAATTTGCCTCAACGGGCCGGACAGGATGAAGCCAACTTGTTTCCCCGTTAAAGAGGGGGTATGAGTGTGAAAAAAACTTCTGTCAAAAAACATCTTCCATCGGGAGGATAGATATCTGTCGTGAATCGTTCCAGCAAAAACAAGGATATCAGCAGTTTTGACCTGATCCTTATAAAACTGAACAAATTCATCCTGACTCCCATAGGCACACTGATAATCATAACCGCATTGAAGGCAACCCAGACAACCTCCTTTGATGTCAATCTGATGAAGGTTGATTACGGTCACATCCTCTACGAATGAATTTCTAAATCGCTCGATCATCCTGCCTAAATTGGTGTTTGACTCTTTCAGATCGGACAGGACCAGAACCTTTTTCCCCTGGATGCCCACCTTTTGTCCTGTTGAACCCGGGACGTAATCAAAAGGGCGATAGAGGATAGGAGCGTATTTTTTCGCTGTGGGAATTCGGTTTTGAATCCCGTCAAAGAATTCAGAGGCAAACACGGCCCATCGTTCTCTTCCCTTTCGACTCAACAGGTCATGCATACCAGCTGAGAAAGAACCTAAATTTTTCATATCCAGATCATCGCATATCGCATTCATATAGTTGTGAGCTGTGTGGTCGAAGAAATGGATGGAGGTAGATAGGACGGCGGTATATTTATCTTTAAAAACACCCGCTGCCCCTCTCTCCCAGATGAGTTCGATAAACCTCTTATACTGGGAGGGGACGAGAATGTAATAGAGGGGAAAGGCCCACAGCACTCCATCGGAAGACCCTACTCCATCGATGATCTCTTGGAAGGCTTTTTCGTCCTTCTCGATTTTTTTAATATGGGAGCCGATGTTAAAAACCTTCCATTCATGCCCGGAGAACTTCTGCTGGATGAAATGGACATACTGCAGGGTGACGCTGAGGTCTCCCTTCGGGCTTCCGTTCAGGACAGTAATTTTCATGGCAATAAGTTCCTTTTAGTTATTTAACTTCCTCCACAATGTTCGGGCAGGGGAGCCCGATCTCTTCTTGGGAGACTCTTTCTTTCCTTTATCTTTGGTTCGGCTGAGTGCTTCATCGCACCATTCTATAATGATTCGGTCCACCTTCCTGCCGTAATTGAGCGTTCAAGACCAATACAATATATCCTTTTTTAAGGCTTCATGGAATGGGGGATTCGAATGGGTAACGTAGTGGTTACTCTTTTTCGTCATCGTACAGTTGTGGATAGAGTTTTCTTGCGCACTCCGGGCAGATGCCATGGCTGAACTCGGCCGCAGAATGTTTCTCAATATAGGATTCAATCTGGTTCCAGTACCCCTTATCATCGCGTATCTTTTTACAGGAGGCGCAGATGGGCACCAAACCGCTTAACGTCTTCACTTTAGTGAGAGCGGCCTGAAGTTCCCGGATCAATTTGTCACGTTCCTCTTCTTCCTTCTTTCTCCGGGTGATATCTCGAATGATGCTCTGGTAGAACTTTTCCCCTTCCACCTCGATGACACGCAAGCTCGCTTCTATGGGAAACCTCGTGCCGTCTTTCCGTTGATGGATGGTTTGGAGGGTTAACCCTTTCTGTTCCTCCAACTGTTGAAACTGTTTTTCCAATAAGAATCTCTGTTCAGGCGCTCGAAGCTGTTTTATATCCATTTTGAGTAATTCATCACGTGAATAACCATAGATTTCAACGGCCCTGTCATTGACTTCGAAAATCTTCCAGTTGCGGTCTGCCAGGAGGATAATGTCATTGGCATATTTTACCAGGTACTCGAAGTGTTGAAGAAGGGCTTGCCGTTCAATCTCATTATCATACTGCTTGCGATAAAACCGGGCAGTCTGGTTTCGCCATAAAAACCCGACTATGATTCCTGCAGAAAGGATCAATACCCCCACAATCGCGATCACAAATATGGCGTGTTCACCAATGGGCGCATAGATTTCATCCCGATCGACCTTGGCGATAAGATACCATGGGGAACCCGGGATCTTTCGCACGGCCGCAAGAACCTCAACCCCTCGGTAATCCACCTCCTCAACAACCCCTTCCACTCCCTGCACCGCTTGCACGGCCACGGTCTGCTTTCCAACCATCGGTAATCGGAGAGAGAGCGCTGTATTTTTCTGATGCCGGAGTTCATTTAAAAAGAGGACTTCAAACTCTTCACGGCGGACCAATAAACTCTCTGCTGTTCGACTCTGTGTGGGCCAGGCCTGGATATAAGAATAGAGGAATTGATAGGGATTGATACGAAGTAATAGAACGCCTGAGGGAAGTCCATCCGACTCTCTGGGGACCAGGGGAACCAGGAGGTCGAGATGGATGTGCCGGCTATCCTTTTCATCGTAGAGGTCTACCCAGATGACCTTTCTCAAGCGGATGGCCTCATCAATAAAGGTCCGGGCATAAGGTCCAACCTCATCATATGCCTCTGAGGTATAAAGGCACACATTCCCTTTCTCATCGAGGAGAAAGATGCTGCTGTAATCGTGGTGGCCCCGGAAGGATGACATCCATCCGAGAATCTCTTCCATCACACGGGATTTCTCCCTTGATTTGAGCCACTGCCGAAGCTGCTGGACCATTTGATAATTTTCAAAAAGGACCTCTGCGTCCGCATGCCGGCTCTTACGCCAGGCGACAATCTGGTTCACTTTCAGATCGCTGATGGCAAGGAGCTCACGTTCCCTCTCTTTCTTAATGTGTATCTTTTGATTTTCGTAATAGAGGAATCCTCCGGTTCCGATGGTGAGGATCAGAAGAAGAAAGAGGAGGATAAGATATCTTGGAATTTTGGGAGTTTGGACCGGGGTTGCCATAAGAATCACCCCCTTCATTTAAAAGTCTAATGAAAATAGATCAATCAGTCAATGAAGTACCCCGCAGCAGAGCTGCGGGGTATCCAATTCCTCAAAAAACCTTCCTCCCCTTGATGGGGGAGGATTAAGGTGGGGGTGATGAGCAAGATCATTCCCCCCTCACCCTACCCCTCTCCCCCCAGGGGAGAGGGAAGGCCATTCATCCCCCCAGCAGAGCTGGGGGGTATTCTGGCACATTTTTATAAAATTATTGATCGATGGTCTGCTTGTTGCGAAAGGGGGTGGGACGGAGGGCGATCAGAATTCCGGCAAAGATCAGTATCCCCCCAATGATTTTTAAAGAGGTTAATCCCTCTCCGAGAACGAAGAACGCTAAAATCGTTGACCCTACGGGTTCACCAAGAATGGCGATCGCCACCATGGATGCAGGAAGGTATTTCAAGGCCCAGTTGAACGTGGTATGGCCGATCAACTGAGGGATGAGGGCAAGGAGAAAGAGATAGAGATAGGTGGAGGATGAGAACCCAAAGAAGGGTTTATGAGAAATGAAAGAGAGGATGATCAATACGATTGCTGCGGTTGAGTAGACAGGGAAGATGTAGGAGAGAAGGTCCTGTTCCTTTCTCATCTTTCTTCCCACCAACAGATATCCCGAGGCAGTGATGGCGCCGAGCAAGGCCAACCCATCTCCCATCAATGCCTCTTTCGATAAGGCCACATCTCCGAAACTGATCAGTCCGCATCCCAGGACCGACAGGATGATTCCTAAGATGAGATTGAATCTTAATGATTCTTTAAAGAAGAGCCAGGCCCCTAATCCCACAAAGAGGGGATTGGTGGAGACGAGGACAACCGAGCTTGCCACAGAGGTGAATTTCAGAGAGCCGATCCAGAAGGCGAAGTGAAGGGCAAGGAAGATTCCGGAGAGAATCAACCATCGCAATTCGGATCCGTTCCATCCTTTCCAGACCCTTTGATAACCGGCGAAGGGGAGAAGAAACAGAGAGGCAAGGGTCATCCGGTAGGCTGCGATGATCAGGGCCGGCGCATCACAGAGTTTGATGAAGATCGAGGCCGTTGAGATGGCAATGATTCCGATGGGGAGGAAGATGTAGAGGCGAATCATGCCAAACAGTTTATCTCAATACGAAATTCTCTTCAAGCCCCTCCTCTCCTAACGCCATTCCGGACTTGATAAGCCTGCCCCGTACTTGATACGGGGGAATCCAGCGACAGGAATCTTGCGCAATTGACAGAGAGGTAAAAAATGGATAGGGTATAATTGAAAAGGATAAGAGTATCTATTTAGTACTGGTCCATAAACGAATGGTTTCCAGAAAGGTCGTCATTCCGGCGGAGGCCGGAATCCAGTTCTTTCAAAGCCTTCTGGATGCCGGATCAAGTCCGGCATGACGAAAAAAACACATTTATAAACAGACCCTATTTAGCTTTTTGAAAAATGACACGATAGAGTGATTGAAGTTTGGTTATTGGAATTTGGTGATTGGAATTTAGTTAAAGGGAGGGATCAAGATGGATATCTTCGAACTCATGAAGAAGGGTGGACATGAACAGATCATCTTCAACTATGACAAAGAGACAGGGATGAGGGCGATCATTGCCATCCATGACACCACGCTCGGTCACGCCTGTGGCGGGACGAGGATGGTCAACTACGCCTCGATGGAAGATGCCCTTAAGGATGCGATGAGGCTTTCAAAGGCAATGACCTACAAATGCGCGGCGGCTGATGAGGATAAGGGAGGAGGGAAAGGAGTGATCTGGGGCGATCCGAAAAAAGATAAGAACGAAGTTTACCTCAGAGCTTATGGAAGATTTATTGAGATTTTAAAAGGGCGTTTCGTCACAGGGGCCGCCGACCTCAATCTCAATGAGGCGGACGGTTCGATCATGGGCAGAGAGACCCGCTACATTCTGGCGAAGCCCAAAGAAGAGGGAAGCTCCGGGAATACGGGAGCCATCACCGCTTATGGAGTCTTTGTGGGGTTGAAGGCATGTGCGAGGTTCATCTGGGGCAATGAGGACCTTCGCGGGAGGAAAATCGCTTTTCAGGGACTTGGGGCAGTGGGTGAGCCTTTACTGGGATATTTAAAAGAAGGGGGTCTGGAAGTGATCGCCACGGACATCAACGAGAAAACCCTTCAGAGCCTCCAGACGAAATATGGATACAAGGCGGTCAAGCCAGAAGAAATCTATGAGGTGGATTGCGATATCTTCTCTCCCAGCGCCATTGGCGGTATTTTGAATGACAGGACCATTCCAAAATTGAAATGCAAAATCGTTGCAGGTTGCGCCAACAATCAATTAGAGGATGAGGAGCGCCACGGCCGGATGCTCCATGAGCGCGGGATTCTCTATGCGCCGGATTATGTCATCAACGCCGGAGGCGTCATTCAGGCCATTGATGAAGAACGGGGCTTCAATCCAGAGCGGGTGAGGATGAAGACCGAACGAATCTATGATCGCCTGCTGCACATCTTTGAGACGGCTAAAAAAGAAGGAATTCTACCGTCAGAAGCGGCCAATCGTTATGCCGAGTCTCGGATCCGCGAGATCCACAAAATGAGACGCCTCTATGTGCCGGAGTAGTTGATTAGAAAAAAGTCTAACGGTAAGGGTAATGAGGCCCGTTCTGTTAAATTGAAAATGACGTTTGTTGTTGTCGAAGCTGGTATCGAAACTCGTGAATAGAATCTGGATGCTCGATCTTCGTTTTTCGAGTCTCTTGCTTCGATACGAGCATCGTCACCCATAACCGTTTGACTATCAATCCAAACGGACTTCGTAACCGTAACCCGAGGACTATTTTCATGGATCGGGGTGTCTTACCTGTCATAAGGATTACTATGCCTGACGATTTGACAGGGTCTTTAAAAGATGATATTTTTCGATTGTCTTCTGCTGTGAGAAACGACTTAAAACCTGAAAAGAAAGGAGGTGCTCAAAATCAGTGGGGAGATTAAAGTGAAGAGTTGTAACGCTTAAAAAGGAGGTTCAATATGTGGAAAAAGTTGTGCCCTATTCTAATTTTAATTCTTGTTGGTGCTGTCTCGATTAGCTTTGCACAGGAGAAAAAATCTAAGATATTCAAGATCGGCGTTACTCAGATCGTCTCCCACCCCGCATTAGACGGAGACGCAAAAGGATTTGAAAAGGCGTTGGCTGATGCGGGATTTAAAGAGGGGGTGAACGTCACTTACGATCGTCAGAATGCCCAGGGCGATATGGCCAATGCTCAGACGATCGCCCAGAAGTTCCTCGATGCAAAAGTGGACATGGTCCACAGCATTGCTACTCCCACCTCTCAGGCCGTTGTGAAGACGATCAAGAATATCCCTGTGGTCTTCTCTTCGGTCACCGATCCGGTTGACGCAGGATTGGTTCCAAAAACCAGTGGCCCGGGAACAAAATCTGGGACGAATGTGACAGGTGTCAGCGACCGGTGGCCTGTCCATCTCCAGTTTGAGATGTATACCAAATTCGTTCCCAAGGCAAAAAAATGGGGAACGATCTATAACGCAGGAGATTCGAACTCCATGGTCCACATCAAAGAGATGAGGGAGTCTGCTAAGAAATTAGGCGTGGAACTGATCGAAGCCACGATCTCCACCAGCGCCGAGACTCTGCAAGCTGTCCAATCCCTTGCGGGAAAAGGAGTCCAAGCCATTAACATCACTTCCGACAATACGGCTGTCTCTGCCTTTGAGGCCATTGTCAAAGTGTGCAATGAAAAGAAGATTCCTCTGTTCGCCGGTGATGTGGACAGCGTCCCGCGAGGCGCAATCGCCGCCTATGGCCTGGATTATTTTCTGATCGGGGAGTCTGCCGGCAAGAAGGCGGCCCAGATCCTTAAAGGTAAGAAACCTGGAGATATTCCCTGGGGGCCAGCTGAGAAGTTCAGCCTGGTCGTGAGCGAAAAGGCAGCGAAGGCACAGGGAGTCGTCATTCCTCCCGATCTTCTTAAAAAAGCAAGTAAGGTCGTCAAAGAATAGAATATTTTCTGAATGCCTGTCATAAAAAATCCCCCTAACCCCCCTTTCATAAAGGGGGCGAGGGGGATTATTAATTCTTATCATGGAAATTCTTTCCGGTATATTCCAAATCTCCTTAGAACAAGGATTGGCCTATGCCCTGGTCGCCCTGGGTATTGTGATCAGCTTCCGTATCCTTGCCTTCCCGGATTTAACTGTAGATGGAAGTTTCGTTCTGGGTGGAGCCGTGGTGGCGCGAATGATCGTCCTGGGGTATCAACCCCTGACAGGAGTTGTCCTTGCGATCCTCATTGGATTTTCTGCGGGGTGCGCAACCGGGCTTCTCAACACCCGACTTAAAATCAATAGCCTTCTTGCAGGAATCTTGATCATGACCATCCTCTACTCGGTTAATCTTAGGGTGATGGGCCGATCCAATACCCCTCTGCTCAACTATGTCACCGTCTTCACACCATTTGAACAGATGGAGATAAGATGGCTATCAGTCACTCTCTTCTTCGGAGGGATCGTATTGGCCTCAAAATTTCTCGCCGACCTTTTTTTCCACACGCAGGTCGGACTGGCCATGAGGGCCACCGGTGATAACGAACAGATGATCCGGACCCTGGGAGTGAACACAGACAATATGACGGTCCTCGGATTGGGCATTTCAAACGCCCTTGTTGCCCTCTCAGGATCCCTGGTCGCCCAACATCAGGGCTTTGCAGATATCGGAATGGGGATCGGCATGATCGTGGCTGGACTTGCTTCGATCATCATCGGAGAAACTCTGCTCCGGGCGAGGTCTGTGGGGATGATCACCTTTGCTGCCATCGTTGGATCTTGCATCTATCGGCTGGTCATTACGATCGGCCTCTGGCTGGGTCTGGCGCCCACCGATCTCAAGATGGCGACAGGGGCCATGGTCATCATCGCTCTGGGCTTTCCAGCCCTCAAGAAAGGAAAAGAGGAGAAGCTTCATCTCCGGGGGATATGATAAGAAAATTTCAGATTGCAAATTGTAGATTGCAGATTGAAAATTTTGAAACAGAAACAAAAAATTTTCTTGCCGAAGGTGGCTAAGTGAATATGGAGGCAATGGTCCTCATACAGAACCTCAGAAAGATATTTAATCGCAATACGATCGATGAGAAGGCGGCAATTGACGGGATTAGACTTGAAGTCCAAAGAGAGGAGTTTATCACGGTGATCGGATCAAATGGGGCAGGAAAAACCACCCTACTCAATCTCATCGCCGGAACCTATTTCCCCGATGAGGGGAAAGTCTTCATCGACGGCAAAGAGGTAACTCTTCTGCCCGAGCACCGGAGGGCTAAATATCTTGGGAGAATTTTCCAGAACCCATTGATGGGAACGGCATCTTCCATGACCATTGAAGAGAATCTTTCCATGGCCGAACTCCGAGGGCAACCGAGGGGACTCTCCTGGGGGGTGACCAAGAAGGGAAGGGAGCGATTCCGGGAACTTCTAAAAACCCTTGAACTGGGTCTGGAGAACCGTCTACGAGACCGGGTCAGCCTCCTCTCAGGTGGCCAGCGGCAGTGCCTTACCCTGCTGATGGCTACACTCTCTCTGCCCAAACTTTTGCTCCTGGATGAGCATACTGCCTCTCTCGATCCAAAAACAGCGGAGAAGGTCATTGACCTGACCGACCGGATTGTCAGGGAGAACAGACTCACCACGATCATGGTCACCCATAATATGCTTCAGGCCATCAACTTCGGAGATCGGATGATCATGCTCCATGAAGGAAGGATCCAGTTCGATATCAAGGGTGAAGAGAAGAAGCGCCTGACCGTAGAGGAAGTGGTTAAAAGATTTGGTGAGAAATTAGAGGACGAAACCTTACTCTGCAAACCGGTGGAGGGATGAATTTAAAACAATTAAAGGTTAAGTGACAACGTTCAGGACATCGTTTACTATTACCCCAATTGAGTCAAAAGTTTTATAAAATCCCCTCTAACTCCCCTTTGCCAAAGGGGAGAACCCATGATCATCCCCCTTTGGAAAAGGGGGAATGAGGGGGA
>Ga0194126_10004274_pt1 | contig 21912 bp, 15 predicted proteins | sample TA2KigC150mmetaG_FD_148641 | JGI IMG/M metagenome (GOLD analysis project Ga0194126, IMG submission 148641) | Freshwater microbial communities from Lake Tanganyika, Tanzania - TA2015035 Kigoma Deep Cast 150m | ecosystem: Environmental > Aquatic > Freshwater > Lake | place: Tanzania: Lake... | reverse complement strand
AGGATTACTGCCGGTCTGGCTGACATCCACAGGGTTACGAAGAATGCTACCTACGTGGCCAATGATGTCGATTAGCTTGTCTCTTGTCTCCTTAGTCAACTGGGGGATATTGAGCCTGGCATCGGCGTTGGCATCGCTGCCTATTTTATTGGCAACCTCGTTTTCGACAAGCTGCAGCGCCGCTTTGCCGAGGAGATATAATGAGTGAAATGTTGAGCCCCCTCACTCTAACTCTCTCCCACTGGAGGAGAGAGGAAAGATGTAACGCCTTCCTACCAGGAGAGAGTGTATTTCGTCTCCCTCGGAGGAGAGAGGAAAGATGTAACGCCTTCCTACCAGGAGAGAGTGTTTATGTTTTTCCCTCGATGGGAGGGGAACTGCTCACGATATCTCCTCTCCCTCGATGGGAGAGGATTAAGGTGAGGGTGAAATAAACTCTGATGACAGCCATCGTTGTAGATAACGTCTCAAAGAAATTCCGCATCCCCCGTGAGAAGAAGGCGACCCTCTTCCAGAACATAGTCGGCATCATCAAGAGGCAATTTGACTATGAGGAGTTCTGGGCTTTGAGAGACGTCAGCTTTGAAATAGAGAAAGGCGAGGCATTTGGCATCATCGGCAGAAATGGTTCGGGTAAGACCACGCTGCTCAAAATCCTGGCGAAGGTGATGTATCCGGATAGGGGCTCGGTGAAAATGAATGGCAAGGTTGCTTCCTTCCTCGAGCTGGGCGTTGGCTTTCAGCCAGAGCTGAGCGCCCAGGAAAATGTTTACCTCTACTCATCAATACTGGGCATGAGCCGCAAGCAGGTGGACAGGATATATGATGATATCTTCGACTTTGCCGAGCTCAGGAAATTTGAGAACATGAAGCTGAAAAACTTCTCCTCTGGCATGTACCTGCGGCTGGCCTTTTCCACAGCCATCAACGCCGTCCCGGATACCTTACTCATAGACGAAGCATTTGCCGTTGGCGACGAAGCCTTCCAGAAAAAGTGCATTGCCAAGATAAGCGAGTTCAAGGAGCAGGGCAAGACCATAGTCTTCGTCTCCCATGCCTTGAACACGGTGAAAAACCTGTGCCAGAGGACAATGCTGCTAGCTGAGGGCAGGGTCATCTCTATAGGGGACACTGAAAAGGTGATAGCTGATTACCTGAGGACATTGGAACCGAAGTAACGGGTGAGCACTACCAAGTGGTTATCCAATACGCGGTTACCTGAAAGGTGAGGAATGAATGTTGTAATTGTAGGTATCGGTCGCATCGGCCTGGTGGCAGCCTGCTGCCTGGCGAAGTCAGGACACCGGGTAGTTGGTGTTGAAGCGGATACAAACAAGCTAAACTTCCTGAACCATCGAAGTAAGCCCATTTACGAGAAGGGTATCCCAGCCCTGCTTGAGCAAGGCTTGTCTTCGGGAAAATTGACCTTCGTTTCTTCTCTTCCGGTCTCGCTTAAGGCTGATATTGCCATGATAGCTGTGAATACCCCTTCATCACCGGACGGTAAGGTTGACCTCTCAAATGTGCGCACCGCTGTGGAGCAAGTGCGTGAAGCAACCAGAAGCCCTCTGGTTCTGGTGGTTAAAAGCACCGTCCCGCCGGGGACAGGCGCCAGGCTTATCAGCGACTATTTGCAGGGGACGCCGATTACTTATGTTGCCAATCCTGAGTTCTTGCGTGCCGGGCAAGCTATTGATGACTGGTATCATCCCAGCCGTATTGTGATTGGGGCTGATAACCAGCAAGCAGTTGGAAAAATGCTCCAGCTCTACTCGGACATTGAAGCTCCTGTGTTGGTAACAGACATAACCTCTGCGGAGATGATTAAGCATGCTGCCAATGCCTTTTTGTCCACAAAGGTCTCCTTCATCAATGAAATCGCCAACTTATGCCAGATTCTGGGGGCCGATATTGACGATGTCATCCAGGGGTTGGGTCTTGACTCTCGCATCGGGACTGCATTTCTCCAGCCTGGAGCAGGCTATGGCGGTCCCTGTCTGCCCAAGGATGCCAGGGCACTGGAATTTTTGGCTTCAAACAAGGGCTACGATTTCAAGCTTCTCAAGGCTGCTATCGAGGTAAATATCAGGCAGCGGTCACTGGTGGTTGAAAGGCTTAAGCAGATTCTCGGCTCTTTGAAAGGCAAGGAGATTGCATTGCTCGGATTAGCCTTCAAGCCGAACACAGACGATGTTACCGAAGCTCCGGCTCTGGGCATAGCGAATCTGCTCATCGCCCAAGGAACCAGATTGCGCCTCTATGACCCTATGGCTGTGGAGAGCGCAAAGCCGTTGCTCCCTGGCAAGGTTGTCTTCACTCGGGACATTTACTCAGCCGTGTCTGGCGCCTGTGCTATAATCCTGGCTACTGAATGGCCTGAGTTCACTCAGGCTGATTGGAACAAAATCAAAAAAGCAATGGTTGAGCCTTGTGCCATCGTGGACGGTCGTAATGCCCTGCCCAAAGATAAACTGATTGCCACTGGCTTCAAATATGTTGGAGTAGGCAGATGATTGGTTTTGGTAGTGATAATTTGCACCAGATCGACGGTGATGCCTGGTGTTGGTTCCAAGACCCGAGGGCAATCAGGCATGTTGGGATTCGTGACAAAACCTACTGGGGCTATGTAGCCAAAAATGGCGATATAACGATTAGTAGCTATGACCACAGAAGCCAAGAGATTGACACCTTCACATTGCGCGCTGCATTGGATGTTGATGACCACGCTGCCCCGGCGATTCTAATAAGAAACGATGGACGGATACTCGTGTTTTATAGTAAGCACAATGCCAATACGATGTATTGGAGAATCTCGGTTAACCCGGAAGATATTACTGCGTTTGGCGATGAATTGTCATTCACAGGTGGTGGCTTGCAGGTTTGTTATCCAAACCCGGTTCAATTGGCTGGGGAGGATAACAAGATTTACCTCTTTTATAGAAAGCGTACCGGAGAATCACCAACTCGTGAGAGGGAAGCCTGCAGGGTATCCATGGACGGTGGTAATCAATTTGGGCCCGAACATGACGTTATAGACGTTGACAATAGAACCTATGTCAAGGTCATATCGAATAGCATAGATAAGATACATTTCTGTGTCACCCAAGGCGATGGAGTAGCTAATATACATAGAAACGTATATTACTGCTATTACTATAACGGCCACTATTACAGAGCTGATGGAGAGATGATATCTGCACCACTGCCGCTGAAAGAGCATAACCTTGAGAAAGTTTATGATTCAGACACCCTGGGGAATTATCAGTCCTGGATTTGGGATATTGCTCTAGACTCCGATGGAAAACCATGCATTGCATTTGCGACCTTCGTGTCTGACGAAGACCACAGATATAACTATGCAAGGTGGACTGGAGATGCCTGGGAAACACACGAGATAACTACTGCCGGCGGCTGTCTTTATGCTCAGGAGCCGCAATATAGCGGCGGTATATCGATAGACAAAGACGATACATCAATTGTGTACCTCTCCAAGGTTGTGTCCTCGCAGTGGGAAATTCAAAAGTATAGGACTACTGATGGTGGAGAGAGTTGGGAGGCAGTCGCTAACATTACTTTCAACTCTCCCAAAAAGAATATCCGTCCGGCAGCAATAAGGAATCGTTCACCAAGCTTTCCTGTCTTTTGGATGTATGGAGATTACACTGCCTATACAGATTACGATACAGCTATATCAGCAAAAAAAGCGAGCATATTTCTTGGTTATAATTGTGAAAATGTAGACGCCGCTTATGACCAGGATATAAGCAGAGAAGCTTTGTTTCACGATAAGTCCATAGATGAACAACTAGCTAATGGAATGATTCCAGATATAAGGAGAGCAGTAAGGCCTTTAAGGGTTATTCGTTTTTGGGATGATCCTGGGATTGAAAATATATGCCGGGGGGATGTTAGGGCTCTTATGATTCAGAGGGGATCTGAGAATAAGGGGCGAGCCATGGAACTGGGTTGTGGAGTGGGAAGGCTATGTCTTGAACTGGCACGAAACGGAATGGATGTAGTTGGTATAGACATTAGCGAGCGAAGATTAGAGATTGCTAAGAACTACTATAGAGGCATTAAAGAAAACGAGTCCATTGGTAATATTACGTATGTAGTTGCTGATCTAAACAGGATTGTTTTTGAGGAACGCCAATATGACTCGGTAATTGTTTGGGATACATTGCATCATTTACCTGCGATAGAACACGTCATCAAAGAGGTCAGAAAGGCATTAAAGCCCGGAGGAAGCTTCCTTGTGCTGGATTATATCGGCACATCGGGCGTCGTACGTGACTTAGTAGCCAAGGTTTTATATTTTATATTACCCACTGAAGCTAGTTACTCACAAAAAATCAGGGCAAATTTGCAGCGCCTTAAAAGACCAAGGCATTTGTCAAAAAGCAATGCTTGCAGTTCCTCTGCTTTTGAAGGTGTTACTGGAATAGAGATGATAAAGATTATCAAGGAGCATTTTACTATAAAAACAATGAAAACGCTTGCTGCCTTTAGCTTACCTCTTGTCCAATACATAAGGATTAGAGACACTCTAAAATATAGAGCGATCTCCTTTATCAAACTCTTGGACGATTTCCTTATAGTGATTAAGTTAGTAAGAGGGCAGTATGTGTTTATTTGGGCTAAGAAAGAAGATGGTTAGAATATAAAGATATAGACCGAATGAACGTGACTTTACTCCAACTCTGTAGTATTTTTGGAATGATTATCGGTGAGAAGAGAGAATGGCGCTTGAATACGAAGAAACCATAGAACACTATAAGAGGCTGGACATTTCGATTGTCGGCATTCCAAAGGATAAAATTCCACGCCAGGCGAACCCAAACTTGAGCGACGCTGAGCTTGTGGCTTTTTACTCGGAGCGATATGTGGATGTTGATGTTGCCGAGTTCCTGACCAAGGAGCGGAGGGAGAGATTGCACGGGCTGTGTAACCTGGTAAAACCAGGGGAATTTTATCTGCACGTTGGATACGCCAATGGTGCACATATGCAAATACTATATCAAAGAGGCATCAGTGGTATCGGGCTTGACCTGTCAGTCCCGAATATCCTCAGGGGACGTGAAAAATATCCTCACCTGAGGTTCATCCACGGCTTTGCCGAAGAGATACCTTTCAAAGATAACTATTTTGACATTGTGATATTGGGAGACGTCATCGAACATTTTAGAAATCCAAAGGTTGCTCTGGCAGAGTGCTTAAGAGTTGCCAAGAAGGGTCTTGTCTTATGTGTTCCTATCAAGCCTGAAATAACAGAGGCGCACATAAACCCATTTAGCTGTGCGGCAATTTTGAACCTGCTCAAATTCTACAAGCTAAAAGTGCATTTTTATGATTGTGAAGGCAGAAAAATTAGCCGAGCCGAAGCGGAGGCAAAGCTGGAAGCATTTCCCTGGCTTTTGATTAGAGCTGAGAAAACCGTGCAAACCGATGTTGCAGTAAAGGGAGTAATGGATACTGAAGGGAAAGCGGAACGCGGGCGGGCAGTGGCAGAAATCCTTGGTAGTGATGAGTGGTGCTATAACACTGAGCACCAGAGAGATGAAACGCATCTCAATCGCTTTAGACTTCTGTCTCATCTCATAGAAGGGCAGAAGGTATTGGAGATGGGCTGTGGCAATGGCGATTTGTCCCTGGAAATCGCCAGGCTCGGCTTTGATGTGGTTGGCATAGACATAAGCGAACCGGGAATACACCAGGCAGTCGAGTTGGTCCAAAAGGAGAACCTGGATGCCAAGGCTCAATTTATGGTTATGGATGCCACAAGCCTGGAGTTTCCCGATAACTCCTTCGATACTATCCTGATAGCGGAAGTGCTGGAGCATGTGAGAGACTCCAGGAAATTGCTGGAAGAGGCTGTGCGCGTTGTGAGGAATGGTGGCAGAATAATAGTCTCCGTCCCTGATGGCTTGTCTGTTCCTTTCCCGGGGCACCTGAGGGTATTGTTCAAAGACACCATGACTACCGAACTCAGCCAGTATGCCGAAGAAATTACCTGGCACGAGCTGCCGTTCAAAAAATGGCTTATCTGTAGCTTCTTTGTCAAAAAGACGCAGTTGGATATAACAGAAGGGCCGCTAGTTGATATTATGATGCCCACCTACAACGGCAGAAAATACATAAGGAATGCCATCAAGAGCGTTATCAATCAAACATACCGTAACTGGAATTTGGTGGTGGTTAACGATGGTGGAGAAGATGTTGCTGACATAATTGACGAGTTTCACGATAGTAGAATCAAGTACATTGTGGCTGAGCATAAAGGCAAGGCACATGCGCTGAATGTAGGCATTAGAAACAGCAGCGGAGAGTTTATCGGCTATCTGGACGATGACGACATCTTATACCCGCTCCATCTGGAGGTTCTGATAAAAGCCGCGTTACAGGGGAAAGATTATGTCTATTCCGACTGGTACGAAGTCTCGCTTGATGAGAATAATAGAGAAATCGGCAGAGAGTTTGAGTTTAGACAGGATGTCGCCCCCTGGATGCTTATTCCCCAGAACTATATAAACCACAAGTGTGTTCTGCATAGTAGATCTCTTTTTGAAAAAGCTGGGATGTATGACGAAGAACTCGATGTGCTGATAGATTGGGATGTGATACGAAGATTGTCTTTTATTTGTCCACCCTATCACGTTTGGTCTGTCACCAGTGAACGTATTCGCTACTACAGTGGACGAATGATAGATAATCGAATAACGGGTATCTGGGCCAGAGACCCTGACAAAGCTGGCAAATCAATGGAAAGGATAGTGAACAAAACTTATGATTTGTCAGCTACAGTTGAAGAATTAAAGGAAGCTATTACCAAAGCAATGCTATCTCCAAGTTACTATCATAAATTAGATTTTGACAACGTATTACAGACCAAAGATGCCAAGATAACTGATCTCAGCAATAGCTTACAAGCCAAAGACACCCAGATAAATGAGCTTAACGGTGCCCTACAAACTAAAGACACCCAGATAAATGAGCTTAACGGTGCCCTACAAGCTAAAGACACCCAGATAAATGAGCTTAACGGTGCCCTACAAACTAAAGACACCCAGATAAATGAGCTTAACGGTGCCCTACAAACTAAAGACACCCAGATAAATGAGCTTAACGGTGCCCTACAAACTAAAGACACCCAGATAAATGAGCTTAACGGTGCCCTACAAGCTAAAGACACCCAGATAAATGAGCTTAACGGTGCCCTACAAACTAAAGACACCCAGATAAATGAGCTTAACGGTGCCCTACAAGCTAAAGACACCCAGATAAATGAGCTTGAAGCTCAAATGCAGCAGATACAGCGTGGGATAATTATGCAGCTTGTAAGTAGATACCAGAGAGTAATTGGAAAGCTGCTGCGCCCGGGCACGCGAAGACGCTACTACTACGAGCTTGGACTAGTTGGCATTAGAGTTATTTTGAACCAAGGATGGAGAAGCTTTTTTCTCAAATTCGGGAAATGGTTAAGAGGGAGAATATTCAATATCCATCCTGAGGTACATCAGATCTGGATTGCCCAAAATGAGCCAAAATTAGAAGACCTTGAAGCACAAAGGCAAGAATCTGTTTCTTTCAGGTATAGGCCAAAAATTAGTGTCATAATGCCGGTTTGGAACACACATGAAAAGTGGCTTCGATCTGCTATTGAGTCTGTTCTAGACCAAACATACGACAATTGGGAGCTATGCATTGCTGATGGTAATTCCACAAAACCACATATTAAACAAGTTTTGAGGGAGTACGCTAAGAAAGACGCCAGAATTCGATTAAAGTTCCTTTCGCAAAACAAAGGAACTGCTGGCAATTCCAATGAAGCGTTATCTTTAGCCACTGGTGAATTTATCGGATTTCTTGACCACGATGACGAATTAGTACCTTTTGCCTTGTATGAAGTAGCCAAACTTTTGAATAATCAGCCAGAAGCAGACTTTGTATACAGCGATGAGGTTTTGATGTGTGAAAAAGGGATACCATTTTACGCTATGTACAGGCCGGGCTTCTCGCTTGATTACTTACTTTCTCACCCATATATAGTCCATTTTGTTGTCATAAGAGCAAAACTAGTACAAGGTTTAAATGGATTCAGGGAAGACTTTGCAACTTCGCATGATTACGATCTATTCTTGAGGATCATTTCAAAAACAAGAGGAGTTATTCATATTCCAAAGGTTCTTTATAGATGGAGAGAACATCCATCAAGCGCGGGGCACATATATAAAGGTAAAGTAATGGAACTCAGCAAGAAGGCCTTAGTGGACTTCCTTAATAGAGAGGGAATTGAGGGTAATGTCTATGATGGTAAGCATTTCAATTTTTTCAGGGTAAAAAGACGAATACTAAACAATCCGAAGGTCAGTATCATAATTCCTACCAGAGACAAGGAGCATTTACTAAGGCAATGCATCGAAAGCATTGAAAACAAAACAACTTATAGAAATTATGAGGTGCTAATTGTCGATAACTTAAGTCAGGATATTCAAACGGCTAAATATCTTGATTACGTAAAAGCCAAGTACGCCAATTACAAGTGTCTAAAGTTTGTAGAGAGTTTTAATTTCTCGAGACTAAATAACTATGCGGCCAAGTATACTCAAGGAGAGCATCTACTTTTTCTCAACAATGACATTGAGGTCATATCTCCTGAATGGATAGAGGCGATGCTAGAACATTCCCAAAGGGAAGAAGTAGCTTTCGTTGGTGCAAAACTGCTTTTCCCTGACAATAAGATACAACATGTGGGCGTTGTAATAGGACTATTTGACTGCTGCGAGCATGTCTACAAACGTCAAGATTCAAGCGAGATTGGTTACATGGGACACTTTATATCAATTAGAAACTGGAGCGCCGTAACGGCTGCGTGCATGATGGTAAAGAAGGAAGTTTTCGATAGGCTGGGTGGTTTTGATGAAAACATGAAAGTTGGCTTTGGAGATATCGATTTTTGTCTTAGAGCGGTTGAAAGAGGCTACCTAAATGTCTATACGCCATATGCTGAACTCTATCACCATGAATCTGCGACAAGAGGAAATACTGTTGGAAAGCCCTTCGGTTTCGATCCGCATCCAGAAGATAGTCAGTATTTTAAACACAGGTGGAACAAGATTATCAAAAACGGTGACCCCTATTATAACCCCAACTTGCCCCTGGATTCGCTTGACCTTTCTTCTTACGTGGAGATAGGACGATATACAAATGGCCGCATCCCCTCTACGCTGGACAAGGAGCTAATACCATCTCCTGAACTAAGCGCTTTTGTAGGTGATGGCGACTTTAGGATAATCGGGGAGGAGTTTTTCGGATACTTCAAGAATCTTTGTTACCTCATGCCAAATGAGACGGTCTTAGATGTTGGGTGTGGAATCGGGCGAATGGCTGTTCCTCTGACGAAATACCTTGACCAAAATGGTAGGTATGAAGGTTTTGATACTGCCAAAAAGGGTATTGATTGGTCTAATGAACACATTTCTTCTAAATATTCTAACTTTCATTTTCAACTAGTGGATATATTTAATAAGCAATATAATCCGGAGGGAAAGGTTTCGGCCAGTGAGTTCAGGTTTCCTTTTGAGGATGAGTTTTTCAACTTTGTTTTCCTAGCATCTGTTTTTACACATATGCTACCTAAAGATATTGAACATTATTTGGCTGAGATCTATCGCGTTTTGAAGAAAGGGGGGAGGTGCTTAATTACCTTTTTCCTCCTTAATAATGAATCGCTGTACCTTATTCAACAAGGCAAAAGCACAATAGAGTTCAAATATGGCGAGGGGACTTACAGATGGAAATACGAAGAAACACCTGAAAATGCTGTAGCCTATAGTGAGGAATATATGCGTACTTTGTATGCTAAGGGTGGCCTCATGATAAAAGAACCAATACAATATGGTTCTTGGTGTGGCAGAGAGCGCTTTCTTTCATATCAAGACATTGTTATTGCTGAGAAGCTTTGATTATGTTGATATCACTCTATTCAAATAAAGCACTTCTCCTTTTGGTATGCTCGTTCTTTAAATCTCCCCTGTGCTAAAGATGAAATATCAATGGTAGGCTTTTTACCTAAAATAAGTTCAGTCATTGTTTTACCCACCGCCGGTGAGTGCATGAAGCCATGACCGCTGAAGCCACAGGCGAGATATAAGCCGTCCATTTCCGGGACTTTGCCGATGATAGCATTGGCATCCGGCGTATCTTCGTGAAGTCCGGCCTGGGCTGTGACTACGCCAGTATCCCTGAGCAGGGGCAAGCGATGGGAAGCTATTTCTGCCAGCTTAGGTAGAAAGCTCCAGTCTACCGAGGTATCGAAGCTCTCAGGTTCATCAGGGTTTCTCATGCCGAAGATGAGTCCGGGACCTTCACGTCGAAACCAGAAGCCGTTGTGGAAGTCAACAACCATCGGGCTGTCCCTTTGGATGGCATCTAGAGGAGCGGTGACAAAAATGTGACGCCTTGAAGGGTGAACCGGTATGCCTAAGCCAATTATTTTTCCGATTTGGCTCGCCCAGGCACCAGCAGCAATGACTACAATAGGCGCTTGAAAACTTCCCTTTTTAGTTGATACTTCCCAAACTTGCCCGGTTTTTCTAATGTGGGTGACCTCTGTTTCCTGGTATATCTTCACCCTCAATTCCCTGGCGGCAGAGGCGAAGCCCTGGACTACGGAATAGGGGTCGGCATAGCCGTCAGTGGGACAATAGGTTGCTCCAAGAATATCCTCGACATTGAGCCGAGGGACGATTTCTTTAGCTTCCTCGGGTGAGAGCAGCTGGACTTCGACTCCAAGCCGACGCTGCAAGGCTACGTTTTGGCGGAAGGCCTCAAGCTCTTCTTGTGTGGTTGCCAGCATCAGGTAGCCATTCTGGCGGAAATCAGCCAGGTGACCGGTCTCCTCTTCGAAGCGCTCAAAGAATTTGACGCTTTTCATGGAGAGGAGGATGTTCGTCTCGGTGGAAAACTGCTGCCTGATGCCGCCGGCACATCTTTCGGTGGAGCCTGAGCCGATATAGTCCCTCTCCAGGATGAGCACATCTTGACAGCCTATTTTTGCCAGGTGATGGGCAATGCTGCAACCAATAACGCCAGCGCCGATTATGATTATTTCAGTGGTGTCCATTTATTCCTTTCAGGGGTTATATTTTGGGCGAGGTTATCCCGATTTATCGGGACGCACTACATTTGTTGGCCAATTTCAAGTGATATGGCCTTTTTCTATCAGGTAATCTTTTAGTGCTTCTTGCCATGGCCTCATGTCATCCATGCCTAGAAGCTGAAGATGGTAATTATCTAATACTGAGTAGCGGGGTCTCCTGGCTTTCTGGTTAAGCTGGTCAGAGGTTATGGGGATGACAGGTGTTTTTAGGCCAGCAAGTCTCAATATTTCTTTGGTGAACTCATACCAGGAGCAAATGCCTTTGTTGGTGATGTGGAAGATACCGTAGTACTCGGTGGCGATGAGCCGGGCTATTTTCCCGGCTAAATCCTTGGTGTAGGTGGGGGAAAAAACCTGGTCATTGACTACTCTGAGTTCATCCCGTTCCCTGGCTAGTTTGAGCATGGTCTCGATGAAGTTGCCACCTTTGCCGCTGGAGCCGGCGACGCCGAAAAGCGCCGAAGCCCTGACGATGAAGTGCTTCGAGCACAGTTGGCGGACAAAATCTTCGCCGGCGAGCTTGGATTTGCCGTAGGTATTAGCTGGTACCGGAATATCTAATTCAGTATAGGGCGTGGTCCGTGGCTCATCCTCGCCACCGAAGACGTAGTCAGTGCTGAGGTGCACCAGCTTAGCTCCGCGCTCTTGAGCGATTAGGGCAACATTCCTGGCGCCCAGGGCGTTTACCCGGAAGGTTTTATCGGGGTCTGCCTCACAATCATCGACTCGGTGAAATGCTGCAGTATTAATGATGATGTCAGGTCTATATTTTTGAAAACTGTCTTTAACCGAATCCATGATGGTGATTTCGATGCCTGAGTGAGTCAAGGACATGAGGTCAGCCGCGTCCAGTTGTTTGCAGAGGTCGCTGCCTAGCTGACCATTAGCACCGATTACCGCCACTTTCATACAAGCCTCCTAAAGAACTTTGCCGGTCTTTTTCAATCTATCCTCAACCTCGACGAGGAGCTTCATCCAGCGCATGTTATAGTAGATGGGATGGTCGAAATCGCGGTATTGCCCGCTTCGGAGTGCATCCACTATCTCTTTCACCCCTTCCTCCACCGAGACTTTAGGGGTGAACCCCAGCACCCTGGTTATTTTTTCACCGTTAGTTCTATAGCTTCGGTTGTCCACCTGGTCGTAATTCACATCTAAATCAACATTGATGCCCATGCCGGCCAGCGCTTTTCTTACTCGATGCGCCAGCTCCAAGATGCGATAGTTCTTATATACCAAGTTGAAGATTTCGCCCCGTACCTTGTCTGGTTCAGCCTCAAGGCCGCAAATATGTGCCTCTGCGGTATCTCTTACGTGAACCACGGGGCGCCAGGCTTCGCCACCAAACCAGACATCTAATCTGCCAGTCTTGAAGGCATGCATGACAAAAGCATTGATGACTATATCCCAGCGCATCCTGGGTGAAAATCCGAAAACTGTGGCCTGGCGGAAAATAACAGGGCAGAAGTTCTTATCGGCCATCTTTGGCAAGTCTGTGTCCACGTCAAGCTTGGATTTGGCATAGTCACTTTGCGGAATAGCAGGGAAGCTCTCATCGGCTATACCCTCGAGGTGGAAGCCATAGACAGCACAGGTAGAGGCAAAAGTAAATCGCTCTATGCCGCGCTTTTTGCAAGCTTCAGCCAGTTTCATGGTTCCTTCATAATTGATAGTGCGGTTGGCGTTAGGGTCAAAGGCAGCGGTGGGGTCATTGCTGAGAGAGCCCAGATGGATGACTCCCTCAATCCCGTCTAGAATCGAGATGTTGAAATTCCTGACATCGCCAGGGATGAGTTCTATTTTATCGTGGACGTTCCTAAGGGGGTCTTCGCCGAAATAAAGCTTGTCGAAAACCCGCACCTTGTAGCCACGTTGCAGCAACATAGGAACAAGGACACTGCCTATATAACCGCAGCCACCGGTAACCAAGATATTTTTGCTCATTTTATTCTCCTTGGGTTTCTATTTGTGTGGTGGGTGGAACCAGTCCCATGGCTTGCCCACACGGGGGTCGTTTTTATTGCCATTTATCTCCGAGGGTATGATATCAGGGGAATTCCAGGGCACCCTTTCTTCGTCAGGGTTTTTGTAGTCATAGAGTCTTGTTACGAAATAGAAGGTAAGCGATGGTTTGCTGCTGATTGTTTTAGTACCATGCAGATAATGGCCGGGTATTCTGACAAGTGTTGGTTTCTTTTCACTGCCGATTACTTCAGCAAACTTCTTGGTGGCTATATCATAGGCGCAGATTTTCATGGCGCCTTTTACCACCAGGAAATAATCAACCTGACCACGAAGATGCCTGTGCCAGGCTCTGACCATGCCGGGGTAGCTGTAGCTCAAGTTCGACTGTGCTATCCATTCGTCAATAAAGTCGTTCCAGTCCTGTCTCAGGGCTTCGGCGAAGAAGCCGCGCTCGTCTGGTATTAAGTTAATCTCTCGGGTTCTGACGCCTTCTAAGGGATATTCCTTCAGCATTCGCTTGCCTCCTTTGGATTGCTTTTGTGTGGCTCAGACTCCTGGCTGCTCATAGTTCCACCCGGGCATCGTCGCCGATGAATAATCGGGCTGATTTGATGCTATCTTCTTGCCTTGTTACCTCGCTGTTTCTGCCGATGATGCTATCCGACAGGCGCTCGATATTGCGGATGGAGCAGTTTTCCAAGATGACAGAGTGGTCTATGCAGGAGTTTTGCACGGTAGTGCCAGCGGCTATGCTGGTGAAAGGCCCGATGAAAGAGTCCTTGATGTGGCAGCTTTCGGCGATGGAGACGGGGCCTCTAATGGTGCTGTTTTCAATTTTTGTTCCTTCCCTGACCTCGACTCTGCCTACCACCTGGCTGTTGGAGTTGGCTTCTCCCCTGATATCCCGCTTTAGCAAGTCATCAAGCACTACTCGATTGGCTTCAAGAAGGTCATCTTTTTTCCCGGTGTCGAGCCACCAGCCCTGAAGGATGTGGCTTCTAACTGTTTTCCCTTTATCCAGAAGCTGCTGCATGGCATCGGTTATCTCAAGCTCACCGCGCCAGGAAGGTTTTATTTTAGCTATCGCCTCGTGGATTTGCGGGGTAAAGAGGTATATGCCGACGAGGGCAAGGTTGCTTTTGGGCTGTTTTGGTTTTTCCACCATGTGGATTACCTTTCCTGATTTGTCAAGCTCGGCGACGCCGAAAAGGCGGGGGTCGGGGACTTCTTTGAGCAGGACAAGAGCATCGGGTTTGGTGATATTGAACTCAGTGACAAAGCTTGTAACTCCACCCTGAATGAGGTTGTCGCCAAGGAACATGAGGAAGGGAGAGGCGCCGAGAAAATCTTGAGCTGTTTTAACAGCATGGGCTAATCCCAGGGGTTCGGGCTGGAGGATATAGGTGACTCTGGCGTTCCATTTTGCGCCGTTGCCGATTGCCTCTTTGATACTTTGCCCTGTTTCGAGGGAGATGATTATTCCGATATCCTTTATGTTGGCTTCGGTGATTTGCTCTATGACGTAGTGAAGTATGGGCTTGTTGGCTACCGGGAGGAGCTGTTTGGCTGTAGTGTTAGTGAGGGGTTTTAGCCGGGTACCCTTACCTCCGGATAATACCAGTGCTTTCATCAGTCTAGTCTGCAGCGCTTTTTCCGGTATCTACCGGTCGCCATGAGTGACATTATAGCCCAAATACACAGCTTTGGAAAGGGTTTGTACGAGTTTTTGGTTTATTGGGTTTGTTGAGTTTCAGCTAATGATTTCCTGGTGTTTGAAAAGGCGCAACTTCATCACGGTGAAGGCGACGCCTAAGCCGTGGGTGATGGGATTGTCTGTTGAGCCTTGGGGGTGATAGATACAGGAAATGGGCACTTCCATGATAGCGAGGCCATTCCTTCTGGCTTTGATTAAGACTTCAACGCTGAAGCCAAAGCCGGGTTCGGTGATTTCGATGGCTTGCAGTAGTTTTCTACTGTGGGCCCGGAAGCAGCTTTGAGAATCAGAGACCTTCATTTTTGAGCCGAAGTTATAAAGCCAGGTGATGACATCGATGCCGAGTTTGCGATATTTGGGTACATGGTTGAGATTAATTGAGATTAATTGAGATTGATTGAGATGGGGTTGGGGGAAGCGGGAGCCGATGACGAGGTCGGCCTTGCCCTCAGTGATGGGGGATATGAGTGCCGGAATCTCGTCTGGGTTGTGCTGACCGTCACCATCCAGGGTAACCAGAATATCGGCGCCGTTTGTTCTAGCTGCTTGAAACCCTGACTGCGTGGCAGCGCCGGCGCCTTTTCGTTTTTCGTGTCTTATAACATCGGCACCGGCATCTCTGGCGATTTCGGATGTTCTGTCTGTTGAACCGTCATCGATGACTATGACCCTGTCAACGTACTTTTTTGCTTTGGTCACTATGTCAGCAATGAATTGCGCTTCGTTAAGGCAGGGAATAGCGGCGATGATTTTAGGATGAGACTTATGGTGATTGGTAGATAGTTGAGACATATTGAATACTGATAGAGATTAAGTTGCGACTTGTTGAATATTCATTGAAAATGATTTACTCATAATACTTGGGCTTAGAGCAGCCAAGTTTCTATTAGTCTCAACCAATACCTATCAGTCTCTATAAGTAGCTACTTTACGGTTACGGACTTGGCCAGGTTGCGGGGTTTGTCTGGGTCTTTGCCAAGGCTGACGGCCGTGTGATATGCCAGCAGCTGTAAGGGGATCACGGTTATCATGGGATATAGAAGCTCGCTGACCTTTGGAATCTTTACCCAGAAGTCGAAAATTTGGTTCTTTCTGTCGGATAGGGCAATGATATAGGCACCGCGAGACTTGGCTTCCATGGCATTGCTCATGGTCTCATCATAGGTATAATCGTTGGGGCAGATAACGGCCACAGGGGTGCCTTGTTCTATGAGTGCCAGCGTGCCGTGTTTTAGTTCGCCAGCAGGCATGCCCTCAGCGTGTATGTAGGAGACTTCTTTTAGCTTTAATGCACCTTCTGAGGCAATGGCGAAGTTGATACCTCTGGCTATGTAATAGAAGTCATGTTTGTACTTTAAGCGCTCACTTAGTCGCTTCAGGCGCTCGTTGTTCCATTCAATGGTCTTGGCTACCTTGCTTTTCATACCTTTAATATCCTTGACGGCTTTGTCGAAGGAATTGACCATGGAAAAAGAGAGCAGGTAGAAGACGGCAAGCTGGCTAAGAAAAGACTTGGTGGCGGCTACGCATTGTTCAGGGCCACAGTTAAGATATATAACGTGGTCGCTCATATTGGCTAGCTGGGATTGTGGCCTGTTCACTATGGAGACAATCATAGCCTTGTTGTCTCTGGCTCTTTTTACACCTTCGATGACGTCGGCTGTTTCACCGCTTTGGGACACTGCAAGCACTACTGTGTTCCTGTCTACGGAGTCGGCGAAGTAATGGAACTCAGAAGCCATGACCACGTCGCAGAACTTTCTGCCTACCTTTGAGAAAAGGTATCTGCCAACCAGGGCGGCGTATCTTGAGGTTCCACAGGCGGTCACGATTACCTGTCCAGCACGGAGTATGTCCATGGCTATCTCTGTGAAAGCTTTCTTGTCCTGCCTTACTGCTGCTTCCAGTGCTTCTGGCTGTTCCATTATCTCTTTGAGCATGAAATAATCATAGCTCTGCTTGTCGGTATCGAGCCATTGAGTTTTTAGATTTGTGGGCTTCTTGGTTAGCTTTCTCCCTGCTGCGTCATAAAATTCTGCGCTGTCTCTTGCCAGTACTGCTATCTCTGTGTCGGCTAAGGGTATGAGTTTGTTGGCTATTCCAGAGCAGGCCAGTACATCACTGGCAGCGAAGAAGGCGCCGTTTCCCAATCCGATAGCTAGTGGGCTGTCTTTCCTTGTGCCTACAATCTTGTCGGTGTCACGTGATGACATGGCCAGGAAGGCGTAGGAACCCTTCAACTTCGGGGCTATCGCCAAGACTGCTTCTTCGAGTGAGCGTTTATTCTTCATCTCCTCTTCGATGAGGTGCGGGATTACTTCTGTGTCTGTCTCTGAAGTGAAACGGTGACCGTTGGTGGATAGTTGCTTGCGTAACTCTTGATAATTGTCGATTATACCGTTGTGCACTACGGCTATGGTCGAGGTGCAGTCACAGTGAGGGTGAGCGTTGGCTTGAGTTACGCCTCCGTGGGTAGCCCAGCGTGTGTGTCCGATAGCTGTGTTACCCAGCATTTTGCTGAGGTGATGTCTGGACTCGATTTCGCCCAATTTACCCACGTCTTTACACAGAAGCAAAGTACCGTTGTTGAATGTAGCGATACCGGCAGAGTCATATCCCCGGTATTCGACACGCCTGAGCCCTTCGAATACTACTGGAGCTGCCGTCTCTCTGCCGCAGTAGCCTATGATGCCGCACATTATGTTTGTATTATACATGATGGTATTCTGATGGCAAAGGTCGGGTAACGGAAGGAATTATTCTTCAGGGTTACCTCGGTGGGCTGAAGCTCCGCGCTATGTGTCTGCCGTCTGTAAGCGGCTATGCGCTAGCAAGTTAAAGGATGAGCATGGCGTCGCCGAAGCTGTAAAAGCGGTAGTGGAGGTTCATTGCCTCCTGGTAGGCTCGGAGTATGAATTCCCTGCCGGCAAAGGCTGAAACCAACATCAGCAACGTTGACTTGGGCGGATGAAAGTTGGTGACAAGTGCATCCGTAGTCTGGAACTGGTATCCGGGAAGGATGAACAGGTCAACCCAACCGGCGAATGGCTGGACTTTACCTGACTGACTGGCTGCTTCTACTAGCCGAATGGTGCTGGTACCGACGACTATGATGCGTCTGCTGGCTTTTTTGGTCTCAATGAGCAAATCGGCAACCTGTGGACTGAGTTCGCCATATTCCTTGTGGATTGGATGGTGGCTGGGTTCTTCTGCACGAACCGGTCGGAAGGTATCCAGGCCGATGTGGAGTGTGACGAAAGCTAGATTTACTCCTTTTTGCTGTATTTCAGCCAGTAGTTTGGGTGTGAAGTGAAGCCCAGCCGTGGGTGCGGCTACGCTACCTTTGACCCTTGCATATACGGTTTGGTAGCGTTCAGGCTCAGAAAGCGGTGTGCGTATGTATGGTGGCAAGGGTACTTTTCCCATTTGCTCCAGCAATGCCTCGTCTGAGACGCGCACCAGTCGGATGCCGCCTGCTTGCTGTTCAAGGACTTCAATGATTAGTTGTTGCCCGGGTTCACTGGACTCAAGAGTTACACTGATCTTCGCGCCCGGCTTTGCTTTCCTTCCTGGGCCAACCAGAGTTTCCCAGATGCAATTATCTACGCGGCGCAGCAATAGCAATTCTATGTCGCTGGTGCCCTTTTTTCCTATGAGCCGTGCTGGGATGACCCTGCTGTCGTTGAAGACCAGCGTGTCTCCGCTTTCTAGATATTGAAGAATGTCGCGGAAGTTGTGATGTTCGGTTGAGCTTGTTCTGCGGTGGAGTACCATGAGTCGTGATTGGTCTCGCGGCTCCAGTGGTGTTTGAGCGATAAGCCCTGGGGGCAGGTAATAATCGAAGTCACTGGTTCTCATGCGGTAAGCTGATTACCGATTCAGGAAGTAGAGGATGAGATTTATGATGAGCGTTAGGATGATGCTCAGGATGAGAAAGGTGACGATGGGGAAGTAGAAAGAAAATCCCTCTTTCTTAATCACTATGTCTCCTGGCAGCTTGCCGAAGAATGGGATATGCTGACCAAGTATCATTACCAAACCGAGGAGAATGATAATACCGCCGACTATTAGCAATATTTTGCCTATGCCTTCCATTGACTAGTCTCCTGTGGAAGAGCGACGTTGCCAGTACTGAGTGAAGCTCTTGATGGCTCTGGCGGCACGTTCCATGGACGGGAAAACAGGTATGTAGGCTCGGGCCAGGTCTTGTTCTAGTTGCACTCGCTCTGCCTCGTGAGTGCCCGGTGGCAGTACGAGCACCAGTGGCTTGTGTTGTTTGTTTTTCAGGTCTATGAAGATGTTATTTACGGTTCGTGCCACTTCGAATGGAAAGTATCTTAAAAACACTCCGATATCTTGTTGCACTAGCAACAGGTCTATGTTGGGGTCGTCCAGCACTGCCTGGGCTGCTTGCCGGATTCGGTCAGGATTACTGCCGGTCTGGCTGACATCCACAGGGTTACGAAGAATGCTACCTACGTGGCCAATGATGTCGATTAGCTTGTCTCTTGTCTCCTTAGTCAACTGGGGGATATTGAGCCTGGCATCGGCGCAAGCATCGCTGGCTGAGACAGAGATGCCGCCGCCGCCATCAGCCATGCCACCTATAACTGCAATTCCGTTTCCCTGGGGTTTGTTCTGTGGCCGCTGGAGCATCTGGAAGATGAGCAGGGCATCGGACAGGTCTTCGATGTTGTGCACCTCGATGGCGCCAGCTTGTTTAATGAGGGTTGACCAGACTGCTGGCGAGGCGGCCAGTGAACCGGTGTGGGATCTGGCTGCTGCTGCCCCGATATCGGTTCTACCGGCTTTCCATACGACAACGGGCTTAGCTCGGGCAGCTTTTGTGATAATTTCTGCCAGGCGGTCACCGTTTCTGGTGCCTTCGAAGTAAGCACCGATGATTTCGGTCTTTGGGTCTACGGCTAGATATTCAAGGTAGTCAGGGCCATCGAGGTCAATGCCGTTCCCGAAGCTAATTCCTTTGTTGAAATAAAGGCCTCTGGCTGTGCCAAGCTCTGTTAGCTTCTCGCCGATTCCTCCGCTCTGGGTAACGAAGCTCACGGAACCCAGCTTGCCTTTCCTACCTACTGGGCCGTAGGGGAGCCCACCTTCCACTGAGTAGGCGCCGAGACAGTTAACCCCTACTACTCGGAAGCCACCCTGGCGCGCTTTCTCCACCAGTTTTTTTTCCAGTTCGGCCCCGTAGGCATCGGATGATTCGCTAAAGCCGGCCGTGAAGAAGTGTACTGCCTTGACACCCTTGGCGGCTGCATCATCGAGCAGCGCGGGTACGTTGTCTCGTGGTATGGAGACTACTACATAGTCCACATCGCCAGGTATTGACCTCAGATTAGGATAAACCCTGTAGCCGAGAAGCTTACCGCCGTGGGGGTTAACTGGGTAAAGTGGGCCGGTGAAGCCCATGTCTATGATGGCTTTGAACCAGGATGAACCTACCTTCAAAGTGTTTTGGGAGACGCCGACGACGGCTATGGACTTGGGATAGAAGATAGGTTGGAATCTTTGTAGCAGGTCCTGCTGAGATGTTTTAGGCACGCTATGATTTTATCCAAAAGGGGCTGGGCGGCGCAAAAGCCGCCCAGCCATGGTTCCTACGCTGTTTATTAGAACAAGCCGCTCACATTGCCTGTCTTTACATCTACATCTACCTTCCTGTAGGCGGGGTCGGAACTGGTGCCGGGCATGAGACTGATAGTTCCAGCCATGGGGCATAGGAATTTGGAGCCAGAGTAGATGAGTATATCGCGAACAGGCAGAGTCCAACCCTTGGGGACACCTTTCCACTCCGGAACGTGTGACAAGCTGAGATGGGTTTTCACCATCATGGTGGCATAGTCGCTGTACTGTGGGTCGTTTTCCAGCATCTTGGCCTTGGCCTCGGCATCAGGTGTCCAGGATACGCCATCGGCTCCATAGACCACTTTGGCGATTTTCTCCACTCGCTCGCGCAGCTTCGTTTCCAGCGGGTAGAGGAATTTGAAGTCGTTCTTCTCGTTGCAGGCGTCCATTACTACGTCGGCTAGCTCAAGTGCGCCATCGCCGCCTTTGGCCCAGTGTTCAGAGAGAGCACAGCGTGCTCCGGCAGCCTCGGCCGCTTTCCGCACCATGGCGATCTCATCTTTGGTATCGGTGTGGAAGGCGTTGATGCAGACCACGGGGTTTATGCCTGCGGCCCTGATGGTGTTGATGTGGTGTACCATGTTGGGCAGGCCTTTCTCGAGCAGTTTCAGGTCCTCTTTGGTGTACGAATCGGGCAGGGGCAGGCCGGCCACAACCTTGGGACCGCCGCCGTGCATCTTGAGGGCGCGGATGGTGGTGGTGAGCACTGAGACGTGTGGTATCAGCCCACTGAGGCGGCACTTGACATTCCAGAACTTCTCGAAGCCGATGTCAGCGGCGAAGCCGCTCTCGGTTACATGATAGTCGAACATTTTTAGGCCGATGCGGTCAGCGATGATGGATGATTGGCCGACGGCGATGTTGGCAAATGGGCCAGCGTGCACCAGGCAAGGCTGGTATTCAGCGGTACACATGAGGGTGGGATTGATAGTATTGCGCATCCAGGCGGTCATGGCGCCGCCAACTTCCAGGTCGCCGGTGGTTACTGGCTTGCCCTTCTTGTCGAAGGCTACCGTAATTTTGTCCATCCTCTCTCGCAAGTCTGCCAGGTCTCTGACGATAGAAAGCATAGCCATCAGCTCAGAGCTGACGGCGATACCGAATTTGGACTGCATCAGGAAGCCGTCCATTTTGCCGCCAAGGCCTATGATGATGTTGCGTAGGCCCTGAGCGCAGAAGTCGATTATCCAGCCCATTTCCACTCGGGTTGGGTCAACGTCCAATCGGCGCAGCTTGCGCTTGGCCAACTCGGCATCATCGTAGTTGCGCTCGTGTTGCATCCTGGCATTGAGTGCTACCATTGCCAAATTATGGGCGTTCATCAGGTCATTGATGTCACCGGTGAGGCCCAAGGAGAACTCAGTCATGGGGATGAGCAAGGCATTGCCACCGCCGGCTGCGGTCCCCTTGATGTTCATGGATGGGCCACCTG
>Ga0194126_10004273_pt1 | contig 21913 bp, 21 predicted proteins | sample TA2KigC150mmetaG_FD_148641 | JGI IMG/M metagenome (GOLD analysis project Ga0194126, IMG submission 148641) | Freshwater microbial communities from Lake Tanganyika, Tanzania - TA2015035 Kigoma Deep Cast 150m | ecosystem: Environmental > Aquatic > Freshwater > Lake | place: Tanzania: Lake... | reverse complement strand
GGAATGAGGCAATAGCAATTTCGGACATAGTTTTCTGGTCCCTCATAGGATTATTCAACTACGTCATTTTTCGAGAGATGTTTACTTTCAGCATCACGACATCTCTTGTTTCAGTTGCTATAAAATGGATTATTGCGGCAACGTACTTTGGCCTGCCCCGCCCTAAGACCTCCGATCAAAAATCATGGGTTTGCTTACCTGGAACAACAGCGATAGTTGATCAACTAAGTATCACTTTGCCACTAATACACCCCCTTTTCCGTAGCAATGAAGATCATAGTTTATTATTACGTGTTATTTAATATAAATGGGGCTTATCGCGTATAATGGCACAAAGAAACATTTATTGGTAAAAGCAAGGATGTGGAAAGTCAGATCGAAATAGAGCTCGCTGAGGCTATGGTTGGATTGGAGGGGATGTCTGTCGGATAAGAATATCTTGCTTCGTGCGCGCAGATATAACGGTAAAGCGTCGATTGGCTGACCTCCAGGCTGTTTTAAGAGAATATATGAGGGTTAGATCTTATGTAGTCTTTTTTATATTCAACTTCTTTTAGCCGCTTTATATTTACTTCTTCACGAAGTTTTTCATAACCGTCATTTATATTCTGCTGGATTTGTGATTCATCGCCCCAGGAATACTTACAATAACTACATAAATATCTGGGAGCTGTTATTGCATTTTGATAATTAAACATTTTTTTTCTAGCAGCATTAAAAAGAGAGATGTTTAATAATATTAAAATAATAGATTCAAATGGGAAAGTCATAAAGACCTCGGTGACAAATAAAAAAAGGAGAACTAACGAGAATGCTATGCCTATTAAATAATAAAGTAAAGCTATGTAATAATTTAGATTTCTATTTGTTATTTCTTCGCCAGTAAAACTGTTGATAACCATTGAACCATCGATTTTGCCTTCGGTTCCACATACTGCACATACATTGTTCCGGCCGTCCTGTTTATTGCCAAGTCTGTTGTCATCATTTTCTTTAGGCTCCTTTATGATATTCTGCTTTGCATTATCAATATGATCGCACAGCTCTAGCTTTGAACCACAGGATGGGCAATACTGCTCATTTCCTTGGAGTACCTTCTGGCAAGCTTTACAAGTAAGCATTGTTATCCCCCACTATCTTAAATATTCACTATTCAAAGTCAGAAATTGTGCACACATTTTAATGCAATTTTACTTTCTTGTCACCAATAAGTAAAGGGTTTTCCGCATTGCAACAAAGAGTAATTACTCGAAATCAATACATTATGAAGCTTATAAAACCAGGGAGGTAGTTAAGTAAAAAATATTGTGATGATTTCAGCAGGAATAATCAAGCGGGTATAGAACACAAGATTAGAATAAGTATTTAAAGAGTATAATTTATGGCTCCGATTCATAGACCTACTGTCTTTTTTGAATTAAGACGAAGACCTAAGCTGTTTCGGGATCACTTTTTTGGAGGACTTGGTTTTATTATTAATTGTTTATGAATTATGTGCAGCAGATGCATGAACCCTGGTGTGCTCTGCTTTTATATGGCCTTGGTACTACCAGTCGCGCTGATCTGCGGGAGAGCCAAAGCAATTTAATAACTGCGATTTAAGCGCTTCTTTAGGCAGAGTAGGTGATTAGTATGGTCTGCCAAAATTGCAAGCATAATAACTGCGAAACTGCGAAGTTTTGTAGTCAATGCGGCGCTTTATTAAGCGAGCACACGACACAAGGCAGCGGCGATTCAAATGGTGATTTCGTCGACATCTGCAGCGACAAACCTGATCATGAAATCCGTTTTTCTTCTAACAGTGCAACCCTAATCAGCAAAGAAAGGGCTTTTCTTCTTGCTGCGATATTAAGCGGTGCTGTAATAGCGGTAACCGCTTATTTTTTAAGCCACCTGTTCTCAGTTGATGACCCCGTATTTAGCAAAGTGCTATATATAATCTCAACTTGTGCTCTCTTATATATCACAACCCTAAAACTTATTTTTATTTACAACATGTGGCAGTTGCTTCCAAGCAGTGAAGCGAAGACTACGCCAACCAAAGCTGTATTATTGTTATTTGTACCCCTCTTTAATCTGGGCTGGATATTTAGAGCAATTAGCGGCTTTGCGAAAAACTACAACCAAATAACTCTCAAAGAAAGTGCAAAAGCTGACATCTTACCGCAGAGGCTATTTTTTGGGACTTCATTTCTATACTTCTTAACTCTTCTTTTCATACTTGTACCTAAATTAAATATCAGCCTATTTTTCATCTCGTCAGTATTTTTCTGTCTGGTTATTATCAGGTTAGCCAAAGTTGTTAATTTGAATTGCTCTGTGCAATTGACGCATGACACTAGTGTACAGCCAACCAATCTTAGTGGTAACCGATTAAGCTATATATATGAGGATCTGAAAAGCAGTAAGCTCCGTATGGCGGGTGCCTTGTTTTTATTATTGATATGTGTCAGCCTTTTAACAACACTAATTATACCCAGAAGCCGTTTTATGAGCGAGCTTAATACCCAGCAACGAGAATTTGTACACGGTGAAGAGTTTAGCCTAGATGTGCTGACTGAAAACTATGGTAAAGCTCCGGGAAACTATAGCATAAGCCTTTTTATTGATAACCAAAAGATGGAAAATCAAGTGCTAAGGGTCGAGCCTGATGAACAAAAGGTTGTCCAATTTGAAAGCATTAGAAACCAGACGCCTGGAACATATCAAGTTAGTGTGGGAACCGGTTCATGGGATAGAATCCTTGCATCAAGCATGGCAACTATAAAAATCCTCACCCCCGCCGATTTAAACATTGAGAGCTTGACTCTAATTCCTGGTGGAATAAATTATACAGAGGAAGCGCTGGCACGGGTTCAGGTCGTAAACAAAGGAGAAGCACCGGGAAGCTTGATTTTAAATCTTTCTGCCGATGGCTTGGAAGCACAGGCCAAAGAGGTTTTCTTAGCTGGAGAAGGATCTGAGCAGGTTGATTTTTCTATTCGCTTCGAGAAACCGGGCTCCCACAAAGTCACTGTTAATGATCTTACTGAGCATCTTGATGTCTACCAGATTGAACAACCGCGAAATGGCAGTTTAATTATCAATAAATTAGCGGGCGGTCGCGGGCATTTAAAGGTCACCAATAATTATCATGTTGATGCTGTGCTTGTACTGGCCAACCCCGCTGCCCCACAAAAGCCTTTGTTGGCAGTTTATGTTCATTCAGAAAATCATACCAATGTGTGGGGAATCGAAGACGGTGTTTATGCTGTGACTTTTACCCGGGGCTACGATTGGGATGCACACTCTAAGCGCTTTACAGATAGCGCTGTTTATATTCGCTATAATGATTACGCCTCTTTTTATACAGAGCCTACTGCAACAGGTTATATTTACCGAACATGGGAATATGAACTTGGCGTTTTTGATTTCGACAAAACAGATAAAAGTGAAGAGGTTGACCCGCAGGAGTTTCCAATTTTTGAATAACGCCGGTCTCACTATCAGAAAGGTTATTCGGCTCTGCTTTTTTTGATACATACTTTATGTTGGAGGTCTTTAAAAATGGGAAAGCAAATAGTTAAATTTTCCGCCGTTCTAATTATATTTGTTTTAACCGTATCGATCTTTTCTGTTTCAGGATGCAGCCCGGATCCCATGGTTGTCTATGCCAAAAAGATCGAAGAAATAAGTGTTTCAGAATTCTTTATCAATATGGAAACTGAGATGCAATCCTTTGATGACTACTTTAACCAACTATCCAAACAAGACACGGATACCGTGACCGTCGAAGAAATTCTTGCCGCCAAGGAAAGGGTGCGTGCAATTGAGAATGAAATAGCCGAAATGAAAGCAATAGTTGAACAAATTGATATTGAAGATGAAAGTGTTCGGGAGATAAATTCTTATCTTATCGAATCTATCCACAACATTAGTTTGCTCTTAGGAGAGCTACAAACTATGCTGGATCTTATAATTGAAATATTTGACTTGACCGCTGAAGCGAAAGACCCGGACAGCGGTCTCGAAATGGCTGCATTCTCATTAAAACTCGAAACCATGGAGGTTCAACTGGACGAGAGTATTGCCAATGGCGACAAGTATGTAGTTCAAATCGATGAAATGTACGATAAGTGGGTGACTGCCATGAATGAGGCTTTAGGGCAATAAAGAACTGAATTAAAGACCAGAACAAGCAATATATATGCACTCATTATCAGCCGGAGAGGCATATAAAGACTATTACCTGTTTAAAATGGCATCAGCCTCTACGATGGGCTGTCAGAGCCGGAGTGCCCAACTAGGCCATGAGAGCTATAGGCAAGAGCAGTTCTTTTAGGTGCTGCTCTATTTTAACACTTTGCCTGCTGTGAGGTATATTTTACCAAAGGTGGTGGCAGCTTTGAAAGCGCGAGTCGTTAAAATTATCTTGCTAATTGGATTACTATACTTAATGTTTGCGGCTATTTTGGGTTGTAACGACGCAGCGGAATTAAGTAATGGTGCTGGCCGGGATGAACCGCCACCTGAAGATGCTGTGGAGGAACCACCGCAGACCTATGCCCCGGGAGTTATTGCCGCACTCGATGCCGACTATTACATCGACTACGAAAACGGCGCCATCCTGATTGGCGACCTGCCGATCGGGGCCTGGGTGTTTGATCCAAGCTATTTATGGGAGTGTTGCACCGGTTATGATCATACGAGCGAGGGAGTGAAAAAAACGGTTACCGGGATCGTTGTTTCCAAAGATCATAGGATCCAGCCGACCACGTAGAAGTTCGACGGCTGACCTTAGTTGTTGGCCAAACGAAAGGAGGCATGAAGACATGAATATGTTGGAGAAATTGTTTGGCAGGAGGTTGCCCCGAGGGCCCACTAAAAGCATTGAGAAAGCGAACGGGCAGAATGCCAACGTTTGCCAATCACCCGCCAGTGTCTGGTTGAAGGATGAGGATGAAAGGCGGGAGATTTCACAAGAACTGCGTTTAGCGATTTCCATGTTTAATTCGGATCAAAAGGTCAAAGCGCGGCAAACGTTTGATCAGCAAAGGTCGGTTTTCCCAGATTTTGACGTTCCGCAGTTATGGTATGCCAAGGTGTTCCGGTCTGATGGTCGTGACCAAGACGCAGTGGACTTCCTACAAGGTATTGTTGCGAAGTGCCGGCGCCGAAGTTATTTGCTTGCCGAGATAGCCGAAATATATGGAACCTCAAGTGTCATTCGAAACGTTTCGAAGAGTATTGAGTACTGGGGTAGAGCAGCGTTCGCTGGGAAGAACGTCTACGCTTGGGGTATCCTCGCCGTGTTATTCTATCAGTGTGACATGCTTGATGCGGTGAAGTTTGCTACCCGACGCTTTCGTGAAATCGAACCGAATTGCCAGATGAACGCGAATGAAGTAGTAGGCATGTTTGGCGATGGGTTCCAGCCAGACAAGCACAGACATCTACTCCAGGAAGTATTCTGTATTCTCCAAGGAAGTCCTTACAGGGAATTGCAACAAAAGGATGAACGTGTGGTCGGAGAGATCTGGGGCAAGCCCGTGAAAGATATGCGCGACGATAAGGAGCGGCAAATTGCAAGAGACGCTTATGTGGGCAAAAGCCTTGGTCCTGATGTTGATCGTCTGGTCACTGAGTTGATCCAAATAGGCAGGACAGATGACTACCTGTCTATGACTCCCGGCGTCAAGTTCAATGAGTATCGCAGAAACATTCGCGCATGCGAGATTGGAGAAGTTCTGAATGAACGTGGCGGAATGGACTTGATGCAGGCGGCATACTATAGAGTTCGCGCAGCGCTTCCAGTCAAGGCGCGTGCGCTTGAGTGTGCATGGGGCGGGATCGGTGAGTGGTTGTCATAGTAACGAATGTAACGTCTAGATAGCAAACCCATGCAGGTGATGCGGTTGCCGCACGACTAATGAGAGTAGTTAGACGACCGAATAGACTAATCGACTTAAAGAGAAGGATAAGCATTTCCTAATTCCGCAGCATGTTGAATTTCTGCCCTTGGCGCTGAATTTTCCCTCCCGGCATTGAACTTGCCCCCCAATCCATGATGGAATGGCAGGGATTTTTCCGCCACGAATTTCAGTTTCAAGTGATCGATGATGTGTTCTGCTAAGGCATACTGCGTGACGAAGGTGACGACCGTCATCCGATCACCACATTTCAAGCAGATCATAGGATCCAGCCGACCACGTAGAAGTTCGACGGCTGACCTTAGTTGTTGGCCAAACGAAAGGAGGCATGAAGACATGAATATGTTGGAGAAATTTTTTGGCAGGAGGTTGCCCCGAGGGCCCACTAATCTCTCCGATGTATTCTTCAAGGGAACGCAAGTGCAGGGCGAGAGTCATTACCATGTTTATGCGGCTCCCAGTCGAGCACAAGCGCTTGCATTTCTCCGCGACAAAGAGGTCAAGGAACAAGCGGTTTTCGTGATTGCCGAGACGCCGGATGGCTCAATTGGTAGAGATCTTACAGTCATATTTGAGGAGAAGACTGGAAGGATATTGGAATTTGGGAAACGGAAACAACTCGCTCAACCACAGAAGTCGGACACCCACTGTGCAACTTGCGGCCATTTCCTGTTCCCCACAAAGATCACCCCTTGTGTGACTTACTTTCTCAGTATTGAAGAACTCAAGGAAAAGGGCTACGGATTCAAGTGCGGATCGTGTCAAGCGGAACTGTGTGCCTACTGCATAAAACTTGGAGTGGAGGGGCAGATACCTGCGTGTCTTCTCTGCGGGAACACTAAAGCGATTTACCAGGCGGGATAGTAGCACGAAGGGCAGGAAACTAATGCCGAACAAGTCTGATGCAAGCGAAAGCTTAAAGCTGCGCTTGAACCGCAACATTGGCGGCATTCGATTAATAGGGTCTCAGAAAACCAGGAGTTTTTGAAAAACAGCCTAGCTCAGGAAGAAAGCCGGTTCTTGCAAGTAGCTGCAGGACAGGCAAAACTATAGTGTTTGAGGAAAGGGGAAACCCATGTTCAAAACATAACTCAGGGGCATTGCGTTCCCTTCCGCCAGTTTTTCCATTTCAATTGTGATAGAGACTTTGTGCACATCAAGCCCCACGTATTTGGTATAATTGTCATGATTCTGCCTACTTCGTCTGTAGCTCTTTTCCTGCTATTATAGCAGGCTTAACCTACATAACGCTAGTGGGGTTGGCCCTTTCATTATATCTATCTAAATGGAAACCCTCACTTTTCAAGGGTTCCAGCAGGTGGAGGTGAGGTCAAAAAGAGTAGTGTCTGAAAACCCTTGATAGTAAAGAGATTCAGAGCTTTCTGAAACCATATCGACTAACAGAAAGGAAATTTGCCATGGGTGACTACTCATTCGTTAAAGATAGCGGCGGAACTGTATTGGGAATATGGGTGGCAGATACCACAATGCTCGACCAGGGGGGGCTTCTCGAGGCGTTGCTCGTGAAAGACGGGCACTCGGAAAGTCCCTTATTCGAGGCAATAGTTACTGGGCAACATCGAATTGTCCCCAACGAGTATGACTCAAATGGGGGCTTCTTTGTGATGGTGGCGTTTCATAATGCCCCAGGCGAGGTACCTCAGGCTGACGGTCACTATCCGAGAGGGTAGATAAAGGAGGGCATGTCCACTGCAGATGTGGTTAGGATGCTGGGCGAGCCCCACGACAAGATGAGTCTTGCTGATTTTCTCAAATCGCCTTTTATCACTGGCGTGTTTGGGATCAATGAAATAAGTCCATTTTTGAAGGCAGAGTGTTGGGTATATGTGTTTTCTGAAGTTGAGTACGTTATCACGATCTGGGAGGGAAAGGTTTTGTTTCATACGAGTAGTTAACGATAGCTGATCGGCAGTTTTTTAGGGGGTGTAATAATGAGGTTATTTGACAGATTCAAGAAAGCTTCCAAGAGTTCTGCGGTTGACCGAGTCTTGAGCTCATCGCAGATCCAGGAGGTTCTTACCAGTGACTACGGCAGTGTTCCGGATGCTGTTATTTTCGTATGCGAAACTTCTGCTGAGCCAATTACGCCGGTTGATTTGATGTTTATTCCATTGATTCAAGCCGACTTTACCAATGATCCAAAACTGGGGATGGTTTTCGGTGTTGGAAGTGGTTGCGCACTCGTGAGGAAGGCCGCCATTGAAGAAGTACAAGCGCTCGCCCGTAATGGATCCAATAGCATTGCTTCCTGTCAGGCATTTATTGATGCGCTTCAGCAACTCGGCTATGAGGTGCGACAGGATCCGAAGCTCAGTTTGGACCTTTTACTTTAAGGTGGGAAAAGGTAATGTCGAGGCTTAGCCTTTCATGTCAAACGAACGACTCGAATGTTTCCAGGTGAACTGGTTTAAAGTCATCTTTGGACAGGCTATGTTTATAAACAGGGCCGGGTATAATTCTTTGTACTGCAGTATGTGTTTTTCGGTAAAATCCTTAAATACCAACCGCTCTGAGCCTCTCCATGCCGGACCAGATTGAAATATTACATGTTTTTGGGTCGTCCCCGGAGTGCTTTTTTTGTCTGAAAAGTGGGAGACGCTGCCCTTATTTTCAAAACAGCCAACACCACTTTAAGTGGTATTTACTTCCTTAAGTCATATCGCGGGCCAGATCTTCCTTGATTTTATAGCCATGCTGAATCCAATATACCATTTCCTTATCCATACCCTCTTAGAAAACCTGGGCACTTAGTCTTTAAGACTCTTAAATTCTGCGGAGGAATTCTGGTCTACAAAACAGCGTGTCCATATCCTCGGGGGTAAGACGGTATCAACCGAAAAAAGAATTGGCCATAGAGTTGTTGAGAGCGTGGCAATAAACCAGCAAACTGTGAGGTGTCTGGCACCGGATACCTTAAATTGGCCGAGATTCTTTATAGATCTTGTTGTTTTTGATCCTTCAAATACAGACAGTAAAAACAACAGTATGCAGGGAAACGCCCCCCAGAGTAAAGAAATACGAGCCTCGAAAGTGCCGCTGGGGGAAATTAAGAAAACTGAGTAATAAGGAAAAACAGTTCAAGCTAATTACCCGGAAACCAGTATTTCATTCCTTAAATTTGCAAAGACGTACTGGAGCCTTAGAGTTTTGGTAAGCAAACTAGATATTGATGAAGAAGGGTATATTAGTTTTATTGGAGGGCGGCTTCTGGGGGTATTGGAGGGCCAAATTGGTCCCGTATTTTTACCGTTTCCGGGTCCTAATAAAGTGTTGCCAAAAGAAAGGGAAGAAGCCCAACGATCAATACTATCATAATTCGCGCCATTTATAGATATAGAAGACTTTATTGGTGGAAACCCTATACTAATAAGGGACAGAATGGCGTTGAGACAAAGTAGCGGATGTTTAGGTTTTTTTATAGTTGGGTTTTAGCTTTAGCAGCATCAATTATCTATAGTATAGCCCTTGCATGAATAGCATATGTATCTTTGTTAGCAGGGTAAAAAATGAATTTTTGGGGCATTTTTAAATTGATATGCATTGTAATAACAATACCAATTGTTTTGTATAGTTCATTTTATTCCACGGAGCCAGACACACGTATGGCAACACAAAAATTTTTAGGGATAATAGTTGTTTCTTTCGTTATCATTTTTTCGCGATCTAAATAGTTAAGATACAAATAATGATCAGGTAATATATACACCACAGCCATGTACCATAATCTTAATGCGTTTTTTTAAGCTAAGTTTCAATGAGTTGTAGACGACTTAGTCCTCAACCATTTCAATTGGAGCAACTTTTTTTCTTATAATAGCTACATTCACTGCTAAATAACAAAATACCCGTAATACCAGATATCAACCCCTTTCCGGATCGGCCCCAGGATTTAGATTCTAACCTGCAATGGCTTGATGAAGATGGCCAGCTGAAAATCTTTGAATAAAAGGCCCTTGCGTCGAGCCAGGCAGGTGGACTATCCTCCAAAATTACTGTGTCGCCAAGATCCGCTGGCACCAAGTGGAGTCACGGACGTCGGCTTTATCCTCTCTGCGTTAGAAGTCCTGTGGAGCTTGCCAGTCAGGTTATACGAGAAAACGGAAGATAACCCATGTTACGGCAGAAAGAATTACGAAAGTGCCTACTGTCGTACAAATTATCCTAATCTTTAATCGTCTGCGACGTTTGCGACGTTCGCGTTCGGCGGCGATTCTCAACAGCCTTGCAAACATCATCGCTGGCGACTCTCCGGCACTACTTGTCATAGTCTACCTCCTTTCTTTATCTCCAAGGCAACAACATTTTCCCTTGGACAAGTAGTTAGTTTTGTTCATTCAAGCCGGCTTAACTTCCCCTAAGATCTTAACTACCTTATGCACCAGCATCGGCCACGACCTGCCTTGGCGCTTCTAAATCCTCTACTGATGCTGTCACCTCTTTCTACACCAAAGTATGTGGCAGTCTACGCGAGGTCGACGAAGTTACGAATTGAGGCGACCTCCGAAAAACAATTGTAATGAAAATCGCTTGCCCGAGCGTACGATCTTATCTCTTGTGAGGCAGATGACTGTGAGCAGGCGACATTGGGAACTCAGCCTAGTCGACCACAACCGCCGTTATGTTATCCTTGCCGCCGACTTTGTTGGCGGCCTCAATGTAGGCCTTGCAGCCTTCGCCAGAGACAGGGTTGGCAGAAAGAATAGCCGGACATTTCGCTTTCGGGCACCATGGCGTGGAGTCCGTCCGAACAGAGGAGAATCCGGTCTTCTGTCCTGGGTACGGTGGTCCTTATATCGGCCGGAACATCCGCCTGCATATATATGTGCCGCGTCAGAGTCCCTCGTGCCGGGTGTTTTTTCATGTATGACTCTGTAATCTCTCCTTGCTGCAGCAGAAAACCCACAACTGAATAAAGAACATTTGTAACTTGAACGAGCATGCCGTTCCTGAACAGATATGCCCTGCTGTCACCCACATGTGCGATGTGAGTGTGATTGCATCGGCACAGCGCAAGCACAACTGTGGCCCCCATTCCTTTCAGCCCGGGCACCGATGCGCTCCTGGCCATCACATTCCGGCTAAGTGTAAGGATTTCGTACCTGAGCCAGTATCCAACGGCTCTTGGCCGGGGATTGCGAAGACGCCTCAGGCCTTGCTTCAAGCATTTTCGGGAGGTCCCTCACAACAATATCTGCGGCCAGCTTTCCTTTCTGAGTGCCCCCATACCTTCGGAAACCAGGAACAGGCCGATCTCCGGAACAGCAACAAAAGCATCCTGGTTTTCATCCCGGACCCGGCCCACGTCGGTGGCTGCCCCCCCCCATAAGAGATTCGGCTTTTTGACAAACAACCGGCTTGCCTGATCCTCTTGGCTTTTCTCTTCCACATTCATAAAATCACTTCGCTGGCGCCCGTATCGGAGCATTCCAGCCTACCGCTCCTTCAAATCGCCACTTTACACCTTCCAACCCTATTCTGTTGTAAGCCTACACGTGCAATCCTATGCCCAGAACTTCCACCAAGGTCACTCGACCGAACTCATCTGAGTACGAAGAAACACAGCTAATTCTGAGTGCCCAAAGAGTTCTGCGAGCTCAGAAGGAGTACGTCCGTCTCGATCCTTTACTTTAGAATTGGCGCCCTTTGCGAGAAGAAACTTAATGGCATCCATGTGGTTCTTCCGAGCTGCTCCATGCAGTGCTGTGGCTCCCAGTTCGTCTTTAGCATTTACGTCGGCACCGGCACCTGTCAACGCCTCGATGATTGTCACTTCACCGCGGTTGGCCGCTACGCGAAGAGGCGTAACACCTCGGTAACCAGGCATATTGGGATTGGCCCCTCTTTCGAGAAGAAGCTTCACGATGGCTCGAGAACCACTAATGGCAGCCACCATCAGAGGTGTTCCCCCTTCATTATCTTTAACATTCACATCGACTTCTCCGGACAGCAGGGCTTCCAAAATCTCCCTTTTGCAATCCATCACAGCAAAGCCGAGAGGTGTCCTCCCGAGACGGTTTATGTAGTTCGCATCGGCTCCCTCTCTGATCAGTTTGCGAACCTTTTCAACGTCCCCCGCCACCACAGCCCCAAAAAGTTCCTCCGACACTTCACATCCTCCTCTCAATCATATGCATCGGTTTCTTAATCAAAAACTACTTGCATACCACCAAGATAACGATGACTCCAAGGCCAATATTTAGTATGTGAAAATTCATTCTTACTCAGTTCAGGGATATAATGGTAAGGGAAGATATATTGTTCCTCTTGTATTAACCTTGCTTTTTCCAATGTTTATCTACCGTCCTATTGTTTGCCTCAGCCAAAATAATACCTAAATTCCACGTCAAATCAAAAATTCCTTTTTATGAGAGTATTTTAGGAGGAATCCAGGTAACTTTTATATAGCGTGCCATTTTCGTCGCCAACTCTCTGTCTTTTAGTACCTTTAATAATTACGTATTGAATTATTCTTATGCGTAAACAGGCCCGCAAATCATTACCATAGGCTTCTTCCGAATCTAAGGTTACCTGCTTCGGGTTTAACATTTTTCATTTACCGACCTGTATGGATAATTGAACGATAATTTCATAATTACATTTCGGGCAGTTTTAATTATTTTTGTAGCCAGAAATACATATTGCAAACAGAAGGTTTTAGTCTGTTGGCTGTATGAATTCTGCTACGCTCAACGAACCAAACTTAAACAGAAAATCTGTGGTTTACTTTTCAGTTCACTTCATTGCAAAGTATTACGTCCAGCGGCGGTGCGCAGAGCCGCCGATGCATGCTGTTGTTTAGTGGCGATCTCACCCGCCGCCTCTTCGATGTCGCTCGAACTGTTCGCGATACTCGGGATCCGCTGCGAGCCGGAGTTGATGCCGGAGAAGTTCGAAAACGACCCAGCCCAGATATGATGCGGACAGTTGCAGTGCCAAATAGGAAATGAAACTGGACTTTGGGCCGAAGTGATACGAAACCGGAAGCGCCACAAAAGCCGCAATCATGATGAGAGTATTGGGCGACACGAGGGTGAAGGCGAACGCAACGATCGCTCCGCTACAGGCGAACACATGGTTGAAGGGGCCAACCTCCTCGTGGCGTAACGTAATTGTTGCTAAACCAATCACTATGCCGGCCGGTAACACTGTGAGCAACTCCCTTAGCAGACGTGACATGGCAATCTCCATCTATGGCTCAGCACGATTTCCGAGCCCCAAAATGAACCCGATCGGGGCAGTGATCAGGAGAATCAAGAACGAGATTGTTTCGTCGCTCTGCGAACCGAGGTACGTCCCGATGAGGTAGCACGGAACGCCAAAGACCAATCCCGCGATCAGAATGAAGCCGGGTGAGGCGAAGTCGGGATTTGCGCGCCCCCTCATTACGGAGATCAAGGTCCCGGCTATCGATACGAGGATTAGTACAAGCAGTCCGTATCCGATGTATGCGAGGGCAACCAATACAAAACTTCCCTTACGACGTTCCGTTCGTACAGCCCACAGCCTTAGTGGCGACACGCTTAGATAAAAATTTGCTTTTCTGTAGTGATTATTATACCATGCTAATCTGCCGCAGGTCAAAGAAACGCGGGGGGGGGGCTGCGTACCCCAAAGTGCGGCCTTCCGACCTGATTCGTCAAGAGTAGAGATGAGGTAGCCTTCATTTAATAAATAATTGGGGTTCTATGCTAAAGGTATAAAAGCGGAACAAGGATGTAAACTGGTTTAAAGTCATTTTTAGTCCGGCTATGCTTACAAAAAGGGTCGGGTATACTTCGTTATACTGCTTTTTGTGTTCATACCGGTAGAACCTATACACTCCAGCCACTCTGCTGCTCTCCATGCCAAATCAGATCTAAAAAATTCCTGATTAGGAGTCGGATTAGCCTGATCTGCAGCAGAATCGCATAGTTTTTATCCCAGCGGGATAAAAATCTTTTACTATATGTCGATCTTACAGTTCAGGGTTGGCACATCCGCTGCAAGCCCGTTTAACCATTTTTTTAACTTTTTTAGTACCTCACCCAACAAAACACCATACCCAAACAACTAAATAAGCAGAACAGCAAATAGTAGACATTTAGGGGGGATTATGATGAAGGATAAAAAAGACCTATTAGTTCAGAACGTCAAGCCTAAGGATGCTTTGATATGTTTTCAAGATGTCCGCAATGGTGTTTTGGATCGCTTAGGTAATGTTTGTCATACTGTGCACAGGGTAGGTGATGAACACAAGAATCGTATAAGTAAAGTTGAATATCTTGCAGATGGTAGAAAGCTACTTACAGCGAGTTGGGATAAAACGGCTATCCTATGGGATGTAGCTACAGGCCTTCCGGAAAGAAGATATTTTGGCCATCAGGGGCCGATACAGGGTTTATGCATTACACCCAATGAGGAGCAATTTGTGACCGTTGGTGATGACGAATGTGCCAAGCTATGGGATTTATCGTCAGGTAAAATGCAACATAGCTTTTCTTGTCATCCCGGGGGGGCAGAATGCGCTTATGTTACTCCAGATGGGCGATTTCTTCTCACAGGTGGTCGTGATGCCCTGATAATCAGGTGGTCTTTAGAGTCTAAAGAACCGGTTTGCTACTACCATGGCCACAGTGACAATATTTCTGCATTGTGTCTTACTCAGGACGGTTCAACTTTATTAAGCAGCAGTTTTGATGGTAATGTTCGTCTCTGGGATTATGAAACGGGAACCCTGATCCGGGCTTTGCATAATAACACTTGTGCCAATGGAGTAGATATCACAGCAGAAGGTAATATTGTTGTGGCTTATGCTGATAATGGCATTTTAATATGGTCCTTTTCTGGCGAATTGTTGAATAGTTTTAAGCTGCATACTTATGCCAGGTTAAGAATGGCTTTAGATAGAGAGGAAACTGGCTATATTAATGATTTCAACATCAAAGAAAATGCTGCTAAGTTGGTGTTCGCATCATCATGCTCATCGCTTGTTTCGCACAAGAGCAGGCCTTATTACTTTTCTACCGGTTGGGATAAAACTTGTCGTCAGGGAGATTATGAAGGTCATGAAATTAAGTGCTTTAGTGGACATGAAACTGCAGTTGAAGCCGTTTCGATTTCACCTGATGATCAGCATATTGCTACCGGTGCATGGGATGGCAGCTGCTTTATTTGGGAGATAGATAGCGGCAGTGTTGTCGGGCAGATGAGATCTTGCACCGCCCCGGTTCGCGACCTCTCCCTTTCGCCTGAGGCTTATAGTCTTTTGACCTGTGGAAACCGAACCTTAAAACAGTGGGATTTGCAAACGGGTAAGGCTATGGATCTTAGGTTTGAGGGCTTGGATTCTATTAACAGTGTAGCCTATGAGCTAAGTGGCTATACTGCAGCAGTTACTGGTTCAAACGGAATTGCCATAATCTTTGATGTAAAAACAGGTCAGGAGCGATATCGCTACGAACATAAGCCGATTGCCACAACGGCTGTTTTTTCTCCGGATGGATCTATACTCGCGGTCGGGGGAATTGATGGTTCAATAACATTGCATGATATTGTCCTACACCGTTATGTGCGTAATATTAAGGAGGATATGTATGGAATAAGCTGCATGGCAATATCTGCAGACTTCCTTTCTGTTCTATTCGCGGCTAGTGGGAAAATAGTTACCATGCATGATATTTGCCGTAATTATACTGTCTTCCGGTTCCATCACGCTGCAGAAGTTAATGCTATTAACCTTTCAAACAATGGCAAACATATGGCAGTAGCTTGCCAAAATGGTGAGATCTATATTTGGGATTTACCAACTGCTGTTATTATTAGCAGGTTTTCTGCCGACCCCAAAAGTGTGAATGCGGTGCTTTTTAGCGCTAAAGGGGAACGGCTTTATAGCGGCGGTTCTGACGGCATAGTAAAGTCTTGGGACTGGCGAAACCAAAGGCTTGAGGCACTGGGCAGAGGTCATTATGATGAGATTACTTCTCTCGATTTATCAAAATGCGGGACCAGGCTTTATACAGGCGGTAATGATCATACTGTCTGTTGTTGGGATTTGCCGGCAAACGCTGCAAGAAATAATGAAAACGAAGCTGAGGATTTGCAACTACTGGTTACATTGCATCACCTGAAAGAGGGTTACCTGTGGACAACACCGCAAGTTGCAGAGATTGCTTTAAGCGGATGGTTTTGGACAGACCGCAGGGAATTGATAAATGTTACCAAACAAGATGGAAAAAGGGAAAAAGTGGCAAGCTTAAGCGAGGCTAAACTAAATGAGTACTTTAGAATCTATTGTCGCCAGGATATGGTTATGGATCGCTTAACATCACCTGAACGGTATAAAGAGAAAGAGAGTCGCCTGCATAAGATTATCAACAAGCATAATAACTTGAATTTGCTTGAGGGAGAAATAATGTTACAGAGGCGGCTGAAAGCACCGCAAGAGTAAAGTAACGAAACTAAACTATCAAAAGGGAGGTTTGTATGATGGCGAAATACTTAACGGTTAAAGAAGATCTATGGGAAAGATTAAGTAACAGTGACTGTGATATCGGAAAACGGGAGCAGATAGAAGTTCTTTTGACTAAAATGACTTACGATAAGCATCATTATTTTCCGGGGCCGGACGAGGTTTTAAACATAGGCTTACAACTTGATTTTGAATATATCCATATATTAGCTCTTACCTTGAAGTCATTGTGGGAAGCGCAATATGCTCACAAGCGTCAGGCGATGGATCTTAATGAAAACACCAAGCTTATAGACCTTTACGATGAAGCTTACGGTAAATATCAAACATTCGAGTTTAAGCCTGATATCAGCGGGCTATACAATCAGTTCAAGGATTATCACGGATGTGTTATAGAAAGCGGGCTGGAAAACTACAGCTTCGAAGACTTTGGAGTTTTAGTATATCAAATGATAAAGTCAGGTTTACACCAGGTTGCCAATAATAGCCCCGAGTTGAAGCATTTTAACAAAGCGGAAGCAGAAAGAGCCAAGCTTTTTAAATGCTCTGAGGCAAAGGAAAAGCAGGAATTCTGGGAGCTGCGCTGTTTATGGCTGGAGACGCAAAATGATTTAGACGAAATTAATTTTTTAGTTGAGAAACGCCGCCTTGATAATGCTGAAACTGAACGTGCCTACCTGGCGATTTTCGGCAAAGAAGAACTGGAGCTTAAAGAAGCGATATACAGGCACTGGGAGCTTAATACCCGGTTATCCCAAAAACTAATCGATCCTTCGCTGACGATTGAAAAACTGGATGAGATAGTATTGGAGATGGAGACTAAGCATTGTGAAGAAATGAAAAGAATGCGTTTAAGAACTATAAACTCAGTTATCCGGGATTTTAATTTTGTTGATGGGGCTAAAGGTGATTACGATGGTATTTTAGAATATCGCCAGAAGGCCAAGCACCTTTTACGTCAGTTAAAGAAAAAGATTCACCCGGACGGCCTTCAGCACGATGCTGCTTATAAGCAACTTACTGATGGCCAAAAGAAGCAAATAGAGCAGATGCTACATGAAGCATTAGAAATCCAACCCAGTGAGCTTGGGTACCCGGAGTACTGTTTAGAGCGGAATATGCGCAGCTTGGAAGGGATTGCCGCGGCAATTGAACGGGTTGATGCAATACTATCGCTTGCGGGTATAGACACAAGGGTCGAGCTGGTAATTCAGGGTGATGATTTGGCCGATCAAATTACCTGGTTGCAAAGGGCATGTAGAGAAAATGAGCACGAAAAAGAAACAGCAGAATTAGAACTTCATCAGCTGAATATGGTGCCCGATATAGAAAGGTATCAGGCAGCATTGAGCTGCCCGGAGCAGCAGGACGTTATTAAGAAAGAACTGCTAGAAGAAGCTATACGAATTAATAGCGAAGCCGATGAGATCGAAGCTGAGCTGGGGCGTTTATTTGAGGTAAAGGATGGTATTGTGAGATGATTGATTGGGTAAGGCTAAGAAAACTGGTTGAAACCCAATTTAACACCGTGCATATAACATTACCGTTGCTTCTGATCGCATGGGCTGAAAACGACAAAGATCAAGAGTTGAGTGCCATGCTGGAGTTTAATGGCATGAACCTGCAAAGCTTCAGGTCAATATTAGAGTTTTTTAAGAAAGATGTTAACCAGGATGATAAGAATATATTAGAAGACTGGATCGTTAATGATCCCGGTAGTAATCCTACCGGGCAAAGTCTTCTGGAGATTATGGTCAGCAGGCCGGATCATCGCATCGTTAAAAAGCTCTTATCTGAAGGCCTTGACCTTGCAGGCTTGCAGAGACAGCTTGCTGAAAAAAGGAGTAAGTCAACATTTAGTAAGGAACCGCTTCTCGCAAAACTTAATCTCGCAGTTAAGACAGTTGGATCTCCTTTACGCCAATATGGGCGAGATCTTACAGCCTTAGCGGGCGAAGGTTTATTTGATGATTATAGCCCCAGGCCAGCTGAAATGGAAAAGCTCGTCACGGTTTTGTTGAAAATGGGATGTGGTAACCCAGTTTTGCTTGGGGAAGCGGGGGTAGGTAAAACTGCTCTGGTTGAGTTATTAGCCCGTGAGGTGGCAGCAGGCCGAGTAGGTGTTAGTCCGCAAACCCGTATCTATGAGATTTATGTTGTCAAACTGGTTGAAGGAACACGCTACAGAGGCGATTTTGAGAGCAGAATGGAAGAAATCCTTAGTGTCGTTAAGAATAATAAAGAGGTAATCCTGTTTTGTGATGAAGCTCACTTAATGTTCAGAGCCGGAAGCGCCGAAGGTGGCGCAATGGATATGGCTAACTATCTTAAACCTTATTTAGCCAGCGGAGAGCTGCGTTTAATTGCGGCAACTACATCTAATGAATTTAATCGCTATCTGGCAAAAGATGAAGCCCTGGAAAGGCGATTTCAGGTAATTCATCTCCCTGAACCTGATCATGAAGTTATTTCTGCGATGGTTCACAAGCGGGCACAGGCTTTATCACGCCACCATAATATAGAAATTGCTAAAGGGGTAATTGATCTGGCAGTTGAGCTTAGCAACAAATATTTACCACATAAGCAGCAACCATCAAAAAGCATCGATTTGCTTGATACTGCGGCAGCAATGGCCAGGCAAAAATGTTTAGGTGCCTTAAGTGAAAGTGTATTACTGGATGTTTTGTCTAAATTAATCGGCCGGAATATTGATGAATTAGGATTAGGTGAGAAGAGATCACTGCAGCGGCTGACAGGCCTGCTAAAAGAAAAGATTATTGGTCAGGATGAGGCTATTGATAAAGTTACAGCAGCAGTGATCAGCAAAACTCAGGGTCTCGGTTCACCTGAAAGTAGCCAGGCTTTTTTGTTCATTGGGCCGACAGGCGTAGGTAAAACAGAGTTGGCCAAACAGCTGGCCAGCGGTCTTTACGGCAGTGTTAAAGATCTGCTGCTGCTTGACATGGCCGAATATATTGAATATGGCAGTATTAACAAACTAATTGGTGCTCCACCTGGTTACAGCACTGGCCTGAATGATGAAGGTGCCATAATTAGATGGCTACAGAATCACCCAAGAGGTGGAGTGTTGTTATTTGATGAGATAGAAAAAGCACACCGGGAAGTGCATAATCTACTTTTAGGACTACTTGATAACGGGCGAATTCACGATGCGAGAGGCAGGCAGATGGATTGCAGACATTGCTTGGTAATAATGACCAGCAATGCCAGCTCTGACATTTTAAATAAGGATGCAATTGGTTTTACCAGCAATCGCAATTTTACAGAGTCGACTGAAATAGCGATTAATGATTTCCCAAGAGAATTCCTGTCGCGGTTTGATAGTGTCATCTGTTTCAAAACATTGGATGAACATAGCATAAGGGAAATAATACAATTACGCTTAAATGAAGTCGTTGAGCGTTTTAAATGCCGCAACGTTACATTGCAGGCAGACTTTGCTCGTTTAGCAGAATATATTGCAACAAATCTTCAAGACAAATCGAAAGGTGCCCGGGGTGTAGAACGCTCTATTGAGAAGTTATTGATTGAGCCGATTGCCAAGGCTTTGTTGTGGAATGAAGATCAGGGTGTTGCTACTGTGCTGATAGAAGATAAATTCTATCAAAATGGGATAATACTTTTGCAGTAGAGGGTTAAGTGTTATGGTTACTGTAGTTTTGCGATTAATAGCCAGGTAGGTTCAGTTTATTAATCAGGCTTAACCTGCCTTTTCTTTTTCGGTTATCTTGCGGGCAACTTCTAAAATTATGCAGTTGAGTCATTGTATTCTTTTCATAATTCGGTGAAATAGTCTATTGTGGAGCTATGTATGCTATCCATCCCATCAGGTATACTATAAAGGGTTATCAATTGAATTTATTACAACCAATTCTTGAAGGAGTTGTTTTATAAGCCTTGGCCGCTACCCCTTTTATATACTATGTCCCTGGTCGTCATGAGACACACGAGGAGCATGCTGGCGTGGTTTTAAGCAGAGTCGGTCTGAGATATTATGGCCGGGATATCACAGATGAATTTCTGCGGCAAACTTTTTCCCGCCAGATCGAAGTAATCACATCTGACATTCGGAACTACATGAATGAGAACTCCCTGATTATCGGTCGGTCTTTTGGCGGATACCTGATTCTGCATGCGGTCTGTGGAATCGGTGCTTACCCGGGCAGAATACTGCTTATTAACCCAATGCTGGGTCGATATATTAACAAAAAACAGATGTGTGGAATAATCCCGCCGCGAGCGGATCTGCTTTTCTCTCTGGCTAGATCGGGGGAGTTTCCAGAAATAAGGTCTTTGACTATTGCTGCAGGAGAGCGTGACATGCAATGTCCACCGGATGCAGCCGGTAAATTTGTAGAGGTTCTGGACAGCGATAATACCCGCTTGATTGTGATGCCTGGACAGGGCCACAATCCAAATGAAGCCGAGCTTATGAACATTATTTTGGAACATATTACGCTATATTAATAAAACGATGACTAACGTGATACTGTATTTGTTCAGGAACAATCAGCCGCTTTACCAGCTGGCTATCCCTGAATAAGATATCTTACCACTACAGGTTCAGGCAGAAGAAGGCCACGGAGCTTTTGAGCAGCTTGCTAAATAATTATCCCGATCTATTTACAGGAAAAATGATTTATTTTATAATCGTATTACGATATTTAAATCGATGGAGAAACAGTAATATGGAAACAGTAACAGTATCTACAAAATACCAGGTTGTTATCCCGAGAAGAATCAGGAAAATGCTTGGAGTTGAAGCTGGTCAAAAAGTTCAGATGGTTCCTTATGAAGGACGGATTGAAGTAATACCCCTGAAACCAATAAGAGAAGCCGTAGGTTTTTTGAACGGGATCGATACAAAAATTACCAGGGAACCGGATCGGACATGAATGTCGTAGACTCCTGTGGTTGGCTTGAATACTTTGCAGCTGGACCGAATGCATCTTTTTTTGCCGAACCGCTGGAGGACACAGCTAATTTGTCTGTTCCTACCCTATGTATTTATGAAGTATTTAAACATGTTCTAATACAGTGCGGTAAAGACGAAGCGCTGCAAGCTGTGGCCTATATGTTTCAGGGTAAAGTCATTGAGCTTGACACCAACATTGCGCTTGAGGCGGCAAAAATCTCCATTGACTTAAAACTCCCAATGGCTGACAGCATTATTTTAGCAACAACAAGGATTTTATCTGCTGTTCTCTGGACCCAGGATGCTGATTTTAAAGGCATTGACGGGATTAAGTACATTGAACGCAAGTAAACTCAGTCTATCTATGGATAAAAAGTATGAGTGTAACTATCATTGCCTGGGATACAGGGTTCTTGTCATAAGTATGCCCTGGCTATAGCTTCCCGGTTAATATCTTTCAATTACACCGTCCCCTGTCTTGATCATTGGCACTATCTCAATCCATAGTGTAAAGTTATTGTAGGGATCCGACAGGTGATGGATTTTCTAAGATAGAAAGAGGAACCTCATAGTTCACCGTAAGAACAACCCCCACTAAAG
>Ga0194126_10004268_pt1 | contig 21930 bp, 20 predicted proteins | sample TA2KigC150mmetaG_FD_148641 | JGI IMG/M metagenome (GOLD analysis project Ga0194126, IMG submission 148641) | Freshwater microbial communities from Lake Tanganyika, Tanzania - TA2015035 Kigoma Deep Cast 150m | ecosystem: Environmental > Aquatic > Freshwater > Lake | place: Tanzania: Lake... | reverse complement strand
AAAATCCTCTAGATCTATAAAAATTTTTTAATAACTGCGAGTCATACTCTAACCTTTCTTCACTAAAATAATTTGATGAGAAAAGTTTCCACCATCCATATTCTGAAGTAGACACTACATCAATTAAATCACTACTTTTAAAATATTTATTACCTATAAAATAAATGCTTTTTACTTTGGATATGTATTTTTTATCTATATTTAAGATTAAATTAATTTGATTATTTTGAATTTTAATTACCTCAGGTTCAATAACTGCAAAATGATATCCGGTTTGTTTTAAATACTTTTTTATATTTTCAATATCTTGCTTTAACTTTAAAGGCGTAAATATTGATCCCTCTTTTATTGTTATAAGTTTATTAATTTCATCTAAATCTGAACCTTCAACACCCTTAATAAAGAAAAAATTTACTGCAGCATTTTCACTTACAACTATATTCAAAACATTATTTAAATAAGAAATTTTTACATCTGAAAAAAGTTCAGTTGCATAAAGTTTTTTTGTTAAATCATCTAGATATTTTGCATCAATTAAATCTTTTTTTTCGACAAAAGATGTAATTAAACTCTCTGAAACTCTTATATTTCCCTGAACTTTAATTTGATCAATTTTAGAAAAAGAAATTGATGGAAAAAATAAGATTAAAAAAAAAAAAATTTTTTTCATTTTAAGTTTGATTTAATAAAACTATGAAATTCTAAGATATTGTTTAAATTGTTGAGTTTTCTATACTTTATTTGTTTTTTTATATTTTTTCTATTCAAATTTATAATTATTTTATTAACAATCTCGGGAAATTTGATTTTTTTATTAATAAATTTATTCACTAATATTTCATTAATTAGGTTAATCGCAATATAAGCATTTTGTTTATATAAATAAGCAAAGTTAAGAATTTTGCCTAAATAGTTATATTTATTTTCAAGTTTATAAAAATTAAAGCCTATTTTCTTTAAATTATTTAAAAAATATTTTTTTTTATCATAAAGTTTAAAATTATTTTTAAAAAAAAAGTTTTTTAGGACTACTCTCATGTCTGGTTTATAATAACTCATTATACTTGTTTCATTTTTAAAAGTTACAGCTGCATGCACAAAGGATTCTGGGTGAATAAATATAAAAAATTTTTTAATTGAAATATTGAAAATTAATGAGGCTTCTATAATTTCTAAAACTTTATTAATAAGGTTTGCAGAGTCAATTGAGTTTTTTTTTCCCATGCTCCAAATGGGGTGTTTGATTACTTGATTAACTTTTGCTTTATTTAAATTTATTTTTTTTTTAAAAAAAGGCCCGCCAGAAGCTGGTATATGTATTCTAGAAATTTCGTCTCTATTTTGATTATTTAGAAGTTTCCTTAAAGCAAAGTGCTCAGAGTCAAGAGGATAAAATTTACAATTATATTTTTTTAGTTCTTTATTAATTAAATTCCATCCACATATAATACTTTCTTTATTAACTATTCCTAATTCTTTTGTATTTTTAATAATATCCAAGGTTGGTTTAAGACCGTTAATTCCAGATATGGCATTAACAGTAATATCAATTTTAAACGTAAAATATTTTAAATCTTTAACAATTGTAATTTTTTTTTTTTTACAAATAGATAAAATTTTTTTTTCTGAAATAGAATTTGTTAAATAAATATATTTTGGAGAAAATTTTTTTATTTGTTGGATTAGTAATTTATAATTATTATTTCCGCTTAAAACTATTACTTTAAATAAATTTGTCTTTTTAGAAATAACTTCAAGACATAATTTTCCAATTTCACCAGTAGAGCCTAAAATACAAACTTTTTTTTTCATTTTATAATATAATATTGGCTACAACCATGACCCATATCAAACCGTCAATTCGATCTAAAATACCACCATGGCCAGGTAATAATTTGGAGCTATCTTTAACTTTATTTAATCTTTTACAGTAGGACATTATCAAATCTCCAACTTGCGCAACAAGAGATAACAAAAATTGAATTAAGAATAGTTTCAAATTTATCTCTAGTGTTGAGTTAAAAAAGAAAACTACTCCTGCAAATTGACTTAAAACTATTGAACCAAGAGCTCCTGACCAAGTTTTATTAGGACTAACTTTAGTTAGCTTTTTTCCACCAAATAACTTTCCAAAAATATAGCCACCAATATCACTTAGCCAAACGATTAACAAAACCCACAAAAAGAAGAAATTATGACTATTTTTAAAATAAAAAATGATTGTTGAATACGCTGCTAAAAGTAAAAAAAATATACCTACTATAAATAAAACATTTTTTTTTTTATTTATTTTATACCATTCGTAAAAAGATATTAAAAAAACAATGTAAATAATAATACTAAAAAAAAATTTTTTGTAGATTAATAAATAAATTAAAGGAAAAGAAAAAAGAGATATTATAAATCTTTTTTGAAAATTATTCAGAAATGCCTCCAAAATTTCTTCTGATTAAATAATATTGATCAAGAATTTTATCTAAGTCTCTTGTTTTAAACTCTGGCCAAGTTTTTTTTAAAAAAAATAGCTCTGAATACGACAATTGCCACAATAAAAAATTACTTAAACGTTGATATCCTCCTGTTCTAATAAGTAAATCAGGATCAGGAATTTCTTTAGTGTACAATAAGCTTGAAAACAATTTTTCATCAATTTTTGATTTGATTAGATATTTTTTATTAAAGGCTTTAATAATTTCTTGTCTTGCACCATAGTTAAGTGCAAAACAAACCAGCGTTCCTTTATTATTTTTTGTTTTTTTCTCTACAACTTGAATTATTTTTTTAATATCTTTAGGAAGATTACTTCGAGATCCAATAAATTTTATTATGACATTCTGTTTGTTAAGAAGATGAAATTTTTTAACATAAAAATAGCGAAACAATTTAAATAAATTATCAACTTCTTTTTTAGGACGTAACCAATTTTCGTTTGAGAATGTATAAAGAGTTAAAAAATTAATTTTAATTTTAATACAATATTCAATTATTTTAAAAGTATTTATTAAACCTTTGTAGTGACCTTTGTTTCTATTATTAAATTTTTTAATACCATATCTACCATTACCATCCATTATGATGGCTACATGGATCGGTTGCTTCATATTTTTAAAATTTCATTTTCTTTATCAGTTAATTTTTTTTCTATTTCTGAAATTTTCAAATCTGTTATTTTTTGAATATTATTTGTATTCTTTTTTACATCATCCTCACTTAAGCCCTGGCTTTTTTGATTTTTTTTTAAATCTTCAATAGCATCACGTCTAATATTTCTAATAGAAATTTTTGCTTTTTCAGACATTGATTTTAAAACTTTTATTAGCTCTTTTCTTCTTTCTTCGTTAAGTTTTGGAATAGAAATTCTTAGTAACTGACCATCAATCATCGGATTTAGATTAAGGTCAGATGTTCTGATTGATTGATCAATAAGATTAACATTTGATTTATCCCAAACTTGAACCGTTATCATTTGTGGCTCTGGTACAGAAATTGTTGCAAGCTGACTTATTGGCATTTTTTGTCCATACACGTCCACCCTCAAACTATCTAACATCTTGGGATTTGCTCTGCCAGTACGTATTGATGAAATTTCATTTACAAAGGCTTGCAATGACAAATTCATTTTTTGTTCTAATTTTGGATCGTTCATCTAAACAGTGCCTGCTAATGATTTAACTTCTTCATCAAATGATTTTTTTTTAAGATCAACACCTTCACCAACCTTAAACCTTATAAAACTTTGCAAAGAAATATTATCTCCGGTTTCTTTTTCATATTCTTTTAAAGCTTGTAAAACACTTTTTTGATTATCATAAATCCATTTTTGACCTAACAAAGTGTTATCATCAACTACCTTTTTCAGTTTTCCAATCATAATTTTATTTATCATGTTATCCTTTTTTCCTTCATTTTTAAGTTCTTCAATTAGAATCTCTTTTTCTTTATTCAAGAATTCTTTATCTAAATCATTTTCCGACAAAGCAATTGGTGCCATTGCTGCTATATGCATTCCAATCTTTTTAGTAAAATCAAATGCTTTTGTATCCTTTTTTTTTGAATTCGAGGAAACCAAAACACCAATTTTTCCTAAATTTGATGTAACTGGGTTATGAATATATTTTTCAACTAAAAAATTATCTTTGTTTAAATAGTCTATTCTCCTAATTTTAATATTTTCTCCTATTTGTGAAACCAGTTCTACAAGCAGATCTTTAATAAAAATATTATTGTTTTTTTCATTTAATAATTCATTTAAAGTAAAAATTTTTTTTAAAGCCACTTTTAAAATTTCGTTACAAAATTTTAAAAATTTATCATTTTTAGCAACAAAATCTGTCTCAGAATTAATTTCTATAATACACGCTAGTTTATCATTATCTGAAATACATATTAAACCTTCGGCAGCATCTCTTGAGGATTTTTTTGCAGCCTTTGAAATTCCTTTTTTTCTTAAATACTCTATTGACTTTTCAATATCAAATCCATTTTCAGAAAGAGCAATTTTACAATCTTGGATACCGGCACCTGTTCTATCACGAAGTTCTTTAACTTTGCCTAAACTATCATCAGACATTTATTTTTTGTCTTTTTTATTTTCTTTACTGTCTTTTTCTTTTTTAGGTATTTTGCTTTCTTTTTTTATTTCGGCTTGAAAATCAGAAATACTTACCGAAACATTTTTTTGTGCATCTAAAATAGTTTTTTTTGCTAAATCGCAGTAAAGATTTATTGATCTTCTCGCATCATCGTTTCCAGGTATTGGATAATCAATATCTTCAGGATTTGAATTGCTATCAACCACCGCAATAATAGGAATTTTTAGTTTTTTTGCTTCCTGTATTGCAATTGATTCAATGTTTGTATCAATTACAAACAATAAGTTTGGTAATCCCTTCATGTCTGCAATTCCTCCTAAAGATCTATTAAGCTTATCTCTTTCAAGTCCCATCTTGATGAGTTCTTTTTTAGTGTAACCTTTATTTTCTTTATTTAATTCTTCAGTAAGTTTTTTAAGCCTTTTAATTGAGTTACTTATAGTCTTCCAATTTGTAAGCATTCCACCAGGCCATCTATGGTTTACAAAAAACTGATTAGTTTCTTTTGCAACTTGTGAAATTAATTCACTTGCCTGTTTTTTGGTTGATACAAATAAAACTTTTCCACCATTTGCTATACATTTATGCATTTGCAACAAAGCTTCGTTTAAAAGCTTAACAGTTTGCATAAGATCAATAATATGAATTGAATTTTTTTCTCCAAAAATGAATTTTTTCATTTTCGGGTTCCATCTAAAAGTTTTATGTCCTAAATGAACGCCAGCTTCTAAAAGCTCTTTTATTGACGCAGAAGGTATTTCCATTCTTTTTTTCCGGTTACATCCACCATAGAAACTGCCTTCTTATAAACCAAGGACCGGGAGCATTGCTGCTTTACTCTATGTGCGAATTTTTAAGGTTTTATAATTAATTTTTTTTTAAATACAAGCTAATTAATCTTATAATTCAAATTAATTTCTTTAAACTTATTAATTAAATTCATATCTACAAACTTGTAATCCTTAACATCTAAATTTAATAATTTTTCATTAGCCTTTAATTTAAACACTACTTTAGTTCTTCCGTTTTTTTTTAAAATTGAATTAACAATCTCTATTTCTTTTAAACTATTTAAAAAAAACTCTATAGAATTAATTTTTGCCTCTTTTAAAGCATTTAGATCAGTTATTTTTCTAACAGTTAACCTCTGTGTTCCATTTGTTAACTTTTCTTTAACAATATTAATTAAAAAGGAATTTCCTAACATTAATTTTTCTCTGCTTGCTAAGAGTAATTCTGAAAAAACAAAAATTTCATACATTCTGCTTAAATCACTTAGTTTTAAAATAGCAAAAGGTTGACCTTTTGAAGTTTTTTTCTCTTGTAATAACATTAAAGTACCCCCAATGATAATTTCTTTTCCGTTATCTAATTCGTTTATTTTACTGTAGGGAACTGCATTATAAGATTTTAAAATACTTTCGTAATCAGATAGAGGATGTTTGCTCATAAAAAAACCAATTGAGTCAAACTCATTTTTCATTTTTTCGTTATCTTCCCAGATGGAATAATTATCTGTTTTTAAAAAATCTAAAAAAACTTTCTGACTTTCACCAAAAAGGTTGTTTTGTTCAGAATTACTATCTTTAAAATTTTTTGATATTTTTATAATTTCTGGAACATTATCATGCAGTAGTTTTCTATTTTTATTAAAACAATCAAAAGCACCAGATTTAATTAATCCCTCTAATTGAAGTTTATTAATATATTTTGAATTAATTTTAAGAACGAAATCTTCTAAATTTTTAAATGTTCCTAATTTATCTCTTATTTTTACTATTTCATTTATTGAGTCGTAGCCTACAGCTTTAATTGCAGATAGAGCATAATAAATCTTATTTTCTTTAACTTCAAAGCCAGCAAAGCTATCATTAATAGAAGGGGGTACTACTTTTATATCTAATCTTTTAAGTTCTTCATAAAACTCATTCAGTTTATCTGTATTACTTAGTTCCATATTCATAGATGCTGAAAAAAAGAATAATGGATAATGAGTTTTTAAATATGCAGTTTGATAGGCAACTAATCCGTAGGCTGCAGCATGGCTTTTATTAAAACCGTACTGAGCAAATTTTTCAACAAGTTGAAAAATAAATATTGACTGTTCTTTTGGTATCCCATTTGCAACAGCTCCTTCAATAAAATCTTTTTTCTGTCTCTCCATTTCTGCAGATTTTTTTTTACCCATTGCTTTTCTTAAAATATCTGCTTTTGATGCTGAAAAACTAGATAGCACTTGAGCAATTTGCATTACTTGTTCTTGATAAATTATAACCCCATAGGTTTCTTTTAGTATGGGTTCAAGTTTTGGATGAATATAGTTTGGCTGCTCTATTCCATTTTTACAATTATTATATTTTGAAATGTTTTGCATAGGACCAGGTCTATAAAGTGCAACTAAAGCTATAATGTCTTCAAATTTATCTGGCTTCATTTGTCTTAAAACTTCTTGCATACCAGAACTTTCTAACTGGAATATTCCTGTCGTTTCACCAGTAGATAATAGATCAAATGTTTTTTTGTCGTCCAAAGGAATAGAGTTTATATCCAGTTTAATTCCGTTTTTATTCAACTCGTAAAGTGTTTTTTTAATAATTGTTAAAGTTTTAAGGCCGAGAAAATCAAATTTCACAAGACCCGCGGCTTCAGACCAATGCATATCGAACTGAGTAACTGGAATATCTAGTTCGGATTCAAAATCTTTGTATAAAGGAATTATTTCGTTTATGTTTTTATCTGCAATAATAATACCTGCAGCATGAGTAGCTATATTTCTATATAAACCTTCTAGCTTCAAGGACAGATCACAAAGTTTTTTAATTCTAGGGTCTTGTTTTTGAGCTTCTTGAATTCTTGGCTCAATTGAAATTGCTTCTTGCAAAGAAAGAGGTCTAGACGGGTCAAACGGTATCATTTTTGACAGTCCATCTACAACAGAATATGGAAGACCAATAACTCTGCCAATATCGCGCAAAGCCATTCTGGCTTGTAATTTTCCAAAAGTAATTATCTGTGCAACTTTACCTTTATATTTTTCTTTTACATAGTTAATCACTTGATCTCTATCTTCCTGACAAAAATCCACATCAAAATCTGGAATAGAAATACGATCAGGATTTAAAAATCTTTCAAAAATTAATCCAAATTTAATCGGATCTAGTTCTGTTATACTCAATGCATAAGCAACTAATGAACCAGCACCGCTTCCTCTTCCTGGGCCTACAGGAATATTATTATTTTTTGCCCATGCTATGTAATCCGCTACAATTAAAAAATAGCCTGCAAATTTCATTTTCGATATCATTTTTAGCTCATAATCAAGCCTACTTTGATATTTTAAATTCAACTCCTCTTTTAATTTTTCGTCTGTAATATTTTTGAAAATTTTATCATTAAGCTTTAAGCTTAATCCGCTTTTTGCTAGATCAAATAAATATTCATCTAATGACTCTTTAGTTTCTAAATTAATAGAGTATGAAGGAAGAAGAGGTTTGCTTATAAGAGGTCTATAAGTGCAAAAATATTTTAAATAGTGATTATTTTCTAATGCATCAGGCAAATCCTTAAAAATCTCAACCATTTCATCATTAGATTTAAAATAATGTTCCTCTGAATAGGTAAGCCTACTTTTTTCATCAACGTAAGTTTTTTGTCCAACACAAATATATGCATCATGAGCTTCATATGTTTCTTTTGATAAATAAAATACTTCATGTGTTGCAATTAGGGGTATTTTATTAATACTGCTTTTTTCTATCAAAAAATTTTCAATAGTTTTTTCTCCAATTTCTCCGTGACGTTGTATTTCAAAATACAGATTATCCTTAAAATTATTTTTAAATTCTGTAATTAAATTAGTAAAAAGCTTTTCTTGATTATTTAAGATTAATTCTGAAGCTAAAGTATTTTTTCCACCAAAAAGAATAATTAAGTCTTGTGCATTGCTTAAAAGTTCTTTTAAATTAATCTGAGGAACTTGGTCTTTATTTACTTTTAAATAGGAATTAGAAGATAGATTTATTAAATTTTTATATCCAGTCTCAGATTTAGCTATTAAAGATATTTTTCCTATAATTTCTTGAAAGTTTAAATTTATTTGTGTTCCAATTATTGGATGAACACCAGCCTTTGATACGAGCTCTGAAAATTCCAATGCACCACTTAAATTTAAAGAGTCTGATATACCAATAGCATTAACAGGATTTTTTTTTAAATAATCCGCAAGATCGGCAATTTTAACAGCACCTTCACATATTGAGTACTGAGTATGTATTTTTATGTGATTAAAAAATACATCTTTTAAATTCATTCAATTCTTTTAACACTAGAATTGCTAATCTCTAGCTGAATATCTGTCATACTTGATAACTCTCTATTATGAGTTGCAAATAAAATTAATCTATTTTTTGATTTTAAAGACTTTAATAAATTGAAAATTTCTAAACTATTATTTTTATCTAGGTTTCCTGTTGGTTCATCCGCCAAAATTAATTCGGGTTCTGTTATAATTGCTCTTGCAATAGCTACTCGTTGTTGTTCACCACCAGATAATTGATTTGGAAAGTGTTTTATTCTTGCTTCAAGACCAACTTTAATCATCATTGCCTCAGCTTGTTGTAGAGCAAAGCTTTTTTCTACTTTATTTATTAAAAGTGGAAGAGCAACATTTTCTAGCGCATTTAAATCTGAAATTAAATTATTAAATTGATATACTATCGATATTTTTGTTGCTCTATTTAGATTTTTTTCTGAAAGGGAAAAGCTAGAAATATTTTTGGAATCAAAAAAATAACTTCCACCGTCAAATGTATCTAACATTGCAAGTATATGCAAAAGACTGGATTTTCCCGAACCAGATGGTCCAACTAATGAAATAATACTATTTTTATCTAAGTTTAGGTTTAATCTATCAAATACAATAATTTTTTTACCTGCATCTTCATAAGTTTTTGTTAAATCTTTAATGGTTATAAATGAAACGTTAGTCATATTTTAAACCTTTTACCGGATCTAATTTTGATGCTTTTAGAGCTGGAAATATTGAAGCTATAAAAGTTATTAATATTGAAAAAAAAGAAATAAATAAAATCGATTTAATATCAATTAAGCTAGGTAATTTACTTAAAAAATAAATCTCTGGTGGAAAAATTTTAATATTAAATACATAGCTGATAAACTGCCTTATATTTTCTATATAGTAAGAAAATATAACTCCTAAAAAAACTCCAAAAAAAGTTCCAACAATACCAATTATTGATCCAATTATAAAAAAAATTTTTATAATTGACCCTCTCAACATGCCGAGACTATTAAATATAGCTATATCTCTAGTTTTGTTTTTTACTAAAATAGTTAGGCCAGTAATAATATTAAAAGCGGCAACTAAAATAATTAAAGTTAAAATAATAAACATTACGTTTCTTTCTACAATTAAAGCATCAAAAAAGGTTTTGTTATTTTCAATCCATGTAGAAAAAAATAAATTTTTAAATTCACTAATCAATTTATTTTTAATTAAAGTGACTGACTGTGGCTCTTTAAGTTGTATGTTTATTGATATTTTATTTTTTTGGTTTTTTGCAAATTCTAAAGCATCCTCAAAAGTTAAAAAAATATAATTTGCATCAAATTCATGTATTCCGCTTTGGAAAGATGAAACAATATTATAATTAAAACTTTTTGGGATATTTCCAAATGGTGTTGTAGTGGTGGTGGGTGATAAAATATTAATCTTTTCTTTACTATTTAAATTTAGTCTATTTGCAATAGCACTACCAACAATTGCTGAGCCTTTTTTAAAATCACTTAATGTATTTTTATTTTTTACAAAGTCTTCATTAGCAAGATCTTGTTTTTCTATACCTATTATAACAACGCCAAAAGTATTTTTACCATCAGATATCAATCCTTGTGAATTTACAATTTTTTTTACATTTTTTATTTGAAATTTTTCTTTTTCAAGAAACTTTTTAATTGCATTTAAATCAAGATCATTTTCATTTGTATATGAATACACTGATATATGAGGATTAAATTTTAGTATTTTTTCAAATAATTCAACTCTAAAACCATTCATTACACTCATAACAATAATTAGGGTTGCTACACCTAAAGCAATTCCAAGAAATGCAAAAAAGGAAATAAATTTTAAAAAACTTTCCTTTTTTTTTGAAAATAAATATCTTTTAATTATTAAAAATTCAGATGATGATACCAATGTATTATTTTTTATTTAATTTTTGCAAAACTTCCTGAAATGAACAAAATTCAGTTTTGCCATTAACTTCTTTAAACTCAAACTTATCTTCAGATGTCTTATTTCCAATTATTAGTTGATAAGGTACACCTATTAAATCAAAATTCTTAAATTTTGATGATGGACTGTCATTGGTATCATCCATAATCACATCAAAACCTTTTTTTTGTAATTCAGAATACATTTTTTCAGCCATCTCTATTGGTTTTGAGTCATTTTTAGAGTTTAAAGGTATAACCGCAATATCAAAAGGACTTACTTCTTTTGGCCATTTCATAATTCCATTTTGGCATTTTGCCTCAATAATAGCTGCTACAAGTCGAGAAACACCTATTCCGTAACTACCCATTTCAAGAGTGGTATTTTTTCCATCTTTGTTAAGAACATTTGCTTTCATAGGTTTTGAATATTTATCTCCAAAATAAAATATATGACCAACCTCAATACCTTTTGTTATAATTTGGTTTTCTTTTTTAACAATTTTATCAAATTCTAATTTTGAAAACTTTTCATCAGTTGCACTATAAAATTTTGAATAATCTGAAACTAATTTTGATATTGAATCATGGTTATTCTCGTAAGTATTAATATCTATATTTAAAATATTCTTATCTAAATAAACTTGGCTTTCACCAGTCTCAGCTAAAATTATAAATTCATGTGAAGCATCACCTCCTATTGGTCCTGAACTAGCTTTTAGTGGCAAAGCTTTAAGTTCCATTCTGTGAAAAGTTCTTAAATATGCAAAAAACATTTTATTATAAGATTTGATCGCATCCTCTTTAGATAAGTCAAATGAGTAGGCATCTTTCATTAAAAATTCTCTACAACGCATAACACCAAACCTTGGTCTAATTTCATCCCTGAATTTCCATTGAATATGATATAAAATTAATGGAACAGACTTATAAGACTTAATATTATCTCTAAAAATTTCTGTAATTAATTCTTCATTGGTTGGTCCATATAGAAGATCTTTACCTTGCCTATCTTTTATGCGAAGCATTTCCTCTCCGTAATCATTATATCTTCCACTTTCTTTCCAAATTTCTGCAGATTGTATTGTTGGCATTAACATTTCTTGTGCATCAATATTATTTTGTTCTTCTCTTACAATTTTTTCAATTTTTTTTAAAACTTTATGACCTAATGGTAGCCAAGAATAAATTCCAGATGTGCTTTGTCTAATCATACCTGCTTTAAGCATTAACTGATGTGATTTTAATTTTGCATCGCTACTGACTTCTCGTAGAACGGGGAAAAAAAATTTTGATAAGAGCATTAAAATAAATTTCTAAAAATAATCAAATTAAAAAAATCAATAATAAATATTATAATAAATAAAAAAGCTGATATAAAAGTCGTTATTAATAATTTTTTTTTTATATTTGATTCTACCGGAGCTCCTGGATCTGTTCCTTTAACCCAATTAGAGGTCTCAATTTGATTTTTTATCCCTAATGGTAAAATTGTAAATAGAACTACCATCCAGATTAAAGTATATATAATTATTCCCCCAAAAATAGTCATTTAAGATCTTAATAAATTAACTAGTACGACTGGTTTTTTTCCAACTCTGTCATTAATATATTTTCTGCAATTAATTTTTATCTGCTCAATAAAGTTTTTTTCTTGCTTAAGATTGTTTAAAGAAAAAGTTTTGCTAGTTTTAAATATTATATCCTCCAAATCGTACTGGGCTTGATGGACTTCTTCATCAATAAAAGGAACTCCAAGTAAATTTATAATAGGATTATTTTTTATATTACCATTTTTTGCCATTTGAATTGATACGTTCAAAAAGCCATTAAATGCAATTTTTTTTCGATCTTTTATTGTTGTTGAACTATCATTTAATAAAACATGACCATCTAGGTAGACCTTGCCTACTGGAATTCTATCAATAATTTCAGTTTTATTTGGAAAAATTCTCAAGAGCTCACCATTAATAACCTTTATAGATTGCTCTATTCCGCACTCCTTAGCATAGACAACATGTTCCGATAAATGTCGATCCTCTCCATGAACTGGTATTAAAATTTTTGGTTTTATCCAATTATACATTTTTTTTAGATCTTCTCTTCCAGGATGGCCAGATACGTGAATCATCGAATTTTCTTCAGATAAAACATTTATTTTTCTTTTAGAAAATTCATTAAAAAGTTTAAAAAGTTTTTTTTCATTACCAGGAATTATTCTTGAAGAAAAAATTACGTTATCACCTTCATCTAGTCTTACATCTGGATGAGTATTCGAAGCTATTCTTGCCAAAGCAGCTCGTTGCTCTCCTTGACTTCCTGTGCATAGGTAAACTAATTTATTTTTTGGTACTTTTTTTGTGTCTCTTACATCAATTGGGGGGTGAACATCAGATAAGTATCCGCAATGTTTGGCTATATTATAGATTCTACTCATGGATCTACCAACTAAGGAAACTAATCTCCCAGACTTTTCAGCACATTTAAAAACTGTTTCCATTCGAGCAACATTTGATGCAAACGCTGTAATAACAACTCTATTTTTCATTTTTTCTAATACATCATACAAACTTGTTCGCACTAGTTTTTCAGAGCCAGAAGATCCAACATTAAAAACATTTGTAGAGTCGCAAATCATAGTGTGGACTCCTTCATTTCCTATCTCAATTAATTTTTTTTCATTAATCTTTTCTCCAATAAGTGGATTTTCATCTACTTTCCAATCAGCAGTATGAAAGACGGTATGTTCATTAAATCTCAGTAATAAACCTGAGGGCTCCAAAATAGAGTGAGTTAGTGTCACATAGTCAATATTAAAAGGACCAACTTTAACATTTCCATCAAGCTCAACTATTTTTAAAAAATTAGAAATATTAATTTTTTTTTCTCTAAACTTTTCTTTGACTACTTCTGCTGTAAAAGGGGTTGCATAAATATTACAGTTTAAGTCACCCCATAAATGACTAATAGCACCAACGTGATCCTCATGTGCATGTGTTAAAAAAATGCCTAGAAGTTTTTTTTTTCGTTCTTTAATAAAAGAAATATCAGGTAATATAACTTCAACTCCAGGAACACTCTCATCTGTAAAAGTAACACCTATATCCACTATAATCCATTCATAATCACCGTTAGCACCATATCCATAAAGATATAAATTCATGCCAATTTCACCAGCACCACCTAGAGGACAAAATACAAGCTCTTTTTTAATACTCATCAAATTTTTTTATATTGAATTTTAAGATCTCAATAATACCTTTTAAAGTTATATCTCTATCAATAACTTTCTTTTTAAATTTTAAAGAATTATAAAAAATGTGTGAGAGACCACCTGTAAAAATAATTAAATAATTTTTTTTGGTTTTCTTAATAATTAAATTAACAATTTCTTTCAAACCACCAACTGAGCTTAAATACATTCCAGAATTTATGGCAGATATTGTATCTTTTCCTATAATATTAGTAGTTTTTTTGATGTTAATTAAGGGAAGTTGTGCTGTAGTTTGATGGAGTACCTTAAGTGACAAATGAATACCTGGGGCAATCAATCCACCCTGGTATATGTTTTTTTGAATAATATCAAAGGTAGTTGCTGTTCCAAAGTCTATAACTATTGCATTATGTCTGTAGTATTTAAATGCAGCTACAGAATTTGCAATCCTATCAGATCCAACCTGTTCTTTTCGTTTAAGGTTTAATTTAATTGGAATTTTAAGTTTTGAATTTTTTATATCTATTAATTTAATTTTTTTTTTAGAAAAAATAATTCTAAGTTTATTAAATACTTTTGGAACTACGCTCGAGCATATAGCATACTTGAAGTTATCTTTTTTCACTTTAATAAACTTTGTTATAGTCTGTATTCTTTTAGTTTCTAAAGATTTACGATTATAAAAAGAATTTTTATTTGAATTATAAATAACAAGGTCTGTTGATGTATTTCCTATATCAATAATTAAAAAATTCACAAAATAGATCCTATTTCAAATTTAATTTTTTTTTGATTAATCATTAGAACCAGTTTACCGTTTAAATCAATTTCTTTTAAAATTCCTTTGTATAAATCCTTTTTTTTTAAAAATTTAATTTCTTTATTCATTAAATACAAAGAAGAATTCCATATTTTAATAAAGTTTTTATAATTTATTTTTTTAAAAGAAATTTTACTTAACACTTTTAATAAATCATTAATAACATCTTGTAAAATAAAGTTCTTTTTTTTTATTTTTTTTAAATAAATAGTTGGATATTTTTTTATATAAGGGGAAGAATTAACATTAATTCCTATACCAACAATAACAAATTTATGTTTATGCACTGTAAGATGTTCAACTAAAATACCGCAAATTTTTTTATTATTAATAATAATATCGTTTGGCCATTTTATTAAAATTTTAAACTTAGAATATTTTTCTAAAACTTTTTTTATTAATACTGGAAAAATTAAAAAAAATTTTTTGATATTTAATGTTTTAAATTTAAAAAAAAACGATAGATAAATATTCCCCTTTTTTGAAATCCAATTTTTTCCATATCTACCTTTTCCTTTTGTTTGAATGTCTGAAATGACAAACCCTTTTTCAATATTATCCTCTTCTATTAATTTTTTTGAATATATATTTGTACTATCAACTTGATTTAAATGAACTATGGGAACATAATTCATTTTATATACTTAATCACATCTGATGTAATTTCTGTAAGAAATGAGGGTTGTATAAAAAATAAAAGAACGATCAAAGTTGATAAGATAATAGAAATTTTTAAACCTTTACTATTGATTTGGTCAAAATTTTCTTTTGGGGGATCAAAATAAATTATTTTTATTAATCTTAAATAATAAAATCCTGCAATAACTGCACAGATAAGTCCAAAAGCTGCAAAATAAAACATTTTTTGCTCAATAATTGCTAAAAAAATATAAAGTTTTGCAAAAAAACCTGCCAATGGAGGGATGCCAGCAAGTGAAAATAGTAAAATTGTAAATGAAAGTGCTAGTAAAGGATGATTTTTTGAAATACCTGAAAGATCAAAAATATTCTCATAATAATTTTCTTTTCTTTTTAATGCTAAAATACAACTAAATATTCCGATATTCATTATCACATATATAAAAGTGTAAATTACTACAGCGTTCAAGGCCTCTGGTGTTGATATTGTAACCCCCGCAAGAATAAATCCCACATGGCTAATTGATGAATATGCCATAAGACGTTTTAAATTTGATTGTGCAATAGCCGCAACTGCTCCTAAAAACATTGATGCACAAGAAAGTATAAGAAGTAACAACTTCCATTCATTAAAATAATTTATATATGGAACATTTAAAAATTTTACAAAGGCAGCAATTGCAGCAACTTTTGGCGCAATAGCAAAAAAAGTAGTAACTGCCGTTGGGCTTCCTTCATAAACATCTGGAGTCCACATGTGAAAAGGAACTGCAGAAACTTTAAAAGCAATTCCACATAAAATAAAAACCAGTCCAAATTTTAAACTTATTGTCTCAGTAGAGGAAAATTTAGAAATTTCTGTATAGTTAAGTGTTCCAGAAAATCCGTAAACTATTGAACAACCATATAATAGCAAGCCAGAAGCAAGCGAACCTAATACAAAATATTTTAATCCAGACTCAGAAGACTTGCTTGATTTTGTATTTATTGAAGCCATTATATAAAGACATAATGATTGAAGTTCCAATCCAAGATAAAAAACTATTAGGTTACTTGCGCTAACCATTACAAACATTCCAACGGCTGAAAGAAGAATAATAACCAAGAACTCAAACTTTAAAAGATTTTGTTTTTCTAAATACTGTTTTGTTAAAAGTAATGTAAAAATAATCGATCCTAAGATTAATAATTTAATAAAATTTACAAAAGGATCAATGTTATAAAAATTACTAAAAAAATTTTTTTTTTCATTAAATTGAAAAATTAAAAAAAAAATTATTATAAATAAAGTTGTTAAAACTAAAAAATTCAGAATTTTATAAGAATTTTCCTTAAAAACGCCTAACAACAAAACAAAAAATGATCCTAAAACTAAAATTATTTCAGGTAAAAGTAATAAATTTAAAAACATGCTAATAAATAAAAGCTTTTTTTATACTTATTTGTTTATTAATAGATGACAGTGTTTGGTCTACGCTTGTAGAAATAGTCTCTAAAATTATGTTTGGGTATACCCCAACTAAAATTATTAAGATAATTAAGGAAAATATCATTACTTTTTCTATTAAATTCATATCTAATAATTTTTCATTTTTATTTAACCCTTGTACCGAAAAATTTCCGAAGATAAGTCTTTTGCACAACCAAAGCATATAAGCGGCGGAAAGTATAACCCCTAGCCCAGCGATAATAGCTACAACATAATTCATCTTAAAGACTCCTATCAAAGTTAATAGCTCGCCAATAAATCCTGAAGTTCCAGGAAGCCCAACATTTGCAAGAGAAGATGTTAAAAAAACTAATGAGAATATTGGCATAACATTTACTATGCCTTTATATGTATCAATTAACCTACTATGAACCCTGTCATACAGAACTCCAACACAAAGGAATAAGGCTGATGAGATAAAACCATGGCTTATCATTTGAAAAATTGCTCCATCAATTCCTTGTTTGGAAAAAGAGAATATTCCAATAGTGACATAGCCCATATGAGCAACAGAAGAATAGGCTATTAATTTTTTCATATCACTTTGCATTAATGCGACCAAAGAAGTGTAAATAATTGCAACTAAACTTAGGATAAAAACGATATTTGAGAAAAATAATGAAGCATTCGGAAAAAGACCTATTGAAAAACGGATAAATGCATAGCCAGCAATTTTTAGTAATATTGCTGCTAATATAACAGAGCCCGCTGTAGGTGCTTCAACATGTGCATCTGGTAACCAAGTATGGAATGGCCACATAGGCAACTTCACGGCTAAAGAAATAAAAAAACCCCACCATAAATAATATTGTAAGTTTACAGGTATATTTATTTTACTTAATTGTTCAACGTCAGTGGTGTTCAATTGTAAATAAATTGTAATTATTGCAATCAACAAAAATATAGAACCTAAAAAAGTATATAAAAAAAATTTTAAAGCTGAATAAACTCTTCTTTCACCTCCCCAAATTCCAATAATTAAAAACATTGGAATTAAGCCTCCTTCAAAAAATAAAAAAAATAAAAAAATATCTAAAGAACAGAAAACACCAATCATAAATGTTTCCATTAATAGTAATGCTATAAAAAATTCTTTTACTCTAAATTTAACGCTGTTGATTACTGATAAAACGCAAAGTGGTGTTATAAAAGTTGTAAGTAAAACTAGAAATAAAGATATCCCGTCTATCCCTAATTTATAAGATATAAAGTTAACTATCCATTTTTTATATTCAATAAATTGATATCCTGTGGCTTTTGGATCAAACTCATACCATAAATCTAGAGAAACAATAAAATTTATAACTGTAGTACCAAGAGTGATATAAATTGAATTTTTTTTAATCTGATCTTCAGATCCTTTTAAAATAAAGATTAATAAGGCGCCTAATAAAGGAAAAAAAATTAAAAAAGATAAAATTGGCCAGGACATTTTAAATTATTAATATTGTAACTAAGATTATAAGACCAATTAATGTTACAAGTGCATAATGATACAAAAAACCTGATTGAAACTTGCTTGAAATAATCGAAATATTCTTAACAACCTTTGAAATACCATCTGGTCCAAAATTATCAATTATGCCTATATCAATTTTTTTCCAAAAAATATTTCCTATTTTTTTTGAGGGTTTAACAAAAATAGAGTCGTACAATTCATCAAAATACCATTTATTTTTTAAAAAATTATAAAAAGGTTTTTGATTCTCAATAAAAATTTCTATGTTTTTTTTCTTTTTTAGAAATAAAAAATAAGAAATAGGTATTGAACCTATAATTAGAGTTGGTATTAAAAAAAATAACCACACTGGAAAGTGTTGCAACATAACTTGATTATTAAAAAATATTGATTTTCCCCAGAAAGATTGGTGATTAATTCCAATAAATAAATCTTTAAACAAGTATCCTGAAAAAATAGCGCCTAAAGATAAAAAAAATAAAGGAATAAGCATAATAGCTCCGGACTCATGAACTTTTTCATAAGTAATATTCTCATTATTGAATTTTCCATGAAACGTCTTAAAAATTAATCTCCAAGAATAGATTGCTGTAATAAAAGCTGTAATAAGACCAATGGTAAAAGCATAACCAGATAACAAGCTTTTAGAAAAATAACTTGCCTCAAGAATTGCATCTTTACTATAAAAACCCGCAAGGAAAGGAAACCCTGTTAGTGCGAGTGTGCCTATAACCATAAATATATAAGTAAGAGGAATTTTTTTCCAAACGCCTCCCATCTTTTCAATATTTTGTTCCTCATGAAATGCGTGGATGACTGAACCTGCTCCTAAAAATAATAGTGCTTTAAAAAAAGCATGGGTAAATAAATGAAATATTGCAATATGATAAGCTCCAATACCTGCTGCGAAGAACATATACCCCAACTGAGAACATGTGCTGTATGCAATAATTCTTTTAATATCAGTTTGGGTAATTGCAATTGAAGCGGCAAAGATCGCAGTTGTTGCGCCAACAAAAGCTACAATATTTAAAGCAAGAGCAGAATACTCAAATAAAGGAGAACATCTTGCAACTAAAAAAACACCTGCAGTCACCATTGTGGCAGCATGAATTAGGGCACTTACTGGAGTTGGTCCTTCCATAGCATCCGGTAACCAAGTATGTAAAATAATTTGAGCTGATTTTCCCATTGCTCCGATGAACAAAAAAATACAAATTAAATCTAAAAGTTTATATTCTGATCCAAAAATTTTAATTAAATTTGTAGATAAATCTTTTGATTTAGAAAAAACTTCGACAAAATTCAAACTTCCAAAATTTGTAAAAATTAAGAAAATAGCAATAATCAGTCCTAAGTCTCCTACTCTGTTAACTATAAAAGCTTTAATTGCTGCATTGTTTGCACTTTCTTTATGAAACCAAAAACCAATCAAAAGGTACGATGCTAGACCAACACCTTCCCAACCAAAAAATAATTGTAAAAAATTATCAGAGGTTACAAGAACTAACATGGTAAAAGTAAAAAAAGAAAGATATGAAAAAAATCTTGGCTTGTGAGGATCCTGCTTCATATACCCTATTGAATAAATGTGAACTAATGCTGATACAGAATTTACAACAACCAACATTACTGCTGTAAGGGTATCTATATATATACCCCAAGAAACATTTAAATTACCGGAACGTATCCAAGATAAAATATTTATCTGATATATGTTTTGCGTTGTGTAAACATCATGGAGTATTTTAAAAGATAAAAAAGCACAAATTATAATTAAAACTGATGTAACTACTTGACTTAATTTATCTCCAATTATTTTTGGAAAAAAACCCGCGAGGATTGAACCGAGTAAAGGTAAAAAAAAAATTAGATATAACATTTTATCCCTTCATCTCACTTATTTCTTCAACTTCAATCGTCCCTTTGTTTCTAAAAAAAACTACCAAAATTGCTAAACCTATAGCAGCCTCACTTGCGGCAACTGTTAAAATAAAAAGAGTAAAAATTTGACCAACAATATTTTGTAAATACACCGAAAAAGCAACTAGGTTTATATTTACAGATAAAAGTATTAATTCAATAGACATGAGTATTACAATTACGTTTTTTCTATTTACGAAAATTCCAAAAACACCGATTGTAAAAATAATTGCACCTAAAAATAAATAGTGCGAAAGACCAACCTCAATCACTAATTTTTACTCCTTTACGGCTATCAACCTCAACTAAATCAACTGACTCATCTCTTTCTCTAATTATTTGTTTTAAAACTGACTGACGCTTCATGTTAGACCGCCTATTATAAGTAAGAAGGATCGCGCCAATCATCGCAACTAGAAGAATTAGGCCTGAAAGCTGAAAAGGCAGAAAATAATCTGTATATAAAAGTTGTCCAATTTGCTCAGTATTTGTAATGTTTTTATCATATGAAATCTCAGATGTAGTTATGAAATCAGGTTTATATTTCCAAGCACCTATAACAATTATTAATTCTAAAAGCACAACAGAACCAATAAAAAAACCAAAAGGTAAGTATTGCAAAAAACCTTGTTTTATATTTTTAAAATTACCCTCTAACATCATTACTACAAACAAGAAAAGTACAGCCACTGCACCAACATAAACAATAAGTAACATCATACCAATAAACTCTGCACCAATTAAAATAAAAAGTGCAGCGGCTGAAACAAAATCCAGAATTAAAAAAAAAACTGCGTGCACAGTATTTTTTACAGAAATAACCATTAAGGAGGAAAAAATTACAATTGAAGAAAAAAAATAAAAAACTAGGCTATGGATCATTATCTAAAAGATTTGTCTGACTTAATATTGTAAGACAATTCTTTTTCCCACTTATCACCATTTTCAAGAAGTTTTTCTTTTGTATAATAAAGTTCTTCTCTTGTTTCAGTTGCAAACTCAAAATTTGATCCTTGTACAATAGCATCAACTGGACAAGATTCTTGACATAATCCGCAATAAATACATTTTAACATGTCAATGTCATATCGAGTTGTTCTACGAGAGCCATCGTCTCTTGGTTCTGACTCAATTGTAATTGCTTGAGCAGGACAAACTGCTTCACATAATTTACATGCTATGCAGCGTTCCTCACCATCAGGGTAACGCCGAAGTGCATGCTCACCTCTAAATCTTGGACTTATACGTCCTTTCTCGTGAGGATAATTAATTGTTGCTTTTCTTTTAAATATATAAACGAATGCAAGATATAGCCCTTTAACAAATTCAGATAAAAAAACGATTTTATATAATCTTTTTAAATTCATAAATTTTTTGGAAGTAGGTTAAAAAAATATAAAAAAGATGCTGTCAAAATAACCCAAAATATTGAGAGAGGTAAAAAAACTTTCCAACCCACTCTCATTAATTGATCATATCGATATCTAGGTACGATTGCTTTAACTAAAGCAAATAAAAAAAACAAAAATAGTATCTTTAAAATCAACCAAATTGGTCCAG